>Ga0209748_1001585_pt1 | contig 11185 bp, 7 predicted proteins | sample BarGraIncu00421A_FD_185490 | JGI IMG/M metagenome (GOLD analysis project Ga0209748, IMG submission 185490) | Arctic peat soil microbial communities from Barrow, Alaska - Barrow Graham LP Incubations 004-21A (SPAdes) (version 2) | ecosystem: Environmental > Terrestrial > Soil > Wetlands > Peat... | reverse complement strand
AAACGTCCATTTTTGATTGAATGGGTATTTTTACCACATTCAACTTTTGATGGTAACAAAGCCCGTCAGGAAGAGTCACAGCGTATATTATCACGCCTAAATGCTAATGATTATGTAATTTTATTAGATGAACGTGGCAAAAACATTAATTCACCAGAATTGTCCAAACTGTTATTATCCCCCATCGAATCATCACGCGAAATTGTAATAATAATTGGCGGTGCCTATGGCGTCGACGATACTGTCCACCAACGAGCTAATTTCATCTGGTCACTGTCCAATCTAGTCTTTCCACATCAACTAGTCCGCTTGATTTTAACCGAACAAATCTACCGATCTCAAGAAATCGCCGCCAACAACCCATACCACCACGAGTAGTTTTGAGATTTGAGGGGCATCTGCAAAACCCCGGATGGTTATAAATCAAATATCCTGGAAAGTCGAGGACTGTTTGAGTCCTTAAAACATATTTAAGGCACGAGTTCCGCAGACTACCAAGATATTTGATTATAACCAAGCCGCGGGTTTGAAGCCGCCCCAAGAGTTTTTCGGTTCCTTTTTGTGACCCAAAAAGGAACTAGTCTTTGGTTCTTTACTAAAAGAAAGAACAAGAGATTCACTATTAATTGGGAAGTATAACAACATTCTATTGACAATATACAAAGCTTATGCTAACATTATACCTGTAAACTAACAAAAATAAACAATATGTTCCCAATAATTTTAAACCCACTATCTATAATGATTTCTTTCTCGGCTATGTTCGGTGTTGTTATTCATGATACGCAAATATACAATATGGCATCTATCGCCACATCTTTACCTGCCGAAATCTCAAATATAAGTGTTAGTGATGTTGAATTTAAATCTTCAGAACACGTTCACGTTGCTGCAGTGTCTTTTTCTGTAACAAACATTAGCCAACAAACATCAATTCAACCACGTAATGAAAATGATAAAAAATATATATTTAATCGCCGTACACTTGGTAATAACTTTGATAGCGACTACGTTTGGCCGTCTATTTAAGAATATCTAGTTCATGCATTAGACGCTCTACAAGTGTCTTTTTTTCTTGCAATAGATTTTTAGATTCTTCAACTAATTTTGCCGGGGCTTTTTGAACGTAAGATTCATTAGATAATCGTAATTCTAAGAAATCAATCTGTTGATGAGTTTCGGCTAATCGAACTTCCAAATTAGTTTGATGTTCATAAAGCGTGTCATTAGAAATATCCAACCAAGCTGCTCTGCCACTAACTGCCAAACGTAAACCTTGTGGTGTATCGGTTGCGGTTACATCTTTTAATTTTGCCAATCGTTTAATCATATCGGCATTGTCGGCAATTAAACTGTCATCTTGATATAACAGACTATATTTTTCGTTACCAGGTAATTCAGATGTAACAAAACGAACCTCGACAATCAGATTTTTCAATTGCGAGAATTCAGTCGCAGAAATATCATCATATTCTATTGCTAATGGCCAACTGGTTTTGATTAATAAATCTTTATGCCATGACAACGTTTGCCAAATAGTCTCTGTTACAAACGGTGCAAATGGATGTGCTATTTTTAAACAAGTATCCAAAACCCAAGCTAACATTTCACGATTATCTTGTGATTTACTGGATTCAATATACCAATCAGCCACATCATCCCAGATAGTATGATAAACAGTGTCAGAACCTTCAGAAAAACGATAAGATTCAATCTGTTGTTCTGTCATTTTAATAGCTTCGTTTAATTGTCGAATAATCCAGTGATCAGCCATTGTTGCAGGTTGAGGTCTGGCGTATTTAAAGCCCTCCCCTATTTTGTTTTCGACAAATCTGGCAATATTCCATAATTTATTACAAAAATTTCGTCCAGCCACAACTTTAGCCAAACTAAATGCTTGATTTTGACTGGCACTACGACTAGCAATCAATCCTAAACGTAATGCATCAGATCCATATTCTACAATTGCTTCCATTGGATTTATAACATTACCCTTACTTTTGCTCATTTTTTGACCTTTTTCATCCAAAATTAAACCGTGCAGATAAACGTGTTTGAAAGGTACATTATCAGTCGCATATAGCCCCAACATAATCATCCTAGCTACCCATGCAGCCAAAATATCCGTACCAGTTTCCATAACACTATTAGGATAAAAACGGCTTAACTCACCCTTTGTTAAAAAATCGGTTGCAATAAATGGTAGTTGACCACTGCTAAACCAGGTATCAAAAGTATCTTCTTCGCGACGATAAATTTTGCCATTAATCTCCAACTTTTGATTATCAACTCGTTCATCAAATATCCATTCATCGGGATTATCAACAGATTGAAAGGCCGGAATCGGTATACCCCAAGGAATCTGTCGTGATAAATTCCAATCACGTAAATTATCTAGATATTGAATCAAGTATTTTTTGCGACTTGCGGGTGTAAATGTAATATTACCGTCTAAGATTGCTTTTTTAGCACGCTGAGCTAGTGGTTGAATTTTAACAAACCATTGATCTTTGATTAATGGTTGAATTGGTAGACCACTTTTATAATCATAACCGACCGAATGTTCGATAGTAGTCTCACCTCTTAAAAGTTCTTGAGCCTGTAATGCCACCAATGTCTTTTTGCGAGCCGCATCAACATCCAAACCCATAAATTCGGCCGGAACATTAATCATTGTGCCGTCAAAATCAATAACTTGAACACGTTCCAGATTATGTCGTTGTCCCATTTCAAAATCATTAGGATCGTGTGCCGGAGTAATCTTGACTGCACCAGTGCCAAAAGTCATATCAACATATTCATCAGCAATAATTGGAATTTCTTTATCTGTTAATGGCAAGAAAACCCTTGTTCCAATCAAATCCTTATAGCGAACGTCGTCGGGATGTACGGCGATCGCCGTATCACCAAATATAGTTTCAGGCCTGGTCGTAGCAACAACAATCTCACCCAAACGATCAAATGTTGGATAAGCAATATTCCACAATGTCCCCTTCTCTATTTTGTAATCAACTTCAATGTCAGCATAACTTGTCTGGTATTTTGTACTGTAATTTACAATACGCTCACCCCTGTAAATTAAACCTTCATCCCACATTTTTTGGAAAGTTCCATAAACAGTTTTGATAACTTTATCGTCCAATGTAAAAAATGAATTTTCCCAACTACAACTGGCACCAAGTGCACGTAATTGCAAATTCATATTGCCACGTTGTTTTTCGACAAAATCCCAAACTTGGTTGTATAACTGTTCTCTGGAATAATCGAATCGACTTTTACCCTCTTTGGTTAAAAGTTTGTCATAAACAACCCAAGTTTCAAATCCTGCATGATCCGCTCCTGGAATATAAGCCACATCTTTACCTTTCATACGATAATATCTGGCCATAATATCTTCTAAACCAACCGTTAATGCGTGTCCCAAATGCAAATTACCATTAGCATTTGGTGGTGGCATAACAACACTAAAAGGCTCCCCTACCCCAGTCGGATTAAAAGCACCGCTTTCTTCCCACATTGCATAAATATTGGGTTCGTATTGATTAGGATCGTAAGTTTTTGCAAGTTTCATTTCGAATTAAATTTGACCTTTTGGCTATAATATTTTCACGTGGCGATTTGGTTACACTTATCAAGGCCTTCCACCGAAACCCTTGTATTTTTGCCAAATTACCCGTGTTTGTTTTCACTTTTTATTATATCACAAATCCCCATATTGATAAGTTGTATAATAGAAATATATGAAGACGATCAGACAATGTACCGACAAACAAGAATGGGATGATTATGTACTGGAAAATGGGGGACACCCATTACAACTTTGGGGTTGGGGAGATTTAAAATCAGCCAATGGGTGGTCAGCTGATAGATTATTATTAACCGAAGACGATGGCAAAATAATTGGTGCAGCCCAAGTTTTGTATCGCAAATTAATCTGGCCATTCAAATCAATCGCTTATGTACCACGTGGCCCTGTCGTTGATGAATTTAACAGAGGTATATTGTTAATAAAACTGGCCGAATATGTCAAATCATCTCGTCACCCAATTGCACTGTCAATCGAACCAGATACGACAGAATTTACTATTCCAAAAGCTTGGATAAAATCAAAAAATCACATATTACCAGCCGAAACATTAATTTTGGATTTGAATAAAAGCGAAGATCAACTGCAATCCGAAATGGTTAAAAAAACCAGACAATATATCCGTAAATCTTCTGCTGAAGCAACTACAATCAAAAAAATTCATAGTAGGGAAGAGCTAAAAAAATGTTTAGATCTATATCACGACACATCCAAACGTGCCAAATTTAGTCTACATAATGATCAATATTATTATGATATGTTTGAAAAAATGGGTGATTTTGCACCCCTGTTTGCAACCTACGTTGACGATCAACCTGTGGCATTTTTATGGTTAGCTATCAGTTCTAATACAGCATTTGAATTGTACGGTGGAATGAACGAAACCGGACAACAATTACGTGCTAATTATGCCTTAAAATGGCACGCAATCCGAAAATGCCGCGAATGGGGATTAACCAGATACGATTTTGGTGGATTAATCGAAGGGGGAGTCAGCACATTCAAAAAAGGCTGGTCCGAAACCGAAACCGAACTGGCGGGAACTTTTGATTACCCAATGTCAGTATTTTACGGATTATGGGGATTTGCCCTACCGATAGGCAAGGTGTTAGCCCGCAAATTACGATCGTTATTTGGTCGTCATTGATAAACTTGGCAAGACTTCTAATTCAAAAGGGTCAATAGGTGATTTTATTTGTGATTGATAAAACCCTAACGATGCCACCATTGCGGCATTATCAGTACATAAATTCATCGGTGCGTATTCGATAGTAATTGGTAATCTTTCAGATAAAACTCGACGTAATTCTTGATTAGCTGCTACGCCACCGGCGATTACAACTGATTTTGGATTAAAATCATTAAAGGCTTTTTCGGTTTTATCAACCAGTGTTTCAATTGCAATATGTTGAAAACTGGCAGCAAAGTCATTTTGCTGTGACTTGTTTAAACGCCCTGCAAGCCCAGTCGAAGGAAAACTAATGTCAACGCCTACTTCACGTTGAACAGCCCTCAAAACGGCTGTTTTGAGGCCAGAAAAGCTAAAATCATAAGCACCATCCAATTTTGCCTTTGGTAATTGGTATTTCAATGGATTACCGTTTATTGCCGCTTTTGCGATCGATGGTCCGCCCGGATAAGGTAATCCTAAAATTTTTGCTACTTTATCAAACGCTTCACCAACCGCATCATCGCAAGTTTGACCTAATAATTCGTAATCACCGTGACCACGAAATAGTACTAATTGACTATGTCCACCACTTACAATCAAAGCTAATATCGGAAATTCTGGAACAGTTTTGTTCAAAAAATTAGCATAAACGTGAGCTTCGACGTGATGAATAGGGAATAGGGGTTTGTTTTTCAAAATTGCCAATGTTCTGGCAGCTAATGTGCCAATTAATAGCGATCCAACCAAACCGGGGGCGTAGGTAACGGCAATTGCATCAATATCATCCCAAGTCAGATTTGCATCTGTTAATGCCTGATTAACAACCGGGTTTATAACCTCAATATGACTGCGAGCTGCTACCTCTGGCACAACACCGCCATAAACAGCGTGAATATCTATTTGCGAATTCACAACGTTACTTAAAATAATCCGACCATCTTCAACAACGGACGCCGCCGTTTCATCACAGCTGGATTCAATTCCTAACACTTTCATATCTGTTATATTCTACCATATAAAATTTCAATATATTAATTGCCACCGGTTCTGCTAAGGGTTGGACCCTTAGCAGATTTAACAGATACTATTTTATATTTAGATATTTTAGATTGCAAAATATAAATTCTATCTCTAATATTAAAAATAATAAATTATTGAAAGAAAGTAGGTGGATATGCTTCGTTCAAGAAAATGTCTTTTATTATTGGTAATTTTTTGCGGTATATTACCTCAATTATTTACAATTCTATTACCAACAAATGCCAATGCTTACTCTGCTGATGAAGTATGGTCCTGGTCTAACAATAAACCAATAATAATATCTGTTAACGACCTACCATCATACCCAGAAAGTTGGTGTAACGACACTCTACAATCACGCGAGATTGACGGCGAAATAGGCGAAAAAAGAGTTTGTTACACCAGTGGCGATAAATTAAGTTATGGAACTTATGACACACAAGGATATGGATATGCTTCAGCCGTAGCCTTGGCTGGTGATAGTAAAATGCATAAATTAGAAGGTGTATGCGGAGATTATAACGATTGTTTATATTTACCAGATACAGACACATTAATAGTTAAACAACATCTAGTAAATTCCTGGCTTCATTCATTGGTCGTCTATAAAAACGTCTCAACCAGAATAACTTCAGAACTTGGCGGTCCCATACCATCGATCAAATATAAATTTAACTCATCTAACCCAGATTATATCTTTAGGAGCATACCTGGCTCATCTAGTTATAATAATGGCTATCCTTGGATTATTGGTAGTTTAGCAGCATCAGAAAACGGTATATGGGTAGTTGTCGAATTTTATGATCGAGGAATCGGATTGTTAAATATTGAAACATTAACAATGAAACGTATATCCGTAACAAATATTCAAAAATACGATTATGGATATAACCCTCATTATGAATTTAAAATTAGTAATAATGGTAAAAATATTGTTGCTATGGGCTTAAATGTAACACCATTTACCTACGATATTACTGAAAATTGCGGCGACCTAGCTACAGATGAAAATATGATCAATATATTAGCTATAAAAAATATCTGTCCTAAAACAATGCTTTATTTAGCTGATTATTCTAATGATACTCGGATGGCTGTTGATCCTACATTAAGCACCGATGGTGGCGAATTATCATTCACAGTTTATCTTAATTTTAGTAATACTGAAAAGAAAAAAAGAGTTACTTTGCAAGCTAGTGGATATATTGATAAAAATCTTACTTATCTGGCACTGGGTGATTCTTTTTCCAGTGGTGAAGGCGAATTATTCGACAAATATTATATTGCAGGAACAAATGAAAAATATGAAAAATGTCATCAAAGTAACAGATCATACCCATATTTAATTGCTAGTTATTTTTCCATCAGCTCTGATTATGCCAAAAGTGTGGCTTGTTCTGGTGCAATGATGGTTGACGTATCTGGTGATGATAGTAATTATTGGGGTCAAGATGATAGATTATCAGATAAAGGTTTAAACACTGATTATCCAGGTAAAGTTAATCTGCAATCATCAGCACTTGAGTCGTTTATACCAGGTCGCACTCATCAATTAAATTTTGTCAAAAAATATCAACCAGATGTAATAACTATTGGAATCGGTGGTAATGATGCTGGTTTTATGGAAAAATTAAAAGCCTGTTTAGCCCCCGGTACTTGTGAGTGGGCAAATACAACCGAAGGTAAAGAAAAAACTGCTATCGAAATCAAAAACTTATTTGAAAATCTAGTAAAAACCTATCAAAATATTAATAATGCCTCACCCCGTTCAAAGATACTCGTTATGGGTTATCCTAAAATAATCGACGAAAACGGTGACTGTAATTTTACTAATAACATTTTATTAGATTACGATGAAAAACTATTTATGAATGAAGGAATTAAATACTTAAATCAAATTATTTCTGCGGCAGCTTACAGAGCAGGTGTAGAATATATCGATAATTACAATAGTTTTGGGAATAGTGTTTTATGCGGTAGCCAAGAACCTAGCTCGATGAATAATGCAAAGACTGGTGATGATATTAGTCCATCAGATAATATGCAGTGGTTAAAATTAATTGGTCAAGAAAGTTTTCACCCAACACCAATTGGTCATCAAAATTTAGCAAATTCATTTATATCAGCAACCGTTAATCCATTTAGTTACGGATATGGTTATTGTGAATATTGGTCAAATATTTGTCCACACACTAATATAATCCCCGAACCATCAACTTATTGGATTCCAGAAAGCTATCATAATTACCCAACGCAACATATTTCAGACTATATAACAGATATAGAAAATAATATCGAAGCTCAACAAAGAACACTAAAACTTAAACCAGAATCATTAGAACCTAATTCACAATTACGAATCGAGATTAATTCAACACCTCAAACGATAGGCAACTTTATATCTAGTAGCGATGGTTCATTGAATATAACCGTTACATTACCAGAAGATTCAACAGATGGTTTTCATACAATGCATATTTTTGGAACATCGTATACGGGAGAGTCGATTGATTTATACCAGGTTTTTAGTTATATAAAACCTACCGTAATACCAGACGAAGATCAACCACCCATTGACGAAACCCCACCTCCTACAGATGAAACTCCACCAATTGATGATGGTGATATTAACCCACCGATAGACAATGAAGACCCAGTTGATAATCAACCTCCAACCGATGAAGTATCAGATGACACCCCGCCACCTGCAGATGAAACTCCACCAATAGATAACACTAATCCACCACTAGCAGATGAAACTCCATCGCCAGATAACAATAATGACCAACCTCCAGTAGACAAAACCCCGATAAACGAACAACCACCAATCGATGAACTTCAACCACCGCAAAAAGATAATCCAGCTATAATAAATCCAATTATAGAAAATAAAATTGTTGAAAATATCCTTACGAATGTTCCTATAATTACTAATAATATACCGACTAATACACCCGAGGAAGCAGTAGCTGACGATAATCAATACTCAGAACAAATTGCTTTATCGGATAACCCAATAGACAATTCTTTAGGTAGTCCGGAAGTCAAAGGTGAATCTATAATTGTCGACAAAAATCAAACTAAAAGTTTTAATTTTATACCAGTTATTTCCGTAATTGGTGCATTAATTATTCTAGCAATTTTTATAATATTCAAACGCTCTCAAAAAACTGGTAAAAAATAACATATTCCAATCATAATTATTGACCTGTATAGTAGTAATTGCTGAATAGGGGGGTTTTATGATCAAAAGATATTTACTATATTTATTACGCTGGCAGTTATCGACGCCGATTCTTGCGATGTGTCTGATGTATCTTCAATTTGGGGTAACTTGGAACACAATTGTTGCCAATCTGATTGGGGGATTGATATTTTTCTGGGTTGATAGATTCATCTTTACTTCTCAAATCATTGCACCACAATGGGAAGTTGCCGAAAATATTGTCTGCTTTGATTGCAAAAAACCAGTTTTTCGTGGTTATCGATTAGTACGAGCAAAAAACTACGACAAATCCCATTCAACACCTGAGTTTCGCTGTGAAAATTGCAGTCAGAAGAAAACTGATAGGTTAAAAGCTAGAGGAATTAAGACAAATTAAAAAATAACATATAACGTCAATTCTTAAGTTGGCGGAGGAGGCGAGATTCGAACTCGCGATCTCGATTACTCAAGATACTACTTTTCGAGAGTAGCGCCTTCAACCACTCGGCCACTCCTCCATAGGTAAGTAGATTTTAGAATATAGATTTTAGATTTTAGAATAATCTCTAAATCTCTTAATCTCAAGTATCTTCAATCTGTAAGATATTGTAACATAAAATTATACCTACCGTATCTTCTGACTGTGTGATATAATATCCCGTATTCTATTGCGAGATTCGCATTGAAAGCACCTTCTAGTTACATGAAAAGTAGGGCTGTTGGATATTTATATTCACAGCCCTACATTTTGCACCCGTAGCTCAGCTGGATAGAGTGTTGGCTTGCGGAGCCGAAGGTCGTAGGTTCGAATCCTGCCGGGTGTACCAAAGAAAAAAGACTAGTAAAATCTAGTCTTTTTTCTTTGGTTACGCCGCACAGGATTTGAACCGTCTTTTGCAAAGCAAAAGGGGTTCGGCGTAGCGATTGAAGCAAAAAAGTGTTTACATTTTTTTGTGAATGAGCGGAGGAGGCTTTAGCCGATAACCTGCCGGGTGTGACGGATTCGAACACTATCGACCTTCGGAGAAGGTTGGAGGTGAGAACTGCCAGTGGCAGTTCTCAAGGCCGGAAGCTGGATGGCAACTTGTTGTCACCAACTGAGGCGGGTGAAGATTGCCGGTGGCAATCTGCAAGGAAACCTTCCGATGGCAATTAATTGCCAATCGTGAAGTTTCGGGGTCGTGGAACGTGACCGAATCCTGCCGGTTATTTTTTATTGGTATCAAATATTAAAATCGTAATTTTCGAACAATAATATCAATTATATCAAGTTTTGGCTCTATCATTGGTAATCTAGCACCTAAAATATCAACAACTTCTTCACCGACGTCATCAGAAAAATAAACAAATATACCGGGTGAAAAACGCTTTACTGGTATTAAAATTATTGAATTAGAATCGTCTTCTGTAATTACTCCAAAAGCTTTAAATTCACTAAAATGATATAGTTTTTCACCTATATACAAACCTTGATGACCGCTAAGTGTGTAATTAATCATACGAGGTGGTCGAAGAGCTAAGACAAACACTGCAACAGTCATTACAAGCACAAGAATAGAAAATGTATAAGATTGCAAAACAATTAAATCAATTGCGATAAATGATGCAGCCGCAAGCCCAAATATTATAAACCACATCATATTCTTTTCATTGTGTATATATTCATTAGCCGACCAATGAACTATTTCTTCATCTGCGACTGGTTCTAATGATTGTTGACTATTAATATTTGGTGATGTTTCATCTGGAATATCTGAATCAGGAATATAAGTATCAGTAATTTTAGCTGAATCATCATCAGTTTCAGTTTGCCAATAATTATTCTGGTTATCAGGTTGCATATTTAAAGTATAACATGAGCGATATGAATAGAATAATAAAAATTATTAAGGAAATAAATACCGATGGAAATAAGGTTTTCCGCTTGGGGAGGAGGGGAGAGATCGCCAGCAAGCTGGCTCCTCCGCTCATTCGCAAAAAAATGTAAACACTTTTTTGTTTCAATCGCTTCGCCGAACACCCGCCCGTTCGTCGTTCCGACGAACCGCGGGAGTTAGAATCTCGCCCATTCCGTTAAAATAAAATTACGACCAAGAAGGTCGTAATTTTATTTTGGCGGAGGAGGGGAGATTCGAACTCCCGCTCCAGGTCTCCCCAGACTAATGATTTAGCAAACCATCCCCTTAAGCCACTTGGGTACCCC
>Ga0209748_1001583_pt1 | contig 11186 bp, 12 predicted proteins | sample BarGraIncu00421A_FD_185490 | JGI IMG/M metagenome (GOLD analysis project Ga0209748, IMG submission 185490) | Arctic peat soil microbial communities from Barrow, Alaska - Barrow Graham LP Incubations 004-21A (SPAdes) (version 2) | ecosystem: Environmental > Terrestrial > Soil > Wetlands > Peat... | reverse complement strand
TCCGGACGAAGCGGTCCCCTGCCAAGCCACCAGCCTGGTGCGGGACCGACACTGAACCTACGTTGATGCACCAACGTGAGGCCGGGACAGGTAACTGAGGAAGCGGTGAGATCCATCAGCTGGCTCAAGTAGGAGGCAGCCGATCTGCAGGCAGATGCTTCTCAGCAGACTCTTCAAATCGCGCAATATGGACTAAAGACCACCCCGGAGGATATCTAGTGATAAGACAAGAACTCCACGCGAGCTGGACAATGGGAACACTCGGCACGCCGAGCCTTCCAGCCACTGTGCCGGGATCGGTATACGGGGACCTATTGGCGGCGGGAGAAATGGAGGACCCCTTCTATCGCGACAACGAGAATATTGCTCGACGCTTGATGGATAAGGACTATGAGTACGTGTGCAGGTTTGACCTGGACAGCTCATTCGCAGACTGTAGCGACATACTTCTGAGGTGCCAAGGTTTGGATACCCTTGCCGAATTGTCTCTAAATGGGGCTCCGCTAGGGAAGGCGGACAACATGCACCGTGTCTGGGAATTCGCAATCAAGGAAGCATTGCGCGAAAAGGACAATTCGCTAAGGGTTATACTGCGATCACCGACGCGCTTCATTCGGGAGGCTGACAAAGACGCGCATGCTGGCGGCAGTTCGGACGCGATGGTGGGATTCCCACATCTTCGCAAAGCGCACTGCATGTTCGGCTGGGACTGGGGTCCTCGCCTGCCCGACGCGGGCATATGGCGCGACCTGACGATTGTTGGCATCGAGACCGCGCGCATCGTTGATGTGCACGTTCGGCAGCACCATACAGACCAGGACGTGAAGCTCTCCTTTGGAATAGAACTAGATAACCGTTCAGGAGGAGAAGCACAATATACGGTCACAGTCCACTCGCCAGACGGAAGCGTGCAAACATCGGACGGTCCTGGCGCCGAAATAGTGATCACGAACCCTCAACTGTGGTGGCCGAACGGCTACGGGGCTCAGCCTCTCTACCGCGTGGATGTGGCCCTCTGCTCAGAGGGAGAAGTGGTCGATAGCTGGTCACGCCGAGTCGGCCTGCGAACAATGACGGTGCTCACCAACTCTGATGAGTATGGTTCAGAGTTCACGCAGACTGTAAATGGGGTCCGCATGTTCGCGATGGGGGCGGACTACATACCCGAGGACAACCTTCTGGGACGTGTCACCCCCGATAAGACCCGACGCCTTCTGGAGCAGTGCGTGCGTGCGAACTTCAATACGGTGCGAGTCTGGGGGGGCGGATATTATCCCGATGACTTCTTCTTTGACACGTGCGACGAATTGGGTCTGGTCGTATGGCAGGACTTCATGTTCAGCTGCGCGGTATACAACCTCGACGAGGGTTTCGAAGCTAGCGTTACGGCCGAGATCACGGACAACGTGAAACGCCTACGGCACCACGCGTCGCTTGGGCTTTGGTGTGGAAATAACGAGATGGAGATGTTCGTCGATCAATGGGCCTATGACTGTACCCACAGTCAGAAGGCTGACTACATCAAGCTGTATGAATATCTGATTCCGAAATTGGTAAAGGCGCTCGACCCGGACACCTTCTACTGGCCGGCCTCGCCTTCCTCCGGAGGTGGATTTGACGAGCCGAACGCCCCCGATCGCGGTGACGTACACTATTGGGAAGTGTGGCACGGCGGCCGCCCCTTCTCGGATTACCGAAAGTTTCATTTTCGCTATGCGTCTGAGTTTGGCTTTCAGTCGTTCCCGTCCGTAAAGACGATCGAAAGTTTCACCGTGCCGGAGGATCGCAATATCTTCAGTTACGTTATGGAGAAGCACCAACGCAACCGCGGTGCCAACGGCAAGATCATGAGCTACCTGTCACAGATGTACCTCTACCCCAACCGATTGGATCGATTGGTATACGCATCCCAACTGGTGCAGTCTCAGGCAATACAATATGGGGTCGAGCATTGGCGCCGGAACCGGGGCCGCTGCATGGGCGCCATCTACTGGCAACTCAACGACTGCTGGCCGGTGACATCGTGGTCGTCCATCGACTACTACGGGCGTTGGAAGGCACTTCACTATTACGCGCGAAGATTCTATGCGCCGCTGTTGCTCTCATGCTGTGATGAGGGCTTGATGACACAAGGGGCGAACGTAAACAGTGAAGATGCCGAGATCGAGAAGAGCATCAGGCTCAATGTCTCCAACGAGACACTGTGCGAGCGAAGAGTCGTGGTGAAATGGGCACTCAAGAACGCTGACGCTTCGACTGTAATCGAAGGAGAGGAAGCCGTTACGGTCCCCGCACTAGAGAGTGTGTGGCTCGACAAGCGGAGGTTTGACAACGCGGACATCTTCGAACAATACGTGTCCTACGAGTTGTATGAAGACGGTGAACGAATCTCCGGTGGCAGCGTGCTGTTCAGTATGCCAAGATTCTTCCGTTTCCGGGACCCTGCCCTCAAATTTCGGATCGAAGGGGATAGCTTGGTGGTCTCCGCGAGCTCCTACGCTCGCGCTGTGTGCATATCAAATGAGGACGACGACCTAGTATTGAGTGATAACTACTTCGACATGGATGCTGGCGAGCGGCGGGTGACAATTGTGGAGGGCAACCCTGACGGCGTCACACTTTGTAGTGTCTATGACATCAGATAGCAGGACGAATTGCATAAGGAGAGGGAAAGTCGGATGAAGGTTTTTGTGACAGGTGGCACAGGCAACATTGGACAATACGTCGTCAGATCCCTTCTGGCGGCGGGGCACCTCGTCGTGCTGTACACCCGCACTCCGCGACGGATGCCGGCACTGAGCGATCAGCCTGGAGTCACCACGGTGGCCGGCAATATACTGGATCTGGACAAGATGAAGGCCGCGCTGCCAGGTTGTGACGCCGTGGTACACATTGCGCTTGGGTGGGGTAACACGCCTGTGGAGATGCTCGAACACGATACCCGCGTGACCGCATTCCTCGTGCAAGAGGCCGAGCGCGCGGGGGTGAGGAACTTTGTGTACACCAGCTCGACGGCTGCCATGGGCGTGTTCTATGACGGCATCGACGAGACTGCACCTTGCCTGCCGGGCGATCTCTACGGTGCTACCAAGGCGTCATCGGAGGCGTATCTTCTAGGCTTCCGGCACTATTATGCTAGCCAGGGGGTGCGGGGTCGGAAGGTGGATATGCGACGGAACGTCATCCGCCCGGGATACACCTTTTCCAACCCCGCTTACGAAGGTGGCGCATCCGAATCGGACGTTAGTTTCCGCGATATTGCGCGGCATGTCCTGAAAGGGGAGGACCTCGTGATTAGCGAAAATGACGGAACCCAGTTCCTCTCGTCCGGGCAAATCGCAGAACTCTATCTGCGCGTCGTTGAGAGCGAGTTGAATGAAGAAGTCATTCTAGGCTTGGGGAAGAAGTGGACGTCGTGGGCCGAAATCGCGAGAATGGCGATCGAAATGGCTCCGGAGTCAAAGAGCCGGGTGTTCGCGCCTGAGGGCGATTCACCGCGAGAACCGGAACGTGTGAGCGTGGGAAAGATGGAGAGACTGTTTGGTCTGTCATTTGACGCGACGGAGGCTCTGAGGGAGCACGTCCTGTGGAACCTTGAGCGCGAGCGTCTCGTGTTAGCTGGTAAGCCGGTGGACGACGTCTACCATGTTTGGTAAGAGATCCGGAAGTGGAGCAGGACAGCACCGAGAGTGGAGCGCTCGACGCTTTCTCGATGTTATGCTTGGAGACTTTGGAAAGCTAGTCGGACTGAACCTCATCTTCTTTGCGGTTGTACTGCCCTCGGCGTTTCTCTTTGCATTGGTGTTAGCAGGTGGCGGAGGAGGATGGGCTTTTGTGTCGGCTTTGGTTGCCAGTTTGCCAGTCGGCGGAGCGATTGGTGCGTCAATGTTCTGCTTGACTCAGATTCTCCAACGAGAACAGGTGTCGATCTGGTTTGATTTCAAGAGAAAGTTCGTGGAGAGCTCGGGGCCGTTGGCGCTTCCCGGGATTTCATTTTCCGTGTTCATCTTTGCACAGTTATACTTCTGGGGGATGGTATTTAGCGGAGCAGATGTCGGGATCTGGGCGGCTGTACTCCTGCTGCTATCGTTGTGTCTTGTCTTGATGGTTTCCCCGTACGTATTTCTTCAGGTCGCGTACCTAGATGCAAGGCTCGGCAGAGTACTTGTGAACGCCTTAGTCTTGTCTTCTTCAAATGTTTTGAGGACGTTTGCGGGCATGCTGTGTGCCAGTTTCGTTTGGTTTGCTCTCGCGTTGTTCCTTCCTGTGTCCCTGGTTCTTGTCCCCGGGGTGATTCTGTTCGGCTTCTCATTGTCCTTGCTGGCGAATCTGGTGTTCATATGGCCGATCGTGGACATGCAGTTTGGTATTTCGGATGAATTGAAGGCGCGTCGAGCAGAAGGGGTGCGGGATGTCATCCCACTGTTCGGCCCGCCAGAGTGATTTGCGGCGACGGTCAGGACGCTTCCAAGATTGTGGGGTCGTGTTGTGATCATCGCGTCGTGTGAAGAAGCGGCCCGGGGGTCGTCGGTTTCGGCCAAGGGTCAGCGGTTTACGGAGTTGCGTGAACCTGGCAGGACTTCCTCGACGGAAACGGCGAGGGTGTCCATCACCTGGGCTGGTGGTCGACCACTTCGAGTGGGCCTGGAGCTACGAGAAGGGCTTAGGTCCTTCTCCGTGGACTACACCACCCAGACCCGCGTGTGGAACGACTCGGGCCACTTGTGCGTCGAGGTTGCCCGGTCCAACACCGTGGCGGCCCCTCACCCAGCAGTCTTAATTGCACGCGTGTTTGTGTCCGGGCAAGCGATCAAGAACTGGCATCTGTGCCGACCGAGAGAGGGAGAATGACATGCCCCAGTGGAGACAGCTCGAAGAAGGGCAGCGGTCGAGGCTGCACATCGTTGACCTCGACGGCACCGACCGGGTGGTCCATGAGTCGGCTGAGGCCATCTTTGAGGCCCCGAACTGGGCGGCGGACGGGTCGATCATCTTCAACCAGGACGGTTGGCTGTACCGCTGGGACGGCGGAGCGACGCGCATCACGACTTCGGTCGAGGACTTCAACAACGACCACGTTCTCGATCCTGACGGCGAGCACATCTTTGCCACGAGCGAGGAGGGTCACATCTACCGCATGCCGCTCGTTGGTGGCGAGGCTGTCCGGGTGACCCGCGACGACGACGGCCTCATGGCCCACTACCTCCATGGCGTGTCACCCGACGGAGAAGTTCTGTTGCACATCGGCGGATCTGCCCGCGCCGATGGTGCCGTATACAACATCTACTCGCTCAACCGCACCACCGGGCTCACCACGGCACTAACCGACTCGACGAAGCCACACGACGGATCGGAGTTCTCGCCGGACGGCCGATGGGTGTACTTCAATGCCGAGCGCAACTCCTCCACTCCGGGCCACGCCCAGCTCTTCCGGATGGCGCCCGACGGGGGCTCTATCGAGCAGCTGACGAGCGACCAGCGGGTCAACTGGTTCCCGCACCTGTCTCCCGACGGCCAGCACATGACCTACATCTCGTTCCCTCCGGGCACGCTGGGTCATCCGGCGAACCGGCCCACCCAGATCGTCCTGGCTGACCCGCTGGCTCACCAGGAGTCCTGGCGCATCGATGCATTTGGCGGCCAAGGTTCCCTGAATGTCAACTCCTGGGCACCGGACTCCGAGCACTTCGCCTACTGCGACTACCCGATCGACTAGGGGATCTGCGTGTATTCCTTCGACCCAGCTGAGCGCCGCGAACTGGGCAGTACCGGATTGCGGGTGTCCGGGGTCTGCCTCGGTTCGGGGGGCCTGGGGTCGCTGCCTCAGCTCTTCGGCTATGAAACCCCCGAGGGCCAGGCCATCGACACGGTGCTCGCTGCCTTCGAGTCGCCGTTGAACTTCTATGACACCTCGGCCGGCTACTCCGACGGCGAGTCGGAGAGGCGTATCGGGAAGGCCCTTGCTCGCGTGGGAGGCCTGCCGACCGGCTGGGTGCTCGAGACGAAGGTGGATCCCGTAGACGGCCGCTTTGACGGGGACGCTGTGCGCCGGTCTGTGGAAGGGTCGCTGGAACGCCTTGGCGTCGACACGGTGCAGCTTCTGCACCTTCATGATCCGGAGCGGATCAGCTTCGAGGAGGCGATGGGCCCTCACGGTGTGGTTCGTGAGCTCGTCAGGATTCGGGAAGAGGGGATCGCGGGCCACCTGGCTGTCGCGGGCGGGCCGGTGGGCATGCTTCTGCAGTACCTGGAGACTGGCGTCTTCGAGGCTGTTCTCACGCACAACCGCTTCACATTGCTGGACCGTTCGGCTGAGCCCCTGCTGCGGCGGGCGACAGAGCTGGGGATCGGCGTGCTCCAAGCGGCGCCGTTCGGCGGGGGCGTGCTCGCCAAGGGAGTCGGAACCTACGACACGTACGCCTACCAGCCGATGAACGGCGAGACCAGGCGGCGTGCCGAGGCCCTGACCAGGCTCTGCGTCGACTCGGGCATACCTCTCGGGGCGGCCGCGCTCCAGTTCTCACTCCGCGATGAGCGCATTACCTCGACTGTGGTCGGCGTGACCAAACCGATAAGGATTCAACAAACCCTGGAGTGGGCCTCCTGGCCGATTCCCGACCAGGTGTGGGCCGAGATCGAGGCGAACGCTGGAACCGACGCCGGGCTCGACAATTCGACCAGGTAATCCGGGCCTTTTCGGCCCTTTCTGAAAGGAAGTCACCATGCCGGACCATATCGGCAGCTCGAGGATCATCAAGATCGGCATCGTCACCGAGGATGTCGAAAAGACCACGGCGGCATTCCGTGCCATCTTCAGCGAAGGGCCTGTTCCGGAGAGCCAGTGGCCGGCGTCCGCGGACCCTGACGTGCATGTGCCGTACACCGTCACCCGGTCCAAGGAGTACAAGGGCCAGCAGAACCCGAACACCCCAATGAGGGTGATGAATTTCTACACCGACAACTTCTGGTTCGAGATCGTGCAACCGCTTCCGGGCGACCCCAACCCGTGGAGCGACCACTTGGCAAAGCACGGCACGAGCGTGTGCTTCATGTCCGTACACATTCCGGACGGACTCGACCATGACATCAAGCTGATGGGAGAGCTCGGGTTCCCCATGACGTTCATGGAGGACAAGGGGTACGAGCGGTACACCTACTACGACACCGCCGACACACTCGGCCTGCTGCTGGAGATCAAGGAGCGCATCGCCCGGTAGGGATGACGGGGCCCTTGCCTGACCAGGCAGTGCCTGAAGCAATCTTCCAACATCACGTCTATCCAGTGCGCGACCTCACGGAGGCATCAGTTGAACACCGGACCAGTCGGCGTCGCGATCATCGGCGCTGGCGTCATCAGCAAGCAGTACCTCGACAACCTGACCCAATTCCCGGACATCCGGGTGTGCATGGTGGCCGACCTGCACCCAGAGGTCGCCAAGGCGCGGGCCGACGAGTACGGGATAGCAACATCCGGACCGCCGGAGCTCGCGCTGGAGCATCCGGACGTGGAGATCATCGTCAACCTGACCATCCCGACCGCGCACGTCGAGATCGACCTGGCCGCGATTCGAGCAGGAAAGCACGTCTTCAGCGAAAAGCCGATCGCGCTCGACCGGGTTAGCGCCCAGACTCTCCTGAAGCAGGCGGACGAGGCCGGGCTGCGGGTGGGCTGCGCTCCGGACACCTTCCTCGGCGCCGGACTGCAAACCGCGCGCAGAGCTATCATGCGAGGCGATATCGGAGTCCCGCTGACGGCGCTCACCCTGTTCCAGACGCATGGCCCCGACCTGTGGCACCCGAACCCAGCGTTTCTCTTCAGGCACGGGGCTGGCCCGCTGTTCGACATCGGCCCCTACTACCTCACCGCCCTGGCCCAATGTCTTGGGAGCTTCCGACGCGTCGCCGGGGTCGGTTCCCAGTCGCGGGCAACTCGCGTGATCCGCTCCGGCCCGAAGGCTGGCGAGGCCTTCGACGTCGAGGTGCCTACGCACGTCAGTGTCCTTGCGCAATTCGACAGCGGGGTGTCGTCGACCAGCATCCTCAGCTTCGACTCCCCGCGGGTTCGCACTGGCTTTGTCGAGATCACCGGCAGTGAAGCTGTCCTGTCGGTTCCGGATCCGGACTACTTCGACGGCAAGCTCAGGATCTGCCGTACAGACGACGACGATTGGATCGAGATCCCGACCACCGGGGCAACCAACGGCCGCGGCATCGGCGTGCTGGATATGGCCCGCTCAATCCGCGGTGGCTTGCCGCACCGGGCATCGGGCCAGCTGGCCTACCACGTGCTCGACACCATGGCCAGCATCCAGGAGGCCGTGAATACGGGCTGTCACGTGGACGTGGTCAGCTCCGCCCCCGAGACCCTCCCGATACCCGAGGACTGGGCACCTAACACCGCGACCCTGGTCGGATAGTCCATTACGAACCAGGACCCTGGACCCACAGAGGATGACGATGCAGGCGATCGCCGATGAGCTCGGCGTCGATCGCAAGGCGATCAACTACCACGTGAGCGATCGCGACGGATTGCGCCGCCTCGTAGCCACTGACGTCTTCGAACAGCCTTCGAGGAGTCGTTCGCCGGGCATCTGGAGGAAGCCGACGCTGCAGCGCCGGACGACTGGCGAAGCTCGACCCGCGCGTGGGCTGCTGCGACCCGCGATGGCATGGTCGCAACGGGTGACGTCACGAACTACTACCGCATAGAAGGCGGCAACATAGCCACTTTCGGGTCGGTCGAACTCGTCCTCCAGCGGATGCTCACGGCAGGATTCGACCTAGACACCGCGGCCCGCGGACGGGTGTCCCCACACGGTTCGCCATGGGCGTCGGTCGCGACATGGTTCTGGGGAAACAGATCGGTGAGCACCCACAAGGGCCCGAGGTCAGGCAAGCTCGGCAGCGGCCGCTCCCCAGGAGTTCGCTGCCTTCCGCATGCTCATCGAGGCCGGCTACAACGACGCCCCCGACATCGACACCCAGTTCGGCTTCGAGGTGGAGACCTTCATCGAAGGTAAGGAACGCCGCCTCGCGCACCTCAAGGAGTCAGCACCGCGCCAGACCTGAAGACCAAAGGTCGAGGCGGCGAGCCGTGTCCTGCCGGAGTGTCGAGAGAGCGTGGGCCAGGGTTGGGGCCACCGGCGACGAGTGCCGACGTCGCCCGTCTGGCGCGCGTATCTCGTACGACGGCGAGCTTCATCCTCAACGATGTCCAGGACTAGACGATCTCTTGCGGGTTTCGGCAGTGCCGCGCCGGGCACCGAGGAGTCCCATCTCGTCGACGTTGCCACCACGTACTACTGCCGAGCACTCGGGGTCATCCGTGGCGGCACCGACTCGGGGACGATCACCGTGACGGCAAGGCGTGCTCGATTCGGGACCACCAGCGTCGACCTCGAGGTCTCTCCTGTCCACGCGTACGCCTATCAGAGAGGGCATCGCACATGAGACCCAAGCGCTTTCTGAAACGCGGCAGGCGGCCGGGGACGCGCACACTGGTCGTCTGTGCCGGCGACAGCATCACGCACGCGCTGATGAGCGCCGACTACCTACGGATGCTCGAGCAGGCCCTGGGCGACCAGGGTTACGAGTTCGTCAACGCAGGATGGAACGGCGACCTCGCGTACAACCTCGGGGCCCGACTCGACGACATCATCGACTGCAATCCCGACGTCGTCACGATCCTGATCGGCACCAACGACGCCGCGGCACACATCGGTGACGAGTGGATGCGCGGCTACCAGACCAACCAGAAGCCGCCCGAGCCGCTCACACTCGAGTACTACCGGCGCGTGCTCACCGACATCGTCCGCCGGATCCAGACCCAGACCGACGCGGCCATCGCCCTCATCGAGCTGCCGCTCCTCACCGAGGATCCGGCCAGCCAGGTCAACCAGCTGGTCGACACGTACAACGAGGTCGTTCACGAGGTGGCCGACGAGGCTGACCTGCCTGTCCTGCCGCTGCGGAAAGCGATGGTCGACGCTCTGCCGTCTGGGCATGTCGCGCCCGCGTTCGACGGCACCAGGAGGCTCATTGGATCCGCGTTCGGACGCCACCTTCTGCCGCGCCAGGCGTATCTCAAGATCTCCGCGCGATACGGGTTCCACCTGCTCACGGACCACGTCCACCTCAACGACCGAGCGGAGCGGCTGATCGCCGATGAGATCACTGAGTAGTTGGCCGGCGCCACCCCCGAGCAGGAGCGGGGCTCGCATTAGCAGAATCCAGTCATACTCGACCACCCGGTCAGACGCAGCAGCATGAATTCGCCCAGGGGATGTTCGGGTCAAGGGCGGGCCGGCGTGTTGTGGCCCAACTGGCGAGCAGTTGCCAGCACTGTTGTGACCTGCAGCGGGGTTCGACGGAGAAGACCAGCATATGTAGGCCGGGTTTGGAGGCGAGGTCCAGCGCCTCGTAGGTGAGGTCGAGGTCTCCGACGTTCGGCACCGCCGACAGCGCCCGTACGCCCTCCTTCACCGACCGCTGAGGGCGACCAGGGATCATCCGCCCTGTCCCAGACTCTTGTGCGGATTTCGCCCCACTGAAGCGCCCCAGGTTTGATGCCGCTCCTGTTTGAGTCCAGGAGGATGAGCAGCATGCCGAAGATGATTGATCCGGAGTTGAAGGCCAGAGCGGTGCGTCTGGTGAGCGAGCATCGGGGTGAGTATCCGACGTTGACGGCCGCTTCGCAGGCGGTCGCCAAGCAGGTCGGTGTCGGGAAGGAGTCGGTGCGTCGGTGGGTGATCCAGGCCGAGATCGACGCCGGTCATCGTGAGGGTGTGACGAGCGAGGAGTCGGAGGAGATTCGGCGGTTGAAGGCGGAGAACCGGCGGCTGCGTGAGGATGTCGCGATCTTGAAGGCGGCGGCGACTTTCTTCGCGGGGGAACTCGACCCCCGCAACCGCTGATGATGGGCTTCATTGACCAGATGCGCGCGCAGGGGTTTGCGGTCGAGTCGGTCTGTCGGGTGCTGCGGGAGCAGGGCTGCCAGGTCGCCGCACGGACCTACCGGGCCTGGAAGGCCGGCCGGGTCGCTGCTCGGACCTTCAGCGACGCCCGCGTGGTTGACGTGGTGCGTGATCTGGTCTGGCAGACCGATCCGCGGACCGGGCGGCTGGTGATGGCGCCGGAGGGACTCTACGGGCGTCGGAAGATGACCGCGCTGGTCCGCCGCGGCCGGC
>Ga0209748_1001582_pt1 | contig 11209 bp, 10 predicted proteins | sample BarGraIncu00421A_FD_185490 | JGI IMG/M metagenome (GOLD analysis project Ga0209748, IMG submission 185490) | Arctic peat soil microbial communities from Barrow, Alaska - Barrow Graham LP Incubations 004-21A (SPAdes) (version 2) | ecosystem: Environmental > Terrestrial > Soil > Wetlands > Peat... | reverse complement strand
ACGGGAGTCCTCATCTTCGACGTGTGCTGCGTGAGACCCCTGTGCCCCAAAGTGCTCCCTGACCAGGAACACGACCCAAAGATACCCTCGTCGTTCGGGGAGTGTCAATCAAAGCCAGCTCTGCGGCGGACGCAAGAACGCCGTCCCGAGGCACGGGACGGCGTTCATACCGGGCGCAAGGCAGGCTCTACGCCCGCGGCTGGATCAGTCCGTAGTCGCCGTCGCGGCGACGGTAGAGCACGCTGGCCGCACCCGTCTCCTCCGACGCGAAGAGGAAGAAGTCGTGCCCCAGCAGCTCGAGCTGCAGGATCGCCTCTTCCTCACTCATGGGCTTGAGGTCGACGCGCTTCTTCTTGACGACGAGGCCCTCCTGCTCGGCCGGCTCGACCTCAGCGGGAGCGGCGGTCGCGGCTCCCACGGGAGCTATCTTGCCCGCATGCCGGTCGACGACCTTCTCCTTGAACCTGCGGGCCTGCCGCTCGAGCTTGGCGGCCACCTTGTCGATGGCAGCCTTCATGTCGCTGGCACTCTCGCGGGCGCGCAGGATGTGACCCTTCGTGAACACGGTGACCTCGGCGACCTGGTGCTCGCCGATCGATCGGTTGCGCTCGTGGTAGAGCTCGATCTCGACACTCATCGCGAGGCCATTCAGGATCCGAGCGACCTTCCCGACCTTCTCTTCCGCATACGCCTTGACGTCCGGTCGGACGTCCATGTGGCGAGCCTTGACGACCATGTCCATGCTGTCGGCCTCCTTCTGTCTCAACCCGACGACTCCGCCACGGCGGCGTGGCGGGAACGGATCACGCAGCCGATGGATTTCTTCGATCGGCTCTCGACGTTCTGCATGACGGGTACCACGCTCCGGACGCCTATCGCGCGTCCCTCTGTTGGGTGTCGCCTGTGGACGAGAAAGCGGATGCCGCCGCTGCCAAGCGCGCCTCGAGGCCGGCGACCCTCGACTCGAGGTCGCCGAGACCGGCGACGGACTGTGCGGTCGCCGCGACCTGCGCGACGGGTACGGACTCGCGCAGACGCACGAACTTCAGATACCCGAGCCCGATCGTGACCGCAAGAGCGAAGAGCACGACGAAGAACCGCGTGTTCGAGGTGCTGCTGGCGATCGTCCATCCCAGGCCGTAGACCATGGTGAACAACCCCCCGAGCAGAAGCCCGTTGGACAACACGCGGAGCTGCTCGGCGCGCACGAGCGAGACGCCCATCACGAGCGTCGCGAAGATGACGAGGATGATGCTGGTGTTCAGCCCCCAGGACTTCTCCACGGCCTGCTGCCTGGCCTGGATCGCGTTGATCTGCCTCTGGATGTCCGCGAGCTGGGTCTGTTCGGCCGGCGTCTGAGTCTTGCCGCCGGCTGTCAGCACGTTCTGCTGGTCGTAGAGCGGCTGGAGCTGGGCCTGGTAACGATCAGATGGGGCCGGATAGAACGTGTTGACCCCCACTCCGATGAAGGCGACGACCATGAGACCGAGGAAGAACGAGAAGATCGTCTGCAGTGCGTAGTGCTGCCGGTCCATCGTCGCCATCGTCGCACTCCTTCGTATCGGGAGTCCTCACACTGATTGTACCCGCGCAGCGCCGTCGCGGGCGCCTTCGCTCGGGACACACAGGCTCTCCACACCGTGCAGCGACCGCCCGGATTCGAACCCCGGACGGTCGCGACCAGATCGATGGCGCACCTAGGAGATGTGGCCGAGGAAGTCCTTCGTGCGCTCCGACTTGGGGTGGTCGAAGACCTCCTCCGGGGTTCCCTGCTCGACGATGACTCCGCCGTCCATGAACACGACCCGGCTCGCGACCTCGCGAGCGAAGCCCATCTCGTGCGTGACGACGAGCATGGTCATCCCGCCCGCGGCCAGCTGCTTCATGACGTCGAGGACGCCGCGGACCAGCTCGGGATCGAGCGCCGAGGTGACCTCGTCGAAGAGCATCACGTGCGGATCCATGGCGAGCGCACGAGCGATCGCCACGCGCTGCTGCTGGCCGCCGGAGAGCTGCGACGGGAAGAAGTCCACCCGGTCTCCCAGACCGACCTTCGTGAGCTGCTCGACTGCGATCCGAGCGGCCTCTTCCTTGTTGCGCTTGAGGACCTTCTGCTGCGCCAGCATCACGTTACCCTTGGCGGTGAGATGCGGGAACAGGTTGAACGACTGGAACACCATACCGATCTTCTCGCGGACCGCGTTGACATCCGCCTTCGGACCGGTGATCTCGACATCCTCGAACCAGATGTGGCCGGAGGTCGGGACCTCGAGGAAGTTGATGCAGCGCAGCATCGTCGACTTGCCCGAGCCGGACGGCCCGAGGATGACGACGACCTCGCCCTTCTGGACGTCGATGTGGATGTCGCGCAGGACCTCGTTCTCGCCGAAGACCTTGCGCAGGTTCTGGATGCGAACGATGGGCTGGGCCATCTCGGTCACCGCCCGTCCGGTTCGATGTGGGCAGGGACTTCGAGCACGCCGCGCCGCTTCCGGCCGGCCGGCGGCGCCTGCCCGGTCTCGGACAGCGCGAGCCTCGCCTCGAGCCGCTGCACCCAATTGATGAGCGGGATCGTGATGATCAGATAGTAGACGGCCGCGACCGTGTAGGCGGTGACGTTGCCCGCGTTCGCGGCGCTGTTCTTGGCGTTCATCATCAGCTCGAAGATGCCCACCGCCGACAGCAACGCGGTGTCCTTGAACAGGAGGATGAACTCCGACGTCATCGTCGGAAGGACGCGGCGCACCGTCTGCGGGATGATGACGTGCTGCATCGCCTGCCAGTACGTCATTCCGAGGGAGTTCGCGGCCTCGAACTGGCCCTTGTTGATCGACTGTATGCCCGCCCGGAAGATCTCAGCCATGTAGGCCGCGCTGTTGATCGCGAGGACGAACATGCCCAAGGGGATATCGGGCAGCTGGACGCCGATCAGTGGCAGCCCGAAGAACGCGATGTAGATCTGCAGGAAGAGCGGCGTGCCTCGGATGACGTTGATATACGCGCTCGCGATCCAGCGCAGCGGCGCGAACTTCGACATCTTGAGGAAGGCCGTAGCGAGGCCGATCGGGATGGCCAGGGGATACGCGACCGCGATCAGCCCGATCGACAGGAGCCAGCCGTAGAACAACAGCGGCACCGCTTGGACGATGAGCTGCGGCTTGAAGAAGCCATTGAGGATCGGGATCTTGTTCCAGGCGGCGACCCACGCCTGCTTGTCGAGCCAGAAGCTGATGCGCTCTCCCGCGCTGGGAGCTGTCTGCTGGACCACCATGGGCGGAAGAGGCTGGGCGCCGGTCTGGGTCGTGTACGTTCCCGCGACGGCGATGTCGCCGCCCGTCAGAGGCGTCACGACATCGTGCAGCTCGACGCGCAGGGAACTGCTGGGCTCCACGGAGGGAGCGAAGGTCACATGGATCGTCGTCCCGCTGATCGCCTCTTTGACCTGCACCTTCGTCTGGTTCAACCCGACGATCGTGACCGCCTCGGCGGTGACGCTCGTGACGTCGGTCCCCTGGGGGAAGACGAAGTCGACTCCGAGGACCGTCTCGCCGGGTGACGTCACCGTCTCGAACGAGAAGCGGGTGGGCTGGCCGGCCGTGGTCTGATCGATCGTCACGTCCGTCTGCGCCGCGTCGAGCCCGAAGGCCGCGACCGGCACGAGAAGCAGCAGGAGAACGGCGAGGACGATTGGAGCTGGAGTGCGTCTACCGCAGCGCGCAGGTCGCTTCATCGGATCCCTTTCGTCGAACGCACGAGGCCCCCAGCCGGGCCGGGGGCCTCGCATCGTCCTTTTGTATCACGCTAGCGTGTGGTGGTATAGGAGGGAACTAGTTGCTCGAAGGAGCGACACCGAACCACTTCTTGTAGATCGCGTCGTACTCGCCGGACGTCTTGAGCTTGGCCAACGCATCGTTGATGGCCTTGAGCAGATCGGGATTGGCCTTGGAGACGCCGATGCCGTACTGTTCGCCCGTCGCGACTTCCTGGATGATCTTCAGACCGCGGGTCGTGTCCTTGACGATTGCGGCGGAGACGGGCAGGTCGTTGACGACCGCGTCGACCTTGCCGGCCTGGAGTGCCGAGAACGCGGCAAGCGCGTCATCGAACGGAACGAGCTGCGCGCCCTTGATGTGCTCCTTGGCCCACGCCTGACCGGTCGTGCCGGACTGCACGCCGATCTTCTTGCCGGTGAGGTCCGCGGCGGTCTTGGCCGTCGACGAGTTCTGGACCGCGATCGACTGGTTCGAGTTGATGTAGGGGTCGGAGAAGTCGATCTCGAGCTTGCGGGCATCGTTGATCGTCATGCCGGACAAGATGACGTCGAACTTGCCGCCGGCCACGAGGGTCGGGATCAGCGTGTCGAACTTGTACGACTTGAACTCGAGGGTCAACCCGAGCTCCTTGGCGATCGCGGCGCCGAGATCGACGTCGAAGCCCTCGGCGACGTTGCCCTTCATGGACTCGAACGGCGGGAATGACGTGTCGGAACCCGCGATCAGCTTGCCGGCGGTGACCAGCGTCAGAACGGGTGCCGGAGCCGTCGTCGACGTCGACGGCGCGGGCGTGGACGGGGTGGCGGCCTGTGAGCAGCCCACCAACGCAAGCGCACTCACCGCGAGCGCGGCGACTGCGACCAGCGCGACGTACTTGCCGTACTTCACCATATCTCCTCCTCAGGAAAAGCCGATGAGCCACGGCGTCGCGCCGGATGGCCCCGCATCAGCGCATACGTTACACCATTCCATACGGCCTGGTGTAGCGTCGCCCACGTGGCGGAGCCGACGAGTATGCGCGGCATACTCGCGAGGAGGGATCGCGCGGAGACGGCGCGGCTACGGTGTCGCGGTCGCCTCGGGCGTGGCGGAGGTGTCGGTCGAGGCGTCACTCGGCGGCATGGTGAAGCGCGGGAGGTCGCCGGCCCACTTGCGGCGCAGCGTCTCGAGCACGCCCTGCGACGAAAGCTTGTCGAGGATCGAACGCACCTCGGCCTCGAGCTTGGTCTTATCGGTCGCGACCCCGACGCCGACCGGATAGGCCGCGCCGAGTTGACCGCCGTACTTCAGCCCGGTCACCTGACGCCCGATGTAGGCGGCGACCAGCGCGTCACCGGCGACGATGTCCGCCTTGCCCGCGGCAACGGCCTGCATGGCCTCGAGCAGGGTCGGCTTGACCACCAGCGAGCCCTCGCCGTACTTGTCCAGGAGGAACCAGTAGGACACTGAGCCCATCTGGACCGCCACGCGCTTGTTCGACAGGTCGCCGAGCGTGAGAGACGCCACATCGGAGCCGAACACGGCCGACGAGTCCGTCACGTAGGTGCCGGAGTAGGCGAGCTGGAGCGAGACCGCCTGCTCGACGGTCAGGCCTCCCATCACGATATCGACCTTGCTGTTGCGCGCGAGGTCCGCGCCGTCCGCCGGCGTCGCGTCGACGATCTCCAGCTTCAGACCGAGCTGGTCGGCGATGGCGGCGGCCACGTCGATGTCGAGACCCACGTGCTGCCCCTTCACGGTGCCGCCGAAGGGCGGGTAGTTCAGGTCGATGGCCGCACGCAGCACGCCGGGACGCGTGATCACGGGAGGCGAGAGACGCGGCTCGAGCTTGGTGGCCGCGATCCCGCCCGCGCATCCCGCGACGAGCGCGAGAACGGCCGCGAGAGCCACAGCGGTGAGCGTGCGTCTGGTCATGCGTCGCGCCTCCGTCGTCACGGTGTCTAGCTGTGTGCTTCCACCCGGCTGACCTGGTCTTTGGCCCCACACTCGCATACGGGGGCTTCCGCTTGATGCGATCTCACTACCGGCCCTCTCGCCCGGGGCCGCGGGATGCGACCGAAACCGGGCGGTACGACTTACCCCTAAGACGCGCCATGCTCGCGCGACGGTCTCCCGCCGGCTTACGTGGATCCTTTTGGCCGCGTCTACCATGGACTAGGAGACTCCCGAAGGAGCCTCCGCAACCACAGACCCGGGTGGAAGCGCCCCAATAGTAGCAGTCTGCGGGCGGTGCGGGTCCTCTCATCCGCACGCCTGCCCTGCCCCGGGCGCTGCCGTGCACCTCAGGCTACAGCCGCCCCCCGCACGCCCGGGCCACGGCCACCACCCGTACCTCGCGCACGCCCGCGCTCGCGAGCGCATGCGTCGCGGCATCGAGCGTGGCGCCGGTGGTGAACACGTCGTCTATCACGAGGACGCGCGGCGGCGGCGTCACGCGCGACACGGGAACGATCGAGGCCCGCGCGTTCGCTGCGCGGCGCTGGCGGCCGAGCCTGCGCTGGTCGCGACGGGGAAGCGCCCGCAGCGCTTCGAAGGCCGGGACACCGGTGAGCTGCGCGAAGGACGCGGCCAACAGGGCCCCGTGGTCGAACCCGCGTCGAGCGATCGCGCCCGGCGACGCCGGCACCGGGACCACGGCCTGGGCCCAGTCGACCCAGTCCCCCGCGGCCGAGACCGCCAGCCGCGCCAGCGGCTCCGTCAGCCGCAGCTCACCCGCGTCCTTGTGAAGCCGGACCATCCGGTCCAGCGGCCACTCGAACACCCCCGCACAACGACCCTGCGCGAAGGCCAGGTCGCTGCGCCCGCACTCCGCGCATCCATGGGCACCGTCGGGCGCCCCGCAGCGCGGACACGCCGATCTGCGGTCGATCAGTGGGAGCTCGGACCGGCAGAGGTCGCACAGCATCGCCCCGGGCAGGTCGCACCCCCCGCATCGTGGCGGCCACAGCAGGTCGGCGGCGACGTGGGCCGCCCGACGGCAGGTCACTGCGAACGCGCCGTGCATTGCCCCTCCCCCGCAGGCCGGACCGCTCGGCCCGCGCTCCGCGAACCTAGGGAACGAGCAGTTGCACGAGCGGGATGGTCACCAGACACGCGACGGTGGTGAGCAGGATCGCCGCCGCGATGAACGTGGTGTCGAGCTTGAAGCGCTCGCCCACCACCAGCGAGAGCATCACCGACGGCATCCCCGCCTGCAGCGCGAGCAGGTGCAGCATGCTCCGGTCCCGCATGATCGTCGCGACGCCCACCGCGAGCACCGGGAGGAGGAGCAGCTTGATGGCGGCGGCGGCGCCCAGCGGCTTGAACGACCCGCGCAGCGCCTTCATGTCGAGCGAGACACCGAGCGAGACCATGATCAGCGGCATCGCCATGCTCGCAGCGACGCCTGTCCAGTCTATGACCGTGTTCGAAACGACCGCAGGCAGGGGCACGAACCGGTACGCCAGCGCGACCAACAACGCGATCATCGCGGGGAAGGTGAAGAGCTCCTTCAACACGTTCAGCCGGCCTTCGTGCCCGCCATGCCGGGCGGCGACTGCGATACCGAGCGTGAACAGCACCGCGACCGTCCCGAAGACGTCGTAGAACACGGCGGCCGGCAACGCGCCCGCGCCCAGGAGCGCTCGCACCACGGGGTAGCCGAGGTAGCCCGTGTTGCCGAGCGCCGCGACCAGCACGAAGGCACCGGCCGTCTTGCGGGGCAGGTTCAGGGCGTGCGCGACCTCCCACGCGACCGACAGGGCCGCGAGCGACACGGCCCAGGCGACGCCCGCCACCTTCAGAAGCTCGATCGACAACGCCGCCCGGGCCACGCTCGTGAAGATGAGCGCAGGCAAAGCGACGTAGACGATGACGCCGGTCAGGGGCTTGGCGTCCTCGCGCTGCAGCACACCGAGGCGGCGCAGCGCCACGCCGATGCCGACGAACGCCAGCACCGGCGCGATGGCCCCCACAAGAGCTGCGAACGACACCCTTGTCCCTAGCCGATCTCGTCGAGCGCGCCCGCGCCGTCACACGCGCCGGCGAGCGAGGTGGCGAAGTCCGCACGCGCCACCCCGTTCTCCGTGATGATGGCCGTTATGTATGCGGCCGGCGTCACGTCGAACGCCGGGTTGTAGACCTCGATGCCCGGGGGAGCGATGCGGACCCACCCGTCGAGCTGGTAGGCGCCGCCCTTGCGGGTGACCTCCATGGCATGGCCCTTGGCTATCGGCACCTCCCACGGTCCGAGCGCGGTCAGCGCGTCGAGCGCGCTCGACTCCGCGGGCGTACGAGGCTCGATGACGCCCGAGAACGAGATGCCGAGCACCTCGCGGGGGTCCCGCTCCTCGATGACGATGCCGTCGCCGGTCTCCAGCGTCAGGTCGATGGTGGAGGTGGGGGCCGCGACATAGAACGGGATCCCGTGCTCCTTGCACAGCACGGCGAGCCCGTAGGTGCCGATCTTGTTCGCGGTGTCCCCGTTGGCCGCGATCCGGTCGGCGCCGACGATGACCGCGTCGACCCCGCCTGCGCGCATGACGGACGCCGCCATGCTGTCCGTGATCAGGTTGAACGGCACGCCCGCCATCTTGAGCTCCCATGCGGTGAGACGGGCGCCCTGCAGCACCGGCCGCGTCTCGTCCACCCAGACGCCCGCGATCTTGCCCTGTTCGTGCGCGGTGAAGACGACGCCCAGAGCGGTGCCGAAGTACGCCGTGGCGAGCGACCCCGCGTTGCAGTGGGTGAGCACACGCGCGGCGTCGGGCAGGAGGTCAGCGCCGAACGCGCCGATGCGGCGGTTGCGCTGCTCGTCCTCGGCGGCCATCGCGAGCGCCTCGTCGATGACCAGTTGACGCAGATCGGCCAAGGGCAGGTCCGCGTTGTCGCGCACGAGCGCGCGTACGCGCTCGACACCCCAGAACAGGTTGACCGCGGTCGGCCGCGTGGCCGTCACCTCGGCCGCGACCTCGTCGATCCCGGCTGCGAACTCCGGATAGGTCTCGATCTCGTCGCTCTCGTTGGCGACCCACAGCGCGATCGCCATAGCCGCGGCAACGCCGAGCGCGGGCGCTCCGCGCACCGCCATACCCGAGATCGCGAGGCATACGCCCTCGTGGGTCACGCAGACAAGCACGTCACCGGCGAGTGGCAGCCTCGACTGGTCGACCATGTAGACGGCCGGCAGGCCGGTCGTTTCGTCGACAGCCCACCACAGTGTCTGCGGGATCGCCTCGATACCCATGTCTTGTCTCCGTCGCTTCGACGCGGAAGTCCTCGAACGGTGAGTGTGGCCCAAGCGAGGCCCGCGTTCAACACGCGGAGGTCGCATGCCGATACCAGAAACGACGACTCCACTTGGGTTCGGCTCGGCGCATACTACGAATCGTCGGCCCTCGGGCAGGCCGGGACCGACACCAGACGGCGAAGGAGCAACGCATGGCTGCGCCCCACCATCCGTACCGCAGGCTGTCCGACCATCTCATTCTCACCGCGGACGCGCTCCTGCTCACCGTCCTCGCAGGCGCGGTGCTCATCATGGTCAAGAACCTCGCCAACATACCGGCTGCCCGGATCGACCCGATGGACGCCTTCCTGATCACGATGACGCTCGCTTCGATGGTCGGGGCGACCGCCTCGTGGCTCTTCCACCGCCGTCTCGTCGGACTCCGCGGGCTGGGCATGCTGGCGGTGGGCCTCGTCGTAGCCGCCCCCGCCCTGGTGGGGGCGCACGCCGTCATCATCCGGACCTCGATCTCCTCGCCGGGCGCCGAGATCGCGTTGCTCATCGCGGCCCAAGTCCTCGGGCTGGCCGTCCTGCTTCCGCCGCTCGTGGCTGGGATGGCCGACCTCTTCCAGCCGAAGGAGCGCCGCTTCGATCCCGGCTCGATCGCGCGGCTCGCAGGGCTGATAGCGCTCGTCGGGCTCATCGCGCTGCGCTTCCTGCCCGAGACGCAGGTGGATCCCGCCGCGGCCCACGTCAACGCCATGCTGGGCCTGTCGACGATCGCCGGCGCTTTGGGCGTGGGGATCGCCGACGCGATCCTCTATTTCAGCGACGGCCGGGCACGACAGCGCGCCAGCGCCGAGACCGCTCCACCCGAGACCGCCTGAGCGATACGTGTCACGCAGAACGGCCCCGCGCTATCGCGGGGCCGTTCTGCGTGACACGCCGTGATCGGGCGGACGGTCGGCTAGACCGTGCCCTCGTTCCAGGACGCGAGGTACTTCTCCTGCTCGGGGGTGAGCGTGTCGATGTGGACGCCCATGCTCTCCAGCTTCAGCTTCGCGATGTTGGCGTCGATGTCCGCCGGCACCGGATAGACGCCCGGCTCCAGCGACGCGTGGTTCTTCACCATGTACTCGGCGGACAGCGCCTGGTTGGCGAAGGACATGTCCATGACCGAGGCGGGGTGACCCTCGGCGCACGACAGGTTGACGAGGCGACCGTCAGCCAGCAGGTAGATGTGACGGCCGTCGGCAAGGGTGAACTCCTCGACCAACGGACGCACTTCACGGGTCGACACCGCCATATCTCGGAGATGGGAGATGGCGATCTCGCAGTTGAAGTGCCCCGAGTTGGCGAGGATCGCGCCGTCCTTCATGACCTCGAAGGCCGAGGTGTCGATGACGTTGAGGTCGCCGGTGACCGTCAACCAGATGTCGGCGACGGCAGCAGCCTCGGCCGACGGCATGACGCGGTAGCCGTCCATGACCGCCTCGAGGGCCTTGAGCGGGTCGACCTCGCAGATGATCACGTTGCCGCCGAGCCCGTCGGCGCGCATCGCGATACCGCGTCCGCACCATCCGTAGCCGGTCACGACGATCGTGCGGCCGGCGATCAGGCGGTTGGTGGCGCGGATGACGCCGTCGATCGTCGACTGGCCGGTGCCGTAGCGGTTGTCGAACAGATGCTTGGTGTTCGCGTCGTTGACCGACACGATCGGGAACTTGAGGGCGCCGTCGGCGGCCATGGCGCGCAGGCGGATGACGCCGGTGGTCGTCTCCTCGGTGCCGCCGATGATGTCGGCGAGCGCCTCGGGCCGCTCTGCGTGGACGCGGCCGACGACATCGGCGCCATCGTCCATGGTGATGTTCGGCTTGTGGTCGATCGCGGCGTCGACATGCTTGTAGTAGGTCTCGGTGTCCTCGCCTTTGATGGCGTAGGTACGGACACCGTAGTGGAGCACGAGCGCCGCGGCGACGTCGTCCTGAGTGGAGAGCGGGTTGCTCGCGCACAGCACGATGTCCGCTCCGCCCGCCTTCAGCGTGCGCATCAGGTTCGCGGTCTCGGTCGTGACGTGGAGGCAGGCGGAGATGCGCATGCCCGCGAGCGGCTTCTCGGCTTCGAAGCGCGTGCGGATGGACGCCAGCACGGGCATGTCGGCGTCGGCCCACTCGATGCGGGCGCGGCCGGCATCGGCGAGGGCGAGGTCCTTGACGTGGTGATCCATGGC
>Ga0209748_1001581_pt1 | contig 11210 bp, 9 predicted proteins | sample BarGraIncu00421A_FD_185490 | JGI IMG/M metagenome (GOLD analysis project Ga0209748, IMG submission 185490) | Arctic peat soil microbial communities from Barrow, Alaska - Barrow Graham LP Incubations 004-21A (SPAdes) (version 2) | ecosystem: Environmental > Terrestrial > Soil > Wetlands > Peat... | reverse complement strand
GTTTAGCCCTGCGGCTGGTTCATCCATCAATATGATTTGCGGTTCCACAGCCAAGGCCCTGGAAATCTCCAAAAGCCTTCCCTTGCCGAACGGTAAATTGCAGGCGGTTAGATCGGCACAATCCGCAAGACCGGTGAATTCCAGCCACTTAAGTCCCTTTTCCTTAATGTACTTTTCTTCCCTGATCTGGCTAGGGATTTTGAACGCGCAGGAAAAAATACCGCTCTTACTCCTGGTGTGCAGTCCCACCATGACATTTTCCAGAACCGTCATTTGCCCGAATAACTCGACGTTTTGAAACGTGCGCACCAAACCGAGTCCGGCAAGCGTTTCCGGCGCGAAGAGCGATATATTTTTTTCACCAAGATAAACCTGCCCCGATGTTTGCGTATAAAGACCGGTCACGATATTAAAGAGCGTAGTTTTCCCAGCTCCGTTGGGGCCGATAATTCCGGTTATTGATCCTCTGGTAACTGAAAGCGAAACATCTTCCAGTGCGGTGAGCCCGCCAAATATCTTGTTTATGCCGTCTAGTCTAAGCATTGCTTTGCTTACCTCTGATTCTGCTCACGACGAATTTTGCCAGTGTCTCAATGCCGCTGATCAGGCCACCGGGCATAAACATGGTGATCAGGATGAGCATCAGTCCGTAAATGACAATGTCAAAATCCTGAAACACGCGCAGTAATTCCGGAAGCAAAGTTAAAATTGCCGCGCCTAAGAAGGAACCATAAATACTGCCGAGCCCACCGATAATTACCATTGTCACCAGTTCCACGGAAAAATTGAAACCAAAGGCTACGGGAGAAATAAAGGTCATGGTATGAGCATAAAGGCTTCCCGCGACAGCGGATAAAAGCGCGGATACAGTGAATATCTGTACTTTCAGAATGCGGACATTGACACCCATAACGCGGGCCGCTACCTCCGAATCATGAATAGCGCGAAGCGCGCGGCCGATTCTGGATTGAGACAAATTAATTGATAATAACATAATGCCCAGAGTAAATATCCAGATCAGGTAATAATTATTCCAGTCATTATCAAAAAACAATGAACCGATGTGGAGGTTGGGAATGCTTGATAATCCGGATGGGCCGCCGGTCCAGCCGACTGTTTCATTAAAGATAATATACATGATAATGCCGAAGCCGAGAGTGGCCATTGCCAGGTAATGACCTTTCAACTTCAAAATGGGGAACCCGATGACAAAAGCCAGCCCCGCTGCGCAAAAGCCTGCCAGCATCATAGCCAGCCAGGGGTCGACCGGAAATCTGGTGGTAAGTATGCCGGAGATATATGCCCCTAATCCGAAAAAAGCGGCATGCCCCAATGAAATCTGGCCTGCATATCCCAGCAGCAGATTCAACGCTACGGCCAGCATGGTGTTGATGCCGATAAAAACCAGCACATTCAAGAAATAGCTGCCCTTTAAAAAAAACGGTATCACCAGCACGGCTGCCGCAAAAAATAGAAAAATAAGTATTTGGCGTCTTTCTTTCGTCATAGTTTATGCAAAACAGCAAAGGGAGCTACAGGTTTTAAACTCTCTCCGTCTCCTTCTTTTTGAATAATCCTTCCGGCCTGATGAACAGTATCAATAACAGGATAATAAAAGCGATGGCGTCTTTATAGCTGGCCGAGATGTAGCCAGCGCCTAACGATTCCAGCAGCCCCAGTAGAAGACCTCCCAGTATAGTTCCCAGGCCGCTGCTCATTCCACCGATGATCACCGCGCAAAATCCCTTCAGCCCCAGCATAATGCCCACGTCATAGGATGTCATCGTGAGCGGAGCAATGATTATTCCGGCCATTGATCCGATAGCAGAACTGATTACAAAGGAGAGCAAAACCATTGTTTTGACATCGATGCCGACAAGGCTTGCGGCATAAGAGTTATAGGCACAGGCACGCATGGCTTTTCCGATAATAGTGTAATTGAAGAAGACCTTGTTTAGAATAATGATCAAAACACTTAGGCCGAAAATCCAGAGATGCTGGGGTAGAATAGTAGCTCCGGCAATATATAGAGGATCGTTGCCCGAAAAGGCGGGCAGCGCGTGGGTATCTTTTCCCCAGATCAGCATCGCCGCGCCGCGGATGAAAATACTGGCGCCGATAGTGATGATAATCAGGCTGAGCGGCTTGACATTTTTGAGCGGTCTGATCGCCAGACGCTCAAAGGCAATGCCAACTAAAGTGGCAATTGTTATAGCCAATACAATTGCCGGCCCAAGAGGCAAATGTAAAAAAACTAAAAAAAATATTGTCAGCATACCGCCCAGCATCACAAACTCACCCTGGGCAAAATTGATGATACCGGTAGCATTATGGATGATGGCGAAACCAAAACCGATCAGCGCATAGATCGCGCCGTTGGAAAGACCGGATAAGATATACTGTAATAATTGGCGGGAGTTATCCATTAAATATGTTTATCCGAAAGATATTAACGCGGTGCAGTCAATAGTGTGATACCTGCACCGCGTTTTATTCCAATTCCAAATCAATTTCTTATTTAACTAAAGTCCATGCCTGTTTTTTAATTTGCACCAGAACAAAAGCGTCCTTAGTTAATCCGGCATGGTCTTGCGGAGAATAGCTGAAGGTTCCGCCGATACCGGCAAATTTTGTTGTCTTTTCCAGTTGATTCCGAATAGCCGCTGGAGAGTCTCCGCCTTTTTCAATGGCGCCTTTGAGCAGCATTATCGCGTCCCAGGCATGACCGCCAAAGTGATCACCCTCAATCTTGTAGAGCTTTTGATAACTATTTACATAACTGAGCATCGCCTTTTTTTGCGGGTCTTTATTGGGCATTTGATTGGCAACAATGACACGGCCGGAAGGAAGAATAATTCCCTCAGCGGCATCATCGGCAAGTTCAATAAATTTTTTAGAGGAAACACCGTGGCTCATAAACAAAGGAAGTTTTATTCCCAGTTGTTTGACATTTCTGGCGACAATGGCCGGCCCGGGATTCGTGCCCCAGCAAATAATAGCCTGCGCGTTACTGCCGCGAATTTTTGTCAATTGAGCGGTCATGTCCGTATCTTTGGGTCCGTAAGTTTCATCGGAAATTATTTGAAATCCGGATTCTCTGGCTTGTAAAACCAATTGCTCTCTTCCTGATGAACCAAAACCATCCGACACAGTCAGAATGGATATTTTATTAATTTTTTGTTTCTTTAGATACTCAAATATCCTTGCTACAGCCAGCGCATCATTTTGTGCGGTCTTGAAAATCCATTTTTTAACCGGATCAGTTATCTTGATTCCCGCGGCGCAGGAAATAAGTGGTATTTCGGCTTTTTCGACTATGGGAATAACAGCCATGCTGTCACCGGTTGTGCTGGGGCCAATGATAGCCACTACTTTATCATCTTTAATTAACTTATTGACTCCCTGTACAGCCTTGGTGGCATCTCCTTGAGTATCGATGATGACAAGCTCCAATTGACGTCCCTTTATTCCACCGGCCTTGTTTATTTCATTCACAAGCATCTGCGCGGTGTTGCGTTCCGGTTCACCCAAAAAGGCTGCCGGTCCGGAGACAGAGAATAGCGCTCCAATTTTAATCGGAGGAGCAGCTATAACCGATCCAACCATCAACAGAGTAAATACTAAGGCAAAAAATATTTTCAAAACACTTTTGAACATAAACACCTCCCTGATTAAAATATGAACCCAATATACTAATTGTAAAATATTATTATACCAATTCGCTTTCTTTGGCTAACTTTGTTGGCTGCGTCGTCGGCTTCCTCAGCGTATGTAAAATACGCCTGCGGCGCCTCCTCCTTGCCGCCTCGTTATCCTTTGAAAGTGAAATGGTATTAGCTAATTGTAGCAAATGTAAATCATAGATAGGATTTAGTGTCAAACGAAAAATAAAGAAGATGTGGGAAGTGCATAAGCACCCGGTGTTATTGTTTGTTGTGTGGGAAGAGCCAGCTCGTTTTGGCCGCGTAGATACTGTAGCCGGGGAATACCAGCGCAAGTTTGTCTTCCTCCCATTTTGCCCTCAGCAGTTGGATAACAACAAACAGAGTAATGACAAAGAAATTTAGTAGTGAAAAGCGCCAAACAGTAACGGCCAGAGCCGTGAGAATTTCTCCTAAATAAATTGGATGCCTGACGAAGCGGTAAGGGCCGCTTATGACTAAGTCCCGCGCTTCCACAGTGATGCTGAAAGAACGCTTTAGCGTCCACAAACCCCAGACGGTCAGTGCTGTTGCCGCGGTCATCCAGTAAAAAATAACCTGGAGAGCAAGCGGACTTGCGGCTATAAATAAATTCGGCGGCGAGAAGAGCAAGGCAAAAGGGAGTACCCCGCCGATAAGCGGGACAATGATTTCTTTTGTCCCGCGCGACCGGCAAACAGGATCCTTACGAATTAAGTAGCTGACAAGGAAGGCTATAAAGATCAGCGTTTCCACAACCCAAAGCGGCTTGACCATATAAAGGTCATACGAAGAGATGCGCTGGATCAGAAAAACAATAAGGACAGCAATAATGCTGATCCTGATTAGCAAATGTATGATTCGTGCCGGTAAGTACTTTTCCAGCCAGCCAAAAGGATTAAATTCTTCCACTTGAACTCCACTAAGTTTCTATATAATTTTATAGTTTTTTCAGGATCAGCCCCCGGGCCTCTTCATCGGTGAGCGGGCCGCCGTTTTCGATGGTGAAGCGGGTAATGTTGTGGAGGATCATGTTCATGTTGCAGATCGACCAGACCGTGCCGTTGGAGTCCTGGCCATAGAGGGTGAGGTTATTCGGGTCCTGGCCCTGCTCCTCCGTCCCCTTAATCCAGGTTTCATGCCAGCGGGCGCGCCGGAACGAAGAAGGTCTCGCCGTAGGAGGTCTTGTCTTCCAGCAACTCCTTGATGAGATCGGGCTTGTCCTTCAGATGGGCGAAATCTTTCTTTCGCAGTTGCTCGCGCTTGCGGTCGAACTCGTCGGAGAAGCGCTTGAGGAACAGCATGCCGAAGATGAATTCCTTAAATTCCGAGGCATCCATCTTGCCCCCGCAGGATATCGGCGGCCCACACATTATCAGAAATTGCTTCCCCTGGGAATGATCCCTGCCGCTGCCTTGGCCATCGTTTCATAGCGTTTGAGGGGAGATTCCACGAGGATCATCATCTTCTGAGCCGACATAGAACCTTCCGCATGAACGGTTGTCACTTCGTGAAAGGCCGATTCGTGGGAACAGACATGCCGCATGGTCTCGTGAATCATTTTCAGCCGGTCCAGGGTGCTGTATCTTTCCGATCCCCCCAGATAGTGCTCCAGGTAATCGTGGATATCGGGATTTTCCCAATCTTTTTTATCCGGCGCCGTTGCCAGGATGCCGCCGCCGATGTCCTGGATCAACTCTACGAAGGCATGGTATTTGCTCGCAAAATGGAGTTTTGCCATATTGGCGATAAGGGGATTGGGCACGGCAATGTCGCCGTACATGATGGGGTTCTGGGCCGCCGCATTGGCCAAGGCACGCAGTGTCTCCACATAGGCGGCGATGTCTGCGAGTTTGTCCTTTATGTGCCCCACATTATAAAGCCCGTTATACTTGGCCATGGCCACGGCGCAACCCGCCATCACCTCCACAGCGGGAACTTTGTAGCTGATGGCCGTAAACCGATGGAATGTGGCAAAGGTATAAGCCATGAGCATGGAAAATTGCCACTCCCCGCACATAAAAACCCGCTCCCAAGGGACAAAGACATTATCGAAGACGATCATAGCCTCCGTCAGCTCCCGCACCGGATGGTCGGCATGAAACTCGTGGTCCGACCAAGCGCCACGCCCGCTGCGGCATATGAAGGTAATCCCCTTGGTGTTGGCCGGGATGGCGAAACTCACGGCGTAGTCGCTCTCGTCTTCGCGCATCTGCCGGGTAGGTACGACAATGATTTCGTTCGCCGTAGCGGCGCTGGTGATGTGGATCTTGGCGCCCTTGACGACGATGCCGTCTTTGTTTTTGTCCACTACATGAAGATAGTAATCAGGGTGCTTCTGCTTGGATGGTTCTTTTGAGCGGTCTCCCTTGACGCAAGTGACGGCGCCGCAGGTATGCAGGTCGTTCTTCCTGAGATGTTCCAGAAAATTCAAGGCATTTTTCTGGTATTCCGGTTTCCCCATCTGGCCGGCCGTAACAAAGGCGGCATTGAGGCAGTCGGTTCCGATATCCTTCCCGAAAGGAAGGCCGCCGATCAATTCGATGGAACGCTGAATCATCTTCGTTCGATTCGCCAGATCTTCCTTATTCCGTGGCGTAATGAAATAGCGGTTGACCGGCTCGCCCGTTTCCGGATGGGGCGCCACAAAGATATCCCGCACGGCAGGGTCTTTGGATGCCGTCAGTTCATATCCGGCGGCGATTGTGTCACAGGTGACGCCGAGGATGGGGTGCTTGGTGATGTCTTCCACCTTCTCGCCCCGAATATACACGCGCCTGCCATCGCGCAGACTCTCTTTGTACTCTTCAACGGTACGGATTCCCATAACTACTCCTCCTTTATTATTGAACTATTTTTTATTTTTTATAATTTTCTCAATTCCTTTTTTAATATCTTGCCGACCAGGCTTTTGGGAAAGGCCTGCAGAAAAACCACTTCCTTCGGCAATAGAAAATTCTTGAGTTTCGTACGGCAATACTCAATAATTTCCTCCTGGGTGGCTTCCTCTCCGGGATGCAGCACCAGGAATGCTTTGATGTTCTCTCCGTAGATGTCGTCTTTCATGCCGATGACGGCCGCTTCCGATACCTTGTGATACATATAGAGAACTTCTTCGATCGCTCGGGGAGAAATGTTTTCCCCGCCCTTGATGATTAAATCCTTCATTCGGTCCGTGATCCAGTAGTAACCATCATCATCGACATAACCCACATCTCCCGTGTGGAGCCAGCCATCCCTGATCATCTCCGCTGTTTCCTCGGGTTTATGCCAGTATCCCTTCATGATTTGGGGACCGCGAATGACGATTTCTCCCTGTTGTCCAGGGGCGAGGGCATTCCCATGAATATCCACGATCTGCATCTGGGTTCCCTTCATCGGCAGACCAATCGAACCGACCTTTTTTACCCCATCGAGAGGGTTGACGGAGTTATTCGCCCCGGCCTCTGTCAAACCCCATCCCTCGATGATCTCAAAGCCAAAGACCTCCTTGAACTGATTCCAGGTATCCAGGGCAAGGGGCGCCGAGCCTGATATCCAGTATTTCATGGAACTCAGGTTGTATTTTTTAGGTTCCGGATAGAGAAGCATATACACATACATGGTAGGGACGCCTGCCATCACGTTGGCTTGGTATTTTTCGATGGATGAAAATATGATGTCCATGTCGAAGGAATTGAGAAGAACGGTTCTTCCCGTTCGGAACAGGCCGTTGTTCATCGTTGCGATGCCGAAGGAATGGCACAGGGGAAGAACGGAGATGGAGGTCGTGCCGTCCGGTAAGGGAACGGTTTCATACTGCATTTTGGCATTGGCGTACAGGGAGTGGTGGGTATGGATGACGCCCTTGGGTCTGCCGGTCGTTCCCGCGGTATAAATAAGCGCCGCGATGTCATCATCTTCCGTTTCTACGATCTCATGCTCTTCATCGCTATTTTCAACAAGTTGATGATAAGAAAGGGTACCTTCCGGGACATCGTCGCCTATGAGAATCACTGTTTTGACCTCGGGGGCCTTTACCCGGCCGGCATGGATTTTCGGAAGAAATGCCTGGCTGCTGATGACCACTTTAGCGCCCGAGTCGCGATAGATATAAGCGGTTTCTTCTTCACCAATCAGGTAGTTAATGGGCACAATGACGGCGCCTATCCTCCAGACAGCCGAAAAACTCTGGAGCACCTCCGGACAGTTGGGCATCTGGAGGATGACCCTGTCCCCCCGCTTCACGCCAAGGTCTTTTAGAGCGGTCACAAGCTTTTTGGACGCTCGCAGCATCTCGACATTGATGATTTCACGACCCTCAAAAATCAGGGTTACCTGTTCACCCTGCTCCAGCACCCTGCTTTCACCAAGTTTGGCAATATTCATGATCGTCTTCTCCATAACATGTGAATATTCTTTAGATCCTCGGCAAACAAGACCTGCGGTCCGATAGGGGTCGGCGCTTCATATCGTCTATTTGACAGGTGACCAATCCGCCATGAGCAAATGTTAAGAAGATCTAAAGAAAAAAGATCTTTGATCGGACTTAAACTTTAATGTTCCCCGCTTTCATTGCCTTTGTGGCCTTAAAGATGTCCAGCGGGAACTTTTTGTGAATCTCTTCGAGCTTTGTCAGAAGTGCCGGATAGCCGATGCTTTGAGCCAGCGCGAAGGGCCCGAAGGGGGAACCGCCGCCGTTGGCCATGGCCAGATCAATCTCTTTGGGGTCATCCGCAACACCCTCTTCCAATAGTTTGGTTGCCTCGTTGACTTGCAGAGAGATTAAGTGGTTCAAGTCAAATTCCTTCGTGGCTTTGGAAAGATCGATAGTAGGTCTTCCCTTAGACCAGTCATAGAAACCCTTTCCGGTCTTTTTGCCGAGATTACCGGATTTAAGGTATGACATCAACGCGTCAGAGGGTTTGTAATCCTTGGAAAGAACCGTAGCGAAATATTCAAGGCCGTGAGCGGCAACATCAATGCCCACATAGTCCACCAGCTCAAAAGGCGCCATCGGCATAATCGGTTTCAGTGCCGCATCAAACTCTTCCGGCGTTGGATGTCCGGCTTCCAGAATCTTGGAAAGCAATACCAGCGTGGGTTCGTTGACCCGGTTGCAAATAAACCCCGGCGAGTCTTTCTTTACAATAACCGGGACTTTTTTAATCTTTTTGGCAATCTCATATCCGATCTGGATCGATTCGTCGGAGGACTTGCCGCCTTTGATGACTTCCACCAGCTTCATAAGAATGGCGGGATTGAAAAAGTGGTAACCAATGACTTTATCCGGCCGACTGGTGGCGGAAGCAATATCGGTAATACTGATGTTCGATGTGTTGGAAGCCAGGATCGCGTGCGAGGGTGCGTACTTGTCCAGATCGGCAAACACACTTTTTTTGAGCTCCAGTTTTTCCGGAACTGCTTCAATGATAAAATCGGCATCTTTCACAGCTGTCTGCAGATCAACCATCGGGATGAGTCGTGCCAGAGCATCATTGTATGCTTCCGGCGTCAATTTGCCTTTTTCCTTGAATTTATCAAAACTCGCCTTAATGCCGGCCATACCCTTATCCACAAACTTTTGTTCAACATCGCGCAGAACTACTGTATAGCCGCCTAGCAGACAGCAGGCCGCAATTCCGTGTCCCATATCACCTGCGCCAACCATAGCAATCTTTTTTACGTCTTCAGTTTTCATGATGAATCTCTTTCCTTTCAGTTTGATGTGAAATGCATAAGTAGGGGACGGTTGTCCCGATAACATCAAGACATCGTTTCTGCAGTTCATCCGTCCGGTCGAGCAACTGACCATCGAAATAGAGATTCCGCTTCATCCTGGATAAACCCTTGATGTAATCTTGTTTGGTTCTCATGTATCCTCCTTGCGGGATGATAATAATGCTCGCTTCACGTTTCACTCTTCACGCATAACGCCTCACTCCTTAAGCGCGCCGGTGAAGTTCTCGGAAGCCACTTTAATTGCCGCTCCTTCGTTGAGCATGATACATTCAATTTTGCCAAAGAATTTGGGGAACTCGGCGCCGATGAAGAATTGGGAAGACAACATCCGGCCGCTGTAGTAGGCAGCCTCGTTATTTTCGGAAATTATTTTCTGACGCTCTTCGCCCTTGGCAGCTCCGAGGATAGCTTTCACCTTGGGTATGGTAATAGTAAGGCTCCACAGGTGTAGCCAAGCCACCACCAGTGGGAAGATGGCCTGTTGCAGCGGCGCAGCATTCTGCATCAGCGCGACAAATTTACCTTCCTGTAACTGTTTCTTCATCATGTCGATGACTTCTTCCAGTTTTTTCCAGCCTCGCTCCACCGGGGTGATGTATTTATCATCAACTATTCCCTTTGCTTTATCGATGGTTTCAGTGATGCGTTTTTTAAGGATTGAATAATTATACATTTCCGGATTCATCAGGATCTTGCGCATCAGGAGGTCAGCCGATTGAATGAAATTGGTGCCTTCATAGATAGAGAAGACCTTGACGTCGCGGGCATACTGCTCGACGGGATACTCCTGGCAATAGCCGTATCCGCCATAAACCTGCATGGCTTCCGCCGTTACCAGCCACGCGGCATCCGAAATGCCGGCCTTAACTATGGGGGTAAGAATTTCGACGATAGCCGTCGCTTCTTTAACCTCCTCGGCGTCTGACGATGAAAACATGATGTCCTCATTAATAGCGAGGAATAGTGTGAGCATCCGCATGCCCTCGATGGTACTCTTCATGTAAAGCAACATGCGTTTTACATCGGGATGCTCGATAATAGCGACCTTCGGTGCTTTCGGATTGAGCATCTGCGTGATATGCGCACCCTGTATACGGTTTCGGGCATAAGTGACGGCGTGCATGTACGCAGCGCTGGAAACCGCCTCGGCCTGAACACCTGTATGGATGCGGGCCGCATTCATGAGCCTAAACATGACCTTCATGCCTTCGCGTTCTTTTCCCAGAAGATAGCCGACGCACTTGCCGTTGTCACCGAAACTAAGTGATGATGTGGCATTTCCCTTCAGTCCCATCTTGTGTTCAATGCCTGAACAAATCATATCATTGCGTTCGCCCAGGGAGCCGTCTTCCTTAATGAGAAATTTCGGCACCAGGAAAATGGAGATTCCCTTTGTTCCTTCGGGATCGCCCTCGATTCGGGCCAGAACCGGATGGATGATATTGGGGGTTAAATCATGTTCGCCATTGCTGATGAATATCTTCTGTCCGGTAATGAGGTAGGTGCCGTCGCTCTGTTTTACGGCTTTAGATTTCAGCGCCCCGACGTCGGTACCGGCGCCCGATTCAGTCAGGCACATTGTGCCGCCCCACTGCCCCTCCAACATTTTGGGAAGAAACATCTTCTTCACTTCTTCAGAACCGAAAAGCAGAATGATGTGCATCGCTCCGGTGATCGCACCGCAATACATGGTCAATGATGTGTTGCCCGCATTAAAATATTCCGCGGACGCCATGGAGACACTGGTGGGCATGCCCACTCCCCCTTCTTCCGGGGGAAACGACAGGCTGTGGAAACCCGCCTCTATGT
>Ga0209748_1001580_pt1 | contig 11211 bp, 9 predicted proteins | sample BarGraIncu00421A_FD_185490 | JGI IMG/M metagenome (GOLD analysis project Ga0209748, IMG submission 185490) | Arctic peat soil microbial communities from Barrow, Alaska - Barrow Graham LP Incubations 004-21A (SPAdes) (version 2) | ecosystem: Environmental > Terrestrial > Soil > Wetlands > Peat... | reverse complement strand
CGAGGTGCTGGACGTGCCCGTCGCCAACCGCGCCGCCACCCAGCACGCTGTCACCTCGTGGCGCATGATCACCCGGGACGATCCCTGGGTGAACCTCCTGCGCGGCACGATCGCAAACTTCGCCGCGGCTGTCGGCGGCGCCGACATCGTCACCACGTTGCCGTTCGACACGGCCCAAGGGCTTCCGAACGTGTTCTCACGCCGCATGGCGCGCAACACGCAGCTGGTCGCCGCCGAGGAGTCGAACGTCGGCCGGGTCGAGGACCCGGCGGGCGGCTCCTGGTACGTGGAGACGCTCACCGACGACATGGCCAAGGCCGCGTGGGCACGCGTTCAGGAGATCGAGGCTGCGGGAGGAATGGCCGCGGCCCTGGCTGCCGGCACGATCACCTCGCAGATCACCGCCACCCTCACCGAGCGCCGCAAGCGGCTTGCCACCCGCAAGCAGCCGGTCACCGGGGTGAGCATGTTCCCGCCCGAGCACGAGACGCCGATCGAGAACCTCACGGTGCGCCCGGACATCCCCGCACCTGCCGGGTTGAAGCCTGTACGCGACGCCGAGATCTTCGAAGGCCTCCGCGACAGGGTCTCGGCCCACGGCCGCCTCACCGGCAGCAAGCCGGGAGTCTTCCTCGCCTGCCTCGGCGAGCGGCGTGACTTCGGACCGCGCGAGCAGTTCACGTCCAACGTGCTGCTGGTCGCCGGTCTGGCTCACCCGACCAGCGAGGGCGGCAGCACCGACGACATCGTCGCCCAGGTCAAGGATGCGGGCGTCAACACCGTGATCCTGTGTTCCTCCGCGAAGGTGTACGCCACGCAGGCGAAAGAGGTCGCGGGCGCGCTCAAGAAGTCCGGCATCGCCAACGTGTGGATCGCCGGTCGCAAGACAGAGACGGGTTCCGAGGAAGTGGACTCCGTCATCGACGGCGAGGTGTACGACGGCATGGACGTCGCCGCCTTCCTCTCCGACACGCTCGACCGACTGGGGGTTGCGAAGTGAATAACGTGGGCGCGAGCGTAGCGAGCACCAGCCACACCGGCGAGGTGGGGTTCCCGACATTCGACAGCATCGACCTGGGTACGGCCGCTCCGGCGTCCGACTCGGTCGACACCGGCGCAGCACTGTGGGAGACGCCCGAGCACATCGCCGTACCGCCGGTGTTCACTTCACCCGACCTCAAGGGCCTCGACTTCCTCGAGACCTACCCCGGCATCCCGCCGTTCCTGCGTGGCCCGTACGCGACGATGTACGTGAACCAGCCGTGGACGATCCGCCAGTACGCGGGCTTCTCCACCGCGGAGGAGTCCAACGCGTTCTATCGGCGCAACCTGGCCTCCGGTCAGAAGGGCCTGTCGATCGCGTTCGACCTCGCGACGCACCGCGGGTACGACTCCGATCACCCGCGTGTGACCGGTGACGTCGGCATGGCTGGTGTGGCCGTCGACTCGATCCTCGACATGCGGCAGCTGTTCGACGGCATCCCGCTCGACTCGATGTCGGTGTCGATGACGATGAACGGCGCCGTACTGCCGATCCTCGCGCTGTACATCGTGGCGGCCGAGGAGCAGGGCGTGGCGCTGGCGCAGCTCGTGGGAACGATCCAGAACGACATCCTCAAAGAGTTCATGGTCCGCAACACCTACATCTACCCGCCGACCCCGAGCATGCGGATCATCTCCGACATCTTCGCGTTCACCAGCGCGAACATGCCGAAGTTCAACTCGATCTCGATCTCGGGCTACCACATGCAGGAGGCGGGAGCGACCGCCGACATCGAGATGGCGTACACGCTGGCCGACGGTATCGAGTACATCCGGGCCGGCCAGGCCGTCGGCCTCGATGTCGACCTGTTCGCTCCGCGGCTCAGCTTCTTCTGGGCGATCGGCATGAACTTCTTCATGGAGGTCGCGAAGTTGCGCGCCGCGCGTCTGCTGTGGGCGCGACTCGTCCGCGACTCGGGCGCGAAGAACGCAAAGTCGATGAGCCTGCGGACGCACTCGCAGACATCCGGTTGGTCGCTGACGGCGCAGGACGTGTTCAACAACGTCACGCGTACCTGCCTCGAGGCCATGGCCGCGACCCAGGGCCACACCCAGTCGCTGCACACGAACGCCCTCGACGAGGCGATCTCTCTGCCGACCGAGTTCGCCGCCCGCATCGCCCGCAACACCCAGCTGTTCATCCAGCAGGAGTCGGGCACCTGCCGGGTCGTCGACCCGTGGGGCGGTTCGGCCTACGTGGAGAAGCTGACGAGCGAGCTCGCGCAGAAGGCGTGGGCGCTCATCAGCGAGGTCGAGGCGGCGGGCGGCATGGCCAAGGCCATCGAGGCCGGCATCCCCAAGATGCGCATCGAGGAGGCGGCGGCCCGTACCCAGGCCCGCATCGACTCCGGTCGGCAGCCGCTGATCGGCGTCAACAAGTACCTGGTGAGCGACGACACGCCGCCCGAGGTGCTGAAGATCGACAACGGCTCCGTACGGGGTCAGCAGATCGCCAAGCTCACGCGGCTGCGCGCCGAGCGCGACCAGGCGGCGACCGACGCGGCGCTGGAGAAGCTGACGTGGGCCGCGGGCAACCCGGACTCGACCGATCCGGAGCGCAACCTGCTCAAGCTGGCAGTCGACGCGGGACGCGCCAAGGCGACCGTCGGCGAGATCAGCGACGCGCTGGAGAAGGTGTTCGGACGGTACACGGCGCAGATCCGTACGATCTCTGGTGTGTACTCGTCCGAATCCGGTTCCACCGGTGGCACTGACAAGGCGCGTGCGCTCGTCGAGGCGTTCGCCGAGAAGGCCGGTCGCCGTCCGCGCATCCTCGTAGCGAAGATGGGTCAGGACGGCCACGACCGCGGCCAGAAGGTGATCGCGACCGCCTTCGCCGATCTCGGCATGGACGTCGACGTCGGCCCGCTGTTCCAGACGCCGGAGGAGGTCGCCCGTCAGGCGATCGACGCCGACGTGCACGTCGTGGGCGTGTCATCGCTGGCTGCCGGCCACCTCACGCTGGTGCCGGCGCTGCGGGCCGAGCTCGACAAGGCGGGCGCCAAGGACATCCTCATCGTCGTCGGCGGGGTCATCCCGAGCCAGGACTTCGAGGAGCTGTACGCGAAGGGTGCCGACGCGATCTACCCGCCTGGGACCGTCATCCCGGAGGCGGCGATCGGCCTCATCGAGAAGATGACGGCGGCCCTCGCCTAGTGGCCGCCCATCTGGCCCGGCTCGTCGAGGGTGTCCTGGGCGGTGACCGGCGGCTGCTGGCGCGCGCGATCACGATGGTCGAGTCGAGCCGGCCCGACGACCGCAAGCGCTCGCGGGAGCTGTTGCGGGAGCTGCGCGCGCACGCCGGCAAGGCTGTACGGGTGGGCATCACCGGCGTGCCCGGTTCCGGGAAGTCGACGCTCATCGACGCGCTCGGGGTGAAGCTGATCGACGCCGGTCACAAGGTGGCGGTGCTGGCCGTGGATCCGTCCAGCACCCGTACGGGCGGGTCGATACTCGGTGACCGTACGCGGATGGCCGCGCTCGCCGTGAGCGACCAGGCGTTCATCAGGCCGTCGCCGAGCGGCGGGCATCTCGGTGGTGTCGCGCGCGCGACCCGTGAGTCGATGCTGCTGGTCGAAGCGGGTGGGTACGACGTAGTGATCGTCGAGACCGTCGGCGTCGGCCAGTCCGAGGTCGCGGTCGCGGGCATGGTCGACACGTTCCTGCTGGTGACGCTGGCGCGTGCCGGCGACCAGCTGCAGGGCATCAAGCGCGGCATCCTCGAGCTGGCCGACGTCGTCACGGTCAACAAGGCCGACGGCGACGGGCTCGGGCCGGCACGGGTCGCCGCGAGGGACCTCGCGACGGCGATGAAGCTCATCACGTCCGACCCGCATGCGAGGCGGCCACCGGTGCTCACGTGCAGCGCCCAGACCGGCGACGGCTTGGACGCGCTCTGGCAGGCGGTACTGGACCACCGGGACTACGTCGACGCGCACGGCGGCCTCGACGCCCGCCGCAACGCCCAGCAGCTCGAGTGGCTGTGGGCGCTCGTGAACGGCGAGCTTGAGGACGCGCTGCGCAAGTCGTCGTCCGTCCGTGGGATCAAGAAAGCACTCGAGCACAAGGTCGGCTCCGGCGACCTGTCCGCGTTGGAGGCGAGCACCGAGATCCTCGAGGCCTTCGCGAGGGATGCCGCGGACCTGTTCCGCTCCCGCTGACCCTTTCTCGTGGGTCAGTCGGTCGGCGAGATCCAGGTGGTGTGCGCGCTGTCTTGGCTGAGGGCGGTCGATGGCTGGGGTTCCTCCCAGGAGGTTCGGGGCGGTTGATGGACCCCCATAGGCGCGCACACCACCTGGACCCTCGCCGCCGACCGCAGGTCAATTCGGCGTGGTCACGCTTTCGAGCCGGTCCTTGGTGGTTATGGACGGCCCGTTCGGACCGTCGGAAGGCTCGAGCCGGTTCCTGGTTGATACCAAGACTCGAACAAGCTCTCAGAACCACCAGGAACTGGCTTCAGCGGTGCCGGAGGCCTCTGACGCCCTCCACAACGACCAGGAAGCGGTTCGAGCAGGAACGAAAGACGGTTGGCAAGGACCAAGGGAGTGCAACCGGTGGTGGGCTGAACGTGGTGAGGGCAGGCTGAGACTCGTACCCGAGGAGCGAGGAGTCGGTCATGGCCAGCGTTGGCGTGCAGATGATGATGGTGCGGGAGCAGGTCGCTAGCGACGGGATGCTGCCGGTGCTCGAGAAGATCGCGAGGCTTGGCTACAACTCCGTCGAGGTGTCGCAGGTGGCGACCGACGAGGCGAACATCGCGGCTCTGGAGAAGGGTCGGTCCGAACTCGGCGTCGAGGTCGCCGCACTGTCGGTGGCGCTTCAGAAGGGCCCGACGGCTACGGGTGATGCGCTCGACGCCGACTTCGACAAGGTGGTCGACGATTGCCGCCGCCTGGGGTGCTCGTACCTGCGCATCGGCATGATGCCCGTTACCGCGATGGTCACGAAGCCGGCCGTCGAGGAGTTCGCGCGGCAGTGCGAGGAGGCGTCGCAGCGGCTACGCGCCGAGGGGATCCAGCTCGCGTACCACAACCACCACGTCGACTTCGCCAAGCACGATGGGGAGACGCTGTTCGACATCGTGCGGCGGCTGTCGCCGACCCTGCACTTCGAGATCGACGTCCACTGGGTGCAACGCGGCGGCAAGAACCCGGTCGACGTGTTGCGCGAGTACGCGGGCCAGGTCGAGCTCGTACATCTCAAGGACTACCGCGTCGGGCTCTTGCCCGAGACGGCGCTCGACTTGCTCGCCGCGGGCGACCGCGCGGGGTTCAGCCGGGAGTTCGCCGGCCTCGTACAGTTCGCCGAAGTCGGCGCAGGCACCCTCGACTTCGCCGCGATCATCCCGCAGGCGCTGGCCAGCGGTGCCGAGCACCTGCTCGTGGAGCAGGACGAACTGTACGGACGGGACGTCTACGACTGCCTCGCCGACTCGATCGCCCACGTGCACTCGCTCGGCTACTGACCCGGGTCCGGGGCGACGGTTTATCAAGGTATGTAGGCAAGTTGTCACGTCCCATGGCAAATTCGGCGTGGTAGGTGACAAAACACCTACATACCTTGATAAACCGACCGGCGCGATAGCGGACTCGCTCGACCCGAGCTACAGCCCGTACAGGTCGCTCAGTACGCGGGCGACGCCGTCCTCGTCGTTGGGCGGCGCGATGTGGGTGGCGGCGGCGCGTACGGATTCGTGGGCGTTCGCCATCGCGTACGACGTGCCGGCCCAGCGCAGCATCTCGATGTCGTTCGGCATGTCGCCGAATGCGACCGCATCTGCCGCTTCGACGCCGAGGTCTTGGCACACCGTACGGAGTCGCCACGCTTTCGTGACCCCCTTGGCGCTGATCTCGACCAGCCCCGGCACCGACCAGGTCGGTGTCGCGCGGTCGCCGACGACCTCCGCGGTGCGCGCCCGCAACTCGTCCGCGGGGATCGAATAGTCCTTCACCAGCATCTTCGCGACGGGCCCGAGCCAGGGTCCGCGCAGGTCGCTGACGGTGCTGGGGTCGGGCTGCTCGTCGGACGCGTACAACGCGGTCCGGTGCAGACCCGACGCGTACTCCAGCCCCAGCCCCGCGTTCGGGAGGGCCTCGGCGAGATCGAGCAGCAGCGCCTGTCCGACCTCCGGCTCGATGCCGGTGATGTCGACGACCCGGCCCGCGCCCGCGTCGTACAGGATCGCTCCGTTGGACACGATCGCGAGGCTGTGCCGGCCGACGTACGGCCAGATGTCGCCCATCCAGCGCAACGGTCGGGCGGTCACGAATACCACTGGGACGCCCAACGCCTCCACAGCCGCCAACACCTCTGCAGTAGGAGCGCTCACCCGCCCGTCCGCGCCCACCAGCGTCCCGTCGAGGTCAGTGGCAACGAGGCGCGGTCTCACAGCCTCACGCTACAGACACACCGATCCCGTGGTTGCGACCGCACAGGCAAAACCTCCACTGCACAGGCATTTGCGACGCCTGTGCAGTGGGTGGATTGCCTGTGCAGTCGCGGAGTGGGGGACGCGGATCCTCGTTTTGATACCGCATGCGCGTCGAACTCCCCGGAATCGGCCGTACGGTTCGGCTGGGGTATCGAAACGAGGATCGAGCCGCCCTCAGCCTGCCGATCCGACGATCAAGGGGTCGGCGGCAGGCTTGTGGACCGCGAAGCTCGCCGCCACGACCATGAGCACCGTGACGCCGAGGATGATCGCGAAGGGCGTCGCCCAGCCGCCGGTGTGCTGGTGGATCCACCCCGTGATCACGGGGCCGATGGCGGCCACGGAGTAGCCCACCGTCTGCATCACCGTCGTCGTCCGCCGGTTCTCGTCCACGTTTCGTGATCGCCGGATCACCACCGCCATCACCGAGGTGAAGAACCCCGCCTGCGCGAGCCCCCCGAAGACGCACCAGACGGCCCACCATTGCGGCGCGACAAGCATGCCCGCCGGCATCAGCACCCACGCGGCGCCGATGACGACCACGGTCCGTACAGACGACCAGCGAAGCGCTGCCAGGATCGGTACGAGCAGTGGGCCCGCCATTCCCGCCGCCTGGAACAGGCTGGCCGCGACACCGGCTTCCGCCCGCGTCATGCCGCGCAGATCGACCAGAGCGGTCGGCAGCCAGGCCGTCACGGCGTAGTACGCAAACGTGTGGCCGGCGAACGCGATGCTGAGCAGCCCGGTGACGCGCCACAGTGGCCCGCGGGTCGCCGGCTGTGCGCTGCTCGGATGTTCCACCGTCACCGGTTCATGCTGTCCGGCCCATCTTCGGATCGGCGCCCGCACGCCGTGGATGCCGGGCGGGTAGACGAGCACCCACGCGACGAGGCCGGCCAGACCCAGCAGGAGACCGCTCCCGGCCGCCGTCCATCGCCAGCCCAGCAGGGCGGCAGTCGGGACCGCCAACGCCGTCGTGGCGGTGACGGTCAGGTTCGTCGTGATGACGTACGCGCCGGTGAGCATCTCCGCGCGGTGCCGGAACTGGCGACCGATGAGCATGGGGATCGCGAGGTTGCCGATCGCCATGGCCACGCCCAGAAGGACCGTACCGGCGAACGCCGCGGTGACGTCCCCGACCGACCGGACCACGGATCCGACGATGATCCCGAGCAGGCAGTACACCCCGCCGAGGTTGACGCCAATAGTTCGCAGGATCCGCGACGCCACGGGCGTGAGCAGGCCGAAGCACAGCACCGGGATGCTGGTGAGCAGGCCGGCGGTCGCAGCATCGACGCCGAGATCGGCCCGGATCGGACCGAGCAGCGGCGGAATCACGGTGATGGGCGCACGCAGGACGAGCACGAAGCAGAGCAGTGCCGCCACCGGGACCAATCGCCACAGCCGCACCCGTCGCGGTACCGCGTCAGCAGTCATCCATCAGCTCGATCCGACGGCCCGGCCGAGCCGGACGTCCCCTCGCCGCGAGCCGGTGCGGCTCCGTGCGTACGGCCGATTCTGACAGGTTCCAAGGGGCGACCCGGTGTGAGGGATCGGCGCGGCGGGCTGGGAGGATGCCGCCATGTCAGACTCGGACGTACGCGAGGTCCTCACCTGGGAGATGTTCGGCACGGCGAGCCGCGAGCTCGCCCAACAGGTCTTCGACTCGGGGTTCCAGGCCGACCTGATCCTCTCGATCGCGCGCGGGGGACTGTTCGCGGCCGGCGCGGTGTCGTACGCGCTGGGCATCAAGAACCTCCATGTGATGAACGTCGAGTTCTACACCGACGTAGAGGAGCGCCTGCCGATGCCCGTGGTCCTGCCGCCCGTCCCGCGGCAGATCGACCTGTCCGAGAAGAGCGTGCTGGTCGTCGACGACGTGGCCGACACGGGCGGCACCCTGGCGCTCGTGCGTGACTTCTGCGCCGAGCACGTGCGCGAGATCCGTACCGCCGTGATCTACGAGAAGCCCCACAGCATCGTGAAGTGCGACTACGTCTGGCGCATGACCGACAAGTGGATCAACTTCCCCTGGTCGACGCTGCCACCATTGGCCAGCGGCGTCCAGGCGCAGTGAATACGGGAGACGTACGGGCTCACTGCGTGATGTAGGCCTCGTACAGGTCGCGCTCCGTGGCGAGCTGGTCCATCCGGGCCTTGACGATGTCGCCGATGCTCACGATGGCCGCGAGTCGGCCGTCGATGACCACGGGTAGGTGACGGATGCGATTCTCGGTCATCAGTGCGCCGACATCAGCGAGCTCATCGTCAGGTGCGCAGGTCACGACCTTCGCGGTCATGATCGCCGACACCGGAGCGACGAGCAGCTCGGGGCCACGCGCGTGCAGCTGGCGCACGACGTCGCGCTCGCTGACGATGCCGTCGACTGCCACGCCGTCAGAGCTGACGACGACCGCACCGATGTTGTGCTGGACCAACACCCCCAGCAGGCTGGTGATGGTCTCATGGGGAGCCACGGTGATGACCGCGGACCCCTTCGTGCGGAGTACGTCGGAGATCTTCATCCTTGGACGATACGCATTTCAACTGGCCCTGGCGAGGGTTCGGACCCATCGATGTGCCACCTCTCGGGACCGCCGCGGGCAAGGTTCCCGTCCCCGTTAGCCTTCACAGGAACCGATGAAGGAGAACGATGGCTGACAGGAGGACCCGGCTCACCCGGGCCACGCAGGCGGGGCTGGCCTGGGACCAGCAACACCATGCCGTCGTACCACCCATCTACCTCTCCACCACGTACGCCTGGCCGAAGCAGGGGGAGTCGCCGGGCCACGAGTACAGCCGATCGTCCAACCCGACACGTTCCCTGCTCGCGGAGACGATCGCCGACCTCGAGAGTGGCGCGGGCGCGGAGATCACGGCATCGGGCATGGCCGCACTGACGACGTTGATCGCGGCCTTCGTCCCCGGCGGGGCGCTGGTGGCGGTTCCGCACGACTGCTACGGCGGTACGTGGAGGCTCTTCAGCTCGCTCGCGAGGAAGGGGCAGTTCGAGGTCGCGTACGTGGACTTCACCGACCCCTCCGCCACCGCGGCCGTGTTGCAGCGCAAGCCTGCCCTGGTGCTGCTCGAGTCGCCCTCGAACCCGCTGCTCCGCATCACCGACCTGCCGACCGTCATCGACGCCGCACATGCCGCGGGCGCCACGGTCGCCGTCGACAACACGTTCCTGTCGCCGGCGCTGCAGCGGCCGATCGAGCTCGGCGCCGACATCGTCATCCACTCGACGACCAAGTTCCTCAACGGCCACTCGGACGTCGTCGGCGGCGCCGTGGTAGGCGCGACCGCCGAGATCGTCCAGGAGCTGCGCTGGTGGGCGAACTGCCTCGGTACGCCGGGGGGCGCGCTGGACTCGTACCTCACCCTTCGTGGCATTCGGACGTTGGGCGTACGGATGAAGGCCCACTGTGACAACGCGCAGGCGCTCGCCGAACTGCTGGCACAGCATCCGGCGGTCAGGGCGACCCACTACCCGGGGCTGTCGGACAATCCCGGCCATGATCTCGCCCGGCGCCAGCAGGACGGCTTCGGCGGCATGCTGTCGTTCGAGCTGAACGACCTAGCCGCGGCGAAGAGGTGCCTCGCGGGGCTCACCTGCTTCTCGCTTGCCGAATCGCTCGGCGGTGTCGAAAGCCTCATCTGCCACCCGGCGAGCATGACCCACGCGGCGATGCCGCCCGAGGTCCAGGCCGCCGCAGGCATCTCCGACGGCATGCTCCGGATCGCGGCCGGCATCGAGATCATCGACGACCTCGTCGACGACCTTCGCGCCGGCCTCGACCGAGCCCGCCGCTCGTAGCGACGGGCGCCCGGCCGCTCGGTCAGGCGGCGGGACCGGCCTTGCGGGCCTCGTCCACAGCGCCCAGGGCCTCCCGCAGCGATGCGATCCAGGACTCCTCGTTCGTGCCGACCAGTCGGACGCACCAGGCGAGTGCGTCGGAGCGTGACCGGGCGACGCCGGACGCCACCAGTGTGTCGAGCACACGTCGCTCCGGCTGCCGAAGCCTTGTCATCACGGGGATGGCGAGCGAGGTGAAGATGACGCGGACCTCGCCGTACTCCGCCCCCCAGGCCACCTTCCGGCCGAAGCGCATCTCGGCCTCGTCGGCGATCTTCATCCGCTCGCGGCGAGTCTCCTCACGGAAGCGCGCGATCCGCCCCTCCGCCGCCGAATCGCTACCTGCGCTGCCGTCATCCGGGTCGGGGACACGGAGTCGACCCACGACGAGGATCTCCTCACGATCGACGGTGACCTGCGGCGAATCGACGAACCACTCGGGCAACCGCCCAACGAACCACTCTGCGATGTTCATGATTACATGATTACTCGGCAAGTGCTGTAACACAACGACGGGACTGAGGCTCAGCTCCGGATCGCGTCGATCTCCAGGCGTACGTAGTCGACGACGGGCTCCGCCATCGCCTCCCGTACAGCTCGTACGAATGCTCGGTGGTCGCCTTCGGGCATCTGGGCAAGGTACGCGCCGAGGCAGACCGTGGCTAGATAGGTCTCGAGGAGGTCGGGATCGTCGAGTCGCAGCGGGTCGGGACGCAGCCGTACGTCCTCGACCTGCCAGCCACCGGCGCGCAGCGCGGCCTCGGTGTCGGCCACACCGGCGAAGCGGATGTACTGCTTGGGCTTGCCCGTGACCCGTACCAGCGCCTCGTCGAGGATCGCCAGCTGCCCCTGGCCGCCACAGTCGGAGGTGAGCCGGCCGCCC
>Ga0209748_1001579_pt1 | contig 11221 bp, 6 predicted proteins | sample BarGraIncu00421A_FD_185490 | JGI IMG/M metagenome (GOLD analysis project Ga0209748, IMG submission 185490) | Arctic peat soil microbial communities from Barrow, Alaska - Barrow Graham LP Incubations 004-21A (SPAdes) (version 2) | ecosystem: Environmental > Terrestrial > Soil > Wetlands > Peat... | reverse complement strand
AAAATATATTCGCATATCGTTCCTCTCTTTATAATGGTGAGCCTAGGGGGACTCGAACCTCCGACCCACAGCTTAGAAGGCTGTTGCTCTATCCAGCTGAGCTATAGACCCATTATAGGAATGGCGGTCATAAAGACCGCCATTATGTGTTTGGAGCGGGTAGAGGGAATCGAACCCTCGTGATCAGCTTGGAGGGCTGGAGTTCTACCATTGAACTACACCCGCATATGAGATCCTGCAATAATCAATGCAGATTTCTCAAAACTCGCTTAGATATCATACAACACGATTATCGTCTTGTCTACCCCAAACACAAAAATCCTGAGAGGACTTTTGCAGGAAAAATCATGCAGCAGGGACTGTTTCAGTAACGTAATCCCCGGAGACGTAGAACCCGTCCTGAAGCTTATACCAATTGGTATCCGTCTTGGCAATAACTGTAACGGGCATCCCGTTAGTCAATGTTCCGATCTGATCATAATCCTTGCCCGGTCCCTTGCGGATCTTCAGAAAGCCCGACTCGAGCTTGACATACATTGTCTTGGCAGGGTCAATGGCTGTCTCTTTCCATGTAACAGGGACGTCATTGGCGGGTATCGTACCGGAAACAGCCGGCACGGAAGGCGTTGGTGATGCAGTAATTAAAGTTGCAGCAGTCGTCGTGTCAGTCGTCGAAGGCTTGGATGTAGCGGCAGGCTTCTTGCCGCAGGAAGACAGGACAATGACTCCTCCAACCAGTATGGCACAAATCAGAATTGTTTTGGTCAGGTGTTCCCTTTTCATATTGCAGTTCCTCCCGGGCAATTCATTATGTTTACAGCCACTTTAATGATAGCACTCTATCGCAAAATTCTTAAAGAAATATTTTGATTGAATATTCTATAGGTATTATACCTCTTATGCCTCCAAGCTGATATTACTATTTCATTAATCCTATAATGCAGAGGTCACAGCAGCCGATCCAGCCAGTCCTTTTCGTTAAGAAGCGCAAATATATAGTGGTCCTGCCACTGCCCGTTAATACACATATATTTCTCGTTTAGCCCCTGTTTCCTGAATCCGCAGCTTTCAACGGAAGCAATGGATCTGGCATTCTGCGGCATAATGTCCGCCTGGATCCTGTGAAGATTCTGCGTCCGGAACATATAAACGCATCCTGCCTTCAGGGCTTCCTGCATGATCCCTTTGCCTACTTCACTCTCATCAAGATGGTATCCGACCAGGCATGAGCTTAAGGCTCCGCGGATAACAGCCGAAAAGGACAGCCGTCCGATGACCCGTTCGGGACAGCCGCGGTAACTGATCCAGAATGAGTATTGCGTCTCGTCAAAAAACTTATCAAGATCCGATCGAAGATAGTCCTTCTGCTCCTGGATCGTAAAGTAGACATCCTCATGTTCCTGATGATAAGGCTTATGAAATACTCGATTCCTGCGCAGGTAATCGGTTACCATAGGTGCATCTGAAGGGCGAAGGATTCTAAGATCCAGCCGTTCCGAATGAATACAAAAGACGTCCTGTCGACGAAATCCCTGCCGTCTGCTCATAAACAGAATTCTCAACTCCTTTTGGGTACAATAATTCGATTATATCATATATGTGATATGCAGTATCAAGATGCTTTGTCGATGTAAGATAGGATTAAATGATGTATAATTATTTGTAAAATCAGCTGCAGAGCCGGATATAGTTATATTTTCCGGTAAGAAAGGTAAATGACATGAAAAATGGTTTTTTGCGGGTTGCCGCCTGCACTCCGGCACTTCGTGTGGCCGATCCTGAAAAGAATGCAGTGGACATTTTCGCATCACTTCTGGATGCCGTCGGAAAGAATATAAGCCTTATTATTTTCCCTGAACTTTCGCTTACCGGGTATACCTGCAGCGATTTGTTTTTTCAGAAAAAACTGCAGGAGAAGTCCATTGACGCTCTCTTTACCCTCATCGAAAAATCGAAGTTACTGCCGGTAATTTTTGCTGTCGGACTTCCCCTTTCCCATAAAAACAAACTGTATAACTGTGCCGCAGTGATCTGCGGCGGAGAACTCCTAGGCGTTGTCCCGAAGACACACCTTCCGAATTACGGTGAATTCTATGAACGCAGGCATTTTTCACCCGGTCCGAAGAACGGTACAATCCTCATCCGTCAAAAAGAATACCCCTTCGGAACAGACCAGATATTTACATGCCGGGAAATTCCCGAACTGCGACTGGGACTTGAAATCTGTGAAGATCTCTGGGTTCCCGTCCCTCCCTCCTGCCGTCATGCGATGATGGGGGCCACGGTTCTTGCCAATCTTTCAGCCAGTGACGAGACCATTGCCAAAGCATCATACCGCAAATCCCTGGTCTCCTCGCAGTCGGCGCGGCTTGTTGCCGCATACGTGTATGCAGATGCGGGATTCGGGGAATCAACCACCGACATGGTCTTTGCAGGACATAACCTGATCGGGGAAAACGGAAGGATCCTTGCAGAATCCAAGCTGTTTTCCGCAGGAATCACATGTCAGGATATTGATCTGCAGTTGCTGGTACAAGAACGGATGCACCAGTCCACCTATCCTGATTTTCCGGAAGAATCCGATTCATCCTCCTATCGCGAGACGTATTTCTCCCTTGTCCTTCCTGAAGTACCGACGATGCGGGTCATCGCCCCCTATCCTTTTGTGCCTGCCGATTCGGCGGAACGCGACCGCCGCTGCGAAGAAATTCTTGCCATACAGTCTACCGGGCTTGCCAAACGGCTCTCCCACACCGGTATAAAGCAGGCTGTGGTCGGTATGTCCGGCGGCCTTGATTCAACACTGGCTTACCTTGTGATCATCAGGGCTTTCAGGATGTTATCCCTTCCCCTTACAGGAATCCTTGCCATTACCATGCCGGGATTCGGCACGACAACGCGCACATATGATAATGCGTGCAACCTTTCACAGGCTTTCGGGACAAGTTTCCGGGAAATACCGATCCGCGATGCTGTTAACCAGCATTTTAAAGATATCGGCCACGACCCTGACGTATTCGATGTGACATATGAGAATGGGCAGGCACGTGAACGCACGCAGATCCTGATGGATCTTGCCAACCAGAATAACGGGCTTGTCATCGGTACCGGGGATCTTTCTGAGCTTGCCCTGGGGTGGGCTACCTATAACGGGGACCATATGTCGATGTATGCAGTCAATAGCTCTGTCCCGAAGACGCTTGTCCGCTATCTTGTATCCTATGCTGCCTCCATCAGTGAGCCGGACGTCGCGAGGGTTCTTCTCGACGTAATCGATACTCCGGTGAGCCCTGAGCTCCTTCCTCATGACAATGACCGAATCAGCCAGGTCACAGAGGATCTTGTCGGCCCGTATGCCCTTCATGATTTTTTCCTGTACTATTTTATGCGTTACGGGTTCACACCTGAAAAGCTCTTTGATATGGCTGTTATTGCATTTGACGGTATGTATGACTCCGGTACCGTCAAAAAATGGCTCAGGATATTTATAAAACGCTTCTTCTCACAGCAGTTCAAGCGGTCCTGTCTTCCGGACGGTCCGAAAGTCGGATCCGTCACGCTTTCGCCGAGGGCCGACTGGAGAATGCCAAGCGATGCCTCCTCGCGCGCTTGGCTGGAAGAGCTGGAATAAATAATCCGATTACAATGAGTTATCGCAGCCAAGTTCTGACTTCAAAACCATTGCTATGAATATCTTTGCAATTTCGGGATCAAACTGTGTGCCGGAACACCTTCTGATTTCTTCTGCTGTCGCGTCTTCACTGCGTGCTGCCTTATACGCCCTTCCGACTGTCATGGCATCATAGGAATCTGCTATGGCGATTATCCTGGCCCTTAGTGGAATTTCTTCGCCCTTGAGACCTTTCGGATATCCTGTCCCATCCCATCTTTCATGGTGCGCAAGAATATCTCCTGCTATTTCCGAAAACTCCGTTACCGAATTTAATATCCGGTACCCAATTTCAGGATGTTTCTTAATCTCCTTCCAATCATCATCGTCTAATGCCTGTGGTGTATTTAGAATTTTCTCATCAATTCCTATTTTGCCTATATCATGCATAAGTCCGGCTATTCTGATCTGATTGACATCGTCCTTATCGAAATCCATCTTGTTGGCAATAGCTTCACAAATCTCACTGACCCTTTTCGAATGAAGCATCTCTCTGTCATTCTTTTCGAATAATGTGTTCATAATCAGGTCTATTGTTCTACTTCTCATACTCGAACTTTCGTAAATCTTGTGTCTATACATATGATCTTCCGTCTTTTTAATTATTTCCTGAACATCTTCATTCCCATTATTCTTCGTCTCATAGCCAAATGAAATCGAAATGCCAATAGCTCCGGCTTTTTCTTCTGACAATAAATCCTTGATACGGTCAAGGACTTTTCCTGCCTCTACTGCATTAGTTTGAGGAAGAATAATTGAGAATTCATCGCCTCCGAGTCGTGCTAATATGTCGCCCTCCCGACAGCCTTTCCTTATTACTTCCGCGACTCTCTTTAGAAGCTCGTCGCCGGCAGCATGCCCGAAAGAATCATTGATAAGCTTTAGACCGTTTACATCACCCATGGCAATCGTCAAAGGAAGATTGTTTTCCGTATCAAGTCTATCTAATTCTTCTTCGTAAAATCTGCGGTTATAGAGCCCGGTAAGTTGGTCGTGATAACTTAAGTACAGGCTCTCCGCCTGTGCCTTTCTTCTTTCCTCAATATTACGGCTTATACCGACGATTTCTATTTGGCCTTCAGAATTGAGTCTGCTTTTTGTTGAAATTTCAACCCAAATAACGCCACCATTTTTACAGGGCTGCTGAATCTCCATAACAAGGTAATCAGGGACTCCAGGGTTCATCGGTACCGAATCCATTCTTTTTGCTATGGCATCTTTTACCACTACAAATGATTCGGGCGTCATCGATTCTTCCAGACTTTGATGCATTGCCTCTTCCTGCGTAATCCCCCTCAAAAAGAAAATAGCAGGACTAATATATTCAAACTCATTTTTCGACAAATTAAAAACCCAAATGACATCGGATGCATTCTCCGTCAGAAGTCGATATTTTGCTTCGCTTTCCTTAATGGCCTCTTCCGAGTGTTTGCGATCGGTGATGTCAATTGACATTCCGCTCATCAAAAGTGGTCTCCCGTCAGTTGTCCACGAAATTACTTTGCCCTTAATGTTTACCCACACCCAATGGCCTGCTTTGTGCTTCATCCGGTATTCAACATCAAAATAATCAGCTTTTTTATCAATAATCATGTTCAATTGCGTCTCTGATTTTTCTAAATCTTCAGGATGGATGTATCCTTTCCAGACATCCATATTGGAAGAAGACAATTCTTCCGGTGTGTATCCAATAATATCCGCCCATCTTGCATCAAATACAGTTTCTCCTGTCTGAACATTCCATTCCCATGTTCCAATTTTTGTACCGATAATTGTATCGGTAAGCTGCCGATGCTCTTCTTCAAGCAGGAGCTTCATCCTTTTCGTTTTGGTGAACTGACGAAAAAGCAAAAGCCACCATACAACTGCAAAAATAACTGCTATTATCAGCGCGACAAAGATATATTGATATTGCGTTAATCGTATTTGATCCCGAGTCTGAAAAACAACCTCCGCGGGCTTCCAGTTATCGAGAATTTGTTGGTATGTACCATCTTCTTTTATCTCTGTAAGTCCTTTATTGATTGCAGCCAGCAATTCCGTATCGCCTTTTTGAACAGCGATGGACGACTGCAGTGTTGCTATCGGATCGTCGGCAACAAGCACACCGTCAATTCCATTTTTAGCGAGAATGTATTCTCCGACCCATTCATCAGCTACTACAGCATCTATGCTTCCATCTTTCAGCATATGGAAAGCATCAAGAATGCATGGAGCATTCATCAATTCAATAAGGGAATCCGACTGCAGCACAACACTGGGGTATCCTTTGGCTTCAACCCCTACCCGCAAACCTCTAAGATCTGCAACCCCTGATATTCCAGCCGTGTCTGTAAGTGTAAAAATCGAGAATTTTGAATCTAATAAAGGATCTGAAAAGTCATAGATCTTTTTACGCTCTTCTGTAGTATTAATTTGAATCAGGGCATCCGCTCCGCCCTGTTCGACAATTTTTTGTGCCTCTGCCCAATTCATTACCTTTATTTCAATTGTGCGTCCCATTTTTACAGCAAGCGCATGAACAATATCTACAACGATTCCTTTGGGCAATCCATTCTCAAGATAGACCATCGGCGGCAAATTCTGATTCCCCAAAAATACAAGTGATTCCATGCTCTGCGTATTGTCCGATTCTGCGAGTACGCCCATCGGCAATAATAACGTAATGATCAATACTGTCAGGATAACCCACTTAACTCGGTTTTTATGGGAAAAGATATTTTTCATGACAGTTCTCCCAAAAGATTCATTTTGCATCGTGATAAAAATGATTGATGTTCTATAAATGGGGTTAGTTAATACACACAGAATGGGGTTGTTCAATTTAATCAATTATATTATATCACTATAAGGATATTAAAGTATAAGAAGTAACGCGCCTTTACGTTGATGTCATATTTAGATCAGATAAATTTTTATTCGTCGTCCGGGTCAAAGTCAGGGTCACTGGCAACCGGCTTCGGTTTCTGATTCTGACCGGCCTGAAGTGATTCATTCTTCAGCGTTTTTTCCGCTTCCAATTCCTGCCTGAGGCGTACAGGTACATGCTCATCCGGAGTCGAAGCTGCTGCAGGCGGCGCAGGCAAAACAGACTGAACATTTGAAACAGGCCTTTTGGGCAAAGCGGACGGTGCAGGCATCATTAAAACCGGTCTTGCAGGGATTGCTGACTGAACAGGCGGTGTCCCGGACTGCACAGGGCGTACGCTGTCGTTTGCCCTGTCAGGAATGCCGGGGACATTAAGCTTTGCCTCTTCCACAGGAGGCGTATCGCCGAAATGCAGCTTGGTATCAGGCGGCTGATTACCAAAATCGTTGAAAAATACGCTCGGAGCCGGAGCTACAAAAGGGGATACAGGCAGAAAATCAATCGGTTCCTGACTGTCGTCAGGTTCATCTTCAATCTCTTCCGGGTCATACGGCTTCCCTCTTTTGACAATAAGAACGATGCAGACCGTAAGAATTACCAGGCAAAAAAGAACAAGAAGATAAACAAGAAGCACCACAGGATTTTTGTAATCCAAAAGGGAACGGAAAGTAAGGCCGGTTGATGCTGATGCAGATGTCAGTCCTGCTACAGCCGAAGTTACAGGTATTTCTGTCACAGAGGGGGCAGCTGTCGGGGTAGGACTCGGAGTAGCCGCGGTAATCGTAACGGCGCCACGGTATGGCATCAGCATCCCGTTTAAAGTATCAAAATAGTAAAATGCCGCTATCCCGTTGGTATCCAGAAGATTCATCAGGATCTGGGGATTGGACGGATCGCTGATAAGGCGGAATGCCGTCACCGGGTTATCAAGATATGTAAAATCAAAAGCTTCATAACCTTCCGGAACGGAAGTGGTTACAGATTTATCGAGTATCTGAAAACTAAGTACCGCCGAGGAAATGATTTGGTACGGATAGACAGTCTGTGTCACAGCATCATATACAAAATAGGCCGTTTTCGTATCGCCCGCCAGAAGAACAATCGTCATTACGGAGGCATCGACGGCATCGCCAAGGGTCTTTTGCAGGACAGGGATATCTACGTTCTGGTATTTAGCTGTTCCTGCCGCAAATCCTTCCGGGATTGCATCGGCCGTGCCGGCCAGCAGGATGGTGTAATCCGCACCGCTATATTTCATCAGCGGCAGCGGAACAGGAGTAGGACTTGGTGTCGGAGTAGGCCCGGCTGTTTTGGTTACGGCGATTGTATAGACTTTGGTAGACCCGTTTTCAGCCGTCACGGTAATCTTTACTGTGTTTAACCCGTCGACCAGCTTATTCTGGACCCCGTTCAAAGATACCGTTGACTTCGCGTCGGCCGGTGCTGCGCTGACTGTTATCTTGGTCGCCGTCCCTCCAACCGTGGCGGAATAGCTCTGCGTACCGGCGGAAAAAGCCGGGGACAATGTCCCGGGTGAAATGGCCAAGCTTGCCAGATTTGCATTGGAGGACTTTGGTATGGGGGTGGTGATGTTGACTGTTGTAGAAGCTGAGACTGTAGGTAAATCTGTAGCTGCTTGAGTTGACATTTTTACACTACACGAGATTGTAGAAGTGCCAGGTTTCAAGCATTTGAACTCTGCTGTTAAAAGAGTTCCATTTTCAATTATTGCATCAGCAACTGAAAACCCACTTACATCGTCAAACGATTTGAAACCAAATGGATAAACGCCTGGTTTTAAACTTCCAGAAACATATGATAAAAATTGCGATTCATAACTAATAGCACCATCAAATCCAGAATAATTGCCTTCACCGCCAACTATTAATGTTACAGTAATTGTGTCTCCCACTTCAGTCTTGCCAGAAGCAGTTATTTTGACAGTAGCATCCGCTCGTACGGTCGCAGCAGTAATAATGCAAAGAACTAATGAACATGCGATAGTACTTGATAGAAATCTTATTATTTTTCTAGTATTTTTCATTTTATACCTCATTGTGTTATGTTAGATTTTTTCAAAATTTGTCTGCAGACAACGGTTAAATCTGACGAACTGATATTACCGTCATGATTAGCATCTGCAGCCAATAGCGTCGAACCTGACAAATTTGATTTTTTCAAAATATGTCGACAAATTACTGTTAAATCTGATGAGGATATGTTCCCATCTCCATTTGAATCTCCATAAACAAGCGTGGTATAGTCATAGACCGGTGCTGCCGCCGCATTCAATATTTGCATGCGGTCACCTGTTGCAACGATATGTGCAGTGTCTGTGAGTGGTGCTCCGGTTTCATTCAGGAAGATGATCTGACCGCCGTTCTGAAGAGTGACTCCCGCTGCTAAAGCAGCAACGGTCGTTCCCGGAGTAATACCCGCCACCGTGTTATCTGCGTTTATCCGGTATGTGGTGGTAAACAGAGTCTCCCCTGTCGGCTCATTTCTTACGATCGTTATATTGTACGTACGCACCGAACCGTTTTGCGCGGTAACGGTGATCGGGATAATATTATCTCCCGTATTCAGCGCCCGAACCCCGGCCCCTCCGATGGAAGAGGTTGCGGCAACAGGCGAGGCTGTAAGGTTAACAGAACTTATCTCATAGGGAACAATCAATGAATATCCGTCCGTTACTGATGCATCAAAGGAAGGTGTCAGGGAGTAGCCGTCAATGGCAAGGCTTGCAAGGTAGTTATTGGGATTGCCGGTTTTGGCCGGCAAAGAAGCGGCAGCGGCAGGCATATTGGCATATACCGGAATATTGAATGTCAGCGGGACGGTAAGGATGCCGGATTTGGAATAGGCATTATACAGAGTCGTTGACTCCCCGACCATTGCCTGGATGTTGGTCATATACTGATGGCGATACATTCCGTTGCCGCCGTCGGTTACATCAAATTTCTGGAAATACAGGGTGTTCTGTCCTTTTTGAATGTAATTACTTGCTATATATATGGCGCCGCCGACAATTGACCTGTACTGGCTGTTCCAGGGAATCAGATATTTTGCCTGGCCATCGGCAGACATCGGCGACTGGGGGTTGCTTGATCCGCACACGGCGAAATTCAGTCCGAGAATAACGGGATCAACGGACGAGCTTGCACCAATATTGTAGAAATTATAAAAACCGTTATATCCGGGTTCCGTACCGGAAGTAGACCGGCTGCCTTGAGAACCGACTTCCTGGATGACTCTGGAAACAAGCTGGTAGGGACTCGCCCCGGATGTGCTTCCGGCTTCGATAAATGCCTGGGCATAAGGAATGGAAGTCCCGGCTGACGGATCTGATATCAGATTACCGGTCATAAAAGTATTGTTCAGGAGCGTCTGCACGGCATCCTGCGTCTGCGTGGCCGGATCATAGGATAAATTCAGAAACTGGAATACATACATATCACTTAATAAATTCCGCGGATCAAGGTAGAAGGCCGCAACTCCCGTCGAAGCATTGACCCAGGACGTACCGTCGTAAGGTGTGTACGTATTGGTAAGCCAGTTGTAGGCTCTTCCTTCCGTCGACTTCCATGCGTCATCGACAGAGCTGGTAATCAGGCTTGTCCCCAGAGAAGACTCTTCTGCAACAACCGTATTCCAGTCCGTTGTTACATTGACCGGATTAAACATCCAGCTTGGGTGTGCTTGGTGTAAAGACCGAAGCGACTGCTTATAGGATTCCGGAAAACCGGCAATGGATGTCTCAAAATTCGGGTCAGTAGCCGTCGGGTCCTTTTGAAGGAAACTATTTACTATATATCCGTCAAATTGGATTCCGCCGACAATAACAGAAATCCTGCACCACAGATTTCCGAAATTCGGCACGGCCTCCCCCTGGACGACCTCACCTGCTGCAACACGGTTGCCGTTTACAACTCTGGTAATTGCCGGCGATGTCGTGTCAGGTGTCGATCTAATATTTGCGGAGGATGCAGTTACTGTTGCATTGGTTATGAGCTCTGCCCGGACAATGGAAGCCGGGAAACAAGGAAGGATAAGAAGGCACGTAAGAGCGGCAGAAATAAGTCTTTTAAAAAGACGCAAATATGCGGACGAACCTTTCCAGATTCGTGAAGAACCGGTGGATTTGAACGGTGATATATTCATCAGGACCGGCACACCAAAGTCCGTGCATGATCTGGATTTTACGAAATTCATTCTTTATCCTCTCTTCCATGCGCAGCTGCACATGTATAGATTCACACACATAGTCTATCAAACGCATCTGACAGGCGTATTACAATTCGTTTTCAGGTTGTCGCATATCTGTGTCTTTTCTATGAGAAAACGAATAACGCAAGGAAAACAATATCAAAAAATACGAAAATACTGTCAAATATCAGTCGTACAGTGCAATCGCAAACAAAATAAAAGACCCTGAAACATAAGTGTTCCAGGGTCTTTGGTGGCTCACCGGAGGGTCGAACTCCGGACCCCCTGATTAAAAGTCAGGTGCTCTACCAACTGAGCTAGTGAACCACGTTTGGCTGGGGTGGCAGGATTTGAACCTACGAGTGCGGGAGTCAAAGTCCCGTGCCTTACCACTTGGCTACACCCCATCGGATGCCGGTAGCTCGAAAACATTACGGGATTCTTTCCCCCACTGTAAAGGAAAAATGGGGTGGAAT
>Ga0209748_1001578_pt1 | contig 11221 bp, 12 predicted proteins | sample BarGraIncu00421A_FD_185490 | JGI IMG/M metagenome (GOLD analysis project Ga0209748, IMG submission 185490) | Arctic peat soil microbial communities from Barrow, Alaska - Barrow Graham LP Incubations 004-21A (SPAdes) (version 2) | ecosystem: Environmental > Terrestrial > Soil > Wetlands > Peat... | reverse complement strand
ATACTCTTTTAAAATCGGTATCCATCGCTTGACGATGATTATTTGTGAATACTTCATCCGGTCTCTCCTTTAGTATTTCTGTCTACATATTATACCAAAAGAGTTACCTAATTAGTGAGCATTAACAAGGGAACCCTTTCGACAAAGATAAAGGAATTGATAGCTATCGGGGCTGCCCACATTACCAGGTGTCCATACTGCATTGAAGGACACGTGAAGCGGGCGAAAAAGGCCGGGGCATCGGACGAAGAAATCGCCGAGGCGATTTTTGTCGGCATCGCCATGAGCGCCGGTGCCTCCGTTGCCCACTCGTGCTTCGCCATGGAAGCGCTGAAAGAGTAGAAAGGGATCTCGAAACCTGATTCCTGAGGATCCATCGCGACACAACGGCTGCGTTTGTCGAATCGCTATTCCGCTGAGTTCTATGGTGTTAGGTGAGCTCGGTCATTAATCTCATCCAATCTGTAATTCGCGGCATTTCATTATATTCAGTACACTTGACTTGCAGGTGGAGACTGTGATTTCGCCTGCTGGGGAACCTCGATGAGTTTGAAGATGCAATTTCTACTGACACCTTCCTGAAAGTGTACGTTCAGGATTCTTTACGTATATACTTTTTTTCAATTCGTAATAAACATAATTCTCTCTTGACGGCAAACATCGACATCACACCCCACTTTTTTTTTGGCCAAGATATCCTTGACGTATAATCAGCCAGATGATAATCGCCCTACGAAAAGGAAAAGAGAGAATGAATATTATCGATGCCATTAGAAAACGTAAGAGTATACGGGGCTATAAACCCGACCCAGTGCCGAAGGCAGTGATCAGGGAGCTTTTAGAGATTGCCATTCGTGCGCCATCTGCCATGAACACCCAGCCGTGGGAATTTGCTGTGGTGGCTGGGGAGCCTCTCCGTACAATTCGGGAGGAGAGTGCAAAGAAACTCAATGCCGGCGAAGTTCCGCAGCCGGAACATCATGTTGTGGGATGGACAAACGACAGCATCTATCGAGTGCGACAAGTGGACCTCGCCAAACATATCTTTCAGATCATGAACATCCCCCGAGAAGACAAGGTGAAACGGGCTGCGTGGATGGAGCGCGGCTTCCGCTACTTCGACGCCCCCGCCGCCATCGTCATCTTCGTCGACAAGGTATTGACTGAAACAGGACCGATCCTGGATGTGGGCGCCGTCATGCAGAACATCTGCCTTGCTGCGTTGCATTTCGGACTCGGCACCTGCATCCACGACCAGGGCGTCATGTATTCGGATGTGATAAAGCAATACGCTTGCATCCCGGAATCGAAACGCCTCATCATCGCCATCTCGATAGGCTATCCGGATGAGAAGAACATCGTGAACACAATTACCAGTACCCGTGAGTCCGTGGATGACCTCACAAGCTGGATCGGATTCCCGTGACCGAAACGGAGGTGGGAGCTGCCTATACCTTCTTCTACCATTTCTAAATCAAAGATGATATCGCGGCGGTAAAGAGAAGGTAACGAGCGTATTATACATATACTGAGGAAGCCGACGGCACTGCCAACAAAGATAGCGCTTTGATTTAGAATTGAAATTCGGTATCAGCGACCCGCCTGCGGGGAATCAGCTCCATGGGCTTGGTGCATACCGGACAGTGCACAATCAATGAGGTATCACTGAAAACTTCCTGTAATGTTGTTTTTCTAATTTTGCCCATCCATGCAGCATTTCGAATAGCAATGAATAAAGAATGTACAAGATTTTAATTCGTATTCGTTAAAGTTGATCAAGAAATATATTGACAAACTCTGGCAAAGGTATATTTACAAACGAATTATTTTATCGCAAGCTAGACAAACATTAAAAAAGAGGAGTACATTTATGACGCATTTCAAGCATTCAGTATCGTTGATGATTATTTTTGCGCTGACCCTGATGTTCATCGGTTGTGCAAAACCCCCTGAGGCTGAGAAGTCGGCTGCCAGGGCCGCCATGGACACCGCCGTATCTTCCGGTGCTGACAAGTACGCCGCTACCGATTTTGAAACTGCTAAGAAGCTCTGGGACACTTCAGAAACTCAGATGACCGAGAAGAAGTACAAGGAAGCCAAACAGGGCTATATCGATGCCAAGGCCGCCTTCGAAAAGGCTGCCAGCGCTGGCGAAGCAGGTAAGAAGGCCATGACTGATGAGGCGAACGCAGCGGTAGCCAGTCTGGAAAAAGACTGGAAGAACCTTGAAGCCGCCGCCAAGAAAATCAAGAAGAAGATGAAAGACAAGAAGACGAAGGACGCGTGGGCAGCTGATACCAAAGCTTTTGCGGATGGTCTGAAAGCGACCAAAGACAAGATCGTCAATGATCCGGCCAGTGCCAAGGCGAATGTCGGTGAAATTAAGTCCATCATTGAAAAGTGGGACACAGAGTTCAAGAAACTGGCCGCCACCCAGTCAAAGCATAAAGCAACAAAAAAGAAACACAAGCCTACGAAGAAAAGGAAGAAATAGCTTCTCGGTTTCTTGATCAATAATAAATAAAAAAAGCGTGTCGTCGTCAGTGGCGGAACGCTTTTTTTCATTCCCATTCCTGTGATGTGCTCCACCGAGAGGTCTGGAATTCTTGGTGGGAATATTTTGTGTCATATTGTAAAGCTTTGGCTACGATACACTCTTTCTATTCGTACTCTTTACCCCTCCATACATAGTGAATGTGAACAAGATGCAAAGTGCAAAGTTGCACTCCTTTTTTATCTCATCCTTCCTGTAATCCTTAATTTTCAAAATATTAATTTTATGCTACATTACAATCAGTAATTGTTAAACAATCCTTCTTCATTAAAAGTGTTATACAGTAATTTTGCGGCGTTTAGAGTATTAGCAATGATGCATATAAACACTGTTCGCTTCTAATGAGGCGTAGTGAATGTCGAAGAAATCCGAGTCATCACCGAGCACGAATTGGTCTGGAAGGGTTACCAGAGAGAGCCTTGCGCTGGCCCTGGAGGAGGGTGTTTTCACCTGGGCGGATCCCAAGAAGATTGCACTATCACTCAAGCAATCGGCAGATAGCAGCACCAGCCGCAAGTCCCCGCCATTTCGCTCCGCCATGTCGATGCTCGTATTCTATATCAACCGAGCCGGCAAAAACCTGGACAAGAAACACTTGCGTATTTTGGAGCAGGCAAAAGAAGAACTACGGACACTATATGGGAAGAGCAGACATAAATGATAGTCGAAGAAGAACAGTAAGGTATAATCAGATGACAGTCGAAGAACGTTACAGAGAAAGATACAAATCAGGGGATACTCCTTGGGACGTTGGCCAGCCAGATTTCAATCTTATCGAGATTGTGACCAAAAAACCTATTCTGAGCTGCAAAGTCTTAGAAATTGGCTGTGGAACCGGAGACAATTCTATATGGCTTGCCCAAAACCTCTTTCAGGTTATTGGTACTGACTCTTCGGAGATTGCCCTAGAGAAAGCAAAAGAAAAAGCTTCTGTAGCCAAAGTTGAATGCAATTTCATGCTTGTTGATTTTCTTAAGAACAAAATTGAAGGTGCTCCTTTTGGTTTTGTATTTGACAGGGGCTGTTTTCACTCATTCAGTTCTGAAAATGATCGAAGAATGTTTGCCCAAAATGTCGCTACTCATTTAGAAGAAGCTGGCCTGTGGCTAACAATCGTTGGCAACGCTGATGAGCATCGCCAAGGTCCTGGTCCACCTCAACGGACTGCCGCAGATATAGTTTTGGCCGTGGAGCCTTATTTTAAGATTCTTTCACTTACATCCAGCCATTTCGGATCTAATCGTCCAAATCCACCCAGAGCCTGGAGGTGCCTGATGCAGAAACGGCCCACCGCCAAACATTAGTAGGTAAACTCAATAAGAACTACTTCCTGGAGTCCACAAATCGTCACCCTATACGAAAATGCAGGACTTCAAGCCGTAATAAACACACTTCATGCCCAACGCGGGAGTCATTCGGAAGTTGCTATGAAGAGAATTGCCATTTGCAATATTTTATTAAATTCTTTATGAAGTTATCTATGCTTTGTGCTGATCCCCGTTTATGGAGGGTAATATGTACTGCTCAAAATGTGGGAAAGAAGTTGCAAGTGAAGAGCGTTTTTGCCTCAGATGTGGTTCTCACGAGAAACAGCAAACACCCCTTAAGAATGGGAATGATAAGACTCAGGACACCCCATTTATTCTTATTGATGGGAATGAATGGTATTATCTTGTGGAAAATAGATTAAGAGGGCCATTGTCTGAGCGTTTAATGAGGAAAAAATTCATTGATGGCTTTTTAAATGAAAAAGTGCTCGTTCGATTTGGAAGAGGAGGAAATTGGTTTTTAGCCGCAGATGTTCCTGAATTTAAAAGCCTGGTTAAGTCTCCTAACACCTTGAAGAGAAGTTCATTACGGCAATTCGGAGAATATCTTCTTATTATTGTGGCTGTGTGTTTATGTCTCTACTTAGTAATAACCATTATTCATAAAAGACAAACAATTATTGTAACAAATAAAAATGAGGTTGCTTTTTCTCCACCTTTACAGTGGGGCTTAACAAAAAGTGGCGTAATTGCACAAACGAATAAAGCACGCCAGGAGAACGGTGCTATACCTTTATTAGCCGAGAATCAGCTATTGAATGCCGTAGCAGAAGAACGTCTGAAAGATATGTTTAAAAATCAATATTTCTCTCATTATCCTCCATCGGGAGAAAATTTCATGGAATTAGCTAGAAGGTTTGGATATAAATACAATCGTCTTGCCGAAAATCTCGCAAGTGGAGTATACAGAAATGATGAAAAAGTCGTGGATGGATGGATGCAAAGCTCTGGACATCGAGCAAATATTCTGTCCTCGGATGTTAGCGAGATAGGCGTGGCTGTCGGGAAAGGCTACTTAAAAGGAAATGAAACATGGATTGGTGTTCAGATATTTGGACATCCACCTGACCATCATTAACCTAAGGGAATTCGAGGATGGCTATCGCATATTTTTATTGATAATAAACAGAATTAAAATTCTTTGACTACATTTAGTTGTAGAAGTTGGCAGTAAGCACTTCTTCCTGAAACAAAGCATTCAGTAATTTTGAATTGCATACTTTCTTGCAAATGGTAATCCTTAGATAACTGTTATCCACACATACGATCGAAACCATGAACCATTTCTTCTTTGGGAATGAGCTTATCATCGCCGGTAGGGCAATGAGCGTTGCCAGAGATAAGGGAGAGGTAGAAAAAGATGAGGAAGGTGTCAAAAGTGCACAGACCCTGGGGCAAAAGATCGCCCGGATGGCGAAGAAGCTCAATGACTGAAACTTATTTAGAGAATTGGCAGAATCATAAGGAACATTCCGAAAGACATGAAGGAGGGAAATATCAATGAAAAAGTCACTTGGTGCAAAAACAATCATTTATCCTGCTCCTGTTTTGGTGATTGGTTCATACGACAAGAATGGGAAACCCAATGTAATGACCGCTGCATGGGGTGGTATCTGTTGCTCAAATCCTCCCTGTGTTGCTGTGTCACTCTTAAAATCAAGATATACCTATGAAAACATAATCGCGCAGAAAGCCTTTACGATAAACATTGCTTCAGAGGCCCATGTGAAATCTGTCGATTATTTCGGAATTGTTACAGGAAGGACGACTGATAAATTTTCTTTAACAGGATTGACACCGGTTAAAAGCACTCTTGTCAATGCCCCCTATATTGAAGAATATCCCATGATTCTTGAATGCAAACTCCTGCAGACGGTTGAGATAGGTTCCCATACGCAATTCATAGGCGAGATCCTGGACGTGAAAGCAGATCAATCCATACTGACTGAGGACGGCATGCCGGATATTGAAAAGGTTATGCCCATCTGTTTTTCGCCGACAAAGGTGGGTTATTATGGACTTGGTAAAAAGCTGGGGAAGGCTTTCTCCATTGGGAAAGTATTCTAAGGGTCCAAGGGGGAATCTTTAACTGATCTTAATATTTTATTTGTTTTGTTACAGGATGAAGTTACCTTCCTGTAGTCAATGAAACGTCAACGTTAACAAAGATGCTAGATTTCAATCTATAATAAAGACTATTCACACCTGACAAACATCAACACCACACCCCTTATTTTGCGGTCTATATTTCCTTGACACAAAATCTTTCTTCATATACTCACTCCGTGAAAAAGCAATACCTTATCAACCATTTTCTATAAAATTAAAAGCTCTCACGTGGCAAGTTTTTGCAAAAGTATTCGTAATGATTATCAATCGACTTTTAAGGAGATGTGCATGTTTAAAACAAGAGTGACTGAATTGTTAAATATTCAATACCCCATCGTACAGGGGGGTATGATGTGGATTTCCCGTGCTGAACTGACAAGCGCTGTATCAAATGCCGGAGGATTGGGCGTTATGACCGCTCTCTCTTTCTCCAATACCAAAGATTTTGCAGCCGAAATCAAGAAGACAAGACAAATGACAAAAAAACCCTTCGGCGTCAATATCACCTTGCTGCCCACATTCAGGGAAATTAATTACGATGATTATATCGATGTCATTATCGGCGAGGGCATTAAAGTTGTGGAAACCGCCGGAAACAACCCGGAGCGTTTCACAGGAAGATTGAAAGCGGCGGGTGTAACGGTCATTCATAAGTGCACTACCGTGAGACATGCCAAAAAAGCTGAAAAATTGGGGTGCGATATCATCAGCATAGACGGTTATGAATGTGCCGGTCATCCGGGTGAGGATGATGTGGGCGGTCTTGTTTTAATACCATCGACTGCGAATGCCGTAAAGGTTCCCATCATCGGCTCCGGCGGATTCTGTGAAGCACGAGGCTTTGTTGCTGCGCTGGCTCTTGGGGCAGATGGCATTAACATGGGAACGCGTTTTATGCTGACGAAAGAAGCGCCGGTGCATCCCAACGTTAAAGAATGGATGTTAAAGTTCACGGAAAGAGACACCTTGTTGCTGCTGAGGACATTCCGCAATACGGAAAGGGTGGCCAGAACTCCTAACTCTGAAAAATCCTTGGAGATGGAGAAAAAAGGTGCCACTATTGAGGAAATGAGGCCGTTGATAGCCGGAACAATGGGACAGTCGATGCTTCAACACGGAAATGTTGATGAAGGTATTATGTCCGTCGGGCAGTGTATAGGTTTGATAGGCAACATACCGACTGTCAAAGAGGTCATCGACAAAATTATAGAAGATGCGGGAAAAATCATAAATGATCGGCTTGTGAAGTTCGCAAAAATTTAGCTAGGCTGACAATTAATAGAGGTGATCACCGTCCCTTCCTGACTCAGCCGATGCAGGGCAAGCATCCGGTTCCGGGCCGTCTGGGAAGAGACTGCTTTGCCCGTGTGAAATGCAAAAACTGCGGTCATGAATAACTCCTACCATTTTTCTGCAGTGTTGCTACTTTCAAATGGCAATATTCAATGCTGTTCTCTCCTGCGTTCTGAGTAGTTGTAGGTGCTTTCTGCACATCCGTCGATGAAAATGATTTTTCATCCTGTGTAAAGCCCTGTTCATTTATCCCATTTAAAGTCTTATAATTCCCAAACCCCAAAGACCTCGCAGAACAATGAATGGCAGGTGCATCATGATTACAAAAGAAGCGATAACGTTATTCAAATATTATCTTCAGTCAAACCATAAACAAAGAACCATTGTGAGTTACAGTATTCTGCTTGAAAGGTTTGAGGCGATTCATGCGCAGAGAGACTTGGAGTCTATTGCTCCTGATGAAATCTTTCATTTCCTGGAAAACCTGACCGGAGATATGGATAAATCAACACGAAGGCTGCGATATGCCCAGTTGAAAGCTTTTTACAATTTCATCATTGATCGCGGTTCTCTGAATGGGAGAAATCCCTGCAGCACATCGCTGTTAAGCAAATCCTTCAAAGCGCCGAAACAATGGCCGCATAAGATTCTCGACCGTGAAACGGTGGATGAGATGATCTACAATACAAAGAAACAGCGGGATCGTTTGATACTGGAACTTCAGGGCTCGTTGCGGGTTGCGGTTTGGTGAATTGCTGAAGATCACAGGTTCAGATGTTTCCGACAGGACTATAACCCTGCGGGAACCTAAATCAGGTAAAGAAACGGAAAGGGCATACATGCCCGAGAATGTATCGAGAAAACTCGCGGAGTATATCAACGAGAAAGCCTTTCATGGTAAAGATCGCGTATTTCCTATCTGCTACTCGACGGCAAGATCCCTCGTTAAAAGACTCGGAACAAAATTAAATGTTCATGTAGCCCCTCATGATCTCCGGAGATATTCGGCGACTTATGCCAGCAGAAATGGGGTTCCACTCGAAGTAGTATCGAAAGTAATCTTGCGGCATCAGGACTTAAAGACAACACAGGTTTATCTCGGAAAAATCAGTGATTCCGAAGCGATCCGTTGGATGGACATCCTGTATGGAAAATAGGATCATCATTTATAACCAATTGAAACATTGAGGTCTTTAGGGTAATAAATTTGTTGAGGTTTTGGCGGTAATGATTTTTCTAGATCAAAATACGCTATGTTGCTTCCTGTAACCGAGCGTCAGGCAATTTCCCCAGACATGCTTCCTTTCAAGCGGTAATCAATATTTCATTGACATACAAGACTGACAATTTTATAATCCAAAGATAAACGGGAAATGTCTTATCAAATTGAATATTAAATATACGAGTTATTGGAATTATTTATGAATGAGCATATTCAGAAAGGAAAAGAAGCTCTAGAACGTGATGATTTGCAGACAGCAAAGGACGAATTCAACTTGGCAATGCGTGACCCTAATCCAATAGTTCAAAGAATAGCTAAGGGTCGGTTGAATGAAATAAAATCTCGAGAATTGTCAGAAAGCAAAACTAGAAAGAGTCCTGAAATACAAAATGTGGTGGACAGTTCGAAATCTGGCTTTCTAAGTGATTTGGGATATCGTGTAGGAAATAACGGTATTCCAAAGAAAGAGCGACGTGATATTCTTAGAGAAGCTTTCTATTCGACGATTCTAAAAGAAGCTCATTGGGGTCCAGCAGGTAGTAGGAAACGCTTTGAAAAATTACGCAGCGAGCTCAATTTTAGAATTAGTTCAAACTATCGCAAATTTGAAATGACAAATGCAGTCAATGATTGGAGAGAGGATCTCAAATGGATCGAATCTGAATTCAGCAAGGAAGTATTTCCTGGGAACAGTCCTAGGTGACTCACCACGGCATAACCGATCCACTGATTCTAACGTTGGTGATGAAATAATTACCTCAATGGTCACCATTTCAAACGCAAATGCTCACTCCAATTACAACCTTAAAATCATTTGTTTGTAGGTGAAACAAACAACCGGTGCATTTCATTTTTTCTTTGATCACTCCTGCGCATTACGGAATAAAGTCGTAATAATTCTCTTGCCTTTGCCTATGTTTTGGACAATCTCTATGGTATAATAAAGAAAAAAGGCTATATCTCATGGACTCGGCAGACAGTAATTTCAAAGCATCTTTTATTGGAATTGGCGATCAAGGGAGAGAAACCGGCAGACATGTCCTTTCAGAATTTAACGACCTAATAAAATATTTCCAGAAGTACCGTGAAGATGATCCAAACTTCTACATAGGAAAGGAATCTCCTCAGTTAACCGTAATATCACTTAATGATGATCAAGATGAATCAATAAAAGAGCTACCGTATCAGGATATAATTTTCTTGCTTGGTTCTCAGCGGGACGCATTCTTTTGGGGGACCAGAGATAAAGTTATTTCCGGAAACAAATGCTCTTTCCTCTTCACGTTAGGTTTATCGGGAAATGGAGATGTCGGCTGGCGGGGTCAATCATCAAACAATGAGTCAATTATTTTCTTTGAGAAAAACGACAGTGAAAAGCAGATCATCAAATTCGTGAAAGACATGTGCCGCGTATGGATGTTCCCACGGCTTCTCTCCTGTGATTTTTCCTGCATGATTAATGTCCTATCAAGTACCAAAGGGGAAAGGTTGTCTTTTGAAAGTCAAACGGCAGAGTGCCTGCCTTTCTTCCGTCAATTCTTATCGAACAACCTTGAAACCATTCAACGGGCATCTGGTATTTTTTACATTGTTTCGTCGAATTCAGGTCACGACTTTTCAATTCGCAACCATCTTCAGCCAGTCATTGAGGAAATCGAAAATGCGGCTAACGGTGAATGCACTGTTATCGGAAGCGACTCGCTGTATGCGGAAAGGGAAGCTTCTTTCAGGGTGACCATGATTTGCAGTGAAAAATGAAGGGAATCTGCCGCTAATATTTTTAAGAAAACTGTGATTATCTTAAAAATACTGTTTTTTTATGAAAATATATGGGTGAACTTTTCACCTACGAGTCAATAGATTCATGAAGCAGGGAAAACTGAAGATTAGCAATTGAAAGAAAGTAACAGCGTCGATAAGCGGACGAGCGTAGCGAGAGCGAGTGCCAGCGAGCGGTCCGCTTATCGACATGGTCACCGGTGCGAGATACGAGCGTCCGGTGGACTGCGCGGTTAACTATTCTTCCTGTATAAAAACATGTTTATGGATGCTATGACATTCATTCAGCAGCATAAACTCTTCTGCATATTTTGATTCCGGTATAGAAAGTTCAATATGTTTTTCGTATACCTTATGAACTATGATTCCCCTTCTCCACAGATAATAACCAAGGGACGCTATTATTAGGTTACATACCCACAAAATAATGTCATTTTGGTATGGGACAGCGCGATTATGTTGAATATCAGAAAGGCCATTATCAGTCTAATGGGCTTGGTAATATGGGCTAATATGTTGTGCAAGTAACAAACTGGGTACGTTACACTTGCCACTCTTGAACTTATCTCAGCCGCTGGAACTGGAAAGAAAGGAGATAAAATTGTTAGACCAATACCCTGGATTGTTTTCTTCCTATATCTGTACCAATGGGAAGGTTCAGAATTGCACCATGCGCAACTCTTTGGCCATTTTATTTTTCTGCTATTAAGTATTCCGAAGTAAATTCTCATTGCAGCGATCTCATACCCAACAATTAATATACTTTATAGGTATTTTCCGAAATTTTGTGTAATTCTACCGCATTTAATAAAAAATGAAAATAGAAAATTATGCTTAATAATCAGTTAGAACCAAAAAACACACCTGGGTATTTTGTGGTAATAAAGACTAAAAGCCTGGTGGGTAAAATATGAGTAAAATGGCAGCAGCTCATAA
>Ga0209748_1001577_pt1 | contig 11222 bp, 11 predicted proteins | sample BarGraIncu00421A_FD_185490 | JGI IMG/M metagenome (GOLD analysis project Ga0209748, IMG submission 185490) | Arctic peat soil microbial communities from Barrow, Alaska - Barrow Graham LP Incubations 004-21A (SPAdes) (version 2) | ecosystem: Environmental > Terrestrial > Soil > Wetlands > Peat... | reverse complement strand
GATCAGCGCTACCTGGACGAGTGGACCGCCGATCTCGACGACGCCGTCGCGCGCGTCGAGGCCGCGAAGCGTGAGCGCCGTCCGCTGAGCGTCGGGCTGCAGGGCAACTGTGCCGCCGTGCTGCCGGAGCTGCTGCGCCGCGGCCTCGAGGTCGAGATCGTGACCGACCAGACCTCGGCCCACGACCCGCTGGCCTACCTTCCCTTGGGCGTGACCCTCGAGGAGTGGCACGAGCTTGCCGAGCGCGACCCCGAAGGCTTCACGCAGCGCGCCCGCGAGTCGATGGCGCGCCACGTCGAGGCGATGGTCGGGTTCATGGACGCGGGCGCCGAGGTCTTCGACTACGGCAACTCCATCCGCGCGGAGGCCGAGCTCGGTGGCTACGACCGCGCGTGGTCCTTCCCGGGCTTCGTGCCGGCGTACATCCGGCCGCTGTTCTGCGAGGGCAAGGGCCCCTTCCGGTGGGCCGCGCTGTCGGGAGACCCGGCCGACATCCACGCCACCGACAAGGCCGTGCTCGAGCTCTTCCCGGACAACGAGCCGCTGCACCGCTGGATCCGTCAGGCGTCCGAGAAGATCGCGTTCCAAGGGCTGCCGGCACGCATCTGCTGGCTCGGTCTGGGCGAGCGCGACAAGGCCGGCGTGCTCTTCAATGAGATGGTCGCCGACGGGCGCGTGAGCGCGCCGATCGTCATCGGCCGCGACCACCTCGACTGCGGGAGCGTCGCTTCGCCCTATCGCGAGACCGAGGCCATGCTCGACGGGAGCGACGCGATCGCCGACTGGCCGCTGCTCAACGCGCTGGTCAACACCGCGTCCGGTGCCACGTGGGTCTCGATCCACCACGGCGGGGGAGTCGGCATCGGCCGCTCGATCCACGCGGGGCAGGTCTCGGTCGCAGACGGGACCGCGCTCGCTGCCGAGAAGCTCGAGCGCGTGCTCACCAACGACCCCGCCATGGGCGTGATCCGCCACACGGATGCGGGCTACGACATCGCGGCGCACGTGGCGGACGAGCGTGGCGTGCGCATCCCCATGCGCGAAGGCGACGCCCCGCGATGACCTCGACGCTGTTCGCGAGCATCGGGGAGCTCGTCACGTGCGATCCGTCGCTCGGTGACGGGACGCCGCTCGGGGTGCTGCGCGACGCCGCGCTCGTGGTGGAGGACGGGCGGGTCGTCTGGGCGGGGCCCGCGGACGGGGCTCCGGCTGCGGACGAGCGCGTCGACTGCCGCGGCTGCGCCGTCGTACCGGGCTTCGTCGACAGCCATACGCACCTCGTGTTCGCCGGCGAGAGGTCGGCCGAGTTCGCGGCGCGCATGGCCGGAGAACCCTACACGGGCGGAGGGATCGCGACGACGGTGGCCGCCACGCGCGGGGCCTCGACCGAGGCGCTGCGCGAGGGCGCCCGGCGCCGTGTGAGGGAGATGACCGCATCCGGCACGACGACGCTGGAGGCGAAGAGCGGCTATGGCCTGACGGTGGCCGACGAGGCGCGCCTGCTCGAGATCTCGAGCGAGTTCACCGCCGAGACGACCTTCCTCGGCGCGCATGCCGTCCCGCGGGAGTACGTGCTCGACCGCGGCGCATACGTGGACCTCGTGAGCGGAGAGATGCTCGCCGCCTGCGCGCCCAACGCCCGCTGGATCGACGTCTTCTGCGACGTGGGCGCGTTCGACCCGGATGAGACCAGGCACATCCTGCGGGCCGGCGTCGCAGCCGGACTCACGCCGCGACTGCACGGCAACCAGCTGGCGCACGGCTCCGGCGCGCTGATCGCCGCCGAGTTCGGCGCGGCGAGCGTCGACCACTGCAACCATCTGCTCGACAGCGACATCGAGGCGCTGGTGGCGGCCGGCGTCGTCGCGACCCTCCTGCCCGCTGCGGACTTCTGCGCGCGTACGCCGTACCCGGAGGCGCGGCGCCTGCTGGACGCGGGGATCACGGTCGCGCTCGCGACCGACTGCAACCCCGGGACGTCCTACGTGACCTCGATGCCGTTCGTGATCGCGCTCGCGGTGCGGGAGCTGGGCATGACGGCGGCGGAGGCCCTGTGGGCGGCGACGGCCGGCGGAGCGAAGGCGCTCCGGCGGACCGACATCGGGCGCCTGTCGCCCGGGGCGTCGGCCGACCTGGTGCTGCTCGACGCGCCGTCCTTCGCGCATCTGGCGTACCGGCCCGGCTCGAACCTCGCGGCGCAGGTGTTCAGACGCGGCGTGCGGGTGGCCTGACCGGCCGCTACGGGTGCCCGTGGACCGAGCAGGTCACCACGCCCGAGGTCTCGTCGAAGCGGTAGATCCCTCCGCTTGGACACGTGCGGTGCATCTTCTCGACCACGGTCGCGATCGGCGGGTAGAGCCCGGAGTCCGCGTGGAAGAGCTGCATCTCGGCGCTGATGAGTGTCTCGTTCGTGTAGCACTGCGCCTTCTGGTCCGCGGCGCTCGGAGCCGCGGGAGCGCACGCAGCCACCCCCAATCCGATGGTGAGGATGAGGATGGCTGCGATGCGCTTCGTGGTGCGGTCCCTTTCCGTGGAGCGGGTGCCTAGACCGCCTCGTCGTATGCTTCGACGAACTGGCTGTTGTACAGGTCGAAGTAGAAGCCCTTGGCGTCCAGCAGCTCCTGGTGCGTGCCCTTCTCGACGATCTTGCCGTGATTCATCACGAGGATGACGTCGGCGTCGCGGATGGTGGACAGGCGGTGCGCGATGACGAACGACGTGCGTCCGTGCATGAGCTTCTTCATGGCCTTCTGGATCAGCACCTCGGTGCGGGTGTCGACCGAGCTGGTCGCCTCGTCGAGGATGAGGATCTCGGGGTCGGCCAGGAAGGCGCGCGCGATCGTGAGCAGCTGCTTCTCGCCCTGTGAGACGTTCGATGCGTCGTCGTCGAGGACGGTGTCGTACCCGTCGGCCAGCGTCCGCACGAAGTGGTCGACGTACGCCGCGTCCGCGGCGGCGTGGAGACGCTCCTCCGTGGCGCCCTCGAACCCGTACTGGATGTTGTCGCGGATGGTCCCGCTGAACAGCCACGCGTCCTGGAGCACCATGCCGAACGTGGTCCGCAGGTTGTCGCGGGTCATGTCCCGGATATCGATCCCGTCGAGCGAGATGCGGCCCTCGCCGATCTCGTAGAAGCGCATCAGGAGGTTGACGAGCGTCGTCTTGCCGGCGCCCGTGGGGCCCACGATCGCGACGGTCTGGCCGGGCGCGACGTCGAGGTTCAGGTCGTCGATGAGCGGGGTCTCGGGGTCGTAGCGGAACGAGACGTGCTCGAGCGCAATGCGACCGGTGGGGTGCTCGAGGCGGATCGGGGTCGTCGTGTCCGGAAGCTCCTCGGCCTCGTCCAGCAGCTCGAACACGCGCTCGGAGGAGGCCACCGCCGACTGGAACACGTTGGCGATGCTCGCGGTCTGGGTGATCGGCATCGTGAACTGCCGCGCGTACTGGATGAAGGCCTGGACGTCGCCCAGGGACATCGTGCCCGAGGCGACCTTGACGCCGCCGATGACGGCGATCGCGACGTAGTTCAGGTTGCCGACGAAGTTCATCATCGGCTGGATGATGCCTGAGATGAACTGGGCCTTGAAGCTCGCCTCGTACAGCTTGCCGTTCCGGTCGTCGAAGACCTCGATCGCCTCCTTCTGGCGGCCGAACATCTTCACGATGGCGTGGCCCGTGTGCATCTCCTCGATGTGGCCGTTGAGGTCACCCGTGTGCTTCCACTGCGCGGTGAACTGCTTCTGCGAGCGCTTGGCCACCTGCATCGTGCCGACAAGCGCGATGGGCAGGACGAGCAGCGAGATCGCGGCGAGTATCGGCGAGATCCAGAACATCATGCCGAGGACGCCGATGATGGTGAAGACGGCGGTGATGAGCTGGGTGAGGCTCTGCTGGAGCGAGTTGGCGATGTTGTCGATGTCGTTGGTCACGCGGCTCAGGATGTCGCCGCGCTCGTTGTCGTCGAAGTACTTCAACGGGAGGCGGGCAAGCTTCGAGTCGACGTCCTTGCGCAGGGTGTAGACGGTCCGCTGCGACACGCCCGCCATGATGTACTGCTGACCCCAGGAGAAGGCGGCCGACAGCAGGTAGACGCCCAGCAGCAGCAGGATGATCTTGCCGACGGCGTTGAAGTCCACGCCCTTGCCCGGCGTGAAGTCGAGTCCGGCCAGCATGTCGACCTGCGTGATCGCGTCGGCGGCGGCCTTGATCGCAGCGGCGCGCTTCGTCGCATCCGGGATCTTGGCTGCCGCCGCCTTCGCGGCCTGCGCCTGGGCCTTCATGCCCGCGATGAACGTGTCCTTGGTGAGGCCTGCGGGGATCTCGCCGCCGCCCATCTTCGCGGCGATCTTGCCCGTCATGTTCCCGGCGACGCCGGAGAAGATGGCGTTCGTGGCGCTGCCCAGGATCTTGGGGCCCGCCACCGCGAACGCGACGCTGACGATGGCCAGCGCCATGACGATGATGATCTTCGCCAGTTCGGGACGCAGCGTTGCGACCAAGCGCCGGAACGAGGCCGAGAAGTTCTTGGCCTTGGCGCCGCCGCCGGCCATACCGTGGCCGCCGCCGAATCCGCCGCCCATCGGACCGCGTCCGCGCCCCGGTCCGCCCATCGGAGGACCTGCGGGCTTGTTCTGGGAGTCGCTCATTATGCGACCTCCTCTTCCGTGAGCTGCGAGTAGACGATCTCGCCATAGGTCGGGCAGGTCTCGAGCAGTTCCGCGTGCGTGCCGATGCCGACGATCCGTCCAAGGTCCAGGACGATGATCCGGTCGGCGTGCATGATCGTGCTCACGCGCTGGGCGACGATGAGCGTCGTGGCGTGGGTGATCTCCTTGCGCAACGCGGCGCGCAGCATCGAGTCGGTCTTGAAGTCGAGGGCCGAGAACGAGTCGTCGAAGACGTACACCTCAGGCATCTTCACGAGCGCGCGGGCGATGGCCAGGCGCTGGCGCTGGCCGCCGGAGACGTTGGTCCCGCTCTGCGCGATCGGGGATTCGAGACCTTCCGGCATCTCGGACACGAACTTCTTGGCCTGCGCCACGTCCAGCGCGTGCCACAGCTCCTCGTCGGTCGCGTCCTCGTCGCCGTAGCGCAGGTTGCTCGCGACCGTCCCGCTGAACAGGAACGCCCGCTGCGGGATGAAGCCGATGCGGTGCCACAGGTCGTCACGGTCGAGGTCGCGGATGTCGACACCGTCGACGGTGATGCTGCCGCTCGTGACGTCGTAGAGGCGTGGGATGAGGTTGATGAGCGTGGACTTGCCGCTGCCTGTGCTGCCGATGACGGCCGTGATCTCGCCGGGGTTCGCGGTGAACGTGATGTCGCGGAGCACCGGGTCTTCCGCTCCGGGGTACCGGAACTCGACGTTCTTGAACTCGAGGAAGCCCTTCACGGCGCCGGTCGAGATCGGGGTCGCGGGATCGTTCACGGAAGGAACAGTGTCCAGCACCTCTTGGATGCGGTCGGCCGACACGGCCGCTCGCGGCACCATGACGAACATGACCGTGGCCATCATCACGGAGAACAGGATCTGCATCACGTAGGTGAGGAAGGCGGTCAGGTTGCCGATGGGCATCGCGCCGCTGTCGATCCGCATACCGCCGAACCACATGATCGCGACCATCGAGAGGTTCAGGATCACGGTGAGCGCCGGCATCATGATCGCGAGGAGGCGGTTGACCTTCAGAGCGTTCGCGGTCAGGTCGCGGTTCGCCGCGTCGAAGCGCTCGGTCTCGTAGTCGGTGCGCACGAACGCGCGGATGACGCGGATGCCCGAGAGCTTCTCGCGCATGACCTTGTTCACGCGGTCGATCTTGACCTGCATGGCCTTGAACAACGGGAGGGCGCGCACCATCAGACTGCCGATGACCGCGGCCATGAACGGCAGGATGAAGACGAGCACGCCCGAGAGCGGTACGTCCTCGCGCAGGGCCATGATGATGCCGCCGACGGCGGTGATCGGCGCCAGGATCATCATGTTGAGCATGAAGAACAGGACCATCTGGACCTGCTGCACGTCGTTGGTGTTGCGGGTGATCAGCGACGGCGCGCCGAAGAGGTTGACCTCCTGCTGAGAGAAGGTCTGCACCTTCCGGAAGAGGGCGCCACGCACGTCGCGGCCGAAGGCCATGGCCGTCTTCGAGCTCCAGTAGACGGCGATGATGGCGGCCACTCCCAGGAGGAGGGTCACGCCGAGCATGAATCCTCCGACGGACAGGATGTGGGCGGTGTCACCCTTGGAGACGCCGTTATTGATGATGTCCGCGTTGAGGTTCGGCAGGTAGAGGTTCGCGATCGCCTGTACCAGCAGCAGGCCCACGATGAACGTGATCTGCTTCCAGTACGGGCGCAGGTAGGTCTTGAGGAGTCTGTACATCGGTGTCGGTTCCTCGGCTTTCAGTCGTTGTCGCCGGACGGGGCGGGTGTTTCGAGCCGCGCGAGAGCGGCGGCGGTGTTGTCGGCGAGCACGTTCAGCAGGCGGGCCAGCTCGCGCCGGTCGGGATCGCTCATCGACCCCATCGTCTCATCGATGTAGGTGGCGAACGACTCCTTGACAGTCTCCGACTGGCGGCGACCCTTCTCGGTGAGACGGATCCTCGTGAGGCGCTGGTCGACCTCGTCGTCCCACCGCTCGATCAGGCCGTTCTGCTCCATACGCTGCAGCATCGTGCTCACGGTCGGCCGGGACAGGTGCAGTACCACGGCGAGGTCACGCTGGCTGATGCCGTCGCGATCGGCGAGCGCGCGCAGCACGCCCGCAGCGCCGGGGTGGTCGCCGTGTTCGGCCATCATGCGACCGAGCAGTTGGCGGTTGAGGTGCATCGCCCTGCGGAACGCCGAGAAGACCTCCACCGAGCGGGTGTCGAGTCCGGCCATGTCGGGCGGCGGATGATGGTGATGATGTCCTGGATGCATGGGTGTCAGCGTCCGTTGGGGTCGTCGGCCCTCTGGCCGGGGATGGTTGGCGAGCGGAAGGTTAGCACACGAACGGTTAGTGAACAAAGCGTATGCCAACATCGGCGTCCTGCGCGCCTTGGCGCCGTCTACAATCGGGGAGCAGCCGTCCGATCGCCGACGTCGCGAAGGAGTCCTGCATGCCTGAGGCGGATGTGAGGTGGCCCCGCGCCCGTGCCTTCGCGCGCGCTCACGCGCTGACGGGCGTCATCTGGGCCGTCGGGATCGTTGTGCAGCTCTCCGCCTCGCTGCTGCGCGATCGGATCGCCTTCAGTGACGATCTCTACCTCACGTCGCTGATCGCTCCGGCGTGGACGTTCCTGCAGGTCTGCCTGCTGGCCGGCGCGCTGCGCCTGTTGCGCCCGCGCGCCAAGGCGTGGAGCACACGATCGCGCGCATGGTTCGGTGTCGCCGCCGCGGCCGTGTTCATGCTGCTGCAGCCCGGGATCCTCTCGGTCCTGCTCAACGGGTTCGACCCTGCCGACAAGGTCGCCTTGGCGCTTCTGTGGAGCACGCCGCTGGCGCTCTACCTCGTTCCTGTCGCCATCGTCGTGTGGGCGTGGTCCCGGCCTGAGGGGCGCGTCTCGCTTCCCCGGGCGCTCGGATACGGGCTCGTGGCGCAGGGCGTCCTGAGCTTCGCGTTCATGCTGTGGCTGAACCATCTGTGGGCGATCTACATCGACTCCGCGATCAGGTAGCGTGGCCGGCGTCCTACTTCTTGGGCAGCCGCACCAGATAGATGTCCTGGCCGCGCATCGCGACGTGGACCTTCTCCTTGAGGCCGCCTTTGCGAACGGCGGTCAGCAGGCTCACCTGGATGGTCCGCGGCTTGCGGTCGCCCATCTCCACCTTCGCTGCCTTCATCTTGGACGAGACGAACTCCTCGAGCAGGCGGGCGTAGATGCCGCGGCGGCTGAGCGCCGCGCTCCCCGGAACCTCGTCCACCGGCACCAGCCGATACTCCTCAGCCATGGGTCCCCCTCATGCGCAGACGGTTCTCGGACCGACTATAGCGCAGCTCCGAATCGGCGTACGAGGCGCGTTCGTGTACGCTCGTGAAGCAACAGCGACGGGGGAGGTCGGCGTGCTCGCGGACGTGATCGAGTGTCTGGTATGTCCGGTGTGCGGGAGCCACCTCGCCGTCGAGGCTGCGGCACTGCGGTGCGCCCGGGGGCACGCGTTCGACGTCGCGCGCCAGGGCTACGTCAATCTGCTGCCGGGCCGCGCCCGCGCCGGCACGGCCGACACTGCGGAGATGGTGGATGCGCGCGCCGCGTTCCTCCGCGCGGGGCACTACGACGAGATCCTGGACACCGTCGCCGCCGTGTCGGAGGCCGCCCTCGGCGGAGGCCCCGCAGGGTGTGTGGCAGACGTCGGCGCCGGTACGGGCGACTACCTCGCACGGGTGCTCGAGCGCTCGCCCGGCCGGGTCGGGCTCGCGCTCGACCTGTCGAAACATGCGCTGCGCCGTGCCGCCCGCGCGCACCCGCGCATCGGGGCCGCGGTCTGCGATACCTGGAAGCCGCTTCCTGTTCGCAGCGGCGCGGCCGCGCTGGTGCTCGACGTGTTCGCGCCGCGCAACGCCGCCGAGTTCGCCCGGATCCTGGGTCCGGGCGGCGCGCTCGTGGTCGTGACACCCGGCGCGGAGCATCTGCGCGAGCTGGTGGACGTCCTCGGCCTGGTCACGGTCGACGAACGCAAGGACGAGCGGCTGGCCGGCTCGCTGGGGGAGCGCTTCACGCTCGTCGATCCGGTCCCGGTGCGCGTGGACATGTCGCTCACGTACGACGACGTCGCGGCCCTGGTCGGCATGGGGCCGAGCTCGCGGCACGTCACAGCGATGGAGATGGCGGCGCGGATCGGAGCGCTGCCCGAGCCGGTCGGCGTGACCGCGGCGGTCACGGTGTCGCTGTACCGCCCTGTGCCGCAAGTCGGGGCTTAGCGGGAAGCGCTCCGTGGAGTATGTTCGTGCTGCATGCACTCGAAACCGGGGAGGGGTCGCGTGAAGCCTGAGACCATGGTCGGCGTACTTGGGATGATCGTCGCGTTGGTGCTCTATTCGATCGGAGTCTGGGGAGCCTACCGCTCGAAGAAGTTCTCGCAGCGCAACGTCATGTTCGTCCTGGTCGGCGTCGTATTCGACGTCATCGGAACCGGGGGGATGTTCGTCGCGGCGGGCAACAAGTTCCTGTTCGACACGACCTTCAACATCGTCCACACCTCCGCCGCGTTCCTCGCGCTCTTCGGGATGCTGGCGGTCGGCATCGTGGGCCTGTGGGCCGTACAGAAGAACAAGGACGAGCTGCTCGCCACCCTGTCCCGCTGGGCGCTCGCCCCGTGGACGCTGTGGGCGATCATCTTCGTCTGGGGGATGCTCCAGCGCCCCAAGGCGTAGCGCGCTTCGCCAGCGGAGCGCCCGACGGTCTTTCGTGAGCCGCACGGCCTTCGCGGGAACGTACACAGACATGGAACGAGAGGTCCGCATCCCCGCGGGCGGCGTGTCGCTGCCCGGCGATCTCCGGGTCCCCGACGGGGCCCGGGGGCTGGTCGTGTTCGCCCACGGGTCGGGCTCGAGCAGGCTCAGCCCCCGCAACCGTGAGGTCGCCGCAGCCTTGCGCTCGTCGGGGCGCCTCGGGACCCTGCTGTTCGACCTTCTCACCCCCGAAGAGGACCGCGACTACGAGCGGCGCTTCGACATCGCGCTGCTCATCGAGCGTCTGTGGTCCGCCACTCGCTGGCTGCTGGAGGATCCGTCGGTCCCCCGACTGCGGCTCGGGTACTTCGGAGCCAGCACCGGGGCCGCGGCCGCCCTCGGAGCAGCGGCGACGGCGGGGTCGACCGTGTGTGCGATCGTCTCCCGAGGCGGACGGCCGGACCTCGCAGGGGACGCGCTTCGGCTGGTCGCGGCGCCGACGCTACTGATCGTCGGCGGGTCCGACACCCAGGTGCTCGGTCTCAACGAGGAAGCGCTGCGCGAGCTCGGCTCGAGCGACAAGCGGCTGGAGGTCGTTCCCGGCGCGACCCATCTGTTCGAGGAACCGGGCGCGATGGCGCAGGTCGCTTCGCTCTCCGCGGCATGGTTCGACCGGTACCTCGCCGGCCCGCCGGCCGTCTGAGATGCTGGAGGAGGCGCTCCTGCGCGCACGTTCCCTCGTGCGCGCGCTCCTGGGAGCCCCCGTTCGGCGGCTTCGCCGCGAGGTGCAGTGGCGCGACCCGCGCCTCGACTTCCGGGTCCGGCGCGCCGACGGCCCGCTCGCCTTCGTCGTCTCCGAGCACGCCACGCCCCTCACGCGGCCCCTGCTCGGGCTCGATCCCGAGTTGCAGGCCAACAAGGTGGTCAATCTGCGGATCGCAGCCGCGTTGCTGGACGGCCTGGTTCTGCAGCCCGGGCAGCGCCTCTCGTTCTGGCGGGAGGTCGGCCGACCAACGTACGCGAGGGGCTTCCTCGATGGGCTCGTGCTCGATCACGGCACGATGTCCCGCGGCGTCGGCGGGGGGCTGTGTCAGCTCACGAACCTCCTGTATTGGATGACGCTGCACACGCCGCTCGACGTCGTCGAACGCTGGCGCCACAGCTACGACGTCTTCCCGGACGCGGGCCGCACCCAACCCTTCGGCAGCGGTGCGACCTGTGCGTGGCCGGCCCTCGACCTGCAGATCGAGAACCGCACCGCCGCCGACTACCACCTGGCGCTGGCGGTGACGGGCACGCACCTGACGGGCGCGTGGACCTCTCGACAGCCATGCCCCGTGACCTTCGAGGTCTACGAGCAGGCGCACCTCGTCACGCACGAGGGGCCCGGCGTCTACGTTCGGCACAACCGGCTGTGGCGTCGCGAGCTCGCGGCGGACGGCCGGGTGGTGCGTGACCTTCCCGTGACCGAGAACCACGCGCGGCTGATGTACGAGCCGTTCCTTCCGTCGGGTGACGGGCCCTAGACTCCCCCTGAGGGCGGCTTCCGCAAGCAGCCACGCTCGAATCATGCTAAGGTGAACGGCCGTGCCCACATCCGCTGGGCCACGCCGCTGCGTGCGGCGACCCACCTACACCCGGAGTGCCAGACTCATGCGCGTCAACGACATCCGCAACATCGCGATCATCGCTCACGTCGACCACGGCAAGACCACATTGGTCGACCGCCTCCTGCAGACGACCCACGTCTTCCGTGACAACCAGGACGTGCCGGACCAGGTGCTCGACTCCAACGACCAGGAGCGCGAGCGCGGGATCACGATCCTCGCGAAGAACATCTCGATCCGCTACGGCG
>Ga0209748_1001574_pt1 | contig 11229 bp, 15 predicted proteins | sample BarGraIncu00421A_FD_185490 | JGI IMG/M metagenome (GOLD analysis project Ga0209748, IMG submission 185490) | Arctic peat soil microbial communities from Barrow, Alaska - Barrow Graham LP Incubations 004-21A (SPAdes) (version 2) | ecosystem: Environmental > Terrestrial > Soil > Wetlands > Peat... | reverse complement strand
GGGGTGCGCCATGCAGTAGTCCTCTTTACGCACCAGCGGGAACGCGCCCACCGCGGGATAGGCGCCGTACGGCAGGCCGCGGCTCGATCCGCGGAAGTACTTCTCCGCCTGCAAGACCACCGGCGGCGCCGACCGGCAGGTCCCTGTTCCACCCTCGCCCGGCAACTCCGCGAACGCCGGGCACGTGCTGCAGCGATGCACGTCGTCCTCGTTCATCTGGCCTCCTCGACGGTCGGGCCGGTGCGCGCGCGGCGTGAGACCCGGCCGCGCGCACCGGTGCTGGCTCACTAGTTCACCCGGCGGGCGGCGGCTCCTGCATCGGCCGTGAGGCAGGGCCACGGCGTTGCCGCTCTGCGACCGCGCCCGGTACACTCGGGGTTCACCCTGTGGAGCGTGGCGCCAGGAGGTGGCCGCATGGCACGCGACGTGGATCCTCTGCGCTGTCCGCCGCGGTCCGCGTGCGCGTGGAGAGCGTCCTGCGCCGGGGGGACCAGGGCCGTTTCCACATCGTCACCCCGGGGCAGATGACCTGCGACGCGACGACGTTCTTCGTTGAAGACGAGGTACGCGTCACCGAGGGCGAAGACGGGGATGAGCGGGAGGTCTTCGCGAAGACCTGGCGTCACGAGGCGCCGCGGGACTTCGTCTGAAGCGCGGCGCGGCAGCGTGCGGAGAAGCGAGGAGGGACGCATGTACATCGGCGCGCACGTGAAGTCATCCGGCGGCGTCTGGAACGCCATCGCCAACGGCGTGCAGATAGGCTGCGAAGCGGTCCAGTTCTTCGCCGGCAGCCCGCGTACCTGGGCGCCGACGCTGTACAAGGACAAGGACGCGGCGAAGTTCCGCGAGGCGCGCGACGAGTCGCCCATCCGCTTCGTCGTCATCCACACGATCTACCTGATCAACCTGGCGAGCGCCAAGGAGGACTTCTACGAGAAGTCCGTGACGTCGTTGCTGGGCGCCGTAGCCGCGGCGGACCAGCTCGGCGCGGACGCCATCGTCACGCACGTCGGCTCGCACCAGGGCGCGGGCTTCGACGTCGGCCTCGCGCGCGTGCAGGCCGCCCTCCGGCGAGCCCTGGCCGAGAGCGAAGACTCGCCGGTGCGCATCCTGCTCGAGAACACGGCCGGCGCGGGCGGCACCATGGGCGTCGACTTCGACGAGCTCGGCGCCATGATCCGCGCCGCCGATGAGCACCCGCGACTGGGCCTCTGCCTCGACACCGCGCACGTGTTCGAAGCCGGGTTCGACCTGCGCGCGGCCGCAGGTCTGGACGAGGCGCTGGCGCGCCTCGACGCCGCCTGCGGCCTCGAGCGCCTCGTGATGCTCCACCTCAACGACTCCAAGACGCCGTTCGGCTCGAACCGCGACCGCCACGAGAACATCGGCGACGGCGAGATCGGGCGAGAGGGCTTCCGCGGCATCGTCAACCACCCAGCCTTCGCCGATGTGCCCGGCATCCTCGAGGTGCCCGGCTTCGACGGGGAGGGCCCGGACGCGCGCAACGTCCAGAGCCTGCACGAGCTGACGGAGGGAAGGGCATGAACGATCGCATCGTCTCGGTGGCGTCGACCACCAACATCGTCGTCGCCACGATGTGGCGCGAGCTCCTCACCGCCGAGGGCATCCATGCCGAGCTCGGCGGCACCAACATGGCGACGAGTCTCTACGCCATGACGCCCCAGCTGGGCGCGATCGACCTGTTCGTCAGAGAAGCCGACGCCGCCCGCGCGCGGGAGCTCATCGACGAAGCCGAGAGCGAGGATCCGGACTCACCGGGAGGGCCGGATCCACAGACGGCGCCCTGACACGACTCGGCGCGCCGCGGGTATACTGCCGGTGCGCCGCGCCGCGACGCCCCTGACCCGGATTGCGAGGTGACGCCATGGAGCTCGTGCCCGTGACCACCGTCGGCGACGCAGGTGTCGCCAACCTCGTCAGAGGCGTTCTCGGGCAGGCCGGTATCGAAGCCGTGATCGGCGGCACCGGTACCGAGGACGTGTACCCCACGCCCACCGTGAACCCGTATCACATCCTCGTGCGCGAGGAGGACGCGGACCGCGCCCGCGACGTGCTCGCGCAGTACGACACCATGCCGGACGACGGGGCCGACGAGGAGTAGTCCGGCCGGTTCTGCTATCATGTGCCTTCTTGCAGCACTTTTCCGGCCCCGCGGGGCTGCACTCACACGGGAGTGATGATGTTTGGACGCATGTTCGGCCGCGGCAAGGACCAGCCAGACCAGGCTGTCTGCGCCGAGTGCAGTCGTACCCTCCTCGCCGGCGAATGGACCCAAAAAGTGGTCGACGCCGACGGTGAGGAACTGCTCCTCTGCTCGCTTTGCGGGCAGACTCACGCCCCGAGCGGGGCGGAGCCTGTGGCCGCGAGCCCCACGCCAGCCAACAACGGGCGCGTGCGCGAGTCGCGCGAGAAGGCGCGGGAGCCGCGGGCCGAGGCGCGCGATCCCCGCACGGAGAGCCACGCCTTCTGGACGGCCCTCAAAGACAAGGACGCCGAGATCGAGCGCCTGCAGGCGCAACTCGCCCACGTCGAGGCGGAGAAGCAGGAGCTCGCCGGCCAGCTGGCGCGCGCGCAGGGCGCGCACGTGTCGGCCGAGCCGCTCATCCCATCCTCCGCAGGTCCCCAGATCGCCGCGGCGGCCATCGCCTCACCGCCAACGGGCGACTCCTCCGAGCCCGGCGAGCGCACCTGGGGCGAGACGCCCGCCGAGTTCGCCGTCGAGCTGGCGGCGCTGCACAACGAAGCGGCGGCGACCTCGCCCGCGACACCGCCGGCCGACATCTCGCCGGTCGAGCCGCCTCAGCCCGAGGTGCCGGCCGTCGCTTTCGAAGACACCCAGCCGATCCGGGCAATGACCGAAGAGCAGCCGGCGGAGGTCGCGGCGGCGCCGGCCGGAGCAGCCATAGCGCCGATCGCCGCGGAGACAGCCGCACTGATGGCGCAGTCGCCGTCGGCACCCGAGGCAAGCGACGCACCCGCGCCGACGCCAGCGGACCTCGAGGCCGAGGCGGCCTCCCTGCCCCTCCTGCAGCGCGGCGTCGACCTTCTCAACGTCAGCCGCGTGCCCCACAAGATCGCCGAGACCAACGAGCAGCTGGGTCTGCCGTCGGTACACGTCGGTTTCGACGGCGACACCACGGCCGTCACGTTCATGTGGTCGATGGGCTGGTACCGGTTCCACGTCGACTCCGAGAGCGGCGACGTACGCATGGTCGAGCGCGGCTACGACGAGCTCACCGACCTGCGTCCCAATGCCGGCGTGCGCGCCGACGGCACGGTCCAGCTCGCCCCGGCGCAGATCAGCCGCGCCGCCGCGGCGCGCCCGCAGCCCGAACCGCAGCCTGCACCTGAGTCCGCAGCCCCGGAGACAGCTCCTGCTACAGCCGAGCCGGAGTCGCCCAGCGTGGCGGCGCAGAAGCCGCCCGAGATCCTCAGCAAGTCGCTGCTCGGGCAACGCAGTGATGACGAGGCCGCTTCCTGGGAGAAGACGCAGTCCCGCGACTTTGACTGGGACCGCTGAGAGACCCGCACGCGCAAAGGGCCGGGAGGCGCCTCTCGGCGCTTCCCGGCCCTTCGTCATTTCCAGGCCGTCCGCGTGCGGCGGCCCCTGTCACGCCCTCGTCAGAAGCTCAGCCCGGAGCCGCTGCCGCCCATCATGCCCCCGAACACCTGGTTCATGAGCTTGTCGAACGGCAGCGCCTTGGCCGGCGGAGTGACGGTGACCGGCTGATCGAAGTCAGCCATCGTCATGCTCATCTTCATGGTCATGCCGTCGACGCCCTCCATGCCCTGCTGGCCCTTAGTGGCCAGATCGGCGGAAAACTCCGCCTTGCGCATCAGCATGCCGTCCACGCCGATCCAGTAATTCACCGCGACGTCCTTGAGGCTCTTCTTGAGCTCTTCGACCTGCTTCTTGTTCTGCGCCAGACCCTGCTCGAGCTGCTTGGCCGTGCTCGGGTCGCCCAGCTTGTTCAGCAGGCTCGGATCGTTCATCGCCTTGGTGAGGTCTTCGGCGAGCTTGGCCGGGTCGGCCGTGGCCTTGACGTGGTAGACCTGCGTGTCGTCGGCCATTTTCTCGGTGCCGACCATCTCATAGCTCGTTCCCCAGGCGGACGGGTCGAGGCCCAGGCTCTTGAGCTGTTCGGTGGGCGCGGCGCCCGTCTTGGCCTGGTCGCTCAGGCTCTTGGAGTTCTTCTGGTCTACCGCGTACCACTTGCCCTGGTACTCCACCCACGCCTTGTCGCCCTGCGCCATCATCCCGAAGTCCAGGGTCTGCCCGGCGATGCCCACGTTCATCTTCATGTCGGAGGCCATCGGGGCGGTGGCGCTCTTGCCCTCCACGTGCAGCGAGATGCCCTGGGAGAGCATCGCCTTCTGCGTGGGGTCGGTCATCTTGTTCGGGTCGCCCTGGACCTCGAGGCCCATGTCGGCGGTGAAGGACGCGCTCTTGAGCTGCGCCATCTTGGCTTCGCTGTCTTTGACGACCTGGTCGGCGGACACGCCCGCGGCGGCGGCCGTGGCGCCCGGAGAGCCGCTCGACGACGACTTGTCTCCCCCGCAGCCGGCGGCCGCGAGCAGGGTCAGGGCGAGCACTAGGACCAGCACCAGCCACGTTGACACGGACTTGCGACACATGGGTCTGCCTCCCTCTGGCGTGATTGGACCCCGGCGCTCGCCCCGCGGCGGCGCACCACGTTCTTCTATCGACTCATAGGGGCTCATCCTTTACGGAGGATACCCTCGGCCGTCAGCCAGGCGGCCGTTTGGGAGAGACGACCACCGCCCGGAAAGGTTCGTTGCCCTCCGAGACGGTCTCGACGCGAGGATGATCCTTGAGGTGCAGATGGATGACCTTGCGCTCGGCCGCCGTCATGGGCTGGAGGGCGACGGCGGCGCCCTCCCGCGCGACGTTCTGCGCCGTGCGCTCGGCCAGCGACGAGAGCGCGACCTCACGGCGCTCGCGATAGCCCTCGGCGTCGACGATCACCTGGCGCCGGTCGCGACGGGCGCCGTTGACGACGATGCCGGCGATGTACTGCAGGGCGTCGATGGTGGCGCCGTGTCGCCCGATGAGGAGGCCCAGATCGTCGCCGCTGATGTCGGCCTTCAGCGCCTCGCCGACCTCGCTGGCGTCGACGTGCGCCTCGATGCCCATGAGCTCGACGGTGGTCTGCACGAACTCGCGGAGCGCCTCGGCGCCGGGCGGGAGGTCGCCGGCGACGCGTTCGCCCGCCGGCCGCAGGCGCGCCTCGACCCGGGCTTCGCTCTTGCCGCGCCCGAAGAAGCCGCCCTTGCTGCCCTCTCCCATGACGATGAAGTCGACATCGGCCTCGTTGACGTAGGGGACGACCTTGCGGAGCTGGTCCAGCGCCTTGCGCTTGGCCTCCTGGATGGTGGTCGCGCCGGCGATGGTCGCGAACTCCGTGTCGTCGTCTTCGCCGTCGTCGGCAGGCTGAAGGTCGTCAGGCTCTGTCATCGCTGCCTCCGCTCCCCGAGGGAGTGACGACGGCGCGGCGGGCGGCTGCGCTCAGCCGCCCGCCGCGCCGCTCTTCTTCTTTCCCTGATCCGCCGGCGGGCTCTGCTTGCGCTTACCCTTGCCGGGCGGGGCCTTGCGGGCGCCCTTCTTGGCCGCCGGCTGGCCGGCGGCCTGCCTGGCGCCCCCCTGCTTCGCCCTCTCGGCCTTCTGCTTGGCGATGAGCTCCTCGCGGGTCTGCATACGGTCGCCCTGCGCCGACGTGATCGCCTCCATGATGCGGCTGCGCTTGGCGGGCTTCGCGCTCATCGTCGCCAGGTCCCTGGGCTTCATCACCTTGCGGATGAGCAACTGCTGGCCGACGGTCCACAGGTTGGTGGTCACCCAGTAGACGAACAAGCCGGCCGGGAACCGGAACAGGAAGAAGACGAACATGATCGGCATCGCCCGCATGATCATCTTCTGCGACTTGTCGGTCTGCGTGGCGAGCATCAGCTCCGTGGATACCAGCTGGGACACGACGTACAGGATCAGCAGGATGTAGTACGGGTCGGGATTGCCCAAGTGAGGGATCCACAGGAAGCTCGCGCCGTTGAGCGCCTCGACGGAGGAGAGCCCGCCCTCGAGGGGACCCAAGCCCTTGATGGCCGCGTACAGGCTAATAAAGACGGGCAGCTGAAGGACCAGCGGCAGGCAGGAGGCAAAGGGGTTGACGCGGTGCTCCTTGTAGAGCTGCATCGTCTCCTGCTGCAGCTTGCCGCGGTCGCCCTTGTACTTCTTCTGGAGCTCTTTGAGCTGCGGCTGGATGACCTGCATGGACTGCGCCGAGCTGAACTGCTTCCAGGTGAGCGGGAACAGCACGAGACGGACGATGATGGTCAGGCCGATGATGGCGAGGCCCCAGCTCCAGCTCGGGCCCAGCCCCAGTGAAGCCAGAGCGCCGTTGATCGTGACGAGGATCCAGTGCAGCAGCAAGACCAGCTGCTTGAGGATGGGCAGGTTATACACGGGCGCTCACGTTCGTCTCGCAGTGCTCATGCTCGCACCCTTTGTGGCGCGGCGGGACGGGGTCGTAGCCCCCGTTGCTGAAGGGGTTGCAGCGCAGCAGGCGCCACGTGGCCAGACCGAGGCCGCGGACGGCGCCGTGCTCGCGCAGCGCCTCCACGGCGTAGTTGGAGCACGACGGGTAGTACCTGCAGCGCGGCCCGAGAAGCGGCGAGATCGTGTACTGGTACACCCGGACGAAGGCGACGAGGATCTTGCTCACGAGCTCTGGACCTCGCTGAGGACGCCGGCGCGGACGAGAAGCTCGCGCACGGCCGCGCCCACGACGCCTTTCTCCCCGGCGCTCTCGCGAGCGACGAGCTCGAGCAGTTGCGGGCGCGCGATCACCACGAGATCGTACTCCTCGGCCAGATGCCCCGCGCAGCCCTGGAAGGCCTCGCGCAGCAGACGCTTGACTCGGTTGCGGACGACGGCTCCGCCCAGCTTCTTCGAGACCGACAGCCCCAGCCTCGGCCCCTCGGCGCCCGTCTCAGCGGGGCGCTTGAACGAGTACAGCACGAGGAACCGGGAGGCCGTCGAGCTCCCCTGCCTGTAGATACGCTGGAAGTCGGAAGAACGCGAGAGGCGGGGGCGCTTGGTGGGCATCGGCCGGCCGGCTATGCCGAGAGGCGCTTGCGCCCCTTCTGCCGCCGCTTCTTGATGACCATCCGACCCGCGCGGGTGCTCATCCGCTTGCGAAAGCCGTGGGTCTTGCTGCGCTTGCGGGTGTTCGGTTGATAGGTCCTCTTCACAGCTTCCTCGCTCGATCGCCGATACTCAGAACGTGCAGTATAGCCGGGCGGCGGAGGCCGGGTCAATTTGGCCCGGCCGGCCTCCGCCGCACGGTCCACACCACCACCGCCGCCTAAGCTTTTCCCTGCATGCTGCCGATACGCCGAATGGACGACGAAAGCCGGCAGAGACAAGGTGATGCTACTCCAGGGATCGATCCACAGGTTCCACTTGGCGGCCGTCCTGCAGTTCCTTGCGCAGAACGCCGCCAGCGGCGTGCTCGAGGTCCGCGATTTCGAGGAGTACGGGTTCATCTATCTCGTCGACGGCAGCGTGGAAGGGATCTCCCTGCCGATCACCGACGACAAGTTGGGCACGCGTCTGCTCAAGGCCGGCTGCCTCAGCGCGCAGCAGCTCGCGGAGGCTCTCATCGAAGACTCCGCGCTCACTCACGACCAGAAGAAGTTCAAGCCGCTCGGCCAGCGCCTGATCGAGAAGGGCTTCACGAGTGAAGCCAGGGTCCGCGAGGTCATGGGGCGGCAGACTCTCGACCAGGTGTTCGAGCTGGCCCACTGGCAGAACGGCGTGTTCCTCTACGACGAACCCGAACAGATGCCGCACTTCCAGGTCACGATCCAGGGCGACGTCCAGGAACTGCTCCTTGACGCCTACCGGCGCATCGACGAGGGCGAGCACTCGCGCAAGACCGTGAACGCCGTGGACAATGAAGTGTGCTACGCCTGCCCGCTCGAGGACGAGTGCACCCCGGTGATCAAGGCCAAGCATCTCAAGAAGGATGTCTGCCTGTGGCGCGAGATGGGCGCCGTACTGGACGACGACTACGACAAGCTGCGCGACGCGCGCCAGCTCTACCGTTCCAAGGAAGACGACGCGGGGCCGGTGCTCGACGCCTCGCTCGACGCGGAGTAGCCTTCCCCGCAGGCGATGCGAGGAGCGACGACGAGCGGCGACCACTCCACCTCCGGCGGCGAGCTGCGCCGCAACCCCGTCAGCGGAAAGCTGACGATCGTTGCGCCGGGGCGCGCGGCGCGGCCCAGCGACCTGCACGCCGCGGCAGCCGCCGGCGCGTCAGGCCCGTGCCCATTCTGCGCCGGCAACGAGAGACTCACCCCGCCGGAGGTCGATGCCGTGCGGCCCGACGGCGGCGCCCCCGACACCCCTGGCTGGCGCATCCGTGTCGTCCCCAACAAGTACCCCGCTCTCGCCGGCATGCACGAGGTGATCGTGCACTCGCCGGATCACGAAGCGGAGCTGGAGGACCTCGGCGACGAAGGTCTGCTCGAGGTCCTCGAGGTCTGGCGCCGGCGCATCGCCGCGCAGCTCGACGCCGGGGCGGCCGCCGCGACGCTGATCGTCAACCGCGGCCCGGGCGCCGGCGCCTCGCTCGCGCACCCTCACGCGCAGCTGTTCGGCACCCCTGTGGTGCCGCCGCTTCTGCTCGACGAGCTCCTCGAGTTCGAGCGCTTCCGCAACCGCTACGGCGGCTGCGTGCTCTGCGCCGAGATCGACGGCGCCGGCGACCGCCTCGTGCACGCCGGCGACATCGCGGCCTGGGCGCCGGCGGCGACGCGCTTCCCCGGGGAGCTGTGGCTCGCCCCGAAGACGCACGAGCCCGACGTGCGGCGCGCCGACCTGCGGCCGCTGGCCGGCGCCCTGCGGCGCGCCCTGGTCGCGGTGGACGCCGCGACCGGCGGCGCGCCGCTCAACCTCTGGCTGCACACGGCGCCCGCGGAGCTTCGCGGCGCCTATCACTGGCACGTGGAGCTGGCGCCGCGCCTCTCGAGCATCGCCGGGCTGGAGCTCGGCGCCGACATCGCGCTGGTGACCGTCGACCCCGAGGCCGCCGCAGAGGCGCTGCGCGCCGCGTGGCCTCAAGGCTGAGGGACCGCCTCGCCGCGGCGCAGCGCCAGCTGTCCGCAGGCCGCCTCGATCTCCGCCCCCGGCGAGCGTCTGACCGTACAGCTGACGCCCGCGGCTTCGAGCCGCGCGTGCAGGGCGGCGAGCTGGTCCGCCCGTGGGCGGGCGAACTCGCCGCCCGTCTCGTTGTAGGCGATCAGATTGAGGTGATAGTGCGGCGGTCGCACCCGGGCCGCCAGCATCTGCGCCTGCTCGTCGGTGTCGTTCACCCCTCGCAAGACCACATACTCGAACATGACCTTGCGGTGGGTGCGCCGCACGTACCGCGCGCACGCCGCGAACACCTCATCCAGCGGATACGTGCGGTTGAGGGGCACCAGGCGGTCGCGTACGTCGTCGGTGGCGGCGTGGAGGCTCACCGCGAGGTTGAGCTGCAGCGGTTCCTCGGCGAAGCGGTCGATGCCCGGCGCCACACCGACCGTCGACACCGAGATGGACCGCGCCGCCAGATTGAAGCCGGACTCATCGTTGAGAAGACGGCAGGCGCGCAGCGTCTCGTCGTAGTTGTGGAATGGCTCGCCCATGCCCATGAAGACGACGTTGGTCACGCGGCGCTCGTCGTCTCGGAGCAGTCGCGCGAAATGGAACACCTGGTCGACCATCTCCTCAGCCGTGAGATCGCGGCGCAGACCGAGACGACCGGAGGCGCAGAAAGCGCACCCGACGGCGCAGCCGACCTGGGTGGACACGCACACGGTGGCGCGTTTCGCATAGGTCATGAGCACGGCCTCGACGGGGTGACCGTCGGAGGTCGCGAATAGGGTTTTGCGGGTGGCGCGGCGCGGCGCGGCGCGCGTCTCGATATCCTCGATAGAGAGCGGGCGAAGGCGCTCCGCCAGCGCCCGCCGCAGCGCCGCAGGAAGGCTGGTCATGCCGTCGAAATCGACGGCGAGGCCCCGCGTGAGGGCCTCGTAGACCTGACGCGCCCGGTACGGCGGCTCTCCCAGCTCCGTCATCACGGCGGCGATGGAGTGCGGATCGATCACGCGGCCATTGTACCGCCGCGCGGCAAGGAATGACGCTCTCGCGGGCGAACAACAGACCTGCAAGGCACAGACGACAGGCAAGAGGACGCAGATCACATGACCACCGTGCAGATCGTGAGCATCGTCGTCGCGGCGGCGATCGTCCTCCTGCTCATCATCGCGCTGCTGGTGACGCGGCGTCGGGGCTCCGCGAGCGAGGAGCCGCCGGCGGTGACGTCTCACGCCTCGTTCCTGGACGATGCGCCGCAGGACTCTCTCTCCGCCCTGGGCAAGGCCGAGCAGCCTATGGAAGACGTCACCATCGACCCCGGCGTGCATCGCCAGGGCCGGCCCGCAGACGAGAACGCCGTGCCCGCGCCGCCGGTCGCCGCGGCGGCGGCGGAGTCCGAGCGCAACGCGCTGGGCCTGGACTGGGGCCCCTCGAGCGACACGCTCGCCGCCGACACGTCCGCGGCAGCGGCCGGCGCCGCAGCCTCGCCGGCGGCCCCGGCGGACGACGAGACCACCGGTGAACTGCCGGCCGCAGCGGAGCCCGCACGGCCTGCTGAGGGCGGGTCCGCCGCCTCGAAAGAGGCGGCCCCGGAGTCCGGCGCCGGCGGCCGCAGAGTGCCGCTCTCCGACATCATCGTCACGACGAGCAACAAGATGGTCGACCTGCAGGACCCGGAGGTCCGCCGCATGCTCACGGATCTCGTCAAATACGAGATCGACCAGGCGACGCACTACCGGCAGCAGGGCCAGACCATCGACGCGGTGCTGCAGCTCACCGAAGCCGAGAAGATCTCGCGGGCCCTCGACATGCGCGAGTCGGCCGCGGCGATCCGCAAGATGATGGAGGACCTCCAGGGGCAGGCGTGACCCAGTCGCCGACCTTCTTGCCATAGGCGGGGATGAGGCGAGCGCCCGTGGTCTTCGCGTCGTCGGCGCTAACGCCCGCGGAGCGAGTGGGCGGAGACAGGCGGATAGTATACTAGAGGGGATTCCGATGCCCTCCGCCCCCCGCTCCACAGACGCCGTGCCGCCGACCCTCCCCGG
>Ga0209748_1001572_pt1 | contig 11241 bp, 6 predicted proteins | sample BarGraIncu00421A_FD_185490 | JGI IMG/M metagenome (GOLD analysis project Ga0209748, IMG submission 185490) | Arctic peat soil microbial communities from Barrow, Alaska - Barrow Graham LP Incubations 004-21A (SPAdes) (version 2) | ecosystem: Environmental > Terrestrial > Soil > Wetlands > Peat... | reverse complement strand
TCCCCAAAGTGCTGCTCACCGCCACGCCGCTGCAGAACAGCCTGCTGGAGCTCTACGGTTTGGTCAGCATCATCGACGAGTTCGCCTTCGGCGACCTCAAGAGCTACCGGGCACGGTTTGTGCGCCCCAATCGCGCCGACGACTTCGCCGAGCTCAAGGCGCGCCTGCGGCCCATCTGCAAACGCACGCTGCGCCGGCAGGTGCTCGAGTACGTGAAGTACACCAACCGTCACGCGCTGGTGCAGGAGTTCGTGCCCTCACCCGACGAGCAGCGCCTGTACGACCTCGTGTCGGACTACCTGCAGCGCCCCAACCTGTACGCGCTGCCGGCGAGCCAGCGCCAGCTCGTGACGCTCATCCTGCGCAAGCTCCTGGCGTCGTCGACCTACGCCATTTCGGGGACGTTGGAGGGACTGGCGAATCGGCTTGCGGCGGCGGAGGCCGCGGAAGCCGCCGCGACGCCTTCGGCGCCGGCGGCCACGCTGGAGGACGACCTCTCGGCCGACTGGGAAGACATCGACGAGCTCGCCGACGAATGGGACGGCGACTCAGAAGCACCCGCGGAGGACGAGGCGCCGCGCCTCACAGCGGAGCAACTGGCTGAGCTCCGCCGCGAGAAGGAGCAGCTGCAGGAGTTCTGCGCTCTGGCCAAATCGATCACCACGAACTCCAAAGGCGAGGCGCTCCTCGCCGCTTTGCGCCGCGGATTCGACGTCGCAGCCGAGGCGCAGCGCAGCCAGGGCGGCGCCACCCTGCAGCAGAAGGCCGTGATCTTCACCGAGTCGCGGCGCACGCAGGACTACCTGTTCCGCGTGCTCGAGCAGGCCGAGTTCGCCGGCAAGGTGATGCTCTTCAACGGCACCAACAACGCGCCGCTGGCCAAGAGCATCTACCAGCAGTGGCTCGAGCAGCACGCCGGCACCGACCGCATCTCGGGCTCGCCCAGCGCCGACATGCGTGCTGCTCTGGTCGAGCACTTCCGCGATCATGCTGCCATCCTCATCGCCACCGAGGCCGCGGCGGAGGGCATCAACCTGCAGTTCTGCAATCTGGTGGTCAACTACGACTTGCCGTGGAACCCGCAGCGCGTCGAGCAGCGCATCGGGCGTTGCCACCGTTACGGTCAGAAGTTCGACGTGGTGGTGGTCAACTTCCTCAACAAGAAGAACGCCGCCGACGTGCGCGTATACCAGCTCCTGGACGAGAAGTTCCGCCTCTTCGACGGCGTGTTCGGCGCCAGTGACGAAGTGCTCGGCGCCGTGGAATCGGGCGTCGACTTTGAGAAGCGCATCGCCGGCATCTACCAGCAGTGCCGCACGACTGAGCAGATCCAGTTCGAGTTCGACCAGCTCCAGCTCGACCTCGAGGCCCAGATCAGCAGCGGCCAGCGCGACGCGCGCGAGAAGCTGCTCGACAACTTCGATCAGGAGGTCGTGGAGAGGGTGCGCGTGGACAGCCATGCGATGCTCGACCGCTTCAACGACCAGCTCTGGCGCCTCACGCGCCACGTGCTCGCGGGTCACGCGAGCTTCGCCGACGATGGCTTCGGCTTCACGCTCCACACCAATCCCTTCCCGGGAGAGACGATCAACCCGGGGCCCTACCGCATGGCCAAAGGGGTGGAGGACGTCAACACCTACCGCGTGGGTCATCCGCTGGCGCAACGCGTGCTCGCGCGCGCTCGGGAGCTCGAACCAGAGCCGGCGGACGTGGTGCTCGACTACGCCGGGAGTGGCAAGAACATCGCGATCCTGGAGCCGCTGCGCGGCCGCTCGGGCTGGCTTGCGTGTGCGCACGTGAGCATGAGCGCGCTGGAGAGCGAGGACCAGCTCGTCTTCGCCGGGGTCAGCGACGACGGTGAAGCCATGGACCAGGCGCAGTGCCGCCGCCTATTCGACCTGCCGGCCGCGGCGGGAGCGGCGCGCCGCGTCCCCGACGCCGTGGCGGCCGAGCTCGACAACACGCTCACGGCCCACCGTCAGACGCTGCTCGCCGAGATGACCGCCCGCGACGGCCACTGGTTCGACGCCGAGATGGACAAGCTCGACCGCTGGGCCGAGGATCGCCGCGATTCGCTCAAGGCCGAGCTGGCCGACATGGATGAGGCGCTCAAGGAGGCCAAGAAGCAGGCCCGTTTCGCGCCGACGCTCCCCGAGAAGCTCGAGCGTCAGCGCGCGGCGCGCAAGCTGGAAGAGAAGCGCGAAGAGGCCTGGCGGGCATACGACGCGGCCAGCCGCGACATCGACCTGCAGAAGGACGGGCTGCTCGATGAGATCGGCCGGCGGCTGGAGCAGCGCGTTGAGCAGACGCCGCTGTTCACGATGCGCTGGCGGCTGACGTGACATTGACAATCCTCGTGGAAGTCAACCGTGATCGAGGCCCGGACCAAGGCGCGCCACGCCCGCGGATGCCTTCGGGCAGCCGATCGCTGCTCGTATGGTCAGATTCACTGGCCACCGGATGTCCTCTGCATGTGTCTGCACTTGCGGACCGTGTACGCCGCCGTCCCGCGGTGTGGTGCGCGATTCGAGTTGCGCACGGGTGCAGGGAGTACCAGCTCCGTCCGATCACAGTGGTACCCTCCTATACGGACGGGAGCAGCATGCAGCACGCGTCATACGCAGACCGCATACTCGTTGTTGGACACAACCCAGGGAGGGATGATGGCGTCGAGGCGCAAGCCTGATCCGCCGGGGGAGCCGCTGGTCAGTGCCGAAGTCGGCATCGGCCTGCTTCGGAAGCAGATCGACAAGGCACGCGAGCTCCTTGGCGCGAGGCCGCTTTCGAGTGATGCACACAGTCAGTGGGAGCTGCTCACACGCAACTACCTTGAGAAGGCATTCGGGGTCGGCTCACCAAACGTCAGCAGCGTGACAGACGTTGGCAAGTACGGTTCGTTCCCCATGAACGCGGGCGAAGCCTGGTGGGAGCAGCAGCGCGCAAAGACCCTGGAGTCTCAGGTTGCCCGCCTCGAGGGACTCGTTGAGCTCCTTGAGACGGAGTCTCAACTGCAAGAAGGCCGCGGGATTTCTAGCGCCGGCCTCGCTCCCGCTGCGCGTGGACACAAGGTCTTCCTCGTTCACGGTCATGACGATGGCACGATGCACGAGGTTGCGCGCTTCCTGGAGCAGCTCAAGCAAGATGTGATTGTGCTTCGAGAGCAGCCGAATGCCGGCCGCACGATCATCGAGAAGTTCGAGGACTACAGCGACGTGGCATTCGCCGTAGTGCTCCTGACGCCTGACGACCAGGGGGGCACGAGGGAGGGTTCGTTCAAGAGCCAGGCGGCTCGGGCTCGTCAGAACGTCATCCTTGAGCTCGGCTACTTCCTCGGCAAGCTTGGCCGACAACGCGTCTGCGCCTTGTACCGGGAGGGCGTGGAGATCCCTTCGGACTACACCGGAGTGCTCTACGTGGGCTTCGACTCCGAAGGGGCTTGGCGGCTGAAGTTGGCAAAGGAGCTGAAGGCCGCGAAGCTGCCCGTTGACATGAACCTGGCGCTGTGAGGTCCAACAAACGCATCAACGTGACTCGCCGAAGCGTCGCGGCGAGACTGAGCCGCGGCGCTCGCAGGTTATGCGCGGTGCGTTGGGCACGCACTACCTCAGCCAAGGTGGGCGGCCGGGCAGCTTGCGAAAGCACAGCTGCTTGTGTTCTGGACGATGGCAATTTCCTGAAGCCTTGGGAAGCTCGCCGCATCGGACGTGCCGGCCGTGCGCTTGATTAGACCTAGATCGTCTGTCTCCATATAGCGAGGCACTCATGAGGCCAGACGGATGACGAGTCCATGTCCAACGTGCAGAGAGGGGCTGGCATGACTGCGGAGTTCAGCGAAGACGATCTCGAACTCGAGGACGATGTTGAGGACGAAGAGGTAGCCATTTCCTACGATATCGCGTCCTACCCGTCTGACAATACGCTGTCCACTCTCGTTGATATGTGGGGGCGGGGAGACATCAAGATACCCGACTTCCAGCGCGAGTTCGTGTGGAGCCGGAAGCAGTCATCCTTGCTTATCGACTCGTTTCTGAGCGGGCTTCCAGTGCCTCCGATCTTCTTCTATATCGGCGATGACAACGTGAACCTGGTCATCGACGGGCAGCAACGCCTGCTGAGCATCTTTTTCTTCTTCGAGGGCTACTTCGGCGCGGAAGACGCGCACGGCAATCGCCCCGTCTTCCGCCTCTACGGACTCGGGAAGAAGAGCCCGTACAGAAATAAGCGCTATCAGGACCTTGACGAGGCGGACCAGCGCGGCCTGCGCAGCGCCGTGCTGCGCGCAATCAACATTCGGCAGTTGGGCCCAGCCAATGATGACTCTAGTGCCTACTACATCTTCGAACGCCTCAACACTGGCGGGACTCCACTGACCGGCCAGGAGATCCGAAACGTTGTCTACAGAGGGCCGTTCAACGACACGCTCAAGTCGCTCAATGCCGACGAGTCTTGGCGAGCCATCCTCGGGAGGCCGCTTCCCGACAAGCACCAGAAGGACATCGAACTGCTCCTTCGCGTGTTCTCACTTGTTGGAACGGCCGACCAATACGAGAAGCCACTCAAGAAGTACCTGAACGATACGATGGGTAAGCACCGGGAGGGCAAATCCCAGAAGGCCGAGGCGTTCTCGAAGGTGTTCCCGCTAGTCACGAAGATGGTCGTGGATCAACTGGGGCCGAAACCCTTCCACCTTCGCCGACCGCTCAACGTCGCGGCGCTGGACTCTGTGCTTAGCGTGCTGCTTGAGGAACACGCGTCCGTCAACCCCACTTCATTGGGCGACAGATGGAACAGTCTCAAGAGCGATGCCGATTTCAACGAACACACAACGCGGAACACGACTGACCCGAAGACCGTTCATCTACGAATCCAGGACGTGCGGCAGCGCTTGCTGGGTTGATGTCATGCTGTACACCGACCATTACCGGCACGCAGACGACATTATCGAGCATCTTGATACTATCGTGCCGGGATTGCCGGATCCCCTGCTGCAGGCGAAGTACACGGGTTTCGTCACTGTGGCGGCGGTAACCGTTTACGAGATGGCGATCAAAGAAGTATTCATCGCGTTTGCCGCTCGCGAAAACGCCGTCTTCGAGGCCTTTGTTGAGTCGTTCTTCCGTCGCATCAATGGCCGTATCAGGCTGGATGACCTCAAAGGGTATGCGTGCCGCTTTGGTCAATCGTACGAGAAGGACTTCTCGGCTCGGTTATCGAGTGCCAACAGCAGCCACTTGAATCAGTACAGGCGCGATCTTCGTTCAACCTACAGCAATCTCATACTGTGGCGCCACGATTTCGCGCACGCGGGCCGCACAGCGACCTCGGCCACCTATGAGGAGGCAGTTCAATCCTATCAAGATGGCAAAGTCGTCATTGACTGCCTAGCCCAGACGATGCGCTGACGAGCACCCAGAACGGGGGGATCTCACTGGTTGTTTCAGAGTCTCAAGACGCACTAACGCGGGCGGCGCTGAAGCTCACGCTTTCGAGCGGCACGTATGCAGACGCGTTGAAGCGTGTAGGCGAGGGATCTTCTTCGCGGCTACTCGCGAGCGTGCTGCAAACGCAGGCGTCGCTTGATCGGGGCGTGCTCGGAGGCATCGGCCCAATCATGAGACGCATCGCCCAAATCGACACAACCACGCCTGCGATGCGCTCGCTTACTTCAGTGAACATCAATCTCAGCGCGATCGCGGCTGGAGTGGCCGTCGCGAAACCGGCTTTGATGAAGGCGTTTGGCGACCAAGCTCACATTCATAACGTGTACAAGGGCATCGGGCACAGCCCTGCCATCACGTCGGCCTTCGCTCGAATGGACATGAGTCGCGCGCTCTCGGTCTCTCTCGCGGCTCAGGCGAACCTTGCCAACATGCAAGGACTGTCGATTGGCCGTCTCGCCGGCTTTGACTCCTTGCTTTCCAAAACTACGACCGCCCGGCTCGCCAGCTTCACTTGGTCATATCACTCTCTGATCGACGCGGTTGCGACGACCGCATCTCTTGCCCCACACCTGCCTTTGATCACCTCGTCTCCGCCTGTCGAGTACTACCGCCAGGTCGAATTCCTCAAGTCCGTCACCTCGTCGGAGGAGCAAGCGAGCGACGTGGACGTCGTTGGCGCCGAGCTGACAGCGAGTCTCCCCAAGGCGGATGTGCTGCTTCTCGCTTTCGACCCATCTCTCCAGCCGCTTCTGGCTGGCGCGCACGAGTCGCTCCGCGACGACAATCCTGACCGTGTTCGGCATGTAACGGTTTCGCTGAGGGAACTCCTCAACCACGTACTGCACAGACTGGCGCCTGACGAGCAGGTTCAAGAATGGGCGAGAGACCGGGGGCTGGTGGACGGTGGCCGTCCAACGCGAAGAGCGCGCCTCCTCTATATTTGTCGGTCGATGGAGTGCGATGCGCTGGGGAAGTTCCTCGAGCAAGATGCCCAATCGACTCTGGCGCTCATGAATGCATTGAACTCGGGCACCCATGTCGTCACTTCACGGCTCACGTGCGGCCAACTCAGGGCACTGGTGTTGCGCATGGAATCCCTACTCGTGTTCCTGCTCCAGATTGCTCACGAGGAGTAGGGAATTACGTGGCGCTCGGTCTGGGGAATTACGTGGCGTTCGACACCTGCACGCGGCGCCCATGAGCGACGTAGACGCTGGGACGCGGGCGGTAGCCACACTCGGCGTCTCGCCGCACCCAAGCCGCTTGGCATGCGACGCGAAGGCTCACCTGGGGGAGATGCATGATGACTGAAGGATCCGACATGCCCGATCAGCCCGAGATCGACCAGCCCGACACGCTCGACCTACGCTCACGCGACATCGCCGAGGAGCGGCAGCAGGATCTGCTGCGCCTGTTCCCCGAGGTGCGCACCGAAGGCGGCAAGCTCGATTTCGACCGCCTCAAGTTGGCGCTCGGCGAGGTGGTCGACGTGGGCAAGGAGCGCTACGGCATGAGCTGGCCGGGCAAGGCCGACTGCTTCCGCACCATCCAGGCGCCCAGCCTCGGCGCCCCGCGTCCCTCCCCAGAAGAGAGCGTCGCCTTCGACACCACTGAGAACCTGATCATCGAGGGCGACAACCTCGAGGTCCTCAAGCTGCTGCAGAAGTCGTACCTGGGCAAGGTCAAGATGATCTACATCGACCCGCCCTACAACACCGGCAACGACTTCATCTACCCCGACAACTTCACCGAGAGCCTGCAGACCTACCTCGAGTACACCGGCCAGGTCGACGACCAGGGCCACCGCTTCGGCACCAACACCGACACCGACGGCCGCTTTCACTCCAAGTGGCTCAACATGATGTATCCGCGGCTGTACCTCGCGCGGAACCTGCTGCGCGAGGACGGCGTGATCTTCATCAGCATTGACGACAACGAAGTCGACAATCTCAGGAGGCTCTGTGACGACGTCTTCGGGGCGGAGAACTTCGTCGAGTGTTTCATCTGGAAGAAGAGCTACGGCGGCGGGGCGAAAGAGAAGTACGCCGTTACACAACACGAGTACATCCTCATGTTTGCCCGTGATTCGGAGGCTCTTCATGACCTGTGGCTGCCGCCTGATCCCGAGATCGAGCGGAAGTACTACAAGCTTCGGGATGAGAAGTTCGCCGAGCGAGGCCCATATCGATTGAAGCCGCTGGAAGCGACGAAGAGCATGGACCGCCGAGAGAATCTCGTCTATCCGATCCCGCTGCCATGGGGAGGGGAGATCCTGCCAAAACGCCAATGGTGGTGGAGTCGGGAGCGAGTGCACAAGGCGCTGGAAGACGATGAGCTGCACTTCCTCCGCAAGGGTGACGGCGTCTCCGTCTCGTACAAGCAGTACCTCCGGGACCAGGATGGAGAGACCCGCGGCCAGAAGCCGTTCTCGGTGATAGACCGCTTTTACACACAGCACGGCACAGAGGACCTCGGCAAACTGTTCGACGGTGCGGTTCTGGCTCAGTTCCCCAAGCCTGTCGGGCTCATACAGCAGCTCATCTCGATGGGCATTCCTGAGCCAGGGTCGGACATCGTCCTCGACTTCTTCGCCGGCTCCGGCACCACCGCCCACGGTGTGCTCGACTTGAACAAGCAGGACGGCGGCAACCGCAAGTTCATCCTCGTGCAGCTTCCCGAGCCCACCGACCGCGAGGACTACCCGACCATCGCCGACATCACCAAGGAGCGCGTGCGGCGTGTCATCGCCAAGCTGAGCGACGAGGACGCGGGCAAGCTCGATCTCGACGGCGGCACGGCGCCGGACCGCGGCTTTCGCGTGTTCAAGCTGGCGGAGTCCAACTTCAAGCCGTGGAACGCCCAGGTCGCGCACGATGCGCAGGCGCTCGAGGAGCAGCTCGACATGCACGTCGACCACGTGCGCGAGGGCCGCTCCAACGAGGATCTGCTCTACGAGATCCTCCTCAAGAGCGGCTTCCCGCTCACCACGCCGGTGGACGCCGTGCCGATGGCCGGCAAGACCGTGTACGCGGTCGCCGGCGGAGCGCTGTTCATCTGCCTGGAGCGCGAGCTGACGCTTGAAGTGATCCGCACCATGGCGGGCAGCCGGCCCGAGCGCGTGGTCTGCCTGGACGAGGGCTTCGCCGGCAACGACCAGCTCAAGGCCAACGCCGTGCAGATCTTCAAGACCAAGGGCGTCACGAGCTTCAAGACGGTGTGAGGGGGTGGGCACCATGACCACGCTCAACGACATCCTTGCTGCAGCGCAGATCGGCGAGACCACCGACTGGGAGTTCAAGTCGGCGTGTGGCGGCTTCCCCGGCAGCTTCTGGGAGACGTACAGCGCCATGGCGAACTCCGAGGGCGGGGTGGTGGTGCTCGGCGTGAGCGAGAAGGACGACGCCGTGCGCCTCGACGGCCTCACCGCCAAGAAGCTGGCGACCTACCAGAAGACGCTGTGGGACGGTCTCAATAATCGTGGCATGGTGAGCGCCAACCTGCTCGAGATCGGCGCCGTCGAAGCTGTGCCGCTCGAGACCTCGACGCTCCTCGCCATTCGCATTCCTCGTGCCGCCCGCGCGCAGCGCCCGGTGTATCTGACCGGCAATCCCTTCGGGAACACCTACCGGCGCCGCCACGAAGGCGACTATCGCTGCGACGACGCCGAGGTGCGGCGCATGTTCGCCGACGCGGAGCCTGGCGGGCGCGACAATCGGATTCTCAAGGGCTTCACGCTCGACGACCTCGATGCGCCGAGCTTGGCGCAGTACCGGCAGCGCCTGAGCACGGCGCGGGCAGAACACGTGTGGTTGACTCTCGACGACCAAAGCCTCTTGGAGCGCCTCGGTGGCTGGCGGGTCGACAAGGCGACAGGCGATGAGGGACTGACGCTCGCCGCGCTGCTGATGTTGGGCAAGGAGCTGGCCATCCAGGATCCTGACGCGGCACCGTCGTACTTCGTCGACTATCGCGAACGGCTCGACCCGGACCTCCGCTGGAGCGACCGCATCTGCCCCGACGGCACGTGGGAGGCGAACCTGCTTCAGTTCTACACCCGGATCTGGTCTCGCTTGTCCGGCGCCGTGCCCACTCCATTCCGCCTTGAGGACGGTCTTCGGCGCGACGTGACTCCGGCCCACGAAGCGCTGCGCGAAGCATTCGTCAATGCACTGATCCACGGAGACTACGCGGCGCCGGGCGGTCTGGTGATCGAGCGTCTGCCGCACGTGATCACGATCGAGAATGCCGGCACTTTGCTGGTCGGCCTGGAGCAGTACCGGCGCGGCGGCGTGAGCGAGTGTCGCAATCCCGGTCTGCAGAAGATGTTCCGAATGATCGGCGGAGGCGAGCACGCGGGTTCCGGCGCCGAGAAGATCCGCGCCGGCTGGCGCTACCAGCACTGGCGTGCGCCACTGCTGAAGACGTTCGATCATCCTGACCGCGTCAGGCTGGAGCTGCCCACGGTCAGCTTGATCCCCGACCAGACGCTGGTGAGCTTGAGGGAGCGCTTTGGCCCGCAGGTTGCGGCGCTCTCGTCGTCTGAGCTGCAGGCCCTCGCGACGGCTCAGATCGAAGGCGCGGTGTCGAATGCCCGGCTGCAGGAACTGGTGGTCGACCATCCGGTCGACATCACGCGCATGCTGACGAGCCTGTGTGAGCGCGGACTTCTGGTTTCCGACAACCGGCGACGGTGGACGACCTATGAGTTGTCCAGGCGCGGGGCGGAGGCGTCGTTCGTCAACAATGATGCCGGCGAGCAACTGTCAAAGAATCTTGGACAGTTGGCGGGGGACGCTGCGCAACTCTCCGGAAAGTCCGGAGAGTTGGCCGCGGACTCGGTAGGTAACGCCGGGGACTCCGGTCATGTGGCCGTCGACTTAGGTCATTTGGCCGTCGACTTAGGTCATTTGGCCTCCGACTCCGGTCATTTGGCCGACGACTTAGGTCATTTGGCCGACTTCGCAGTGCTTCAGCGGCTCGCTGCTCCTGTCGCCAGTCAAGGCAAAGTCGATAGCGCCGTCATGGTGGCCACGATCCGCGCATTGTGCGCGGGGCGTTTCCTAACGGCCGCGCATCTGGCTGCGCTCTTGGGCAGACGTCGCGATGGGCTGCGCAAGCGCTTCCTCACGCCGATGGTGCGCGACGGGCTCCTTCGGCAGAAGTACCCGACGGCCACGAACCGTCCCGATCAGGCGTACACGACCGCCGGTGAGCAATGAAGACACCCCGAACAGGCTGCACGGCTGCCGGGGGGCGTCCACACAGCGGTTCAGTTGTCAAGGATTCCTTTACTACTGAGTGTGTGGCAGTTTTCCGGAAAGATCGGATAACTGCCCGAGGCGGAGTGGTCGCGTGAAGCTCCAATTCGACGCGGTCAAGCGATCGGCCGGCCAATTACCAACTGGACATATACAAAGCGCGTCTTGTACTCTGTGACCATGCCTGCGCGCTCGCTCACCAAGCCACACGACGTCTTCGCCCGTGACCAGGAATGGTCGGACCTCGTGGACTTCGCCACGTCCCCCGACCCCGGCCTGCGGCTGGCGATCGTCCGCGGTCGCCGGCGTCAGGGCAAGTCCTTTCTGCTCAGGCGCCTGACGCGGGCCTGCAACGGCTTCTACTACCAGGCACTCGAAGAGGAGCGGACGCAGGCCCTCGAGAGCTTCGGCGCCGCGCTAGGTCGCCATCTCGGGGTTCCCGGCGGCCGTCTGGCGTTCGCGTCGTGGACGGAGGCCGTGGAGGCGCTTGCCGACCAGCGCGGCGCCGGTGGCCGGCCGGCGCTGGCGGTCATCGACGAGCT
>Ga0209748_1001571_pt1 | contig 11242 bp, 7 predicted proteins | sample BarGraIncu00421A_FD_185490 | JGI IMG/M metagenome (GOLD analysis project Ga0209748, IMG submission 185490) | Arctic peat soil microbial communities from Barrow, Alaska - Barrow Graham LP Incubations 004-21A (SPAdes) (version 2) | ecosystem: Environmental > Terrestrial > Soil > Wetlands > Peat... | reverse complement strand
GCCGCCCAATGCCCGTCCGTCACATGAGGCCTCAACGCGTCCCTGGCACACAAGGCACGCGAATGGCGCACATTCGACCGTTCACCGGCGAGGGCGCTCTGCGGCTGAAGCGCAGGTGAGCCCCCCCTGTTTGCACAGACGGGCTCACGAGGATTTGTGGTGCACCTATCTGAGGCGAATGCAGAAAGATGGCCGCCCCTGTTGAAGCAGGTGGCCCTCGCCAAAGAAGGCTGCAGCAGGCCAGCTCAGCCTTCGATTGCGGACGGCTACGAGGCCGTGAGCCAACTCCGCCAGGAGCACAAGCACCTGACCGACTCGGAGGTTGATCAGTTGGTGATCGCCTACAGAGAAGGTTCCACCGTCCTCGAACTGGCCGCACGATTCGACTGCGACCGGACGACGGTGATGCGCCACCTGAAGCTACGCTGCGCTGAGACGCGATACCGGCGCCTGAGCGAAGCACAGATCGACGAGGCAGTCGCGCTCTATGGACATGGAATGTCGCTAGCCAAGCTCGGCAAGCGACTCAGCGCCGATCCCAAGACAGTCAAGGCACGGCTACTGGAACGGGGTCTGGAGTGCTGACGCCAGACCCCGATTCCGGTCATGCACGCCGGACGTGTGACACGAACCTGGCTCAGATGCGGTACTTATCCTTGCGCTTCTGGAAGGCCTCAGCACCCCCGTCAAGGATCTCGCACGCGTGCTCGCGAATTCCGGCCCGTTCAAGAACGAGCTTCTCGTTAGGGTCCTTGGCCTTGGTATGTTCGAGGGAACCGGTCAGATAGGCGAACGTCTTCCCGTCCTTGTTCGGCCGATCGTCCCCGTTGCGATTCGCGACGATGATCTCCTCCGAGTCGGCACCGATCACCAAGTTTGCATTGTGACTAACCATGATGACCTGCCGCTCGCGTTTGCGCCTCATCAGGTCCCTGATGATGACGTCACAGACTGATCGGCTATCGAGATCGTCCTCGGGTTGGTCAATCAGAAGGGGCCATGGTCCGCCAGACTCGGCCAGAATGAGCGTCAGAGCGAACAATGCTTGCTTGCCGGGCGTCATGGAGGACTTCCGGAAGCCGCCTATGTGATCATCCTCGAGCGAAGCCACAAAGCGGACGTCCTTGGTACACGTGAGGACCGCCTTGGTCTGATCGACGATCTTCTCCCCCTGAATCAGCTTCTGCCTGCCCGAACCCATGTGATCAATGAACTTGCCGGGATTCGACAGGGCGCCCACTAGATCGACCCGCTTGTCTTTCGTGATAAAGGGGCTCACCTCGTGCTTGTTGAAACGACTTGAGATGCGATCGACATCCTCTGAATCGTACGCGACCTCAATCGTGAAGGTCATGTCTTCTAGCTTGTGCTCGGCCGCATCGAACTCCTCGGCGAGGGTGTCCAGAAGCTTGTCGCGCGCTCCAACTGCAGCCGAGATCGAGTCAACGTACTGGAGCTGCTTCTCGACCTTGGTCTTGGACAGCGCGAGCTTCTTGTCGATCTCAGCGAGAGACTCCTTCTGCTCCTTGAGATTCTCGACGAGCTCGGCAATCTGAGTATTGTCAGCACTCTTTTCAATCAAGTCTTTGTTGTCGGCACGAAGCTTCTCGTTCGCCTCCGTGAGTTGGCGTTCTTCTGTATCGGTGGCCGCTCGGTAGTCCGCCAGCGCTGACTTCACGCTATCTAGTAGCGGTCCACGCGCATGGTCGAGCAAGGCTTCAAGGGTCGATGCCAGCGCGGTCGGCATTGCCGACGGCGACGGTGTCATTTCGACCGTAACTCCGACCTGCGCAGTTGCCTCGTAGACACCCTCTTGAGCCGTAGCCTTGACGTACGCTCCAACGTCTCGCTGCTCCTGGGCGATTCCGGCGATTCGAGCATCGTTCTTGCCGATGTCGTTGACGACCTGCTGGTATCGGGCCACCTCGTCGGCGGTCAGCGCCGAGGATTCCTGCAGTTCCTTGATCTTGTTCGTCAGCTCGATCTCTCGATCGGCGATCGCTTGTCGATCCCCCATTCCACGAATCTCATCCGCCAGGTCACTGATGCTCGCTGACAGAGCAAACCACTCATCGACTGCGTCCTCGATTGAGCTGTTGTAGCCGTCGACATCAGACTCCGTCTTGCGGAAGACGGCCTCGAAGTCTTGGTCGCTTCTGAAGACAGCAGGTCGTATCTTGGCGGTGATGTCGTCGGGCCGCTCGCTAATGGCATAGAGCGAGTTCTGCGGAATATAGATCACTTGGCCGATGGCGGCCGTCTTGGAACCCCACTCGACCGCGTAGTCAAGATCGCTGACATCGTCCCATGTAATAGAGGCTCCAGGACCCGCGTCCTTCTTATCCATGCCGATAGCTATCTGCTGGTCGACTGTGTACTCGGGATCGACGGCGTGCGCTACGTATGCCAGCAGCGCCGACTTGCCTGATGAACGGCTGCCGATGATTGCGTTGAGACCCGAATTGAAGACGACCTCCGCCGGGAAATCGTTGGAGTTCTTGAATGCTATTCGAGAGATGACCTTGTAGGGCTCCTTCTTGTCAGGCGCCGCGGTCTGGATCCTCACGCGTTCGCCTGGCTCGACGAGGGTCTGTTGCAGTCCCTCCAATGTAGGATCAGCCTTCACCCAAGTGACGTGCTTGTCGTTGTTGCCGGTAACGCATTGCCCCAGCCACGCGTCCAGGTCCTTGAAACAATGCGCATCACAGCCAGCAAAGACCGGCTTGGGCGCGACCTTCTGACCCCCTTCTAGTCGGTCGGTTTCGAGGAAGTAGCCCGCGCTGGTGGGATTGCCGAAGAACGCGTCGGTGTACTTATCAATCTCGTCTGCAAGGTTCATCTTGCGCTTGCTGCCGGTGTCCGCTCGGATTCCGCTGTTGTTGACGGCAGCGACCATAAGGAACTTGTCGCCGCGTGCAAGCTTGTCTCCGAATGCGGAAACGATTGCGGCATCGATGTCGTCGCGCGAGACCGTGGCCTTCTCGAAGTCACCACGCGTCTTCAAGTCGACACAAGCTGGATGACGCCCGTTTGCATCTGTCTCCCGTGTCTTGAGCGCCTGAAGGAACTCGTCGGCTTTCTCCTTCGTCAGCTCAGGCGAGAAGATGATGTGATAGTCAACCGGCTCGGTCGCTACGTTCACTGCCTCGTTAAGGCGCAGCTCCAGATTCGGGAAGAACACCTTGTCCGAGTCCGGGTAGAGCCGGTCCCAGTTGTCCTTGAAGTCAAAGAAGCCATCGAATGAGAAGTAGTCAGTGATGCCGACCACTTCGACGTTCGAGTCATAAATCGTCCTACAGAACCGATCCCAATCGAGTTCGCCGTCCTTGCGCTCGTAGTCGTCGCTCAGCTTCGTTCCGGGTGGATGGACGTGCAGGTCCCACTTCCGCCATTCAGATCCTCGCGGGAACCGCTTCACTTCTCCCCCTCCTCGGCCTCGAACAGTCGAGCAGCCTCCTCAAAATCCTCCGCACGATGCGGAGCACGTTCGGTGAAGTCGAGTTCGCCCCGGCTGTCTCTATCGGTCCAATATCGCCCCTTCAGCCGGGTCGGCGCGACTCCGGTGATATTGAGCGAGGCCGAGCCTCTGTGCATTCGACTGCGATCCTCGTGGGTGATGCCTGGCGATCCAAGGTAGACGTAGTCCAGCGACGCAATCCCATCCTCCGAGTTAACCGAAGCGAGCGAAGACACCGACTTCGCCTCATCAGTGAGAAGAATGACCGAAACCGCGAATGCGGTCTGCCGGACCACAAGATAGGCCGTCTTCGGGTCGGGCTGAGTTCCGCTGCCGGGATCAGTCCAAAGCGAGGTGAGGGTCCCTTGCCACGTCCCGCTGATGTCCCTTGAGACAATTCCGAGCCGTTGGACCAGTGGCCGCTTCCAGACAACTCGTTCCCAGAGCCAGTACGTCATCACCGCTGCCGTCGCCGCGTATGAGTAGAGATCGAGCCAGCCCCAGTCGGCCTTGCCACCGGTCGACAGTATGCCGACCGCAAAGACCAAGACAGCGGCGCTGGCGGTTAGCTGGATAGTAAGGCGCGGCTTCATCCTTCAAACCCCAAGTAGTTCCAAGCGGCCTTCGCGAAATCTCGACCATCCGCACGCGTCCATTTCTGGGCCACGTGGAAGAGGTACTTGATGTCGTTGACCTCCATCCACCGTTGGTCGGACTCAGGCGGTTCCTCGCCCTGAAGTTCCTCCCAGACGTGAACCAGAACACCACCTATCGTTTCTGTCCAGGTGGATCGGTTGAGGATTTCGTCCGGACAGTTGTAGACCAGACACTCCACGAAGTACGAGGGCACTTCCCGGTGGACGCCCTCATCCACCATCACATTCTCGACACGCTTCAGTATTCGCACGGCCCTCTTGAAGCTAGTCCCCGTGCTGGTGTTCTTACTACGACCATTCTCGAGATGCTGAACCGGATAGTTCTCGAAGCCGACGCCGTCCTTGCGAAAGATCCGCGTGCCTTCTCGAGAACCGCCGGAAGCGAAGTAGTACTTGTAGTCAAAGCATGGGACTACATCAGCGTCGACCCTCGCAGTGCTCGAGTCGATTGCAAACGCCGTGGAACCAGAGCTATCGACCTGACCAGGAAACTTCGCTCGCAGCGCAGCGCCCAATTCTTCTCGCAACTTCGTCGGCGTCCAGATCCCTGCGTACGGAGTGAATGTCGTATGTGCACCTTTTGTGCCTTCATCCCAGTATTCGGCGTCGTGACATTGCACGACGATATCGACGTCGCTGTCGGTCTTCACATTTGTGTTGTTGGCGTATGAACCCTTGGCGAACACGCTAAGGGAGCAATCATTGAACGGCGAATGAGCCGAGACAGCCTCTTTGATCATGCGCTCGGTGCGATCTTGCTGCTCTTGCTCGGTTGCAGAGGATGGACCTGCCCAGCCAGCAAGGCGATCCTCGAGACTCGTACTCATACGCTCTGCTCCCTCTGCACCGGCGTCATGCCAGAGACTCCACGCTCGCAGCAAACAGTGCCGCCTGTTCGATCACGAGATCGACGGCCTTGTCCTCGTAGTCAGGCGTGCGGCCGTCCATCACAAGCTCCAGTTGCCGGGCACGCCCACGGCGTAGTCGACGGCTTCGGCACCGATGCCGATGGCTTCGAAGTGCTTGGCGGCGGCCTTGATCTTGGCGTTCTCGGTCGGGCGTCGCTTGGACTCGTCGAAGGTACTCTTGGTCTCGCGGATCATATAGATGCGGTCCTGGCCATCGACCTGCTTGATGATCGCCCAGTCGGGGTTGTAGTTACCGACAGGAGTGTCGATCTTGAACTTGTCGGGCAGCTTCATGAACAGCCTTACGTCTTCACGCGAGTCGAGCAGCTCGGCGAACTGGCGCTCTGGGGCATCGGCACCATCGGAGTCGATCTGGATGTAGTCAAAGTCGGTCTTTTGCTTGTTCTTGACCTCGTAGAGACGGTCCACGAACAAGTCGCGCTCTTCCATGCCGTCCTTCTGGAGCTCGCGCAACTCGTAGACGTAGCCAGCGATCTTCTCGTACTGCAGACCTTCCACGACGGCTGCAGCAAGCACGTTCTGCAGGTTGCGCTTGACCATTGCAGTGAAGTCGTTGGGATTGCCGATGAACTCCTTCAACTTGCCTGAACGCGCGAGCACATCGACTAGGGTCCTACGAGTGAGCGAGGTGGCTTCCTGCAGCTCACTGACGATGTCCGGCAGTTGATAAACGCCTGTTAGCTCGGCGGAGCGGCTGGCGGTCTCGGAAGTCTGGGTGCCACCACGCACCAACTTCAATCCAGCCTTGGTGACCTGAACTCGCAGCGGTGAAATGGGCTGCTCGAACTTGATCTTGTTGACCGCACTGTCGACGAGCTCGTCGCTGTTGAGTGCCACCCAATAGGTGGTGCGCTGGGCGATCGTGCGCCAGAACTCCTCGAACTCGGGGCTCGCGTAAAGTTCCTTGTTGAGCTTGCGCGCACGGCGCTTGCGCTGCTGCTTGACGAAACGCTCCACCTTGCACTTGCCCATGACGTCGATGATCTCGATTTCCGGCCAGAAGAAGTCCGGCACCGGGCCAAGCGTGAAGCCGAGAGTCTCCGGGCGGTAGTTCGCTGTGACGCGACCTTCCTTGTCTACGAAGCCACGGGCGAGCAGTTCGTCCCAGATGAGTTTGGAGCCCGCAAAGCCGAGGAGCCTCTCCTCGCCAGCCTCATCGATCGTTGGAATCTTGGCGAACTCGCCAGGTCGTACAAGCCCGATGCTGACACCTGAGGCGGTGTACTCCTTCTGCAGGCTGTCGGCGAACTCGCGATATGACTCGTTGGCGACTACGGTGAGCTGTGCGATGCCTTGGTCGGGCACTCGCTCACCCGACTGGTTGACTGGCAAGCGCAGGCCGCGACCGATCGTTTGGCGGCGCTCGGTGGCTTGGCCCATCTCACGAAGGGCACAGATCTGGAAGACGTTCGGGTTGTCCCACCCTTCTCGCAGCGCGGAGTGGCTGAAGATGAACCGCACTGGCTCGTTCTGATCGAGCAGACGGGCCTTGTCGCGCATGATCAGGTCGTAAGCATCGTCATCGTTCTTGGACGATCCGTTGGTGTCGGTATAAGTCTTGGGCACGCCCTTCTTGCCCTTGATTGAGGCGAAGTAGGCACGGCGATACTCGACCGGGTCGCCCGGCAGCAGTTCACCCCACATCGGATTCTTGATGCGTTCCTCGTTGAACAGTTCGTCGAACCACTGGACGAAGGCACCATCGGCGGTGTCGTTGCTGTAGCCCCCGCCGAGGAAGCTGGCGACCTTGTCCACGAAGAACAGGCTGAGGACTTTGATGCCTTGCTGGCGAAGCTGCATTTCCTTGCGGAAGTGCTCGCGAATGGTCTCGCGGATCATCTCGCGGTAGATCGAGTCGTTGGAGCCGCCAATGGTTTCGCCAGCATGCAGCCATCCATGCGGGAACAGTTCAACGGATTCCGGCTCGATACTGAGTTCGTTGACAAGCCAGCCCTCATAGGCAGAGTTGTCGGTGACCAGAGCAAGGTCTTGGCCGTTCTTGACGTTCAGCGTCTTGCGTTGAATAGTGCCGTCGGATTCCTTACGGACGGCCAGTTCCATGCGGGCAAAGAAGCCCTTGTCGTTGCGCACAGATTCGAGCTTCACGTACGGCGCTGCATCGGCACCTTGTTGCAGGGCCTCGGCTACCACAATCTGTTTGACCAACCCCATGTCGTGCGCATCAACCGGATCGAGGCGATAGACAACATTGCGGGTCTTACGGTGCGTGGCCGAGTAACGCAGCGTGCAAAGTGGGCTGAGTTCCCCGACTGCAGACTGGCTGAGCAACGACTCCATGTTCTGGGGCTCGTCCATGATGACTACCGGATGGGTGGCCTTCAGGTAGTCGATGGGGCGCAGACCGTTGAGCTTGTCACGAGTCTGGTGAATGACGCGGGTGTTCTTGTCGCCACGCAGTGAGTCGATGGTCATCACCATAATCTGCACACTTGTGGAAGTGGCGAAGGACTGAACCTCCTCCGGTGTGCTGCCGCTGTACACGAACGAGTCGAACGGTGTGGCATAGAGATCTTGGAAGTGCTTGGTCATCAGCTTGATGCTAGTAGTCACGCCCTCGCGGATGGCGACGCTCGGTACGAGGATGATGAACTTGGTGAAGTTGTAGTTCTTGGCCATCTCGAAGATGGTGCGCAGATAGACATACGTCTTGCCGGTGCCGGTCTCCATCTCGATATCAAAATCCAGCGCTCCCCCAGCCAGCTCACCGACCACCTCGAGGCCGTTGCGGTCCTGCACGGCCTGCAGGTTCTGCAATACGGTCTCGTCGTCGAGCAGCAAGTTGTTCCCTACCGCGCCAACTTCACTGGCGAGCTCGAAGGCGCTCAACTGGTCACCCGAGTCGGGCACCACGCCCTGCAGTGCGGTCGTCAGCGACGCAGCATCGGCAGGCTGGCCCTCGAACAAGTCCACGACCGCAGCAATTGCGTCCTGCTGATACTTCTGGTGGGCATCGAACTTGAACTCCATGTCAGGCCGTCCACAGGTCTACGTCGCGCGACTTGCACTCCTGAGCCAGATTCGTCTTGAGTTCATCGTCACCCTTGAATGCGTCTTCGAGGATCACGAAACGAGCTGGCTGCTCGGCCAGTAGGGCACGGAGTTGACTTAGGGTTGGCTTGACGCGCTCATCGAGGTAGGCAAGAACCAAGCCTTCGCCCACCGTCTTGAGCTTGAGGCCCTCGACTTCGGTCTCGGAAATCTGCTCGGTGAGTGAAAAGCCCTGCTTGAGCAGAATCTCGGTCAGGAGCGCGTCTGGGGTCGCGTCATCTGCTGCACTGTCGAGCAAGTCGAGCAAGTGTTGTTCGAGTCTATCCTCGTCGACATCGCTGGCGAGTCGCCATTTTGAGAAGTTCGTATCAATGAGCGAGAACGACCTGAATCCGGCGTCGACTTCAGCACCGCCACTCGTCAGTTGCGTTGAGCGGACAAGCGCAATCTCTTCTCCAGCGGCCGCTATCCGGCGTCGTGCAATTTGACTGATCGTCCGAAAGCCCGCATGGAACGCCTCGGAGCCCTCCTCGATCGGCTCTGGAAGCTGAACCAGAATGTAGCGACGACTACCACCGTCGCTCGCATTGAGAGCCATAACTGCGTGGGCGGTTGTCCCAGACCCCGCAAAGAAGTCGAGAACGATTGCAGTCGGATCGTCATAAGTAACTGCCTGTGCCAGGACTCGTACGAGGCTCGACGGCTTAGGATTGTCGAAGTAGTCACCTCCAAGGAGGCGCGTAACCTCCTCGGTGCCGTCCTCATTGGTGCCAACGTGGTAGGTGCCCGGCGTCAAGAGGTTGTGCATCTTCTTGACTTCTCCGCCAGATTTGACGTGGTTCGGGCGAAAGGGAATTTTGGAGATGATGATGGGCTCGCCTGCGTCCACGATTTCGTCGAGCTTCGACTGGCCGTAGCGCCACTCGCCCTCGAGCACAAGCTCGTTCTTGTTGACGCCGTCCTCGATGAAGAGTGTGTCGAGGAGCTTGGTGACGATGTTTCCCTCGCTCATGTCTTGCGGTTCAACGATCCCATCAGGCATACCGAACCGCACAGAGCCCGCGGGGAACCGAAGCTGGCTGCGGGAGTTACCAGCGTTATTGAGCGGATACTTCTTGCCAGCAGTCGTCGTGTCGACCGAGAACGGAAAGGTGAACGCCTTGTTTCGCGTGACGCAGACGACGTACTCAGTCATCGACCCCACGTTGTGGTGGAGGAAGGAAGGCTTCTTCTTCTTCTGACGGATGAACGTGGTCGAGAAGTTGCCCTCCCCAAAGATCTCCTTGCAGAGCCGCGTAAGGTTATCGACTTCGTTGTCATCGATGCTGATGAAGATGACCCCGTCATCGGTCAGCAGGTTCCGCGCGAGCTTGAGTCGCGGGTACATCATGTTGAGCCAATTGGAGTGGTATCGGCCTTCGGACTCCGAGTTGGTGCTGACCTTCTTGCCCTCTTCGTTGACCTGGCGCGTCCACTCCAGATAGGTCTCCAACCCCTCCTTGAAGTTGTCGGGATAGACGAAGTCCTTGCCGGTGTTGTACGGCGGATCGATGTAGATCATCTTGATCTTGCCGTGGTAGTGCTTCTGCAGAATCTTGAGGACTTCGAGGTTGTCGCCCTCGATGAAGACGTTCTGGGTGGTGTCCCAATCCTTCGAGTTCTCGAAGTCGGGCTTCAGGGTCGCCGTAGTGGGATCCTGCGCCGCACGCAGAGCACGCTTCTTGCCGGGCCAGAACAGGCCGAAACGCTCGCGGTCGTCACCCGCATCATCGCCGAGAAGTTCCTTGAGCTTCTCAACATCTACCTTGCCGTCGGCAATGGCCTCAGGAATCAGCTCCGAGAGTTGGGCAGCAAGCTCCGTCTTGAAGCTCGGGGTAGTGCTTGGGGTTTCGTAGATGTTTTGTGAATCGTCGTTACTCATTGAATGTTTCCTCTTATCATATTACCAGAAATTGTATATTCGAACAGAGCGTTCATTAGGCGACCACCTTCCAGCGGATGGTGAACAAGTGCTCGACCTCTTGAGTCCCCTTGAGGGCCTGCTCGATTAACTCGAGGTAATGGTCTGCCTCTTCGCGCATCTTCTTACGAGCCACACGCGCTTCTTCATCTTCTTCCTCAGCACGCTCTGCCCAGCGACGAGCTTCCTTCTTGAACTTTAGCTGTTCCATCGGATCATCGGTGCCCTTGGCAGCCCTGCGGGCTTCTTTCTCCCTGGCCTTGTACTCACGGATCGTGCCCTCGGACTCAGCGCGGCGATCCTGTTGGTTGCGGTAGAGCAACTCTTCTTGCTGGTCGTAATAGCGAGAGTTGCGGCCCTGGACTTCCTTCTCCAAGTGACTGCTGCGCTCCGCCAGGTACTTCTCAAACTTGGAGTCATCGATAGTGACTTCAGACCCTTCATCGACGCACGCCAGATCGAGGAGATCGGCGGCGTATTCGTGGTCGAGCCACTGGCCGTCGTCGGTTAGGCCACCGGCGAGCATGTAGGACTCGCTGATGTCGTCGTTCTTGGCCTTCATGGAGAAGGTTACGAGCTTGACGGTCAGCTCACCTGACTTGCCCTGGAGTTCCTTCACTGCGGTGCTGGCACGCTCGGACTGACCGAGGCTGAAGGTCAGCTCCCTGCTTGGGGTGTCGGCGGTCTTGGATGACTCCACAACATAGCGCGCGAGATCACTGTCGAAGCGGTACTGGTGAGCGTTCTCAAGTGGCTCGGACTTGAAGTAGTAGCGGCCCGTCTTGGCGTCTTTGACCGGGACCTCATTGAGCACGAAATGACGACCATCGCCTTCGAATGTGGCATAGGGATCGAGCTGCAGCTTGGTGATCGCCAGCAGCAAGCGCTCGAACTTGTTGAGCACTTCGCCAGACTGTGAGTCATAGGCTTTCAGGCGGTCTTGCACGTTCGGATCAAGGTTGTCGAATACCTTCGCTTTGGCAGCAGCCATCTCGGCGGTGATCTCGGTGGCGTACTGCTCTTCGAGTTCCTTGAATGCATGATCGATATCAGCGTCGCTGCGAGAACCGCTCAGGATGCTGTTGATGATCTTCTCGAAGTAGAAGCCGTCCTCGATGGCACCAAGCACTTGATCACTGGCACCGAAGACGGACTCGAACAGGTGGAACTTGGTGGCTAGCAGTTCGAGGATGCGGGCCTCGGCCAAGTTGCCCTTGTTTGAGAAGTTCAC
>Ga0209748_1001568_pt1 | contig 11245 bp, 10 predicted proteins | sample BarGraIncu00421A_FD_185490 | JGI IMG/M metagenome (GOLD analysis project Ga0209748, IMG submission 185490) | Arctic peat soil microbial communities from Barrow, Alaska - Barrow Graham LP Incubations 004-21A (SPAdes) (version 2) | ecosystem: Environmental > Terrestrial > Soil > Wetlands > Peat... | reverse complement strand
GCCGGGCCTGCCGTTTCGTATCCGGGGCACGACAGCATGGGATGGGGCGGGATGCTCGAGACCGCTATGCACTGGCTGGGGTTCGGCCTATGTCACCAGCTCGCCGACCGGTCGTTCGCCGCCGGCGGCGTGCAGCTGCCCGTGTGCGCCCGCGACACCGGGATCTACATCGGCTTCGTCGTCTCTCTCGCGATCATCGCGTACCTGGACCGGGGGCTTCGGCGCCAGGACATGCCCCCCGCGTGGGTACTGGGGGTCGGGGCCGCGGCGCTCGCGCTCATGGCCTGGGACGGAATCACGTCGTACATGGGCTTTCGTGAGACCACGAACCTGCTTCGGCTGGCGACCGGACTCGGCGCCGGGTTCGTGCTGCCACTCGTCGTCGTCCCGACCGTGAACTCAGGACTGTGGGCCAGGCCCGGGGCTGGGCGCGTGCTCGGGGAGCCCTGGAAGGGGCTGGTCTGGCTCGCCGCAGCGCCTGTGACGCTCGGCGTGCTCGTGTGGGGGGCGCCGCTTCTGGGTGCTGGCTACGCGGTTCTGACCGCGGCGTGCATACTCGTGACCTTCATCGCCGTCAACATGATCATGATCGCGTCGATCCCGCGGTTCGAGCGTTCGGCTGCCCGGCTGCGTGACGCATGGCCGGCGATCTTGGTCGGCCTTCTCGTCACGATCGTGGAGCTGGGACTCGCTGGCTGGCTCAGGCTTGCGCTTTCCAGCATCGCGCAGCAAAGGTAGAATCGCGGCGGGAGCGCATCGGGTCCACCGTGCGGCCACAAGCGAGGGGGCTTCATGTACTCACAGAAGGACCGGCTGCACGTCGTCATTCTCATAAGGAGCCTTCAGATCGAAGGCGATCTGCACGTCTTGGCGGGCAGCCGACTCACCGACGCGCTCAACTCGAAGGGGAAGGACTTCTTCCCGGTCACCGACGCCACGATCTCCGTGGTCGGTTCCGAAGAGCCGCTCCACCGAGTCAAGTACATCGCGGTCAACAGGGACAGCATCGACTGCATCATGGAGGAAGCGGTCTCCTAGCTCCGCGGTCGCTCGTCCGGTGTCAGACCCGTTCCGTATGCTCCTATCGAACCCACGTTCGATAGGAGCTTTCGATGAACGGACATGCACAGACCACGATCGACACCGCGCTCCAGCGCCTCGTAGCGCACGCGACATCCGCAGGAGCCCCCCAGCGGGTGGCCGAAGAGGCCCGGCAGGTCACCGCCGCCCGGTTCCTCGCCGATGGGGTTCCACGTCAGATCGCGATCCCGCGCCTGGAGTCCTACTTCTGGGGCGTCGTGCGGCGTCGCGCGCTTGCAGGAGGGGCGCCGGCGATAGCCCGGCTCATCGTCGCCGCGTCGCTTGCCGCGGAACTCGGCGAAGCCGGACACTCGCCGGAGTCGGTCGCTCGGGTCGCTATCTGAAGGATGCAGCGCGCAGAACCGCGCCCGAGGCGCGGTCGAACATCCACAGCCGCCGGTGCGTCAGGCTCTCGCCCGGACCGCCGAACGCTTCGACCACGATGAGCGCGTCGATCCCGTCGACGGTGGAAGCGCGCACGAGTACCGGGACCGCCGCGGTGTTCTCAGGAAAGCCTGCCGTCAGCAAGTCGGCGGCACGCTGACCCAGCTCGCCACGGGTACGCAGGTCGGCGAGCACCTGCGCGCGCATCCCCACTGCGTCCGTCGTCGTGACGCTGGCAAGCGCGCTGATGTCGGCGCTGGACGCGAGTTGCTCCGCCTGGGGCCCGGTCAGCGGTGTGCCCGACGTCTCGAAGCGCAACGCGTAGCGCGGGCTGCAACCATTCGCGACGGCGGCGATCCCGAGGACGATCGCTATGAGCATGAGCGTGCGGCGCGACACGGGCGGTCCGTCTCCGGGAGGGCGGGCGATCGATGCCCACGCCATGGTATCCCAGCGCGGTCCCGGGGTCCGGTGTCAGAGCCGCTGCATACGATGAACGTGTCAGATCGAGGACGTTGCAGACGGAGGCGCGCGATGAAGGAGCAGTACATCCGGGACCTGAGCGAAGGGTCGAGGGTCGACTGCCCATTCGCGCTCCGTTCCCGCGACATACGTTCCGCCCGGACCGGCGAGTCCTACCTCGCTCTCGAGATCGCTGATCGCTCCGGCGGGATGCCTGCCGTGATGTTCCGTCCGGGAAGCCTGGACGAATCGCTTCCCGTGGGATCGGTCGTGCGCGTCCGTGGGCTGGTGACCACGTTTCGCGGCGTGCGGCGCGTGACGGTCGACTCGCTCGAGCCGACCGACGGGTTCGAGCCACGGGACTTCCTTGCCGCCGGCACCCGCGATCGCGACGAGCTGGTGGCCGAGTTGCGAGGGCTCGTGCGCAGGATCAAGGACCAGCGCGTGCGTTCCGTGGTACGGGCGGTCTTCGGGTCGCCTGGGTTCATCGACCGCTTCTCGTCGTGTCCGGCGTCGGTCGGTCGTCACCACGCGTACGTCGGCGGCCTGCTGGAGCACACGGTGTCGGTCGCGAACCTGTGCGTCGCGCTCACCGCGGCCTACCCGCAGGCGGACGGCGACGTCCTGCTCGCTGCCGCGCTGCTGCACGATGTCGGCAAGATCGAGGAGCTGTCGGCCGACACATCGATCGGGCTGACCGACGCCGGTCACCTGCTCGGTCACGTCGTCCTTGGCGAGCGCCTGGTGTCCGCCGCGATCCGCGACGCCGCTCGCCCGCTTCCCGAGCAGACCGCGCTGCGCTTGATGCATGCGGTCCTTGCCCACCACGGCGAACGCGAGTGGGGCGCCCCGAGGTGTCCGTGCACGCTGGAGGCGCTGCTCCTCCACCACGCCGACCACACCGACGCCCAGGCCGCCGCGTTCATGGAGGCGGTCTCCGGTGCCGCGGTCCTCGACCAGCCGTGGAGCGACCGATCGAACGGGTTTGGGCGGGCGCTGCTGGTCCCGGCGCCATCCGCGCCTCCGGCGTCGGCGATCGTCGCCGCAGTGACCTCTCGGCCCTCTGCGGCCCGCGCCTGCGCGTGAGCTTCGGCGGGGAACGGGAACAGCCGCGTGCGCTACAATCCGCACGGTCGCGCCCTCGCGCGGCCGCTGGCAGACGCACCTCCGACGGGAGTGGACATCATGACTTCTCCGATGGCAGAGATCGGCGTGTTCGGCGGCAGCGGATTCACGTCGCTGCTCGATGGCGCTGAGGAGTTCGTCATCGATACGCCCTACGGCGCGCCGTCGTCGCCAGTCACCGTCGGCGAGATCGGAGGCCGGACCGTCGCGTTCCTGCCGCGTCACGGTCTCTCGCACCAGCTGCCACCGCACATGATCGACTACCGCGCCAACGTCTGGGCGATGAAAGAGCTCGGCGTCAGCCGGATCATCGGCCCGAACGCGTGCGGCTCGCTGCAGCCGAACGTGAAGCCTGGCGACTTCGTCATCTGCGACCAGTTCGTCGACCGGACCTGGGGTCGCAAGGACACCTTCTACGACGGTCCCGTGACCACGCACGTCTCTTCAGCCGACCCATACTGCCCGACGATGCGTGCCGTCGCGATCGAGCAAGCGCGCGCGCTCGGGATCACCGTCCACGAGACCGGCACGGTCGTCGTCATCCAGGGTCCGCGTTTCTCGACACGCGCAGAGTCGCGTTGGTTCGCCTCCCAGGGCTGGGAGGTCATCAACATGACCCAGTACCCGGAGTGCTATCTCGCCCGCGAGCTTGAGATCTGCTACTGCAACATCTCGCTGATCACCGACCACGACGCCGGCGCGGAAGGCATCGACCCGGTATCCAACGATGAGGTGGTCCGCGTCTTCGCCGAGAACAACGAGAAGGTGCGGGCCCTGCTGCACGCGATGATCCCGGCGTTGCCGCGCGAGCGCCCATGCGTGTGTGCGCACGCGCTGGACGGCGCGGCCTTCTGACGCGGTCAGCGGGGACCCCCGCCTTCTGCGTCTGACGTGCGCGCGCCCTGGTTGCGCCGACTTTGTAACCACAGTTACTATGGCGGTGTCCGCTGCAGCTGCCGCGGGCCGTCCCGCCCGAGCGCGGGCCGACGCGATCCGCATGGAGTAGCTGCTGCCATGAGCGAGGTCCAGGCGCACGTCCCCGGGGGAGTCATCGAGCGGCTGCCCGCGTACCTCAACGTGCTGCTCCAACTGCGTTCCAGCGGTGAGATGACCGTTTCGTCGGCGCGCTTGGGCGAGTTGGCGCGCGTGAACCCCGCGCAGATCCGGCGGGACCTCACCCACTTCGGCTCGTTCGGCCGCAGGGGGATAGGGTATGACGTCCAGACGCTCGTCGAGCGCATCCAGCACATCCTCGGATCGGACCACGTCCATCGTCTCGCGCTGGTCGGTGCCGGCAACCTGGGCTCCGCGATCGCTCGCTACGCGGGGCTCAGCAAGCACGGCTTCATCGTCTCGGCGGTCTTCGACACCAACCCCGCCAAGATCGGCGGGCGCATCGGCGACCTCGTGGTGTTGGACATGAAGGACCTCGAGCGCGTCGTCCGCAAGCAGGCGATCGCGATCGCCGTCATCGCGGTGCCGCCCGAGGCCGCCCAGTCAGTCGCCGACCGTCTGGCGGACGCGGGTGTGCGGGTCCTGCTCAACTACACACCGGTGATGGTGCAGGTCCCCGACGGCGTGACCTTGCATAACACCGACCCGGTCCAAGAGTTGCTTCACACGCTGTACTATCTCTCGAGGCGTGAGGTCGTGGCATCCGAGGCGCGCTAGGTGTACGCTTCACGGCGGTGCACAACCGGCCCTCGGGCCGAAGAAGATTCCCCTTAGACGTGTTGGAGGACAGTCATGGCTGCATTCGGTCTCCCCGGTGGACCCGAGATCTGGATCATCCTGGTCGTCGTGCTCGTGATCTTCGGCCCGACCCAGCTTCCCAAGCTCGCCAAGATGTTCGGGAAGTCGGCGAAGGCGATGAAGGACGGCATAGACGGCAAGCTCGAGGAAGAGGACGAGAAGACCGCCGCCGCCGACAAAGCGAAGCTGGCCGAGAAGGACTCGGACTCCGACACCTCCGACAAGGGCTGATCGGAGCCACTCCACCGCCACGCGCTGAACGCCCGCCACTTGCATACGCGGGCAGGGGCGCTATACTCTGGCGAAACTCACGCGAGGGCCGCCCCGATAACGGGCGGCCCGCGCATTGCGTAAGGGTCCGGCCACGCGGCTCCGCCTGGAGGGGAAGGGACCGCGCCCGATGGGAGCAGAAGCGCCACATGAACAAAGAGATCGCACTCACCGCTGAAGGCCAACAGAAGCTCGAGGAAGAACTCCACCACCTCGAGACGTTCCGTCGTCGCGAGGTCGGGGAGCGGATCAAGGAAGCCAAGGAGTTCGGGGACATCTCCGAGAACTCCGAGTATGACGATGCCAAGAACGAGCAGGCGATGGTCGAGACCCGGATCCTCGAGATCAACCAGATCCTGGCGCACGCCACGATCATCGTCAGCCCGAAGAAGAACGACAAGGTCGTCCTCGGCAGCAAGGTCGAGCTGCAGGACGCCGACGGCGAGATCCACCTCTATCGGGTGGTGGGTTCCGCCGAAGCCGACCCCGCGGCTGACAAGATCAGCAACGAATCCCCGGTGGGACAGGCCATAATGGGCCACAAGAAGGGCGACGCTGTGCCGGTGCCCCTGCCTTCGGGCAAGGTCCTCGAGTACACCGTCGTTTCCATCCACCACTAGGGACCGCAAGGCGGGACGCCATGGCCGCTGAGGACCGCGATCCGCACGTCTTGGACAGCGACGATCCTATCGTGGTCCGGCGAGCGAAACTCGATGCGCTGCGCGCGAACGGGGAGGAGCCGTATCGGCTCCGCTACGACGTCGACGCGCGCACAGCCGGCCTCACGGAGAAGTACGCCGGCCTCGCCGATGGCGAGGAGACCTCGGACGCCGTGCACGTCGCCGGCCGCGTGGTCGCGCTGCGCGACCAGGGCAAGGTGCTGTTCATCGTGCTCCGGGACGCCACCGGCGACCTCCAGCTGTTCTGCCGCGTGAACGTGCTGGGCGACGCCGCGTTCGCCAAAGTCAAGGACCTCGACCTGGGCGACTGGATCGGTGCCGAGGGCACCGTCCTTCGCACCCGCCGCGGCGAGCTGTCGGTCGCACCCGTCGCGGTCGAGCTGCTCTCCAAGTCGCTGCGGCCCCTGCCGGAGAAGTTCCACGGGCTTTCCGACACCGAGACCCGCTACCGCCAGCGCTACGTCGACCTCATCGCGAACCCCGAGGTCCGCGACACGTTCGCGAAGCGGTTCGCGATCATCGCGGCGATCAGGCGGTTCATGGACGGAGAGGGCTACCTCGAGGTCGAGACGCCGATGCTGCATCCGATCCCCGGAGGCGCGACAGCCAAGCCTTTCACCACCCACCACAACGCGCTCGACATGGAGTTCTACCTCCGCATCGCGCCCGAGCTGTACCTGAAACGGCTGCTCGTCGGCGGTTTCGAGCGTGTCTACGAGATCAACCGTTCGTTCCGGAACGAGGGCATCTCCGTCAGGCACAACCCAGAGTTCACGATGCTCGAGTGCTACCAGGCGTTCGGCGACCTGCGGTCGATGATGGACCTGCTCGAAGGACTCGTGCGCACCGTGACCAGCGAGGTGCTCGGCTCGACGACCGTCACCTACCAGGGCGTCGAGGTCGACTTCGGCTCCCCCTGGCGCCGCGCGACGATGGTCGAGCTCACCTCCGAGGCCGCCGGTGAGGATGTCTCTTTCGCGCGGGAGCTGGAGGAGCTGCGGTCTCTGTCCCGCTCTCATGAGGTCCCGTTCGAGAAGGCTTGGGGCAAAGGCAAGCTCATCACAGAGCTGTTCGAGAAGCTCGTGGAACGCTTCCTGGTCCAGCCGACGTTCGTGACCGACTATCCGCTCGAGACCTCGCCGCTGGCGCGCAAGAAGCCGGACGAGCCCGAGCTCACGGACCGGTTCGAGCTCATCGTCTGCGGGCGGGAGATCGCCAACGCCTTCTCCGAGCTCGTCGACCCTATCGACCAGCGCGAGCGCTTCGCCGCGCAGATGGACGCCAAGGCCAGCGGCGACGAAGAGGCCATGGGCTATGACGAGGACTATCTCCGCGCGATGGAGTACGGGATGCCCCCCGCTGGCGGCATGGGCATCGGCATCGACCGGCTCGTCATGCTGCTGACTGACAGCGCCTCGATCAGGGACGTGCTCCTCTTCCCGCATCTGCGGCCCGAGGCCTGACCTCTGCCGCGACCGGGCGCACCACGGGAGTCCCGGCATGCCGGGCGCGTGCAACATCTAAGCGGTAGACACTCAGATATGGCACCCATTTCGCTCCTTTCGCACCGTTGGGGGCGGCGAGTGTCACTCCACGCGGGTATACTCAGCCCAAGGATCAGTACCTTCCGCGTCCGCGGGACGCGTCCGTGATGGGAGCACACCATGTTCGAGAGGTTCACAGAGAAGGCCAGACGGGTGGTCATCTACGCTCAGGAAGAAGCGCGGATGCTCAACCAGAACTACATCGGGACCGAGCACCTGCTGCTCGGGCTGATCCGGGAGCAGGACGGCATCGCCGCCAAGGCGCTCGAGTCGCTCAACATCTCGCTCGAGGACGTCCACGGTCAGGTCGAGGAACTCATCGGCCGCGGCACCTACGTACCGAACGGCCACATCCCGTTCACGCCGCGTGCGAAGAAGGTCCTCGAGCTGTCGCTGCGCGAGGCGCTGCAGCTCGGCCACAACTACATCGGCACTGAGCACGTGCTCCTCGGTCTCATCCGTGAGGGCGAGGGCGTCGCGGCTCAGGTGCTGCTCAACCTCGGCGCGGACCTCGAGAAGGTTCGCTCCGCCGTCATCCAGCTGCTGTCCGGCTACAACGGAAGGACCGGCGAGCAGGGCGGCGACGAGCATTCCAGCGAGACGAGCCAACTGCTCGACGAGTTCGGCCGCAACCTCACGAAGCAGGCCCGCGAGGGCAAGCTCGACCCGGTCGTAGGCCGCGAGCAGGAGATCGAACGCGTCATGCAGATCCTGTCGCGCCGCACCAAGAACAACCCCGTCCTGATCGGCGAGCCCGGTGTCGGGAAGACAGCCGTCGTCGAGGGCCTCGCTCAGAAGATCTCGGCCGACGAGGTCCCCGAGACGCTGCGCAACAAGCAGCTGTACACGCTCGACCTGGCGGCGCTGGTCGCCGGTTCGAAGTACCGGGGCGAGTTCGAGGAGCGCTTGAAGAAGGTCATGAAGGAGATCCGCGAACGCGGCGACGTCATCCTGTTCGTCGATGAGATGCACACGCTCGTGGGCGCAGGCGCCGCTGAAGGCGCGATCGACGCCGCGTCGATCATCAAGCCCGCTCTCGCGCGCGGCGAGCTACAGACGATCGGCGCGACGACGCTCGACGAGTACCGCAAGTACGTCGAGAAGGACTCCGCCCTCGAGCGCCGCTTCCAGCCGATCCAGGTCGGCGAGCCGAGCGTCGAGGAGACGATCGAGATCCTGCGCGGGCTCCGCGACCGCTACGAGGCGCACCACCGTGTGTCCATCACCGACGGTGCGCTTGAAGCTGCCGCCAACCTGGCGGACCGCTACATCTCCGACCGGTTCCTCCCGGACAAAGCGATCGACCTCGTCGACGAGGCCGGCAGCAAGATGCGCATCAAGATGATGACCGCGCCTCCGGACGTGCGCGAGGTCGAGGACAGGCTCCGTGCCGTGCGTCAGGAGAAGGAAGCCGCGATCGAGGCCCAGGAGTTCGAGAAGGCCGCCGCACTGCGCGACAAGGAGAAGCAGGCCCTTGCCGAGAAGCGGGCGGTCGAGGAGGCCTGGCTCAAGCCCGAGAAGTCACGCGTCGTCGAGGTCACAGAGGTCGAGATAGCCCAGATCGTCTCGATGTGGACCGGCATCCCGGTCACCGCCCTCACCGAGGAGGAGACCGAGAAGCTGCTCCGCATGGAGGGCTCCCTGCACCAGCGCGTCATCGGTCAGGACGAAGCGGTCACCGCCGTCTCCAAGGCGATCCGCCGTGCTCGCGCGGGACTCAAGAACGCGAACCGTCCGGCCGGGTCGTTCATCTTCCTCGGGCCTTCGGGAGTGGGCAAGACCGAGCTCGCCAAGGCGCTCGCGGAGTTCCTGTTCGGAAGTGAGGACGCCCTCATCTCGCTCGACATGAGCGAGTACATGGAGAAGCACACCGTGTCCCGTCTGGTGGGCTCGCCTCCCGGCTACGTCGGGTTCGAGGAGGGCGGCCAGCTCACGGAGCGCGTCCGTCGCAAGCCCTACAGCGTCATCCTCTTCGACGAGATCGAGAAGGCGCACCCCGACGTGTTCAACGTCCTGCTGCAGATGCTCGAAGAGGGCAGGCTGACCGACGCCCAGGGCCACAAGGTGGACTTCAAGAACACGATCATCATCATGACGAGCAACGTCGGGGCCCGGGACATCACCAAGGGCAAGACCACGCTCGGGTTCTCACAGTCATCGGCGGCCAGGATCACTCACGAGGCGATCAAGGACCGCGTGACCGGAGAGCTCAAGAAGCTGTTCCGGCCCGAACTGCTCAACAGAGTCGACGAGGTCATCGTCTTCCACGAGCTCACACCCGATGAGATCGGCTCGATCGTCGACCTGATGATGAACGAACTGCGCGTACAACTCATCTCGCGCGGCGTGGGTGTCACGCTGACTGCCGAGGCGCGCGCCCTGCTGGCCAAGGAAGGGTTCGACCCCGCGTTCGGCGCCCGGCCGCTGCGCCGCGCGATCCAGCGCCTCGTTGAAGACCCACTCTCCGAGGAGATGCTTGCGGGCAACTGGGTGGCCGGCGACGTGGTCGAGCTCGGTGTGAAGGACGGTGTGCTGGCCTTCGGCAAGGGGAGCGGGGCACTCGAGCCGCCGGTGTCGAAGTCCGCTCGCAAGAGCGCCATGATGCCGCAGCGTTCGGGCACCAAAGAGAGCGGTTCCGCGGGTCGCGGCGCCGCGACCGAGTAGAGGCGGGGTCATGCCGAAGGCGCGCAGCATCTGGCGATGCGGTCAGTGCTCGCACGCCGAGGCGAAGTGGGCCGGCCGCTGCCCCGAGTGCGGCGAATACGGCACGTTCATCGAAGAGGTCGCCGTCACGTCGGCGGCCTCTTCGCGCGCGTCCGGCGCGCCGGTCCGTCCGGTCCGTATGGCCGACGTGGAGACCGCGGGCGACCGCCGGATCGCGAGCGGCATCGTCGAGTTCGACCGCGTCCTCGGTGGCGGGCTTGTCCGCGGCTCGATCGTGCTGCTCGGCGGCGAACCGGGCATCGGCAAGTCGACGCTGCTGCTTCAAGTGGCTGACGCACTTGCACGGGCGGGCACGCGAGTCCTGTACGCATGCGGGGAGGAGTCGCCCGCGCAGGTGAAGATGCGCGCTGAGCGGCTCGGCTGCTCAGGAGATATCGGGCTGCTTCCCGCCACCGACGTCGCGCTGGTCGAGTCGGCAGCGCTGGAGGACGGCGCTGACGTGCTCATCGTCGACTCGATCCAGACGATGTTCGACCCCGATTCCGCGGGCTCGCCAGGTTCGGTTGGCCAGGTCCGCGCCTCGACCGCCCGGCTGACCCGTCTGGCGAAGGAGCACGGCGTGACCACGCTCGTGGTCGGGCACGTCACCAAGGAGGGCGCGATCGCGGGACCGCGCGTGCTGGAACACATGGTCGACACCGTTCTGTACTTCGAAGGGGACCGCGACCACGCGTTCCGCATCGTCCGCGCTGTGAAGAACCGCTTCGGCTCGATCTCGGAGATCGGTGTCTTCGAGATGGTCGAGGCCGGGCTCGCACAGGTGCCCAACCCCTCGGCGGCGCTGCTCGCACATCGCCCCGCCGACGTCGCCGGGTCCGCCGTCATGGCGGCGATGGAGGGCTCGCGGCCGGTGCTCGTCGAGATTCAGGCACTCGTCAGCCCCTCGTACCTCCAGATGCCGCGCCGTCTTGCGAACGGGATCGATCCCCAGCGCCTTCTCCAGGTGCTCGCCGTCCTCGAACGCCGCGCCGGCCTCGCGTTCGGCCAGCATGACGTGTACGTCTCGGTGGCCGGCGGCGTGCGCATCACGGAGCCGGCGGCCGACCTCCCGCTCGCGCTCGCGCTCGCGTCAGCGCGCCGCGACGTGGCGCTCCCCGGCGCTCTGGTCTCGTTCGGCGAGATCGGGCTGGCGGGCGAGGTCCGGGCGGTGGCGCACGCATCCGCCCGGGTCAGCGAGGCATCGCGGCTCGGTCTCACGATGATCGCGGCTGCACCTGGCGGGGA
>Ga0209748_1001565_pt1 | contig 11254 bp, 9 predicted proteins | sample BarGraIncu00421A_FD_185490 | JGI IMG/M metagenome (GOLD analysis project Ga0209748, IMG submission 185490) | Arctic peat soil microbial communities from Barrow, Alaska - Barrow Graham LP Incubations 004-21A (SPAdes) (version 2) | ecosystem: Environmental > Terrestrial > Soil > Wetlands > Peat... | reverse complement strand
TCTTTTGTTCGTCCAAAAGAAATGAACCAAAGAAAAGGGCGCCGGAACCGAGCCGCAGGCGAGCTCGGCGAAGCCAAATGCCAACTTCATCCAAAACGGGCGCCTGCTACACATGCCTTATTGGCGCAACCGTTTTGTATGAAGTTCACACCATTTCCGGGTTGCCCTCACACCTCAACTTAGAACATTCAGCGATATCATAATTATTTTTGGGTTTCGACCGGCCTCAGAGAATTTTGGGATAAAGCGACTGTTTTAAGGCTTGCTGTAAGCAATACTGTTTGACCCTGAGCAGAGCGAAGGGGAGTTGTATTGCGTGGGCAAGCTTCAAAACAGGAGCCCCAAAATTCTCTGCAGCCTTGAATTTTCTTTGGTTACTTTCTTTGTTTCAAGACAAAGAAAGTAACATGGATTTTTAGCGAGTGAAAAATGAACAATTCCTACAATCAATAATTGATAAAAATCAAGTAGTTTTGCATTTCAAATGATATCAGTAAGTGAAAAAAGTTGACAGCTTTCTATTAAAATCATTCATAGGCCCTCTTATACTCACATTTTTCATTGTGCTTATCATTCTCATTTTACAGTTCCTATGGATGTATGTCGATGAGCTTGCCGGAAAAGGTCTTGATTTTAAAGTACTTAGCGAGCTTCTTTACCATTTTGCACTTACCTTTGTACCTACCGCTCTTCCGCTCGGAATTCTGCTTGCCTCTCTCATGACATTTGGAAATATGGGAGAATTCAATGAACTCTCAGCCCTTAAATCTTCAGGAATACCTCTTCAGAGGATCATGCGTCCATTGTTTATCCTTATAGGATTCATTGCTATCATATCTTTCTTTTTTTCAAATAACGTCCTGCCATATTCTACAAATAAGGCCCGAACACTCCTCTGGGATATCCGGCGTAAAAAACCCGATATTAATATACAGGCCGGAACCTTCTATAACGGAGTGCCAGATTTCAGCATAAAAATAACTACAAAAGATCCAGTGACCAACCGACTCGACAACCTGTTAATCTACGATCATAGAGAAAAAAGAGGTAATTATGCTGTGATATTGGCTGACTCTGGTTATATGAGATTAACACGTGACGAAACAGGTTTGATTATGACCCTTTATAATGGTTGGGGTTATACTGAAGTAGAAGAAAAAAATGTTAATGTTGCCGCAAGAAAATATCCTTCCAGAAAAGACAAATTTAAAGAGCAGTCTATAGTGATCTCCCTGACCGGATTCGATCTGCAACGAAGTGAAGATGGACTCTTCAAATCCGGTCCTGCCATGTTAAACATTTCGCAATTATCCTTTGCTATAGACTCTCTCAACAAAAAACATACTGAAAAACTCAATACTCAATTCAAAGATTTCAAGAATGTAAAACTCTATGTTGTAAGAAATTACAAACCCAATTCTTCTGCTCAGGCAGAAAAATCTGACACTTTAGAAAAAGTCAGAAAATTTGACACAAAAGCCCTTTACGATTCACTTACTGTAATGGAAAAGGGGATGGTGCTCGCACAATCAATTGAGAACCTTAAAGAAGGCAACACTATCCTGATTGACAAAAATGAATCACAACGTTATGATATCAAGACCATCAAAAAGTATGAAGTGGAATGGAATAAAAAGCTTACAATGTCTTTCGCCTGCCTTGTTTTCTTCTTTATCGGAGCTCCACTAGGTGCCATCATCAGAAAAGGAGGGTTAGGTACTCCGGCAGTTATTTCTATCTTCTTCTTCGTTATTTATTATGTTATATCAATTTCAGGACAGAAACTTGTGGAAGAAGATGTAGTTGGTACATTTGCAGGGATGTGGGCAGCTTCATACATTTTATTGCCTATAGGCATTTTCCTTACATATAAAGCTACAACCGATTCTGTTATTTTGAACATTGAAACTTATCTGATGTTCTTCAAAAAGGTTAAGGATTTTTTATACAGGTTTTATATAAATCAATCAAACAGAAATTCTGCGACAGACTAAATAATTATTTAAATGAATGATATTATTCTAAATACTATCGAAGAGGCTATTGAGGATATTAAACTTGGAAAACTACTTATTGTTGTTGATGATGAAGATCGCGAGAATGAAGGTGATTTCATTTGTTCCGCGGAACTAATAACTCCTGAAATAGTCAATTTTATGGCCAGACATGGCCGAGGACTTATCTGTGTTGCGCTACCTGAAGAGAGATGTGAAGAGCTTGATCTGAATCTTATGGTTGGAAACAATACATCAATTCATGAAACACAGTTCACTGTTTCAGTCGATTTACTGAATGAAGAAACATCTACCGGAGTATCAGCTTTTGACCGCGCTCTCACAATTAAAGCTCTTGTTGATCCGGCAACTAGGCCAATTAACCTTGGACGACCCGGACATATCTTCCCTCTAAAAGCAAAATCAAAAGGGGTTCTGAGAAGAGCCGGTCATACGGAAGCTGTTGTAGATCTTACGCGTTTTGCCAATCTACGTCCGGGAGGAGCCCTGGTGGAGATAATGAATGATGATGGTTCTATGGCAAGATTAAATGATCTGGTAATGATCAGAGAAAAATTTGATATCAAGATTATTGCAATTAAGGATCTAATCACATATACTCTTGAAAGAGACTCAATAATTGAGAAAGGCGAAAGGGTTAAATTACCAACCGAAAATGGAGACTTTGAGTTTATCCCTTTTCGCCAGACTAGTAACGGGATTGAACATGCTGCTCTGGTTAAAGGTACATGGACCAAAGATGAACCCGTTCTGGTAAGGCTTCATTCATCTTGTTTTACGGGTGATATTTTTGGTTCAATGAGATGCGACTGCGGATCCCAGTTAAAGAAAGCAATGGCTATGGTTGAAGCTGAAGGGCAAGGCGTAGTCATATATCTGAGCCAGGAAGGACGAGGAATTGGTCTTCTGAACAAGATAAAAGCTTACAGGCTACAGGATGAAGGGATGGACACAGTGCAGGCGAATCTGAAACTTGGTTTCGGCGAGGATGAAAGAGACTATGGTGTAGGTGCAAGCATTATGCGGGAACTTGGGCTCGGAAAAGTACGTCTAATCTCAAACAATCCCGTTAAAAGGGCAGGATTGGAAGGTTACGGGATAAAAATTGTTGAAACAATCCCTCTGATTATCGAGTCAAATCCACACAATCAATTCTATCTCGAGACAAAGGCAAATAAAATGGGCCATAATCTTTCCTGCTATAAACATATTATAAAGGATTGACATTTTTTCTTATATTTATGTGATAATAAACCATTTATGAAGAATCTCAGGATAGTATTTATGGGGACACCTGAGTTTGCAGTTGCGACGCTTGGTTCACTGCTTATGAATGGGTTTAACATCATTTGTGTAGTAACTGCGCCCGACAAACCTTCTGGCAGAGGCAGAAAGATGACCAAATCTGCTGTAAAGGAATTTGCCGAATTCAGTTACCTCCCTATCCTGCAGCCTGTGAATCTTAAGGATCCGGAGTTCATAGACAACCTGAAAAAGTTAAATGCAGATCTTTTTATTGTTGTAGCATTCCGGAAACTTCCTGAAGCAGTTTGGAAAATGCCTTCAATCGGTACAATTAATCTTCATGCATCACTACTTCCAGACTATCGTGGTGCAGCTCCCATAAATCATGCTATTATTAACGGAGAAACAACGACAGGAGTAACAACATTCTTTATTGATGAAAAAATAGATACCGGGAATATTCTCCTAAGGGAAGAGGTACAGATTTTCCCCTTTGAAAATGCAGGTGATCTTCACGACAGGTTAATGAAATATGGAGCAAGGCTTGTAATCAGGACGTTGGCTGATATCGCTGAAAATAAGGTAAGAACTATACCTCAGACACAACTTATTGACCATGGAGAACCACCAAAACTTGCTCCTAAGATCCACCCCAACGACTGTATAATTAATTGGAATAATGATCCCGTTAAAATTCACAATTTCATAAGAGGGCTGGCACCTTATCCTTGCGCCAGATCTTGCTTTAAAAGTGATTCCTCAACCTACTCGTTTAAGATTTTCGAAAGCCAACCGGAAATTGAGAAACACTCTTTCAAACCGGGAACAATATTTTCTGATGGAAAACATTATCTCAGAATAGGGTGTTATGATGGATTTTTAAGTATTGCCAGTTTGCAACTTGAAGGAAAGAAGAGAATAAATACTGTTGAATTCCTTAGAGGATTCAGAATAATAGACTTTACCATTCCGGTTAGTTAACAGGTTTTGTACTTCTTAACCAGATCTTTTTACCTGCCATGGGTTCTGTACCATCAAGCATCCTGTTCATCTCTAAAAGTCTTTTCAGTTTTATTCCGAATCTCTGGGAAATAAGATACATTGTATCTCCTTCCACAGTATTATAATACTCTTTCCCAAGCTCTGCCTTGTCCCTCTTGGGTTGAAGATATAGTATCTGCCCCGGAATAAGTGGAAAATCATTATTAAGTTCGTTATATCTTGGCAGTTCCCATTTCAGTAATTGAAACTCATCCTCAAGTTTCTCCCGGGTATCGCCGTCTTTAACAATAAAATACTGTATCCTGTTGTTCTCTATAACTCTTGGAACACGGGCTGTAACTGCAGCGTTTCCACTTGGGAATGTCATCGATTTACGGATACTATCTTTAGACTGAGTGGTAACAGATTCTTTTGCAGCTACTGTAGTCTGCGGAGGCAGACTGACAGAATTATACCCGCGATCAAAGTACCATAGGTTATTTTCTTCAATTGTTCTTATCAACATATTTGCATAATCGGGATTCGTGGCATAACCAGCCTTCTTCAATCCATGGGCCCATGCTTTGTAATCAGTGGAATTATTATTGAAAAGGAAACTATACCGTGATACTGATTTTAGAAAATCAGAATGATCATAAAAAGATTCCTCTGGTTTGGGGTATTTCCTGAAACACTCATTTCTTCTGTTATCATTATGCCTTATGGTAGGTCCGGCCCAGTCGTCATGACATTTGATACCAAAGTGATTATTTGCTTCGCGCGCGAGAGCACTGTGTCCACAATCAGATTCAATTATGCCTTGGGCCAGAGTAATACTGGCTGGAATACCAGTTCTGTTCATCTCGCTGACAGCAAGGTCTTTATATGAGCTTACATAATCATGAACCGATTGATCCGGAGCTGAAGTTGTAATCAGCGGTTTATATGTTTTGCATGAAAACAGACCTGATATTAAAGCCAGTTGAAGAACGAAAAATAACCTGTTGAGCATCTAAATTATGTTTATGACAAAAATAGAAAAAAAAGTGCCTAAAATGCCTAAAGTACTTAAAGTGAGTAAAGTTAGATGTAATCAGACTTATTGATCATTATAACTCCAGGCACTATAGGCACTCCCAACTTAAGTATGTCATATTTCCTGAGAGTCACTAATCACTAAAACTGAACAATTATATTAACAATAATTACTACCTTTATAACACTTACTGAATAAGAGTGTTATGATTAGAACGAATAATATTTCATTTTCATATGCAGAGTATGAAAAAACTGACGAACTTGATTCCGAAGATATGGAACTTGTTATAGCTGCCAGAGAATCAGCCTTAAATGCTTATGCACCCTATTCAAAATTCAGAGTCGGAGCAGCAGTCAGGTTGGAGACCGGGTTAATAGTCCGGGGAGCAAATGTTGAAAATGCTGCATTCCCTTCCGGGATCTGCGCAGAGAGGAGTGCTCTTTCCAACTCTATATCAAATCACCATAAAGATAAACCTATTGCTATAGCGATTGCTGCCATGACAGAAGATGGACTTACTGAAGATTCACCTTCTCCGTGTGGAAACTGCAGGCAGGTAATTGCCGAGGAGGAGTTAAGAATAGGAAATCAGATAAGAATAATTCTCTCTGGGAAAAATAAAACACTGATTATTGCGAGTATTAGCAGCCTTCTTCCATTACAGTTCAATAGAAAGAAAATGAAGATTATTCTTCCCTGACAATCAACTGGAAACCGGCTCCGTGTATATTTTTAATATTCAGATCAGGATCATCTGATAAAAACTTTCTTAATTTTGTTATATAAACATCCATACTTCTGGCTGTAAAATAATCATCTGAACCCCATATTTTCTTAAGAGCCATCTCCCTGCTGATCAATGCATTCGGATTAATAGCCAGCAATTCGAGTAGTTGTGCCTCTTTAGGGGACATTTTCTTTTCATCGTTGCCGATAGTCAATGTCCTAAGCTTGGAATTAAAAACAAACTTTCCGATCTCATAAAAATCCTTTGTACCGGCCTGAAAATCGCGCCTTGAAATAATAGCTCGTATCTTAGCCAGAAGTATATCGGTATCAAATGGTTTAGTAACATAATCATCCCCTCCTACTCCATACCCTTTAAGAACATCCTCTTTCAACTTTTTTGCTGTAAGAAAAATTATTGGGACATCATTGTTAATCTGTCTTATCTCTTTCGCTATTGTAAATCCATCTATATGCGGAAGCATGATGTCGAGTATACAGATATTAAAGATCCCTTTCCTGAAATGATCAATTGCATATTTTCCATCATCGACCCACTCAACAGAGTAGTCATTAATTTCAAGGTATGATTTAAGAACTGATCCAAAACTTAAATCATCTTCAACAAGAAAAATCTTCACAGGTTTGTTGCTCATTGCTAATTCTCCCAGTTAAATGGTAAAAATATTTCGAACCGGCTTCCTTTTCCAGGTTCGCTGAAAACACTTATATTTCCCTTATGGGCTTCAATTATTGACCGTGCATAATTTAAACCAAGTCCGAATCCCTTGACATCATGCACATTACCTGAACTCTGCCGGTAAAACCTTTCAAATATTTTACTTTGAACTGCTTTAGTCATACCAATACCCTTATCTTCGACAGTTAAAATTAAACCTTTTTCACAATTTTTAGTGGTAATAGTTATTTCAGGTAACTCAGGCGAATATTTGATAGCATTGTCAAGCAGGTTATTTACCAGATTTGTGAGATGTTCACTGTCGCCATAAATAAAAGGTTCTTCAGCATTCAGATTAAGATTGATCTTGCCGTTTCGTTGATGAACCTGTATTTCAATTGTTTCAATAGCATGTTCAATAACGGTATGTATTGAGACATTTTCGAACCTGAATTCTATCTCCTTTTTATCGAGCGACGCTATCTGTAATATCGTTTCTACCTTCTTATTCATCCTGCTGTTTTCTTTTTTGATCATACCGATGAAATGTCTGATACTGGCCTCATCCTTAATTACTTTAGCATTAGTTATAGTATCAGCTGCAAGCGAAATTGTTGCAATAGGAGTTTTAAACTCATGTGTCATATTATTTATGAAATCTGATTTCATCTCTGAGATCTTCTTCTGCCTTATAATAAAATACAGACTCAATGCAAAAGTTGCCAGTATAAAAAGTGAGAAGAGCATAGATCCTCCCAACATCCATACCATTGATCCAAGAACATAATTGGTGCGCTCAGGAAAAATTACTGAAAGAATTAAGTTCTGCCTGATAATATTATCTGGAAATAAACTGACATTATACTTACTTTTCAGGAAATCGTTTTTTTGCGATTTTTTAAATGTTCCGTCCTGTACAATCCCGTTTTTGATTATTGCATATTCATAAGGAGTCTGTATTCCTGTAAATGCCAGGGTCTGCTTAAGAATATATTCTATCTCCTTATTATCAAGATCGAGAGTCTTTTCCCATTGGTAAATCTCTCTAATCAACTGGTCACTCATGTTTTGAAATTGATCTGATCTTTTTTTGACCCAGTCGAGAAATTCATTCTGGCGTATATATGCTGTCCTTGAATTGGTATACATTCCTTCTCCTCTCCTCACTATGGCTGTCTTGCCCAACCTTTCAGAGGAACCAACGTTTAAAGTCACGGAATCTGAAATTATGGTATCATTTGTAATCAGGTAAGATTTGTTAACAGTAGTCAACTTTCCGTTATCAGAACTTTTGGAAACTGATTGGTTGGTAATCCTTAAACTAAAATTATTACCAGGGGCTGAAGAGTAACTTCCTATGTTCAAATAACCTGCTATATCACCTGATGAGTCAGTGATAGAAAATGGATCGTCAAACATAAAATTATTAAAGAAATTCATTTTTCTCGAAGATTCGATAGAGTTTGCTGCATTGTTAAGACTGACAATTACTGCATTATTAAAGCTTTCATTTCTGATACCTACTGATTTCTTTATCCATATTATTTGTACCCATATAATGCCAATAATTGATAACAACATCATAACGATAAGACCGGTGAATTTCATCCTGTTCATGTTACAAAAATAAATTATAAAGTCGTTAATAAAGAAGTATTTAACTTTTCATTAACGCTTATTAACCGAATATTAACTGAGAAATCCTTAGATAATAGTAATATGGTAGTGTCATTTGAAAGCAATGATGAAGGCAAGGCAAAAGAGTTGGTAAAGGATATCGAAACCAGGCTTGGGATTAAATGAGCCCGGGTTTCCAGCTCTTTTTTATGTAATTGAATCCATAAAAACAGACCAGATATCACCCTCAGGGAAATGGGCAATAATCGTAACAGCTTCCTTTTTTACAGGATGAATAAACTCAAGCCGGCGAGCAAAAAGGCTGATACTACCATCTTCATTTGATCGGGGAAAACCGTACTTCAGATCGCCTTTTATCGGACATCCTATTTTCGCCAGTTGAGCTCTAATCTGGTGATGTCTGCCGGAATGAAGTTCAATTTCAAGGAGATAATACTTTTCAGATCTTCCTTTTAGTCTATATGTAAGGCTTGCTTCTTTTGACCCTTTCACCTCATTATCATACACATAACTTTTGTTTTGGGTTTCATTTTTCTTGAGGAAATGGGTTATTGTTGCTTCATCTTCGGGTGGTCTCTCTTTAATAATTGCCAGGTAAATTTTTTTAACCTGCTTCATTTTGAACATCTCATTGAGTCGTGAAAGTGCTTTGGATGTGCGTGCATACAACATTACACCGCTCACCGGACGATCTAGCCTGTGAACAATACCCAGAAAAACTTCTCCCGGTTTTTTGTATTTCTCCGCGATGTATTTTTTTATTTCGGTATCCAGCGATGCATCCCCTGTTTTGTCGGCCTGGGCCAAGTCAGAAGATCTCTTATAAACAGCTATAATATGATTGTCTTCGTACAGTATCTCTGCCATTTCAGATCAGGTCAATACTGCTCTTTTTCGTTAGGGAAGTCCTGTGATCTTACATCAGTTATATAAGCCTGTACCGCACCTTTTATCTCTGCATAGAGATTATGATACCTTCGAAGGAATCTTGGAGAGAACTCCTGTGTTATGCCAAGCATATCATGTAGTACAAGTACCTGGCCGTCAGTCTTCCCTCCGGCGCCTATACCTATTAAAGGTATTTTCAAGCTATTAGTGACTTCTTCCGCCAACTTAGCCGGTATTTTTTCAAGCACTATTGCAAAACAACCTGTCTGTTCAAGTAATCTGGCATCCTCCATTAGTCTGCGTGCCTCCTCTTCTTCTTTAGCTCTCACAACATAAGTTCCGAATTTATGAATAGCCTGAGGTGTCAGACCAAGATGTCCCATCACAGGAATTCCTGCCGAGAGGATTCTTTCAACTGATTCAACAACCTGAAGCCCTCCTTCAAGTTTAACCGCATGAGCTCCGGTCTCTTTCATGATCCTGATTGATGAAACCAATGCCTCCTTTGAATTTCCCTGATAAGTACCAAACGGAAGATCCACAACTACGAGGGCCCTTTTAACGCCTCTTACAACTGAAGCTGCATGATAAATCATATTATCGAGCGTAATTGGAAGTGTTGTATCATACCCGGCCATTACGTTCGAAGCGGAATCACCAACCAGAATTACATCTATTTCTGCTTCATCAAGTATCTTTGCAATGGAATAGTCATAAGCCGTCAACATGGCAATTTTTTCACCTTTCAGCTTCATCTCATTCAATACATGAGTAGTGACTCTTCTAACAGATTTATGTATCGACATAATAATAAATGTGTTAATTACCGGGGCAAAGTTACAGATTTGAATTGGATGATACATCTTCATTCTATCATCTTTTTAATTTGGCAACCTAAATCATATACCTGTCGTTTTGTCACATCAGAAGTTTTTAATGAGATCATTTTTTACTTCCTGGTGCCATTTTTACATAAAAAGCATTAAAAATTTTAATGGCATAATCATTGCTTATTCATCATAGTAAAAATGTTTTCAAAGTATGATAGAACTCGCCCCGGCACATTGGGTATCAGTTCATAATATCAAACTGAAATTTTTTAAATTATTATAAAATGGGAAAAATAATTGGAATTGATCTGGGAACAACAAACTCTTGTGTTGCAGTAATGGAAGGCAATGAACCTGTTGTGATCCCAAACAGCGAGGGAAAAAGAACCACCCCTTCAATTGTTGCGTTTGTTGAAAACGGTGAACGAAAAGTAGGAGATCCGGCCAAACGTCAGGCAATTACTAATTCAAAAAAGACTGTTTTCTCCATAAAGAGATTTATGGGTGAAACTTATGATAAAGTCACAAAAGAGATTAAAAGAGTATCTTATACAGTAGTAAAAGGTGACAATAATACTCCAAGGGTGAAAATTGATGATCGTCAGTATTCTCCACAGGAGATTTCTGCCATGATTCTACAAAAAATGAAAAAGACTGCAGAGGATTATCTCGGTCAGGAAGTCTCTGATGCTGTTATTACAGTTCCCGCTTATTTCAGTGATTCCCAGCGTCAGGCAACAAAAGAGGCAGGTGAGATAGCCGGTTTGAATGTGAAAAGAATTATTAATGAGCCTACTGCTGCTGCCCTGGCTTATGGTCTTGACAAAAAATCAAAGGACCTTAAAATAGCTGTGTTTGATCTCGGTGGCGGAACTTTTGATATTTCAATTCTTGAACTTGGAGATGGTGTTTTTGAAGTTAAATCCACAAATGGAGACACACACCTTGGAGGTGACGACTTTGATCACCTGATCATTGACTGGATGGCTGACGAGTTTCTCAAAGAAGAAGGTGTTGATCTGAGAAAAGACCCAATGGCTCTTCAGCGTCTGAAAGAAGCTGCTGAAAAAGCTAAGATTGAGCTTTCAAGCGCAACGACAACAGAAATAAACCTTCCATATATAATGCCTGTGGATGGAATTCCCAAACACCTTGTAAAAACACTTACAAGAGCCAATTTTGAAAAGATTTGTGATAAACTGATACAGTCTTG
>Ga0209748_1001561_pt1 | contig 11257 bp, 10 predicted proteins | sample BarGraIncu00421A_FD_185490 | JGI IMG/M metagenome (GOLD analysis project Ga0209748, IMG submission 185490) | Arctic peat soil microbial communities from Barrow, Alaska - Barrow Graham LP Incubations 004-21A (SPAdes) (version 2) | ecosystem: Environmental > Terrestrial > Soil > Wetlands > Peat... | reverse complement strand
TGCGAACGCTCCGAGGCCCGCTGCGTCGAGCGTCGCGGCGTCCTTGTTGGTGAACGACGCCCAACCGGTGCCGCCGGCCGCGCCGGTCGACAGGACCGTGGCCCGGACCGACGTGCGCGGCATCGCGACGGAGACCCCGAGCGAGTTCGCGATCGCGATGAGCGAGTGCTGACAGGCGATCCCGCCGGCGGCGATCCCGCCGGCGAGCGAGGTCGGCGCGATCAGCGCGGCCGCCGCGTCCGCTCGCGCGCTCGCGTCGAACGTGAGAGTGCCGGCCGAGACGCGATCGATGGGCACGACCGGGCGCGGCCCGGGCAGCCCCGGGAAGTCAGGGTCGGCCGGCGCGCGGCGCGCGGCGTCGAGCGCGGATGCGGCGCATGCAGCGATCCCCGCGGCGTCGGTGTCATTGGTGGACGCAACGCCCACCTGCGAGCCGACGACCACGCGCAGCTGCAGCTCGGTGTCGGTGCTCGCGACGTTCTGGTGGATCCGGTTGCCCGCGAAGCGGGTCAGCGCGTCGTCGGAAGCGACGACGAGCGCTTCCGCCTGGTCGGAGCCTGCGGCGCCAGCGGCCTCGAGTAGGGCGACGGCAAGTTCCTGTGCGCGGTGCGTCGGGATCATCGCCCCACCCCCACCTGGACGTTGCGGAACCTGGCGGGCGCGGCTCCGTGGGCGACGTGCGCGATCTGCATCGGTTCGCCCTTGCCGCAGTTGCCGAGGCCGTGGACGCTCCATTCGCTCTCGGAGCAGATCGCGTCGCAACTGCCCCAGAAGAGCGGCGTGATACCGGTGTAGTCGGGGTCCCGCAGCATCCGGCCGAGCTTGCCCTTGCGGATCTCCCATGCGATCTGGCAGCCGAACTGGAAGTTCAGACGCTTGTCGTCTATCGACCAGGAGTCGTTCGTCTCCATGTAGATGCCGTGGTCGGTGTCGGCGATGAGGTCCTCCAGCGTGCCGGCGCTCCCCGGCTCGAGCGAGACGGTGGTCATGCGCACCAGCGGGGTGCGGTTCCATCCGTCAGCGCGCATCGCGCCACTGCTCGTCCTTCCGATCGCGGCCGCTGACTCGCGGCTTGAGAGGAACCCGGCCAGGATCCCGCCGCGCACCAGGTGCTCGCGCTGCGCCGGGACACCCTCGTCGTCGAAGCCGAACGAACCGAGCGAGCCGGCGATGGTCGCGTCGGCGGTCACGTTCACGATGTCCGAGCCGTAGGTCAGCGTGCCGATGTCGCCGGCGCCGACCCACGACGTGCCTGCGAAGGCGGCCTCGTCGCCGAGCACGCGGTCCAGTTCCGTGGGGTGCCCGACCGACTCGTGCACCTGCAGCGAGAGCTGGGTCGCATCGAGGATGAGGGTGGTCGTCTCGCCGGGGCAGACCGGCGCTGTGAGCAGCGCCACCGCCTGCTCCGCGATGCGCGAGGCGTTGGCGGGCAGGTCGAGCGCAGAGATCTTCTCCCAGCCGCCCTGGAACCCGGCCCCGCCATGGCTGTTCGGGTACGAACGGCTCATGACCTCGCCCTGGTCGATCGCGTAGGCGGTGATGCCGGCGCTGCTCTCGCACCAGTCCTGCTCGATGTACGCGCCTTCGGTGCTGGCGAACGTCTTGCGGCCTTTGAGGAACTCCATCGAGCCGGTGGTCAGGGCGACGCCTTTGACCGCGCGCATCGCTGCGTCGGCGGCCAGCAGCACGGCGAGCTTGTCGTCGGTGGAGACGGTGAACGGGTCGATCGTGCACGGGCCGCTCCAGCTGGCACGCGCGGGGCTGACCGCCGCGAGTTCCACCGGGGGCGCGGCCACGCGTGCGGACGCGCGCGCGATGGCGACGGCCTCGCGCCCGATGCGTGAGGCGGACTGCGGGGAGAGGTCCGACGATGACGCGAAGCCCCATGCGCCGTCGGCGATGACGCGGACGCCGAAGCCGACAGACGTGCGGCCTTGCACGCCTTCGACCACGCCGTTGCGGACGGACAGAGACTGGGTCGTCGTGTCGGTCACGCGCACATCAGCGTAGGACGCGCCCGCTGCGACCGCGGCATCAAGGCATTCCTGGCAGAATCCGTTCACATGCGCCCCCGGATCGGTCTATGTCCCGCGACGGATCGCGGCGGCGCGCCATGCAAGGCGCGCCTCTGACATGATAGCGGCTGACCTTGGCGCGGACGCCTTGGCGTACGCCCGGGGTGGTACGGCGCGTGTACCCCCGAGGCGCGATGTGCGGGCGCCACACAGGGGCTACCATCAGCGCATGACCGATGCGACCACACACACGGCGCCCCGCTCGCAGCGGTTGGCGCTCCTGTACGACATGGCCCTCGCGGTGGGGCTGCTCATCGTCGTGTGGGCCGGCATGTGGGTCCCCGACATGCTCCGAGAGTCGGGTCGGCGCATGCCTCCCGGGATGGCGCCGCTGTTCGAGCACCAGACCGCCACGCCCCTGTTCGCGTTCGCGCTGGTGGCGCTGTGCATCCTCCCGCTCGCGCTGAGGCGCCGGTATCCAGCAAGCGTGCTCGTCGGCGTGAGCGTGGCCACCGTTCTGTACCAGTTCCTCCACTTCCCGCCCAGCCTCGCCATCGCCGGCGCCTTGCTCGCGCTGTACACCGCCGCATCTCTGATCGACCGCCGCAAGCTGGCGTTCATCGCCGTGCCGTGCGTCATCGCGATCGTCTGGAGCGCCCTTCCGGATTGGGGCAACGCCGTGTTCTGGGCGGACCTGATCCGCAACACAGCGCTGTTCGCGGTCGCGGCGGCCATCGGCGACGCCACGCGGAACCGCCGCGCCTACATCGAAGAGGTCGAGCAGCGCGCCGCCGAGGCCGAGCGCACCCGCGAGGACGAGGCGCGCCGCCGGGTCGACGACGAGCGCCTCCGCATCGCCCGCGAGCTGCACGACGTCACCGCGCACTCGCTGTCGATCGTGGCGGTCCAGTCGGGCGCCGCGCTCCACGTGCTCGACACCGACCCGGAAGCCGCGCGCAACGCGCTGATCGCCATCCGCGAAACCTCCCGCGACTCGCTGCAGGAGCTGCGCGGCATGCTCGGCGTCCTGCGCAGCAGCGGCGACGCGGCTGTCGGCGCGCCGCTCGCGCCGACGCCCGGGCTGGCCCGCCTCGACGACCTGGTGCGCCCCCTTCGTGACGCGGGGTTGAAAGTCGAGATCGTGGGCCTGCCGCTTCCGGCGCCGCTGCCCGCGATCGTCGACGCGTCCGCGTACCGCATCGTCCAGGAGGCGCTCACGAACGTCCTGCGCCACGCCGGGTCCGCATCGGTGCGTGTCCAGCTGGACCTCACCGACGACGCGCTGAAGCTCGAGATCTCAGACGACGGCAGCGGCTCGCCCGTGCGCGCCGAGGCAGAGGGCCACGGCATCGCGGGCATGCGCGAGCGCGCGCTCGCGCTCGGCGGCACGTTCGCCGCGGGCCCGCGTCCTGGTGGCGGCTGGAGCGTCGGTGCGGTCCTCCCCTTCGCTTCTAGGAGCGTGTAGATGACCCGCGTGCTCATCGCCGACGACCAGGCGCTCGTGCGCGCCGGCTTCCGCGTGCTGATCGACTCCGCCACCGACCTCGAGGTCGTGGGGGAGGCGTCCGACGGCATCCAGGCCGTGGCGCTCGCCCGGACCACCTCCCCGGACGTGGTGCTCATGGACATCCGCATGCCGGAGATGGATGGGCTCGCGGCGACCCGTGAGATCGTGGCGTCGGGGCCCGAGGGCCCGCGCGTCATCATCCTCACGACCTTCGACATCGACGAGTACGTCTTCGAGGCGCTGAGGAGCGGCGCGAGCGGCTTCCTGCTCAAGGACACCGACCCTGACGAGCTGCTCCAGGCGGTGCGCGTCGTGGCCGCCGGTGACGCGCTGCTCGCGCCGAGCGTCACCCGGCGGCTCATCGAGGAGTTCGCGACCAGGCCCGACCCGCACCGCACCCCTCCCGAGGCGCTCTCGGTGCTCACGGAGCGCGAGCGCGAGGTGCTGGGGCTCGTGGCGCGCGGGCTCTCGAACCACGAGATCGCGGCGGAGCTCGTGATCAGCCCGGCGACGGCGAAGACCCACGTCAGCCGCGTGATGATGAAGCTCGGCGCGCGCGACCGGGCGCAGCTCGTCGTGATCGCCTACGAGACCGGGCTCGTCACGCCCCGCGGAACCTAGCCGCCGCCGGTCTCGGCGTACTCCCACAGTCGTACTGCGGATTCGACACTCCGGGTGGACGCGAGGGGTGCCAGCCGCCGGTAGGGTATAGGCGGAACGGCTTGTCCGGACGCATGGAAGCTCGAGCGGGATCGCACTCCGCTCGTATGGATATTGGAAGTACGCCGAAAGGAAGGCACCAAGATGAGCGATCAGGACATGACGCCCGTCCCCGCGGGCAACCCCGTCATCGCGAACGCGCAGCAGGCGCTTGCGGTCAAGGAGCTCGGCGAGGCGGTCGCCGGCATGAAGCAGAAGATGAAGACGATGTGGATCACCGTGATCGTGCTCGCGGTCGTGACTCTGGTCCTCGTGGTCCTCACGGCGCTTCCGTTCATGGGAGTCAACCTCCGCGCCGGCGGCTTCAACCGCGCCCAGTTCCAGAACGGCACGTTCCAGCCCGGCACGGGCGGCGCGCCCGGCGCGCCCGGCGGCCCCGGCGGCACGACGCCCGGCCAGTAGCCCGACACCTGTGGTACCCGTGTGCGGCGCGCGGGCGCCGCACACCGTCCCAAGCCGACGATGCACGCGGAGGGGATCTGAGATGTCCGAGATGGTGATGGACCTGTGAGCGCGATCGGAGTGCCGAAGAAGCGGCGGCGCCGCTGGATCTGGTGGGCGGTGCTGGCGGTCGTAGTGGTGGCCGTGGCGGCCATCGTTATCCCGATGTTCACGAGCAGCGGCACCGCGCAGACGTACACGACGGCGACGGTGGAGAAGACCACCCTGAACGTCACCGTCAGCGGGACCGGCAACGGTGTCGTCTCCGATGCCACGGAGGTCCAGCCGAGCATCACGGGTACCGTGAAGAGCCTGTCGGTCAAGCTCGGCGACACGGTGACCAAGGGCGACCTGCTGTTCAGGATCGTGAACCCGGACCTGGACGCGGCGGTCACGCGCGCCAGGAACAGCCTCACGCAGGCGAAGCAGCAGTACTCCAATGCGAAAGCCAGCGTTCTCCAGGCCGAGAACACCCTGTACAAGGCGCGGCACCCCTCGGCCGTAGGCACGGCGACCCCGGCGGTCGACTCCGGCGCCGTAGCGGTCGCCAAGCAGCAGCTCGCCTCCGCGAAGCTCGGACGCACCGCCGCCGCCGGCAGCATCACGTCGGCCGAGACCGCGCTGTCGCAGGCTGAGGACGACGCCGATGCACGCACCGTGACGGCATCGGTCTCCGGCGTCATCACCGTGCTCAACGCCCAGAACGGCCAGTCGCTTTCCGGGAACAGCTCGTCCAACTCGGGTTCGTCCGCGGCTTCGGCCGGGTCGAGCTCGAACAGTGCGGTCGAGATATCCAACCTGTCGACCATCTACGCTCAGGTGAGCATCAACGAGATCGACCTCGTCAACGTCAAGGTGGGCCAGCCCGCGGCCGTCACGTTCGACGCTCTGTCCGACGTGGTCGAGTCAGGAACCGTCAACTCGATCGCTCCGACCGGGATCTCCTCGTCAGGCGTGGTCACCTACAACGTCAGCATCAGCCTCACTCACCCTGACTCCCGTCTGCGGCCGACGATGAGCTGCACCGCCGTCATCACGACCGCGGCGCGTCCGGACGCGCTCGTCGTGCCCTCGGCGGCTGTGCGCTCCGACACCACCACGCAGGGCAAGTACGTGCTCGTCGGCGACACGACCACCGGCGCCATCACGCAAGTCGACGTCAAGACCGGTGTCGTCGTAGGCACGCAGACAGAGATACTCTCGGGGCTCACCGCAGGCCAGACGGTGCTGATCGGTGGCACCTCCTCCACCACGACCGGGACGGGCGGCGCGCGCGCCGGCGGTGGCGGTCTCGGGATCCTGTTCGGGCGGGGCTAGCAGAGGTGGCCCCGATCCTCGAGGTCAGGGACCTCGTGAAGATCTACTCGACCGCGGCTGATGAGGCGCCTGCTCTCGGCGGCGTGTCGCTGGCGGTCGAGCGCGGGGAGTTCGTGGCGATCATGGGCCCGTCGGGTTCCGGCAAGTCCACGCTCATGAACATCCTCGGCTGTCTGGACACCCAGACGACGGGGACCTACACGCTCGACGGCGTGGACGTCTCGGAGCTCGACGACGAGCAGCTCGCCGAGATACGGGCGACCCGCATCGGGTTCGTGTTCCAGTCCTTCAACCTGCTCCCGCGAGCCACCGTCCTGCGCAACGTGGAGCTCCCGATGATCTACACGAAGGTCCCTCTGGCGCGCCGGGAGGACAAGGCCATCAGCGCGCTCGAGGCTGTCGGTCTCGACGAGACGCGCTGGACGCATCGAAGCAACGAGCTGTCCGGCGGGCAGATGCAGCGTGTGGCGATAGCCCGCGCACTGGTGAACGACCCGGCGATCATCCTCGCGGACGAGCCGACCGGCAACCTGGACACACGGACGGGCGAGATCATCCTCGCGACGTTCCGCACGCTGCAGGAGCAGGGGCGCACCATCGTTCTCATCACGCACGAGCACTCCGTCGCCGCTCACGCGGACCGCGCGGTCCACCTTCTCGACGGGCTCATCGTCAGCAGCGAGGCCGCTGCCGAGCACGATGCGCCTTCGGCCGGGGTGATCCTGTGAGCCTCTACGACCTGTTCCACGAGACGTTCCTGTCGGTGACCAACAACAAGGTCCGTTCCGCGCTCACCATCCTGGGCATCGTGGTCGGCATCTCTGCCGTCATCCTGATGGTCTCGATCGGCCAGGGTGCGCAGGCTTCCATCACCTCCTCGATCTCGTCGGCAGGCGCCAACCTGCTCACCGTCTCCTCCGGCGGCGGCCGCTTCGGCGGGTTCGGCGGCGGAGTAGCGCGCGGCGGCGGAGGCGGCGGCAGTGCCGTCACCCTGACCCAGGCCGACGTGACGCTCATCGAGAGTCTGCCCGGTGTGGCAAGCGTCTCTGAGAGCAACCAGTCGCAGTCCTCGGTCGCGGCCCCCGGAGTCAGCGTGGACCTCCGCGTCATCGGCGCCGGCTACAACTACGATTCGGTCAACGGGATCACGACCACGGGCGGCTCGTTCATCGGCACCGAGGACAACCGCAGCTCCGCCAAGGTGTGCGTGCTCGGCCCCACGGCCGTGACCGACCTGTTCGGCACCGGCGCCGACCCGATCGGCCAGGAGGTGCGGATCGGCGGGGTCACCTACACCGTCGTGGGCGTCACGAAGACCCAGGGCGGCTCGAGCTTCCTGAACGCGGACGAGGTCGTCTACATCCCGCTGACCACACTGCAGCGGTACATGACCGGCAACACCAACCTGGACAGCATCACCGTGCAGGCGGCGACCGCCGGTGATGTCACGAACGTCACGGACGAGATCACCACCGCCATGCTCAGCGCGCACAACGTCAAGGACCCGACCCAGCCCGGATTCACCGTGCAGTCGCAGTCGGCCATTCTCTCGACGGCGTCGACGATCACCGGCACGTTCACGCTGCTGCTCGCCTCGATCGCGGGCATATCGCTGCTCGTCGGCGGCATCGGCATCATGAACATGATGCTGACGACCGTGACCGAGCGGACGCGCGAGATCGGGCTGCGCAAGGCGATCGGAGCAAGGCCGCGGGACATCACATCGCAGTTCCTCACGGAGGCGGTGACGCTCTGTTTGACCGGCGGCATCATCGGCATCCTGATCGGCTGGGGCGGTTCCGAGATCATCAACCTGACCAAGCTGATGACGACGCTCGTCACGTGGCAGTCGGTGGCGCTCGGAGTCGGCGTGTGCGCCGGCATCGGCATCGTGTTCGGCTACTACCCGGCACGCCGCGCATCCAAGCTCGACCCGATCGAGGCGCTGCGGTACCAGTAGGAGCGTTCGCGCGGGACTTCCGACGGGGCGTCGCTCGAGAGAGCGGCGCCCCGCTTGCGTGCGGGGAGGCGGAAGGGGCGGGCGGGCGCGGGGCGGCGCGGGCGCGCAGGCGTGGGACGTGGCTGCGGCGTCCACACGTCCTCCACACCGGACCGCCAGGATGTCCACCTCCAGCCCACTGCGGTCACACCGGCGGGCGCGAAGATGTGTTCAGGCGAGAATCCCCCCGTTCCGCCGACCCCCTCCCTGCACGAGGGCAGACCGCCCGCCAGAGCGCCCCCTCTGAGCGGGCGGTGCCCTGTCCGGGGTCAGGCGCGGCCGTGGGAGTGGGTAGTGAGGGCCTCGTTGCGCGCCGCGCTCAATCGTTCGGCGGCGTCCGTCAGCGGGGCCGTCGTATGCAGGTATCGCAGCGCCGTCTCCATCCGCTTCCACCCGTGGATCTCCATCACTTCGCGCACCGTCGCGCCGCTGGCGAGGTACAGCGAGGCGCTCGTGTGCCGCAGATCGTGGATGCGGGTGGCCGGGTCGAGGCCGGCGCGCCCGAGCGCGGGCGCGAAGACGCGCCGGCGGAAGTCGTCGCCGTCGAGCGGAGTGCCGCGCGGGCCGCAGAAGACGAGGCGCTCCGGGTGTCGCGGGCACGTGGCGCGCCAGGCGGTGAGTTCGCTGGCCAGGTGCGGCGGGATCGGGACGGTGCGGCTCTCGCCGTTCTTCGTGGAGCGCTGGAGGTGCTGCCGGTAGCGGGTCTTGTCCACGGTGATGAGGCGTGTGGCCAGGTCGATGTCGTCCCACGTGAGCGCGCGGAGCTCCCCGAGGCGGATGCCGGTCCAGGCGGCGGTGGCGACGAACGCGCGGTAGGGCACCGGCGTGGCCGCCACGAGGCGCTCGACCTCATCGATCGACAGGATGCGGCGCTCGTCGGCGGCCGGCGCGGCCGCGTCGAACCAGCCGGCCGGGTTGCGGGGGAACGTGCCGATCCGATAGTGCCAGCTCAGGCAGGCGCGCACGGGGACCAGCACGTTGGAGAGGCGCTTTGCGGCCACGCCGTCGTCACCGAGCGCGACGACCAGGTCGGCGATCGTGGAACCGTCGATGTCGGCCAGCGGCAGGCGGCCGATGCGCGGGCCGATGTGGCGGCGGTAGGCGCTGCGGTAGTCGGCGAGCGTGGACAGGCGCAGCGGGCGCTGGCTCACGCTGCGGTAGGCGAGCCAGCGCTCCCAGGCTTGGGCGAAGCTGGGGGGTGGGGTCGGTGGCGGGTTGCACGGCGCGCTTCCTGACGATCGGGCGGTACGCCGATGGTGCTTCGGCGGCCTTGCCGAACTCTTTCCGCGGTCGGTCCGCAAGCGGGCAGGGTATTCTCACTGGCGCAACCGTGACGTACAATGCTAATGAGATTTGTACGTCAGGAGAGGTCATGAACACCAAACTCACGCTCCGCATGGACGATGCGCTGATCGAGCGCGCGAAGCAGTACTCGGACCGTTCCGGAAAGTCGCTCTCGCGGCTCGTGAGCGAGTTCTTCTCGGCAATCGACGCGCCGGCCGCGCCGGCCGACCTCACGCCGCGGGTGAGGTCGCTCGTGGGCGCGCTGTCGGGTTCGCCCCTCGATGAGGATGACTACCGCCGCCATCTGGAGGAGAAGCACGCATGAGGGTGCTGTTCGACACGAACGTGGTGCTGGACGTCCTGCTACAGCGCGATCCCCACGCCCGGCCCGCCGCACAGCTCATGTCGCTCGTCGATCAGAGGCACCTCGAGGGATACCTCTGCGCGACCACCATCACCACCGTCCACTACCTGGCTGCCGAGGCGCTCGGCGCGAAGCGGGCAGCTTCACTCGTGGCGACATTGCTGGACGTGTTCCGCATCGCCCCGGTGGACGGCGAGGTCGTCGCCGGAGCGCTCGGACTCGGCTTCACCGACTTCGAGGACGCTGTGATCCACGAGGCCGCGGCGCTGGCGGGGGCGACGGCGATCGTGACGCGGAACCGCCGCGACTTCAAAGGGGCGACGATCGCCGTGTTCGACCCGGCAGAGATGCTGGCCGCAGTCTGCGCATCGGAGGCGCTCGGCATGGCTGGCGAAGTGGCCGAGACGTACGCCGTCGCGCTGGCTCCGCCGATGTCGATGAGGGAGGCGCGCGGCTTCCTCCCAAGCCTAGCGAGCGACTTTCACCGGGAGCCGGATCGGTTCTAGCAGACTCGAAGGACGCCCCGACGCGCACGACCGTCGGAATCCGGTTGAGTTATACGCACAGGCGTTGTACTGTGCGTATAACTCTTGGAGGTTGCAATGCGAAAGCAGCCCATCGAAGTCCAGACGCTGTACGCGGAACTGCTCGACCGCCTCATCGCCCTCGAGGCGCAGCGAGCGTTCGGGCACGCGCCCGGCAGCTTCGTACTCAAGACGATCAAGGGAGCCGACTACTACTACTTCCAGCAGGTCGATCCAGGCGGCAAACGCCGCCAATCGTATGTGGGGCGTCGCTCCGAGCAGCTCGAGGCGCTGGCCAAGCGGTACGCGGACGAGCGGAGTCTCGCTGCGCCCGACACAGCCGGAATCGAGCGGCTGTCCGCGCTGCTGCGTACCGGAGGAGCCCTGCGGACTGACGCGGCCTCCGCGCGCGTCGTGAGGGCGCTCGCCGACAGCGGAGTGTTCAGGTTGGGTGGAGTACTTGTCGGCACCCACGCCTTCATCGTCTTGGGAAACGTGCTCGGTGTCGACTGGGGCGGCACCGGCCTGCGGACGCAGGATGTCGACATCGCGGCTTCGAATTCTATCAGCGTCGCGGTGGGTAGCGATGACACGGATCTGCCGGGCGTGCTCGACAGGTTGGAGATGGGGTTCCTGCCGGTTCCTGCCCTCGCCCCCACGGGTAACACGACATCGTTCAAGGTACGGGGGCAGGGATTGCGGGTCGACTTGCTTGCCCCCGCTGCGCGCGCCGGTCAACGCGATGTGCTGATCAGGCGTCTCAACGCGTGGGCCCAACCTCTCAAGTTCCTGGACTACGTGATGGACGACACCGTGAGCGCTGCCGCGATAGACGGAGGAGCCGTGCTGGTGACCGTCCCGTCTCCCGCACGGTTCGCCCTGCACAAGCTGATGGTCGCGAACGAGCGCCCCGCCGCGATGCATGCCAAGGTTGAGAAGGACCTGTGGCAGGCCGCCCGCGTCCTGGAAGTTGTCCTGGACGAGCGGCGCGGCGACCTGCGGATCGCATGGGACGCACTGTCGGCTCGCGGACTCGGCTGGGTGCGGAGGGCGGTCGCCGGCTTGAGGGCGCTCGAGTCGAGCGCA
>Ga0209748_1001559_pt1 | contig 11264 bp, 8 predicted proteins | sample BarGraIncu00421A_FD_185490 | JGI IMG/M metagenome (GOLD analysis project Ga0209748, IMG submission 185490) | Arctic peat soil microbial communities from Barrow, Alaska - Barrow Graham LP Incubations 004-21A (SPAdes) (version 2) | ecosystem: Environmental > Terrestrial > Soil > Wetlands > Peat... | reverse complement strand
GCGCGCTCCTCGTCCGTTCGTCGCGTGGGGCAGGGCAGGGGATTACGGGTACTGTGTCGAACGAAGACCCGACGTACAGTATCGCACCCGCCGAGAGTTACGAGGCATCCATGTCCACCGTCGACGACAAGAAGGACCCGATCCCCGAGGTCATGCCGCTGATCCCGCTACGGGACCTCGTGCTGTTCCCGAACCTCGTCGTGCCCCTGTTCGTGGGACGCGAGAAGTCGATCCTGGCGCTCGAGGAGGCGATGCGCGGCGACCATCACGTGGCCCTCGTCGCCCAGTTGGTGCCGGACACCCAGGACCCCGAGGCCTCCGACCTCCACGTGGTCGGCTGCGTCGCGACGGTGCTGCAGGAGCTGAAGCTGCCCGACGGCACCGCCAAGGCGCTCGTCGAGGGCGTCGTCCGCATGCGGATCGTCGAGTTCGTCGCGACCGAGCCGTACCTGCAGGTGCGCGTCGAGGTCGTCCAGGAGGTCGCCTCGGCGGACCTCGAGACGCAGGCCCTGATGCGAGCGCTCGTTGCCGACTTCGAGAAGGCCGCCGAACTGGGCAAGCCCATCCCGCAGGAGGTCCTGATGGCCGCCGGCGCGGTCGAGGAGCCGGGCCGCCTCGCCGACTTCGTCGCCTTCCACCTCAATCTCAAGTCCGAGGAGAAGCAGATCGTCCTCGAGGCGATCGATCCGGGGGAGCGACTCGAGAAGGCCTCGCTGTTCCTCCACAAGGAGCTTCAGATCCTCGAACTGGGCTCGAAGATCCAGAACCGCGTCAAGGAGTCGATGAGCGCCTCGCAGCGCGAGTACTTCCTCCGCGAGCAACTCAAGGCGATCCAGCAGGAACTCGGCGCCTACGACGAGGCCCAGGCCGAGCTGGACGAGTACCGCGCCAAGATAGCGGCCGCCGGCATGACCGAGGCGGTCGAGGAGAAGGCGCTCAAGGAGCTCGGCCGCCTGGAGAAGATGCCGTCCGCGGCGGCTGAGACAGGCGTCATCCGCACCTATCTCGACTGGCTCGTGGGTCTTCCGTGGACGGTCGAGGATGAGGAGAAGCTCGACCTGATCGAGGCGAAGCGCATCCTCGACGAGGACCACTACGGTCTCGACAAGGTGAAGGAGCGCATCCTCGAGTACCTCGCCGTCCACAAGCTGACCAACGCGCAGCGCGGTCCCATCCTGTGCTTCGTCGGGCCTCCCGGCGTGGGTAAGACCTCGATCGGCAAGTCGATCGCCCGGTCATTGGGGCGGCGTTTCATCCGGATGTCGCTCGGGGGCGTGCACGACGAGGCGGAGATCCGTGGCCACCGGCGCACGTACGTCGGCGCATTGCCCGGGCGCATCATCCAGTCGATCAACACCGCGGGCACACGCAACCCCGTCTTCATGATGGACGAGGTCGACAAGGTGGGCGTCGACTTCCGCGGAGACCCGACCTCCGCGCTGCTCGAGGTCCTCGACCCCGAGCAGAACTTCGCGTTCCAGGATCACTACCTCGAAGCGCCGTTCGACCTGTCCGACATCATGTTCATCACGACGGCGAACCTGCTCGACACGATCCCGCCGGCGTTGCAGGACCGCATGGAGGTCATCCACTTCCCGGGCTACACCGAGGACGAGAAACTGCACATCGCGCGGCAGTACCTTGTGCCCAAGCAGCTCAGGGAGCACGGGCTGAAGGCGACGAGGCTCGAGATCGCCGACGAAGCGATCGGCGAGATCGTGCGCCGCTACACGCGTGAGGCCGGCGTGCGCGGGCTCGAGCGTCAGATCGCGTCCATGTGCCGGCAGGTCGCGCGCAAGGTCGTCGAGGGTCACAGGGGCAAGACCCGCGTGACCGGCCGCACCGTCCACCGCTACCTCGGGCCGCCGCGCTTCAACTTCGGGATCGCCGAGGACTCCGACGAGATCGGCACCGCCACGGGGCTCGTCTGGACTGAGGCCGGCGGAGATGTGATCTTCATCGAGGCCACGACCATGTTCGGGAAGGGCGAACTCATCCTGACCGGTCAGCTCGGCGACGTCATGCGCGAGTCGGCGCAGGCCGCCGTGTCCTACATCCGGGCGCATGCGGTCGAATGGTCGATCGCCCCGGACTTCAACGAGAAGATGGACCTCCACATCCACGTGCCTGCAGCGGCGACGCCCAAGGACGGGCCGTCCGCGGGGATCACGATGGCCACGGCGCTGGCGTCTGCGCTGATGGGCTGCCCCGTGCGCCGGGACGTGGCGATGACGGGCGAGATCACGCTGCGGGGCAACGTCCTGCCCATCGGCGGCCTCAAGGAGAAGCTCCTGGCCGCCCACCGTGCGGGCATCAAGACCGTTCTCATCCCCAAGGACAACGTGCGCGACCTCGACCTGCTGCCCCCGCACGTTCGCGACGAGATCGAGATCGTGCCCGTGTCCGGCATGCGGGAGGTGCTGGAACGGGCGCTGGTTCGCCCGTGCCATCCGAAGGTCCGCAAGGGCAAGTAGCGACCGCCGGGAGCGGTCGGACGCGCCGCATGGGCGCCGGCCGGGACCGCCGGCCGCTCGTCACTCGGAGTCGCGGCCCCGTCGTACCCGCGTCGCGTCGTCGCGCTTGCGCCACCAGGCCTTGACCTCCCTCACGAGCGAGCGGACGAGGCCGTAGCGCAGGCGCATGGCGGCGACGAGCGCACGACCGGAGACCGGACGCAGGGGGATGTACGCCCGCTGCCTGACCCTGGTCTCGGGATTCCAGTGTCGCAGCCACGGTGCGTCGCCGATCAGGCTCACGAAGTCGACGCCGGGATCGTCGCAGGCCCACTCAAGCCCCTTGTGGGTCAGGAGTCGTCCGGGCGACGCCTGCGCGTACGACTCGTCATAGCCGCACTTCAGCAGCACGCACCCGCGGCCCGTGTACACCCAGAACCCCGCCGCGATGCAGCGTCCCTCGGCGCGCAGGGAGCGCACCTCGCAGTGTCCGTCCCGTACGAGCCTCCCCAACAGGTCGCGGTAGAACGCCTCGTACCACGGCCGCCGTCTGATCGACGAGCCGTGCGCGCCCTTCCAGCCGGACGCCTCGACCTCGAGCAACTCCTCGTAGCCGGCTGCAAGGTCCGCGGGGTCCTTGCCACGGACGTACATCGCTCCCGCGAGCGATTCGAAGGCCCCGGGCGGCCCTGTTGAGCGTCTGGCGCGACTTGCGCGACAGGCGCGCCATGAACGCGTCGGACGTCATGTCCGTGGGAACCACGAACTCGTCCCCGTCGGAGAACACGAACCACGAAGGGGGGGCGTGCCCGGCGGGGTCTCCCCACATGACCGTGTCCCGGCGGGCGCGTCCGACAGCGAGGACGGCGGGTCTGCCGGGCCGCCGGCGCAGGTACTTGACCACGTGGGGGGAGAAGCGCCTGCCGGGCCTCGTCCTCCGGGCCGATGACGTCGCTGATCGCCCATCCCTCGCAAAGGGGCATCGCCCACACACGGACCGGGACCCGCAGGCTGCGGTCGAATCGCTCCTCGAGGGGCAGGATCGCACGGACGCGTTCAGCATCCGATAGGGCCAGACAGCGGAAGCGTTCCGGCGCGGGGCACAACTGGGCAACGTATGCCGAGTATGCCTCGTGGGAGTGGCACATCGCGACGTCTGGCATCTCGTCGCAGAGCCGCCGCCAGTCGGCCTCAAGCGCCGCCAGGCCCTCCGGGCCGACGTGCTCCGTGATCCTCCAGTGCACCCCATCCATCTCCCGCGCCTCCCTCTGTTCAGGAGAGTGCCGCCTCCGGGGCGCGGTGTAAAGTGACGGCGGGTGGAGCCTCACGGACGGTCGGTGCGACAGGCGGAAGAGGAAGAACATGCGCGTTCTCGTCACCGGCGGTGCCGGCTTCATCGGCAGCAACCTCGTTCACGCGCTGGTGGCGGGCGGGCATTCGGTCGCGGTGGTCGACGACCTGTCCACCGGATCGGGCGCGAACCTGCACCCGGCTGCGCACTTCCGCAGCCTCGACGTGCTCGATCCCGGGCTGCAGAGCGCCATGGTCGACTTCGCGCCCGACGCCGTGGTCCATCTCGCTGCCCAGACCGACGTGCAGCGCTCCATCGCCGACCCTGAGCGCGATCGTGCAGTCAACGTCGGCGGCACCGCGGCCGTTGCGCGTGCGGCGGCAGCCGCGGGCGCGCGCAGGATGCTGTCGGCCTCCTCGGCGGCGGTCTACGGCGACCCGGAGTCGCTGCCGCTGGCCGAGGATGCGGCGAAGCGCCCGGCCAATCCCTACGGCTCGTCCAAGCTCGCCGCCGAGGAGGCGCTCGCGGAGGCGCTCGAGGGCACGGGAGTCGACTTCGCGTCGATGCGCTTCTCCAACGTGTACGGCCCGCGGCAGGACTGGCGCGGGGAGGGCGGCGTGGTGGCCATCATGGCAGCGCGCTTCGCCGCAGGCGAGGCGCCCGTGATCTTCGGTGACGGAGCTCAGACCCGCGACTTCATCTACGTGGGCGACGTCGTTGCTTTCATCCTCGACGCGCTCGAACTCGACGCGCCGCTTGCCGGGCCGATGCCCGACGGTCCCGCCTACAACGTCTCGACCGGTGTGCCGACCTCCGTCGAGCAGGTCGCGGGCTACTTGCGCGCCCTGTCGCGCGTTCTGGTGGACTCGGAGCATCGGCCCGCTCGCGACGGAGACATCCTGCACAGCGTCTTGGACCCGGCCAAGGCCGCCCGGACCGTTGGCTGGCAGGCACGGCAGCCGGTAGAAGCCGGGCTGGCGCTCACGTGGCGATGGTTCTCGGCGAACCTGTGATGGCCGCTTCGCCCGACCCGTTCGCTCTCTACGAAGCCAAGGCGCTCGCGGAGCTCGTCGACGCCGACGCGCTCGCGGGCGTGGGAGCGGGAGGTTGGAGCGGCGATCCGACCGGTACCGTGGCCCTCGTGTCGGGCAGCGCGCTTCCCGACGATGCTGCCGAGGCGTTGAGCAAGGCCCTTGCGGCGCTCGGATTCGCCGCGGACACCGCGTTCGTGGTCACGTCGCGGCCTCGGGGCGCCCGGCCGCAAGGGGCTCCGGCGCGGCTCCGACTCGCGCTGGAAGCGGTGGACGCACCTCTCGCACTGGCGGTGGACTCGGAGGCCGCGGCCGATCTCGCATCCGCTTTCGGCATCGATCGGCTCGAGCCGGGAAGGCCCGTACGTTCGGTCGGCCGTGTGCTCGGCAGCGTCGGCGACTTCGCGGCGTCGCTCGGAGACACGAAGCTCAAGGCGCGGTCCTGGGCTGCCATCAGGGCGGTCGCCGCTGCCGCGGGCCACACGACGCGAACGAAGCGCCCCTAGGGGCGCTTCGCGGAAGCTTGCTCAGACGTCGTGGAGCCGCGAGGACCTAGTCCTCTTCGATCTCCGTGATCGCACCCATGGGGCACTCCTCCAGGCACGACTCGCACCCGGTGCAGTTGTCGTCGTTGACAGGCTCCGCCACGTCCCCGACCAACTCGATCACTCCTTCCGGGCACGCGTCTACGCAGACGCCGCAACCGGAGCATTCTTCCTCATCGATGATGGGTCGGGGCATATCGGGTCCCTTTCGTATCGGCGGTGGCCAAGGAGCGGTCGCGGGTACCTTACCGACTGGCGCGGCGGGTGTAAAGAGGCCACGCGCCCGTCGGCGGAGCACCGGGTTTCCTCGTCCGTGGCGACGGGTAGCATGTCTTGGTGACACGAACATAACTTGACAACGTGGCACTTAGATTTGTACCATGCAGGAGGCGCGCAGCGCCGCGCTTTCACTATCGGTATCGGAAGGAGATCCACCACCATGGCAAAGGTACTCGGCATCGACCTGGGGACCACGAACTCGGCAATGTCCGTGCTCGAGGGCGGGGAACCCGTGATCATCATCAACTCCGAGGGCGATCGCACCACGCCTTCGGTCGTCGCGTTCCGCAAGGACGGCGAGCGTATCGTCGGCAAGTCCGCAAAGAACCAGGCGATCACCAACCCCGAGAACACCGTCAAGTCGATCAAGCGCTTCATCGGGCGCAAGTTCGAGGAGACCTCCTCGGAGCGCAAGACGGTCGCCTACCAGGTCGTCAAGGGCAAGGACGGTCGCGCTTCCGTCGAGATCGAGGGCAAGGACTTCACCCCCGAGGAGATCTCGGCGATGATCCTGCAGAAGCTCAAGGCCGACGCCGAGAAGTACCTCGGCGAGACGATCACTCAGGCCGTCATCACCATCCCGGCCTACTTCAACGACATGCAGCGCCAGGCCACGAAGGACGCGGGCAAGATCGCGGGCCTCGAGGTCCTGCGCATCATCAACGAGCCGACCGCGGCCGCTCTGGCCTACGGGCTGGACAAGGGCGCCAAGGAGCAGACCGTCCTGGTCTTCGACCTGGGCGGCGGCACCTTCGACGTCTCGATCCTCGAGCTCGGCGACGGCGTCTACGAGGTCAAGTCCACCAACGGCGACAACCACCTGGGCGGAGACGACTGGGACCAGAAGGTCATCGACTGGCTGGCCGACAAGTTCAAGGCGGACCATGGCATCGACCTTCGCGTCGACAAGATGGCCCTCCAGCGTCTGAAGGAGAAGGCCGAGCAGGCCAAGATGGAGCTCTCCGGCGCCCAGACGGTCAAGATCGAACTGCCGTTCATCACCGCCGACGCGTCGGGCCCGAAGCACCTCTCCTACGATCTGACCCGCGCGGAGTTCCTGAAGATCACCGCCGACCTTCTGGACCGCTGCAAGAAGCCGGTCGAGGCGGCCATGAAGGACGCCGGCATGAAGATGGGCGATCTCGACGAGGTCATCCTTGTCGGCGGCTCGACTCGCATGCCCGCCGTTCAGGAGCTTGTGAAGTCGCTCACCGGCAAGGACCCGCACATGGGAGTCAACCCGGACGAGGTCGTCGCACTCGGCGCGGCCATCCAGGGCGGCGTGCTCGCCGGCGACGTCAAGGGCATTCTGCTGCTGGACGTCACCCCGCTCTCCTTGGGCGTCGAGACGCTGGGCGGCGTCATGACCAAGATGATCGACCGCAACACCACCATCCCGACCCGAAAGACCGAGACCTACACGACCGCGGCCGACGGCCAGACCTCTGTGGAGATCCACGTCCTGCAGGGCGAGCGCGAGATGGCCTCGGCCAACAAGACGCTCGGCAAGTTCACGCTCGCCAACATCCCGTCCGCCCCGCGCGGCGTTCCGCAGGTCGAGGTCACCTTCGACATCGACGCCAACGGCATCGTCAACGTCACCGCCAAGGACCGCGGCACCGGTCAGGAACAGAAGATCACGATCTCCGGCTCGACGGCTCTCTCCGACGACGAGGTCGAGAAGATGGTCAAGGACGCCGAGGCTCACGCCGACGACGACCGCAAGGTGAAGGAAGCCGCGGAGGCGCGCAACGTCGCCGACACGCTGGTCTATGCCACCGAGAAGACCATCAAGGACCTGGGCGACAAGGTCCCTGCCGAGACCAAGACCGATGTGGAGTCCCAGGTCACCGCAGTCAAGGAAGCCCTCCAGGGCGACGACACCGACGCGATCAAGGCCGCGACCGAGAAGCTCCAGGCGGCGTCCTACAAGCTGGCCGAGATCGTGTACGCCGACGCTCAGACGGAGTCGGGCGAGGGCGAGCCGGCCGAGGGCGAGGCTCCGACGGAGCCCGCTGAGGACGAGGAAGTCGCCGACTACGAGGTCGTCGACGAAGACAAGAAGTAACCGATGGTCCCCCGCAAACCACACCACGCTCACGATGATGACGGGCGCGCGTCCGAGGCCTCACACCGGCTCGACCCCGAGTTGGAGACGGACCTCGGCGCGCAGCTCGAGGCCGGCCTGACCGCTTCCGCCGAGCTCGACGCCGCCCGCGCGGAGGCGGAACGCAACCTTGCGGCCGCCCAGCGCTGGCAGGCGGAGTTCGAGAACTACAAGCGGCGCCAGGAGCGCGACTCGGTCGAGATGCGGGCCCGCGCGAGTGAGCGCATCATCGAGGCGCTGTTCCCGGTCGTCGACGATCTCGACCGCGCGATCGACCACACCGTGGAGAGCGCCGCTGCGGGCAACGAGCTGGAGCACCTGCTGACCGGTGTGGAGATGGTCCGGACGAGGATCCTCGGCGTGTTCGCCAACAAAGGCGTGACCGTGATCGATCCCTTCGGCGAGGCGTTCGACCCGCATCTGCACCAGGCCGTCTCGGAGCGCGTCGACCCCGAGCTCCCGGAGCACACGGTCGTGGAGGTCTACCAGAAGGGATTCGTTCTGGGCGGTCGCGTGCTCCGTCCGGCCACCGTTGTGGTCAGCACCGGCGGTCCCTCGGTCACGGCCCAGGCGTAGGAGGCCGCCGCCATGGCAGCCAAGGACTACTACGAGACCCTCGGGGTGCCGAAGTCCGCAACGGCAGACGAGATCAAGAAGGCGTACCGCCGGCTGGCCCGCAAGCACCACCCGGACGCCGGCGGCAAAGAGGAGAAGTTCAAAGAGGTCGGTGAGGCCTACGAGGTGCTCTCCGATCCTGAGAAACGCACGCAGTACGACCAGTACGGCGCCTACTTCGGCGGCAACGTCCCGCCCGGGGCCGGCGGCTCCGGCGGCTTCCCGGGCGGTGGCGCGGGCTGGCCCGGCGGGATGCCGGGGAGCCGGACCTACACCAACGTCGACCTGGGCGACCTGGGCGACATCTTCGGCAGCATGTTCTCGGGTGGAGGCGCCGGGATGGGTGGCGCGCGGCGCCCGACCGCCCAGCGCGGGCGCGACCTCGCGTACGAGGTCTCGGTCACGTTCGACGAAGCGCTCACGGGTGTGTCCACGAAGGTCGACGTGCAGCGCACCGAGGAGTGTCCGGCCTGCCACGGCTCGGGCGCCGCTCCCGGTACCGGCCCGGTCACCTGCCCCGTGTGCAAGGGCACCGGTCACACCGCACAGGGCCAAGGGCTCTTCTCGGTGTCGCGCACCTGCCCTCGCTGCGGTGGCGCGGGCAGCATCGTCGAGACTCCATGCACGACCTGCCGCGGCAAGGGCAAGGTCGTCAAGGTCAAGCCGGTGACCGTCCAGATCCCGGCGGGCGTGACCGACGGGGGCAAGATCCGCTTCAAGGGAAGAGGTGAGCCCGGCGTGAGCGGAGGGCCTTCCGGTGACCTCTACGTGGTCACGCGTATCACGCCCCATCCGTACTTCTCGCGCGACAAGGCGGACGTGATCCTCGAACTCCCGATCTCGATCGCGGAGGCTGCTCTGGGCGCGCAGCTCGAGGTCCCGACGCCCGATGGGCGGGTCAAGCTCAAGATCGCCCCCGGGACGCAGGACGGCAAGGTCTACAAGCTCCCGGGTAAGGGCGCGCCCAAGCTCAAGGGGAGCGGCAAGGGCGATCTGCGCGTCCGGGTGAGCGTGGTCGTACCTTCCGATCTCAACGCCGAGCAGAAGGAGCTTCTCAAGCGCTTCGCCTCCTCGCGCGGCGAGGCGGACGACCTTCGCCCGCACTTCTCGAACCACTAGGAGGCACGGAGCGATGCCACGCAGACGACGGAACCTCTTCGCGGACAACGACCGTCCGCTCTACATGATCAGCGTCGCCGCCGAACTCGCCGGCGTCCATCCGCAGACCCTGCGGATCTACGAGCGTCGCAGCCTCGTCTCCCCGCAGCGGACGGCGGGCAACACGCGCGTCTACTCGGATGCCGACATAGAACGGCTGCGGCTCATACAGCAGCTCACGCAGGAAGAGGGGATCAACCTCGCCGGCGTCGTCCGCATCATCGAGCTCGAGGACGAGCGCGAGCGTCTCGCAGCGGAGAACGAACAGCTGCGCCTGGTCCTCGAAGGCGTTCGTCGCCGGTCCGCCGAATACGAGGCGACGCGGGCCACCATGGTGCGCACGGAGATGGTGCTCATCCCGCGAGGCGGCCTGCAGCGCCGCTACCACCCGTAGGCGACGCCCCGCGGGCGAACGCCGTCTGCCGTACCGGCCTCGGCGTCCCGCATCCCACGACCCGAGGACGTGATCCACATGCGACTCGACCGACTCACCGTCAAGGCCCAGGAGGCGCTCCAGGCCGGCTACGGCATCGCGAGCGACGCCGGGCAACAGGTCATCGAGCCTGAGCACCTGCTCAAGGCGCTGCTCGACCAGGCCGAGGGCATCGTCCGGCCCGTCGTCCAGAAGGTGGGCGCGGACCCCGACGCGATCGGCGCGGAGATCGACGAAGCGATCGCCCACCTGTCGAAAGTGAGCGGGGCAGGGCTCCAGGTGGGCGTCGGCCCGCGGCTCAACACGGTCATGGAGCAGGCATTCAAGGCCGCCGAGGCACGCAAGGACACCTACGTCTCGACCGAGCACCTGCTCATCGCGATGGCGGATGATCCCGGGGATGCCGGTCACGCGCTCGCGCGCGCGGGCGTCACCGCGGCGCGCCTCGGGACCGCGCTCGACGAGCTGCGCGGCGGGGCCCGCGTCGTCGATGCGAATCCCGAGTCCCAGTTCCAGTCGCTGGAGCGCTTCAGCCGCAACCTCACGCAGGCCGCGCGCGACGGCAAGCTCGACCCGGTCATCGGCCGCGACTCGGAGATCCGCCGGGTCATCCAGGTGCTGTCGCGGCGCACGAAGAACAACCCCGTGCTCATCGGCGAGCCGGGCGTCGGCAAGACCGCGATCGTTGAGGGTCTCGCGCTGCGGATCGTGAGCGGCGACATCCCGTCGTCGTTGGCTGACAAGGAGGTCGTCGCGCTCGATCTGGCCGCGATGGTGGCAGGCTCGAAGTACCGCGGCGAGTTCGAGGACCGTCTCAAGGCGGTACTGCGCGAGATCGAGCAGGCGGAAGGCCGGCTCATCCTGTTCATCGACGAACTGCACACCATCGTCGGCGCCGGCGCCGCCGAGGGCGCCATCGACGCGTCGAACATGCTCAAGCCTGCGCTGGCCCGAGGCGAACTGCGGGCGGTGGGCGCCACGACGCTGGACGAATACCGCGAACACATCGAGAAGGACGCGGCGCTCGAGCGCCGGTTCCAGCCCGTCTACGTCGGCGAGCCCTCGGTCGAGGACACGGTCGCGATCCTTCGCGGTATCAAGGAGAAGTACGAGGTCCATCACGGGGTACGCATCACCGACGGTGCGCTCGTCGCGGCCGCTGCGCTGTCGCACCGCTACATCGCCGATCGTTTCCTTCCCGACAAGGCCATCGACCTGGTCGACGAGGCGGCGAGCCGCCTGCGTATCGAGATCGACTCGATGCCGACCGAGGTCGACGTGGTCGACCGCCAGCTGCGGCAGCTCCAGATCGAGGAGGCGGCGCTCGCGAAGGAGACCGATGCGGCTTCGGC
>Ga0209748_1001558_pt1 | contig 11265 bp, 11 predicted proteins | sample BarGraIncu00421A_FD_185490 | JGI IMG/M metagenome (GOLD analysis project Ga0209748, IMG submission 185490) | Arctic peat soil microbial communities from Barrow, Alaska - Barrow Graham LP Incubations 004-21A (SPAdes) (version 2) | ecosystem: Environmental > Terrestrial > Soil > Wetlands > Peat... | reverse complement strand
GAGCCGATGAGGCCCTTGCTGTAGTGGCGCAGGAGCTCCTCGTCGACCAGCGGCTTGTAGTAGAAGCCCGCCACCCACGCGTCGGAGACGATGGCCATGAGGTTCTGATAGCCCTGCAGGTCCTTGGCCAGGAGCAGCAGGTGGTAGATGTCGGGCTTCTGTCCGCGCGTCAGGCGCGAACCCGGCGTGAAGTAGACCTCGCAACCGAGGACAGGCTTGATGCCCCCCTTGCGCGCTGCGCGGTAGAACTCCACGGCGCCGTACATGTTGCCGTGATCGGTGAGCGCGAGGGCCGGCATCTCCAGCTCCTTGGCGCGCGCGACGAGGTTGTCGATCTTCGCAGCGCCGTCGAGCAGGGAGTACTCGGAGTGGGTGTGCAGGTGGACGAAGGACACGAGGCGGCTCACGCCTCCCGAAGGTGATCGAGGACGGTCTTGTAGCCGTCAGCGCCGTAGTTCAGCGCGCGGCTGACGCGGCTGATCGTGGTCGACGAGGCGCCGGTCACGTCCCGGATCCGGTCGTAGTGCTCGCCGGCGGAGAGCATGCGCGCGACCTCGAGGCGCTGGGCCATCTCCTGGATCTCGCGAACCGTGCAGATGTCCTGCAGGAACGCGTAGGCGGCGTCAGGATCGCCGAGCGATGCGAATGCGACGGCGAGGCGATCGACGTCGGCGGTGCGAAGACGGTCCGCTGGCATGGGCTTTCGGCCACCACTCCCGGGTCGGCGATCAGGCAAGGAACACCCCCGATGGTAGCACCCGACCGCGACACGAAAGACCTCCCCCGAAGGGCCGCCGAGACGCGATGTGACGGGCGGGAAGTCCTTCTGACGAGCGGACGAGCGGGACCCGAGCGGCCCTGCCTAGACCACCCCGTCGCGCCTCAGAAGCGCCGTCGTCACCGCGAATGCGGGGAGGCACCACTCGAGCAGGCCCATCATGATCTCGCCCTGGTCGCGTCGCATCGAGTCCACGAGGAACCCGCTCGAGGACAGCGTCAGCAGGATGACGATCGCCATCGCGGCGATGCCAAGCACCAGCGCGATGGCGCGTATCCACGCTCCCGCCCGGATGTGGCTGATGAGCGACCACACCATCGGAGCGCTCACAAACGCCAGTCCCGACGCGGAGACGATGGCGGTCAGCGTCTGGGAGTGGCCCACCTTGTTGAGGAACAGGAAGATGACGACCGGTGTGCCGACGATGAGAGCGAGGATGCTGCCCGTTGTCGCGAGGACGACCAGCAGCAGGCCTCGTCGCAGCAGGTGGCTGCGGCCCTCCGCGGTCGGCTCGGTGGCGAGCAGGAGCAGCGACGCCGCGATCGGCGGGATGGTCAGCATCGCCGTGTAGAAGGCGTTGAACGAGTAGAGCGGCTGCGAGCCGATGAGGATGATCGCCGGCAGCAGGAACAGGAGCCCGAACGCGTACGACACGCCGTAGGTGTCGAAGAAGCGGGCCGAGGGCACCGCCCGGGGTGTCGAGATCGATGCGTTGGTGGCCGTTGCGCTCTGCACTGTGGGATCTCCTGACGAAGGTCGCTCGTGTTCTCCGAGGCGATTCTAGGGTGGCGCGCCTGCCCGCGACATGACGGAAGTCAAGCGAGGTCGCGGCCGGGTATCGTCCGATAGAATGCTGTCCGCGCAGTCCCGCCGAAACGTCTCCCTGAGCACCGGAGCCGCACCCCATGCCCGAGACCCCTCTGGACGACGACTCCTTCCTCGTGAGCCCCGACGACCTGAGCCCCCGCAGTATCGCCGAGGCGGAGTCGGATACCAGCAGCCCGACCGAGGAGGTCGTGCGCCACGGCGGGACGTTCGAGTCGTTCCGGCACCGCGGCTACGCCCTCTTCTGGAGCGGCGCGCTCGTCAGCAACGTCGGCACGTGGATGCAGACCGCGGTCATCGCCTCGATCGCGTGGAGCTTCCGCCGTTCGGAGTTCGACCTCGGCCTTGTCACGTTCGTCTCGCAGATACCGGCGCTGTTCCTCGCGCTGCCGGGCGGCGTGCTGGCCGACCGTGTCGACAAGCGCAAGCTCATCATCTGGGCGCAGGTCTTCCTGATGTTCCAGGCGATCGCGTTCGGCATCCTGTACGTGACCGGCCACCTGAGTCCGAGCACACCCTTGATGTCCCTGGCGCTCGTGAGCTTCCTGGGACTCATCGCCGGCGTGCTCACGGCGCTGTCGTTTCCCGCGTGGCAGGCGATCATTCCCGACCTCGTCCCGCGCCCCGTGCTCATGAACGCCATCGCGCTGAACTCGGCCCAGTTCCAGTCGGCGCGCATGATCGGCCCGCTCGCAGCCGCGGCTGTGATCCTGATCGCCGGAACCGTCTCCGGAACGGCGGACGTGTTCTGGATCAACGCCATCAGCTTCCTGTTCGTCATCGCCGCGCTGCGGGCGGTGCGCACCTCGCCGCACGCGCCCGACAAGCGCGCGGCCGCTCGGCGCGAGAGCGCCTGGGTGTCTCTGAAGGAGGGCGTGAGGTACACCGTCTCCCACCGTATGATCGGGATCGTCATCCTGAGCACGCTGATCATGACGCTCGTCGGCATGCCCTACGTGTTCCTGCTGCCGGCGGTCGCCGACAAGGTGCTTGGATTCCACGGTGCCGCCGCGTCCACGCCCATCTACTACGTGCTGCTCGCCGCCAACGGCTTCGGGGCGCTCATCGGTGCGCTGACGGTGGCGAGCCTCCCGCACGGCGTGCGCCGCGAGCGCCTCATGCGCTGGTCGATCCTCGCCACGGCGCTCCTCCTGGTCGTCTTCGCGTTCACGCCCTGGCTGTGGCTCTCCGTCGCGCTGTCGGCGCTCGCCGGGGCATGCGTGCTGACGACGAACTCGCTCGCCAACACGTCCGTGCAGGCCAACGTGCCGCACGAGCTGCGCGGGCGGGTCATGTCCGTCTACATCACGTGCTTCCTCGGCGTCATGCCCCTGTCGGCCGCTGCGTTCGGGCCCTTGGCGCAGGCGGTCGGGACGTCGTGGGCGATCGCCGGCGGCGCGCTCGTGCTCCTCACATGGGCGCTCGTGCTCGTCGCGCGGCCGTCGCTGCTGACACACGACGAGCCCGCCACGGACTAGCACGACGGGCTCGGTCCAGGAAGTCCGAGGCGGACTACACCACGCGGTTGCTCAGCGATCCGATGCCCTGGATCCGCACCTCGACGGTGTCGCCCGCGCGCAGCTCGCCGACCCCTGACGGCGTGCCGGTCAGCACCGTGTCGCCGGGAAGCAGCGTCATCGTCTGGCTGATGGCGCTCACGAGCGTCGGCACGTCGAAGATCATGTCGCTCGTACGCGCGGACTGCCGCAGCTCCCCGTTCACGAACGTCTCGAGCTGCAGATCGCTCGGGTCGAGGTCGGTCTCCACCCAGGGGCCGAGCGGGCAGAACCCGTCGAAGCCCTTGGCCCGTGTCCACTGGCCGTCGCGCTTCTGAAGGTCGCGAGCGGTCACGTCGTTGGCGCAGGTGTAGCCCAGGATGTGGGACGTCGCCTCTGCAGCGCTCACACGGTGCGTGCGCTTGCCGATCACGACGGCGAGTTCACCCTCGAAGTCCACGCGTCCGGCGCCGGGCGGCAGGTGGATCTCCCCGCCGGGGGCGTTCATGGACGTGGGCGGCTTCAGGAAGATGAGCGGCTCCGTGGGCAGCTCGTGCCCCATCTCGCGGGCGTGCTGTTTGTAGTTGATGCCGACGCAGACGATCTTGGTCGGCATCGCGGGAGGCATCAGGCGCGCGCCCGTCATCGGGATAACGTCGTCGGTCTCCCACGCGGAGAACGGCTCGTCCGTGATCAGCGTGATGCTCGCCGCGTCAGCGAGCCCGTAGCGGACGTCCTCACCGGTGAAGACTCTGACAACACGCATGGGCACTGCTCCCTGTCGTCGAACCGTGGTCGGCGTCTAGGTAGGGAGTTCTACTCGAGGGGCCGCTCCCCTGCAAGCCCGGGTGCGGTGCCCGCCCGGAGAGAGAGGAGGGCCCCGGTGGTTTCGCACCGAGACCCTCCTGAGATCGCGCGGAGCGCGGTCCTAGTGGCAGTAGTAGACGGTGTCTCCGCAGCCATGGTCATACAGACCGACCAGGCGCGGGCTGACGCCAGCGGTCCCATGGCAGTTGGCGCAGGTCCAGGACGCGTCGATCGGACGGCCAGGGTTGCCACCGTGCTCGTCATACGCCGGAGAGACCAGGTGGCAGTAGTTGCAGTAGTCGTGCGCGGGCATGTGCGAGGTAGCGCTATCCACGCGGGTCGCCGTGCCACCGGCGCCATGGCACGACGCACACGTCGTGGTGAGCGGCTTGTGGCCGGGCGCGTGGCACACGCCGCAGCCGACACGGCTGTGGGCATAGGCGACGTTGGTCGGATGGCAGCCTGTGGCGTTGCAGCCGCTGGCCGCGACGACGTGGTTGCCCACTGTTGCGTGGTACGGATGCGGAGCAGTGACGTTGTGACAGGTTCCTTGCGTGCACGTCTTGTTCCAGGTCCACGTCCCACCGAGAGCGGTCTTGATGCCCGGATGACAGGCCGTGCAAGCGCCGGCCGACGTGTGCACGACCGTCAGGTCAGTAGAAGCGTGGCACGTGGAGCACGCGATGGTCCCGAAGTTCGTGCCGTTGAACGTGAAGTTCGCGGATGTGAGCGTCGCAGCGTGCAGCACTGCCTGAGTGGCGTGGGCCGCATGGCACGACGAGCAGATCAGCGAGGGGCTCTTGCTGCCGCCGTGGCAGTCAGCGCAACCGCCGTACGGCGCATGGAGCGCCGCAACATCGGCCGGAAGGGTCGCGCCGTGGCACGTTGCTCCGCCGCAGTTCGTCTGCGCGCTCGCCGGCGTCGCGTGCGCGGCCGTGAGGTTGTAGTGCTGCGGCTTCATGTTGCCGGAGGCGACCGTGTGGCAGCCACCCTGGACGCAGGACTTGTTCCACGCGACGCCGCCGAGTGTCGTCTTCACGCTGGTCGTGTGGCACTTGGCGCAGCTCGCATCACCCACGCCATGCAGGGTGCGCAGGTCGAGCGGCGTGTGACAGTCGGAGCACTCGTGCTTGCCGTAGTCGACGGTGTTGATGGTGATCGTCTGCGATGTGGGCGACGCGGCGTGCAGCGCCGGAAGGTCATGACCGGTCCCGTGGCAGGCGGAGCACTCCTTGTGCCCGCCCGCGATCGCCGCGGCGATCGTCGCGGTCGGGACCTTGGACGATGCGGCCGGGGCGTGGCAGGTAGCGCACGTCGCGTGCTTGGTGGAGAGCACACCGGTCGACATCCTGATGAGTGTCAGGTTCGTGCCGCCGTGGCAGCTGGCGCACTCATCGGTGCGAGCGGGCACGTCGTGCTTCGCGGTGTGGTTCAGGTACCGGGCCTTCGCTCGCGCCCTGCGGATCGCACTGTGACCGCGTGCTACGCCTTGCGCGTGAGCCCGTACTCGATGGAGTCGACGAGCGCCTCCCAGGATGCCTCGATGATGTTCTCGCTCACGCCGACGGTCCCCCACGACTCCGTTCCGTCGTCGGACACGATCAGGACGCGCGTGACGGCGCCCGTGCCCTTCTTCTCGTCCAGAACGCGGACCTTGAAGTCGGTGAGCTCGATCGATTCCAGCGCCGGGTAGAATCGCCCGATCGCGAGCCGCAGCGCGCGGTCCAGCGCGTTGACGGGGCCGTTGCCTTCCCCCGTCGCCACGAACCGCTCGCCCTGGACGAAGAGCTTGATGGTCGCTTCGGTCATCACGCGGCCGTCCTCGCGCTTCTCCATGATGCAGCGGAAGGACTCGAGCGTGAACAGCGGCGTGTAGGTTCCGGTCTTCTTGCGCATCAGGATCTCGAGAGAGGCGTCAGCCGCCTCGAACGTGTAGCCGTGGTGCTCGAGTTCCTTCACGGTCTCGAGCACGTCACCGATAACCGCCGGGTCGGCGGAAAGGTCGATCCCCAGCTCTTTGGCCTTCATCGCCAGCGACGCGCGGCCCGCCAGCTCGCTCACGACGACACGGGCGAGGTTGCCCACCGCGGCTGGGTCGATGTGCTCGTAGGCGCCGGCGAGGCGGTCGTTCGCGCTCGCATGCAGGCCGCCTTTGTGCGCGAACGCGCTCGTGCCCACGTACGGCTGCTGCGGGTACGGCGACAGGTTCGCGGTCTCTGCGACGAAGTGGCTGACCTCCGTGAGGAGGTGCAGCTGGTCGCGGCTGACGCACTCGAACCCCATCTTGAGCGCGAGCGCCGGGATGATCGCCGTGAGATCGGCGTTGCCGGCCCGCTCGCCGTAGCCGTTGATGGTGCCCTGCACGTGCGTGCAGCCGGCCTCCACTGCGAGCAGCGCGTTGGCGACGGCGCAGCCCGCGTCGTTGTGCGTGTGGATACCGAGCGGCGCACCGACGTGCGGAGCGATGGCCGCCACCACCCGCGAGACGTCCTGTGGGAGCGTGCCGCCATTGGTGTCGCACAGGACGACGGCGTCCACACCCGCGTCCGCCGCCGCCCGGCATACGGCCAGCGCGTACTCGGGGTTGGCCGCGTACCCGTCGAAGAAGTGCTCCGCGTCGAGGAACACGGTGCGGCCGGCCGCCTTCAGGTGGGCCACGCTCTCCGACACCATCGCCAGGTTCTGCTCGAGTGTGGCGCCGAGCGCCTCGGTCACGTGCAGGTCCCACGCCTTGCCCACGATGCAGACGGCGTCGCAGCCGGTCGCGAGCAGCGCGGCCAGGCCGGGATCGTCAGCCGCCGCGACATCCTTGCGGCGCGTCGAACCGAACGCCGAGACGACGGCGGTCTTCAGATCGAGCGAGTGGACCCGCTCGAAGAACTCGATGTCCTTGGGATTGGAACCGGGGAACCCACCCTCGATGAAGTGCACGCCCAGGTCGTCGAGCCGCCTCACGATGCGCAGCTTGTCCTCGACAGAGAGGGACATGCCTTCGCGCTGCGTCCCGTCTCGGAGCGTGGTGTCGTAGATGGTGATCATGCTCAGGCCCCCGGGTCCGGGTGGTGCCGGGATCGTGTCCGCCATGATAGCGCAGCGGCGCGGATGCATCGTGTGTCACCATAGGGTCGTTCCGGAGGGGGGAACCGCATGAAGGGCCGCATCCTAGCCGTCGACGACGATCCCGCGATCCTCGAGGTCGTCAGGCTCAACCTCGAGGCTGAGGGCTATGAGGTCGTGACCGCGAGCACCGCATCCGCCGCTCTGCAAGCGTTCGCGGAGTCCCCCTGCGTCCTCGCGGTGCTCGACGTGATGCTGCCGGACTCGGACGGCTTCGAGCTCGCCCGGCAGCTTCGCGAGCGCTCCGACATCCCGATCGTGATGCTGTCCGCGCGCGACTCCGATGTCGACAAGGCCGTGGGCCTGGGCGTCGGTGCCGACGACTACGTCACCAAGCCGTTCAGCCCTCTCGAGTTGGTGGCGCGGGTCAAGGCCCACTTGCGTCGTTACGGCGCATCGAACGCGGGCGTCATCGATGAGATCGTCGAGGCCGGGCCGGTCCGTATCGACACCGCGCGCCGGCGCGTGACCGTCCGCGGCGCTGAGGTCGAACTGACGGCCAAGGAGTTCGACATCCTCCGTTTGCTCGCCGAGCATCCCGGCCGCGTCTTCACCAAGTCGCAGATCTACGAGGCCGTGTGGCACGAGGAGCCCTTCGGCGACCTCGGCACCGTGCAGGTCCACATGCGCCGCCTCCGCACGAAGATCGAGTCGCATCCGGACCGGCCCGAGCTGCTCACCACGGTGTGGAGCATCGGCTACCGCTTCGAGGAGACCTCGCGCGCATGACGTGGTCTGTCGCCATCGCGATCGCGACGGCCGCCGCGGTGGCCTTCGGAGCGGGCCTCGCTCTCGGGACCGCGCGACAGCGCTCACGGCTGCGGCGCATCACCGAGGGTGCGCGCCAGTTCGCGCGGGGGAACCTCGCCCATCGGATCATCCTGCCCGGCGACGACGAGGCCGCCGAGGCTGCCGAGACCCTCAACACACTGGCCGATGCCATCCAACACGAGCGCGAGACCGCGACCGCTCGCGACGCCGCACAGCGTCAGCTGCTCGCCGACATCTCGCACGACCTCCGCACGCCGATCACGTCGATCGCGGGCTACACCGACGCATTGCAGCGCGGACTGGGCGACGAGCCGGAGCGCTACCTGGCTGTGATCGCCGCCAAGACGGAGGCGCTCGCGCAGCTCACGGACGACCTCTTCTACGCCGCCCGCATCGACGCCGACGACCTCGAGCTCACACCCGCGCCCATCGACCTCGCGGAGGCGGCGCGCCGCTCCGTGCTCGGTTTCGAGCCGCAGCTCGCGGGAGCCGACGTGCGCGTGGACGTCAGGATCCCCGACGGGCGCTGCATGGTCGAGGCCGACCAGTCGGCGCTCTCCCGCATCCTGTCGAACCTCGTAGCGAACAGCATCCATCATGGCGCGGGCATGACGACGTTCGCCGTGGTCTTGGAACGGCGCGGGCCCGACTACCTGCTGCGCGTGAGCAACGACGGTGCGCGCCTGCCCGAGGACGCCGAGCGCCTCTTCCAGCGCGGTGTGACCGGACCCGCGGGCGGCACCGGCCTCGGCCTCGCGATCGCTCGGGAGCTCGCTGAGCGGATGGACGGCTCCATCACTGCCGGGAACGGCGCAGCCGGCGTCGTCACGTTCACGCTCTCGATGCCTGCCGCCGATTTCAGCAAAACGTAAGCGCCGTGGAACGCCTCCTTCAGCCGTCTCCCCCATCATCGACCCCGAAGGGAAGGTGATCACATGGGGGAAGCAGCAGCGCCCGAGGTCGTCATCCGAACGGTCGGACTCACCAAGCACTTCAAGGACGTGAAGGCGGTCGAGAGCCTCGACCTCACCGTTCACCGGGGGGAGATCTACGCGTTCCTCGGCAGGAACGGGGCCGGCAAGACGACCACGATCCGCATGATGCTCGCGCTCGCCAAGCCCACCGACGGCTATGCCGAGATCCTCGGGCAGCGTATGAAGCCGAACGCGCTGCGCGCCTTCGAGCGCATCGGTTCGATGCTGGAGAATGCCGGCGCGTACGGCAACCTCACCGTCCGTGAGAATCTCGAGATGCAGCGCAACCTGCTCGGGCTTCGCCGGGATCGCTGGGTGGACGACGTGATCGAGATGTGCGACCTGGGCGAGTACCTGGACCGCCGAGCCAGCACGCTCTCTCTCGGCAACCGCCAGCGCCTCGGGCTGGGTCGCGCCCTTCTGCACAAACCCGAGATCCTCATCCTCGACGAGCCGACCAACGGGCTCGACCCCGTCGGCATCGCCGACATGCGGGCGCTGCTCAAGCAGCTCGCGTCCGAGCGCGGCATCACGGTGTTCCTGTCCAGCCACAACTTGGGCGAGGTCCAGCAGATCGCCACGCGCATCGGGATCATCCACAAGGGTCGCATGCTCGAGGAGATCGGCTACGACGACCTGCGGCACCTCAACCGGGAGTACCTGGCGATCGGCGTCTCCGACACGAAGCGCGCGGTCTGGGTGCTCGAGGAGAAGTGCGGCGTGCGCGACTTCGCGGTGCACGAGGAAGGTTCCGTGCGCATCTACTCAGGCTTCGAGCGGGCCCAGGAGTTCAATCGGGTGCTCATCGAATCCGGCATCGGCATCATCTCGTCGCACATGTCCGAGGAGAACCTCGAAGACCACTTCGTGAAGCTCACGGGTGATGACGCCGAGGGCGAAACGCCGTCGCCCGGGCGCCGCAGGGGATCCCGGGGGTGGCGGCGATGATGCGCGCCCTTGCTGCCGAGTTCCTGAAGCTCAAGCGGTCCCGGATGCCACTATGGTCGGGGCTCATCGTCATCCTGGCCGGAGGCCTCGGTCTTGCGGTCCTGCCGGTGCTCTCCGACCCGGCGACCCAGGCGCAGATCGCGAAGGGCGGCGGCGTGTTCGCGAAGGCAGTGGCCGCCGGCGCGTACGGCCCCACCTGGGAGAACTACCTGCGCATAGGACTGCAGGGGATGTCGGGGAGCTGGGGCGTCCTGACATTCGGCTTCGTGACGGCCTACCTGTTCGGGCGCGAGTTCAGGGAAGGGACCGCGAAGACGATGTTCACCCTCCCGCTCCGTCGGGAGTACGTGATGTTGGCGAAGATGGTCGTCCTCGCCGTCTGGGTGCTGGGCCTGGGTGCGCTGTCCGTGCTCGTCACGATGGGCACGGCGACCGCGCTCGGCGTCGGAGGCTTCACTTGGACGCACGTGCTCACGAGCCTGACCGACACGGTCGCGGTCACGGCGGCGCTCTACCTGACCCTCCCCTTCGTCGCATGGTTCGCGATGCTCGGGAAAGGCTACCTTCCGCCGATGCTCTACTCGCTGGCGGTCATGATGGTGAGCAACGGGCTCGTGGAGACGCCGATCTCGCACTGGGTCCCCTGGAACATCCCGCTGCACCTGGTCGGGGCGTCGTGGTACCCGGTCCCCCCGTCGAGCCTTCCTCCCGGCTCGTGGGTGGTCGCCGCGGCCTTCTTCCTCGCGGGGCTCGCGGCGCTCATGTGGCGCGCCGATCACGCCGACAGCGCCCGCTAGGCGACTCCGATGCTGCGAGCGCTCAGAGCAGAGATGTCGAAGCTGAGACGGTCGAGCACGCCGCTGTGGACCTGTCTGGTCGTGCTCCTGGCACCGGCGATCACCGCCTCGACCTTGTCGCTCACTGATGCTGGCCCCGCTCGCACGGACTGGGGAGCGTTCATGCGCGGCGGCCCGCAGCTGATGGCCAGCTGGTACGGGATCCTGCTGTTCGGCATGGCGGCCGCCTACCTGTTCGGTCGCGAATACGGCGAGGGCACGGCGAAGGAGATGCTCACGCTCCCGCTCAGGCGCGAGTACTTCTTCGTGGCGAAGATGATCGTCCTCGCCGCTTGGGTGCTGGGCCTGGCGCTCTTGTCCCTCGCCGCTCAAGCAGGGTACGCGGCGGTCCTTGGACTGGACGGCTTCTCGTGGGCGGAAGCGGCGAGATGCGTCACGATCAGCCTCAAGGTCGCGCTGCTGACCTACGCCACCCTGCCTTGGGTGGCGCTGCTCGCGATGGTCGGAAGGGGCTACCTCGCGCCGATGGTCTACTCGGCTCTCGCAGCCTTCTTCGGGGTGGCATTGGCGGAGGCCGGCTGGTCCCGCTGGTTCCCGTGGTCGATGTCGCTGTCCGTCACCGGCGTCACCCTGTTCCCCTCCGTTCCCATGCCGACCCTCGTCTTCGGCTCGTGGGCGCTCATGGCACTGGTCTTCGTCACGGGATCGGCCGCCACTGTCTGGTACGGCGACCGCGCCGACGCCCTATAGCC
>Ga0209748_1001556_pt1 | contig 11270 bp, 8 predicted proteins | sample BarGraIncu00421A_FD_185490 | JGI IMG/M metagenome (GOLD analysis project Ga0209748, IMG submission 185490) | Arctic peat soil microbial communities from Barrow, Alaska - Barrow Graham LP Incubations 004-21A (SPAdes) (version 2) | ecosystem: Environmental > Terrestrial > Soil > Wetlands > Peat... | reverse complement strand
ATAACGATCTTCTTAAAAAGGCCAAATAATATTTGTTTTATTCCTTCTACTATTCTATCTATTTCAAATTCGTGCTTTTCATAAAATTGATGTAATAAATTCTGTGGCCTCTCAATTGGTCCAGCAACTAATTGAGGATAAAACATAACATATAATGCATAAATCCCAAAATTTCTTTCTGCTTTTTGTCTTCCTCTGTAAACTTCTATTGTATAGCTCATTGCCTGAAATGTATGAAAAGACAAACCAATTGGAAGCAAAATTGACAAATGAGGGATTGGATTTTGATAACCATTAGCATTCAATAAAACTGAAAGATTATCATTAAAAAAATTATAATATTTAAAAACTGCAAGTACTCCAATGTTGGCGACTAAACTTGAAATAAGAAACCATTTTTTTCTTTTCCCTTTAGTATTTTCCAAAAATATACCAGCGAAATAATCAATTACAATTGTAAAACCAAGGATTAGAATATAAATTGGCACAAAGGCCATATAAAAATAACAACTGCTAGCTAAAAGCAGAAACCAACGATATTTATGTTGTATAACAAAGTATGTTGTAGTAACAATTATAAAAAAAATCAAAAATTGTAAAGAATTAAAAAGCATAGCAAGGATATTATTATGTTCTTCAATTTCTCATTGGCATAGGTTTTCAGAAAGTTACAAATAAAGGGTCATTGTTTGTTATACAAGATATCTAATTTGCCTAATTCCAAGCCTTATTGTATGAAATGCTATTTAAAGGTATGACACAAATAAAAATCCACCCCCAAGACTTAACTCAGATGGGTGGATCATGTATTAAATAACTTAAGAGAGCAAGCTGAACACCTAATATATTGGTTATTTTTTGATTGGAGTCGGAGGAGGAAGCTTCTTAACAAATAATCCATTTTTGTCATAAATAAGAGTCTCAGTGATGGTCCCTTTGACAATAACTACTTCAATAGGTACAATGCTATTTGCGGTAATGCTTGCTGCTTCTTTAATAGTATAACCGACATAATCTTTAGCAATATTGTCTGTTATAGTTTTTTGAAGATCAGCTACCATAACGACAGTACGGAGTGGCTTTTCTTTGGTGATGGGAGGATTGGTGGTCTGTGCATTGACAACCAGAACTGCCATAATTAATACCAGAACGAATAATACTTTTTTCATAATTAATAAATTATTTGGTTTAAAAACTAAAAATACTCAACGATTTTTTTGGAATAAACAGATGATTAAAGCGCTGAAATAATCTTGTGTAATTCTTCTTTTGTTTTGCCAAGTTTGATTTGAAGTTTTCCAAACATCTCCTCTTTCTTGCCTTCTTCAAACATCAGGTCATTGTCTGTTAAGAGTGCAAATTTCTGTTTGAGCTTGGCTTTCTGCTCATTCCAGTTTCCTTTCAATTCTGTTGTATTCATTTTTTGAATTTCAAATTAGTGAATGAATTTTAAGGATACAATAATAAGTCTATTAATTCCTGAAAATGTTACATAATTTTAGATATAAGTTACATCATTTACGCATTTTTAAGAGTCATGTGCCGTGCATATTGTGTTTGATTTTCAGTGGTTCCTGAGATATTAAAGTTGACCTAGCTTTCTGTTTTTCCATGCAGAAGCAGGTTAATAGCATCGTTGAATGAGCCTGCCATGATAACCTTGCCAGTGTTTACAAAGAAAATCTCATCGGCATTTTCTATTGTGTTTAAACGGTGGGCTATTATAACCCGCGTAGTTGATTCAGGAAGTTTTTTTAGTACGCTGTCGAGCAATTGTTCGGTAACCGTATCAATGTTTGCAGTGGCTTCATCCAATATAAGTAATTCAGGCTTACGAAGTACGGCGCGCATGAAAGCAATTAGTTGTTTTTGTCCTAAACTGATGCCATCTCCTGTAGTTTGTACTTTTGTGTCGAGTCCCTGATCGAATCGTTCCAGCAAGCTCTCGAGGCCGGCTTCTGAAATAGCTTCCGACAGTTGTTTGCTGGATAAGTTCTGGTATCCTGTATTTCCATATAAAATGTTATCACGCACGGTACCGGAAAACAGAAAAGGTTCCTGAAGTATAAATCCGATTTTCCGGCTACGCTCTTCCGGTTTATATGAACGGATGTCTTTGTTATCTAACAATATGGTTCCCTTTGTTGCATCGTACAACCTGGCAATGAGCGATGCGGTGGTGGTTTTACCTCCACCGGTCGGACCTACAAACGCGTAGGTTTTCCCTCGTTCCAGATGGAAGGTTACCTTGTGTAATACCTCTTTGCCATTAGGATACTTGAATGACACATTTCGAAAACTAAGAAATGAGGTGGGTGTTTCGTATCTGGTATCTTCTATTACATGTAAATTGGTTTCCAAGGATAATAATAGAGAAATGCGATCCCACCCGGCCATAGCCACCTGGAAGTTTGCCCATAAAGCCGCAAGTTGACGTAAGGGGTTATAAAAGTTAGTAACATAAGCAATAAAACTTATAAGCAAACCAATTGAAAAATGTCCCTTCATAATTAAATAAATCCCCAGGGCAAGCACTATAAGCTGACCAATATTGGCAGCCAGAGTGTACACTGGCATGAACACATTATTAGCGATGCCTGCCTGTATTGATTTAGTATAATTATGCTTGTTAGCCTCTTTAAAACGTTCGCGGAAATAGTCACGGCGGTTGAAGGCTATAATTACTTTAAAGTTGGCAAGACTTTCCTGTATTTCGGCGCTTAAACTGCCGGTACTTTTCATGCTGTCTGCATTCCGGCGCTTTACCCATGGTGAAACAATTCTGGTAAATATCCAGACTATAAATGCCGGGGACAAGGCTGCAAGACCCAACGGCAGATTTATACATAACAGAATAATCCCTGCGCCGGTCATGGTGAAGAGACTACCTATAAATTGCATTAAAGATTGAGAGAAAAACTGATTTACCTTATCGGTGTCATTGTTAATTCGCGATATAAGATCACCGGCTTTGTTCTGGTTGAAAAAGTCGACCGGCAGTTCCTGAAGTTTATTAAACACCGCGTTTCGCAGACTGAATAACATACGTTGACCGATGCCACCCATCATACGCATTTGAATATAATTTACAATAAATGCTAAAGTGTAAAGTGACAATAGAATTCCAGCAAATACCAGCACTCCATTATATTGCCGGGTTTGAACATATGTGTCAATAGTGTAACCAATCAAATATGGTCCAAGCAAACTTAATCCTGCATTTAATAAAATGGCAGCAAAAGCTATTGTCAGATTACGACGCTCTTCACCAATAAGAGTTATCAGTTTCCTGAGTGAAGCAAGATAAATATTCTTCAATATTGGTTTTTCTGCGTAAAACAGTGAAACATTTATCAGACGAATATCACCCTTTATATTGCTGTTAATATTTCCCGTTTCAATAGTTTCAGGGGCTTCTAAAACATCAAGTAATCTAATATATGAAGCAGAAGCCTGCGCTATGATATTACTCATAAAACCAATCATTAGAATCGGAAAAATTAAGAGCAAAAGATAACTATTGAAGGCTGCAAAATTTCCTAACGACATACTGCCTGCAACAACAAAATGGCCGCCCAGGGCAAGTATTGTAACTACAGCCAGGTTAGCAACAAACATGATAATAGGGATTAGCGTTGCAAACAAACGCAGAATGGATAATCCCAGATTAAGAGACTCTTTATTGGTTTCCAGAAATTTTATGCTTTCGGGCTGTTGTGAGTTAAGCACTCTTATTAATGCCGAACCCATAATACTTTCGTTTATAATTTTGTTGAGTGAGTCAATATTTTCCCTGCTCCGTTTAAACAATACTCTCACTTTCCTCAATACAATAAAAAAAGCCCCACCAATAACAGGAACTATTGAAATCACAGCTATTGCCAGTTTCCAATTTATCAGAATAAGTAAAACGGAGGTGCCAAGAATAACAAAAACCGAGGAAACAATAGTAACAAAAGCCTGAGAAACAAACATTTTAATTGAGTCAATATCAGAGGTGAGGTTAGTCAATAGTTTTGAGGGGTTAGACTTAAGAACAAAGACATAATTTTGACGCGAGATTTTTTCGGATAGTTGTGTGCGCAAATCTTTAGCTACCCGTTCTGAGGCATACGTTTGAATAATGTTTTGCAAAGAAGTAAAAATAAATATTGCCGCGGCAGCTATCAAAAACTCAACAACCACAGATTCGATATCAAAATGCTTAGACGAAAAAGCATCAATGCTATGAGCAATAATTTTCGGAATCAACATGTTAACGGCACTACCCATCAGCGCCATAATAATTAATAGTATCACTATTCCGGAGTATGGTTTCAGTAAATTAAATATACTGGGCTTAATAATTTTGTCTTTCGCCGATCGGGAGACAGGTTTATCCATGTTTATTCGATTTATTTTGCAAAGGAATTCAATAAAGCCTATTATTCATTCAAAAAATAGGTAATATCATAGAATTTATCGGTAAACATATCCATGAGATAATGATTAGTACTGCATTATAACATTTGAAAAAAAAGCCTTGATTTTTCAAGGCTCTTTTTTTATGGATAAATCTTTCAAATTAATATATGGCAGGATCAGATTGAGTTTCGGCCTTTATAAACATTTGAATTATAAATTGATTCAACACGTCCATCAAAGACTAACTTACCACGCGTAAAACCGGAGATTGTTGCCCTGGCATATCTGTCAGAATTAATTGTCATGGAAACATCATAAATACCGATATTAGTAACCACGGTGAATCGTAGTGAGAAACTTAAGTTTTTAAGATCCTTCACTATTTTAAAACGTTCAAGGCTTCCTTCTGCCGTAGTTCCGCCGACACCATTATATCCGGGATTATAGTTAGATCCGGTCTGCAAAACTACATTTGATGTATCCACCATAATAAAATTTAAATCCGACATTACCGGTGTCCTGTTTCCATATTGATTTTCAAGAAAATTCGCCTCAAGCACAAAGCCTTTTCTTTCAAGCATAGAGTCTAAGACCTGAAAATTAGCAAACTGTACGACCCGCCTGGCTTCTTTTTTTTCCTGTCTGGTCAGTTTGATGTCCTGAGAATTGCTGTTAAAAGAAATCAACAACAATCCAATTGTCAGGAACAAGCTGCTCAATTTAATTGTTGACGTTTTCATAACATCCAGATTTATTGATTTTTGTTATTGCTGCAAAATATATGCCACGATAAGTGATTTAAACTTATTCTTAACATGTTATATATCACTCTGACTTTTTCTCATTTCTTTTTCTAAACACTACTCTTTCAAAAACTCCTTAAACCATAGTCCGGAATCTTTGATATATCTCTCCAGGGTATGGAAATCTCCTTCCGGCAGATACCTGAACAGATTAGTTGCACCCAAATACTTAGTGAAGAATAAACCTGTCCGGCGATACTGGTATTTCTCACCCATTCCCTTCTTTTCATAGTGAAATTTATATTAAGTCCAGTATTTTTGGAATAAATATCAATCCGCCAACAATAACCGAGATAATTGCAGAAATCAACACTGCAGCAGCAGCATAATCTTTTGCTTTTTTGACCTGTTCATTCCACTCAGGATCAATAATATCAGATAATGATTCCAGAGAAGTATTCAAAAGTTCAGTAAGAAATACAATGCCTGTCACAATTATCAGCAGGGACCATTCGTAATGATTTATCTTCAGGATTATTCCCATGACGATTGCAATAATTGCTGCAAGAAGATGAATTCTGGAATTATGCTCATTTTTCAGAAGTGAACATAAACCATTGAAAGCAAATTTAAAACTTTCAAATCTGGATTTCAGTGAAAATCTCTTAGGGTTCATTTATAAACAATTGATTTTAAGATTTTGTCATTTAGATTCAAGTTTATTTTTCAAAAAAATTTCTTGAAATTTTCTTATTTGAAAAACTCTATTTCATATTCTGATAAATATTTGTCCTTATTTCCATTCGGAATTATTTTTAATACAATCGAGCTCTTTTTCCCATTTGTAAACAAGAATTAAAAACGCCTTCTGCGAAGTGCCAAATTAGAAATATCTCTGAGGCATTCCTTCGCAATAGAAAATCCCGGATTTGTCATTTATATCGGGGGTAATTTAAAATATTTGTTTATCCGGAGTATCTTTAATTCATGAGGTTTGAAATGAATATTGTCATCATTGTTTATATTAACGGCTTCCGCAGTTGAAGGATTTAATAACTGACGGTTTCCTGTTACAGGAATTATAAGTTTCGTTGATACATCAATTTCTCCTTCATTAAAAATAATATAGTAATGATCACTTCCTTTCACGACATGCCGGTACCTTATATTCTCCGAAGGCGAGATCAGGGCAAGGTCGGGTAATATTTTTTTATCAATTGAAGAGATAAGATTGTCGTGCGTCTGATAGACTACGGCTCCTTTAAACAGTGTAGAAAAACCGGAGTTTTCATTTATAATAAGCCGGCCGTTCCTGGCAAGTATTTTCAATAATGGAATTGCTTTTGACGGTATATCTGACAAACTATCGATGACTATGATGCTATAATTCATTCCTGCAATATGGACCCCTTTTGAATCAATTTTCGCATCTTCCCAAAGATGCCTTATCTCGAGGTAGTTAAAATCGGCTTGGTGCTGATAACAGATTTTTGCTGATTTATCCGGAAGAAAAGCCGCTTCGCAAAGTATTGCTATTTCACATATCTGCTTTGAATCTGTGTTGATCCAGCTAAGCCGGCGACAGGCATCAGCATATTGTTTATATTTGCTCCACCATGAGGCATTTGGCCCAACATCAGGAGGTCGTTCATCAAACCTGGGTCCACGGATGGAATAATAAAAAGCATGAGGTATTAAAAAATTCTGTCCGCGAACAAAGCACCAATTAGCTAACCACTCCATTTCGTTGTATGTAAGGTCATGTCCATAAGCACCATAAAGCTCATTTGCGTTACGACGTAACCCCAGGTGAAGCATAGCACTCGAAGCGCATTTTGCCATCGTCGAATGCTGCCCCTCAAGAGCCTTTGTCCCGGGTTCAACATATCTCCAGACAAGATCCTGTCCCGGGATCTGAAAATATCGCTCAGCACCTATATCCATTGAACCGGCCGGATGCCCCATCAGGGAGATTCCGTGTTCCCTGCACCAATTTCCCAACCGTTTGTAATAGTTCTCTTCCAGACATATATTAATTGCGCTGTTATAATCAATCCGGTGCTTTTTGGAATCTGGAGTATCATTATACCAGAGATCTGCAAGAAAAGGAGTTATATCATATCCCAGAATATGTTTTATCTGTGGCAGGAGGGAAGCATTTCCGGGAACAATACCCCGGGCAACCCCTCGGCCAAGTGGTGATGGTTCATCAGTAAATATTCCGAGAACAGTTGTTCCGAAGTATTTGCCAAACTCCTTCGCATACCGGGAATATACAAGCTCCATAAAACTGGTAACTGCATCAGGATTAAGGATATCTCCGGCAGGAGGAGACTCTTCTTTTATCTGACTACTTCCTTCGCCGATATAGTGAAGGCCTCTGATATTTCCACCGGATGGCTGATCAACAATGGCAACACGCTCACCACCAGGTCGATCGATAACCGTAATTAATTTTTTTCCTTCAGGAAGTTTCAGCGTTTCACCTGGTTTCAGGTCAATTTTAGCCAGGCCATGTGCGGCATGATTTGGATTTCGTGCTACTACCTGACCACTTGAAGAACCTGACGGATACATTCCCTCATCATACAGTACAACATACATTTTTCGACGGGAAGCTTCACTTATGGCCACATTCATGGCGTGAATCAATTCAGTTGATAACCATTTCACATTTTCAGGCAATCCTATACGTGGGTGAATGACAAATCCATAGACACCATGTACCTCGAAATCAGCTATTTGCCTGACAATCTCTTCATCTCTTAAGGTATCATTCCAGAACCAGAAAGGCATAATGGAAAATTCATGAGGAGGATTTATGAAATCTTTAGGAATAACCTGGGCTTTAACGATGCCTGAAAATATCAGACTGATTATGACTGCGAATAATAAGAACCTTTTAACCAATTTCATATACAAATAGTTTTAAAGGGGTCATAATAAAATCAAGTTTTATATATGAAAATCAGATAAAGATATTCATTAATGAGCAAATTTCAGTTTGTTTTTTTAGATCCCTTGCTGGGAGGAAAACTTCTTCTGCTCTGCCAGCTGGCGGACGACATCTCCACCAGGGGTGAGATAATACTCTGATATTTAGGTAAATTATACTGAAAGAGTGAGAATTTTTCCCACCGTCGGGGGAAAATACAAAGGGGGTGAATATCACAGTGATTAAGCCCTATTAGAGTGGGTTGGTGGCAAGATAAACGGATAAATTTATACTATGAGGGTCAATCAAAAAGAAGGGCCACAGCTGCTGCTCCGATACCGGCATTGGCTCCGAGGATAGGAGAAATATTTACTACAGAAATAGGTTTTTTATTAATGAGACATGTCATTTTTTCTGAATACCATTGTGCCGCTTCATTATTATTTGAGTGTAGAACTATGTAGTTCCATATTGTTTTTTCCTGACTTATTTTTGTGATGTATCCCATCACTTTCTGCATATTGGCCTTCTGGTTAAAAGTCTTGCCAAAAACAATCGCTTTCCCCGATTCATCAATAGATACGATAGGATTAATATTAAGTATCCGTGCAATTAATCCCCTGACAGCAGAGACCCGTCCACTCCGGACCAGATATTTCATTGTCCTTACGCTTATGAAGATTTGGACATTATTTGTCCATTTCTCAGCCATATTGACAACCTGATTATGAGAATATCCAGCCTCAATGGCTTGGGCTGTCCTTAAAATGATAAGTCCCAGGGCACCCGAAAGATTTTTAGAATTAATTACAGAAATTGGTTTATTAAATTCTTTACTAATTGCCCGGGCGGCTTTCTGGCTACTGTTAAATGTACCGCTTAACTTGTCACTCAGATGGATAGCGATTATTGAATCATAATGAGAAGCCAGATGAGAATAGAGATTGGTAAAGCTCTTCTCATTCACCTGTGAAGATTTAGGATAGTCTTTATTCTCTTTTAAAAGGGCATAAAACTGTTCCGGTTGAATTGTGATTTTATCGAGATAATGATTTTCACCGAAATTAATATTAATCGGCAACATGTTTATCTGATAGTTATCGATTATATCCTGGGCAAGGTCGCAAGTTGAGTCTGTAACTAATGCTATCTTCCATTTTCTGTTATAGACGACCTCACTTTGTCTGATCATGTCGTCGGCTTTCTGGAATGCAAGTGTACCAGTATTTCTAATTTCGTTGAAAAGTTCGGCCGGAGAATTTGTATGCAGATGTAACCGCCTCATCTTTTCAGAACCTGCAATAACTATTGAGTTTCCATGTTTTTCCAAAACAGATAGCAATGATTTGTTATCGATTGAACTGTTTTTGATCAGTGCTTCGGTGCAATATCTGAAATCGACTTTTTCGGGGATCGCCTCTTCTACCTTTTCAAATAGTGCAGTTTCAGCTTTGACCTGAATCAGATCCTTCAGGTTGCGATTGGTAATAAAATCAATGATCCCCTCAACAAAAAATACAAAACCTCGTGCCCCGGCATCAACAACATTTGCTTTTGTCAGAACAGCAAGTTTTGATTTGGTTGCGATCAGGGATTTATTCAGGACGACAATAGAACTAATAAAAAGCTGGTTGAAGTCTGTTATCCGGTTTCTGTTGTCGTAGATATAATTTGCCCAGTCTTTGATCACAGTAAGCATTGTTCCTTCAACAGGATTAGCAACTGCCTCGTAGATGTAACGTACGGAATTTTTGATACTTTCAGCAAACTGTTTTATTGTGATAGTTTTAAAATTACCGGTTTCAGTGCTCATTCCGTAAAGGAATTGTGCAAAAATAATTCCGGAATTTCCGCGGGCATTAACTAGCGTTGTCTCTGCAATCCTGTCAGCTGTTATTTTATACGACCGGTGAGGGTGAAGAGAATCCACTACGGCCCGGATCGTGGATGCCAGATTGGTTCCTGTATCACCGTCATTTACAGGAAATACATTAATTTTATTAAGCTCAACCTGGTGTTCAATAACCTTTCTGGCTCCTGCAATAAAAGTATAATACAGTCTGCGGCCATCCATTTCATTTACCGGGACCAGGGTCTCTAATGCCATATATCGTTAGCTTACAATTGTTTTGCAAAGGTAATAATTATAATTTTTGTAAAACAAATGATGATATATTATATTTAGACAGACTGATGGACAAAATGTTTATATTTTTTTATTTAATTATCCTCAATGGGTATAGGAGATTCCGAACGTTAGTGAGGAATCTCCAGCTCGCAAAACGAAATGGGTTGACATTACCCCCGTTTTGCGCCGTTAAAAATTTGAAACACTGATTATAAGACCCAGATATGATTTTTGATTATATATCCATAAAGATTTATTTTTGTCCAGAAGATTATCGAAGCCGACTGCTAATCCAATTGACATTTTATTAATTGAAATGAAACCAGCAATTCCTTTTTGAAAAATCATTGCATCATACTCCTGGTTGACTTTATTATTAGTGACAGTTGGATTAACAGGTGATGATCCTATACCTGCAAAGAAACCCAGATCAAAACCAAATTGTCTGATCAATGACTTCTCTTCATGTAGGGGATGAACAGGTGATACTATCTTGTAAAAATCTTTCCGGAGGCCCATATATATGGCGATATCTAAATCAGCACTAAACTGGTTTGGAACATCATCCAGGGAATGCCTTGATTTAAATATAATTGATGTCAGGTCAACATCAACCGAATTTTTTATGAAGCAACTCCTATAGAAATAATTATCAGTTTTAATCCTGCTGACCCTGGTTCCCATGGAAGAGGTTGTATTTGGAAATTCTTTCCTCCCTTCAGAAGTAACCGGATATACAATAATTGAATCTTCAATAACCTCTGCATAAACACGGGAAGGGGCAGTTCCCTGGACTTTTAGTTTATAAAAATCTGAGTCAAAATCATGCCGCGTAAGTTTGCCAAGTGATACACAGCTAGCTGACAATAAAAACACTAACCCAAAAACTAAAAATAAACTTCTGCTCATTCCAGGTTTAGATGAAAATTAATCTTATTAAAGATACGAATAGTATGAATTTGCTAGTAAAAAACTTTCCAAATTTAGAATTTTAGTCGCTTTTTGTATGCAGAAATTACCCTTTTCCGGGCAAAGTCATGATCTCGAGACCGAGGGATTT
>Ga0209748_1001553_pt1 | contig 11282 bp, 9 predicted proteins | sample BarGraIncu00421A_FD_185490 | JGI IMG/M metagenome (GOLD analysis project Ga0209748, IMG submission 185490) | Arctic peat soil microbial communities from Barrow, Alaska - Barrow Graham LP Incubations 004-21A (SPAdes) (version 2) | ecosystem: Environmental > Terrestrial > Soil > Wetlands > Peat... | reverse complement strand
GCGAGCGTGAGCTCGTGCATCGCCGCCCAGCCGGCGGCGGCCCGCACCCAGGTGCCGACCTTCGCCTGCACGATCGGGCTGCTGACATGCCCGACGACGGTGCGCCGGGCCACCCCGAGCCGGGTCTGGATGTACCCGAACTCCCGGTCGCCGTGCGCGGCCTGGTTGAGGTTCATGAAGTCCATGTCGATCGTCGCCCATGGCAGCTCGACGTTCGCCTGGGTGTGCAGGTGCAGCAGGGGCGTGCGCAGGGCGTCCAGACCGGCGATCCACATCTTGGCCGGCGAGAAGGTGTGCATCCAGGCGATCACGCCGATGCACGCGTCGTCCGCGTTGGCCTCCATGGCGAACGCGCGGATGGCCGCGGAGTCCTTCAGCACCGGCTTCCAGACGACTCGCGCCGGGACGACGTCGGAGGCGTCGAGCGCCCGGGCGATCGCCTGCGACTGCTCCGCGACCTGTCGCAGGGTGTCCTCGCCGTACAGGTCCTGGCTGCCGGTCGCGAACCACACCTCGCGTGGGTAGGACTTGCTCATCGGGACTCCTTCGTCGTGATGCGGTGCGGTCGTGATGCGGTGCGGTCGGCGCCCTCAGCGCCCGTAGACGTTCTGGTACCTGGCGTACAGCCGGTCGACGTCGGCGGCGTCGATCGGCACCGGTTCGCCCAGCTGGGCGGAGATGTGCACGGTGCGCGCGACCTCCTCGCACATCACCGCCGCCTTCACCGCCGCACGGGCGTCGCGGCCGATGGTGAACGGTCCGTGGTTGCGCATCAGCACCGCGGAGCTGCGGGAGTCCCGGAGCGTCTCGACGATCCCCCGGCCGATCGAGTCGTCACCGATCAGCGCGAACGGACCGACCGGGATCTCGCCGCCGAACTCGTCGGCCATCATCGTGAGCACGCAGGGGATGGGCTCGCCGCGAGCAGCCCACGCGGTCGCGTAGGTCGAGTGGGTGTGCACCACCCCGCCGACGTCGGGCATCTGCCGGTACACGTAGGCGTGCGCAGCGGTGTCCGACGACGGCGAGCGCTCGCCGTCCACCAGGGTCCCGTCCAGGTCGCACACGACCATCGACTCGGGGGTCAGCTCGTCGTAGGACACACCGCTCGGCTTGATCACGAACAGGTCGGCGGTGCGCAGCCGTTGCGAGACGTTCCCCGCCGTCCAGACCACGAGCCCCCACCGGGGCAGCTCGGCGTGCAGGCGGGCCACCACCGCCCGCAGCCGAGCCACCTCCTCGTGCACCTCGGGCCCGAAGGCGCCAAGGCCGCTCATCTCGCGCCGTCCTCGACCGCGACGGCCCCGGGCTCGGCGGGCACCCGCACCGGCCCAGCGGCGTCGTCTGCCACGTCCTGCAGCCCGGCCTTCGCCGCCCGCCGGATCGCCCGCAGCCGGTGCATCACGTCGTTCCCGCCGCGGCCGAACCAGTCGTGCAGCCGCAGGTACTCGGCGTAGAGGGCGTCGTAGGCACGCGAGCTCTCCTCGTCCGGGGTGTAGACGGCGCGGTCAACCTTGCCCATCACGGCCGCCGCGGTCCGCACGTCCGGGTAGGCACCGGCGGCGACGGCGGCGTGGATCGCCGACCCGAGGGCCGGGCCCTGCTCCGAGGCGATCGTGCTCAGCGGTAGACGCGTGACGTCGGAGTAGATCTGCATCAGGAAGCGGTTCTTCAGCAGACCTCCCGCGACGACGAACTCGGTCACCGGGACGCCGGAGGCCTCGAACGCCTCGACGATCACCCGGGTGCCGAACGCGGTCGCCTCCAGCAGCGCTCGGTAGGTGTCCTCCGGGCGGGTGGCCAGCGTCTGCCCGACGACGACGCCGGACAGCTCGTGGTCCACCAGCACGGAGCGGTTGCCGGAGTGCCAGTCCAGCGCGACCAGCCCGTGCTCACCCACCGCCTGCGCAGCGGCCAGATCGGTGAGGTACTCGTGCACGGACACCCCGCGACGCCGGGCCTCCTCGTAGTACGCCGGGGGCACGCAGGTCTCGACGAACCAGCCGAAGATGTCACCGACGCCGCTCTGGCCGGCCTCGTAGCCCCACAGGCCCTCCATGATCCCGCCGTGCACGACGCCGCACATGCCGGGCACCTCGGCCACTGCGTCACCGTTCATCACGTGGCACGTTGACGTGCCCATGATGGCGACCATCTGGCCGGGCTCGACAGCGTTGGCCGCGGGGGCGGTGACGTGCGCGTCGACGTTGCCGACCGCGACGGCGATGCCCTCCGGCAGACCCGTCCAGGCCGCGGCCTGTGCGGTCAACCGACCGGCTGCCTTGCCCAGCTGGCCGATCGGGTGCTCGACCTTGGCGGTCACGAAGTCTGCGAAGTCGGGGTTGAGGGCGGCGAGGAACTCCCGGGAGGGGTAGTGGCCGTCCTGCAGGATGCCCTTGTAGCCGGCGGTGCAGGCGTTGCGGACGTAGGCGCCGCAGAGCTGCCAGATGATCCAGTCCGCTGCCTCGACCCAGTGCTCGGTCGCCGCGTAGACCTCGGGGTCGTCCTCGAGCAGCTGCAGGCCCTTGGCGAACTCCCACTCCGAGGAGATCAGGCCGCCGTACCGGCGGATCCAGGGTTCGGTGCGCTCGTGGGCGAGCGCGTTGATCCGGTCGGCGTGCGGTTGGGCGGCGTGGTGCTTCCAGAGCTTGACGTACGCGTGCGGCCGGTCGGCGAACGCGCCGAGCTCGCACAGCGGTGTGCCGTCACCGGTGGTGGGCACCATGGTGCAGGCGGTGAAGTCGGTCCCGATCCCGATCACGTCGGCGGGATCGACCCCATGGTCGGCCTTCGCTTGGCGCAAGGCCTCGGGGACCGCCGTCTTCAGCACCTCGACGTAGTCCGCCGGCACCTGCAGCGCCCAGTCGGGGGGCAGCGGGATCGCACGACCCGCTTCAGCGGACGGGCCGGCGGTGAGCGCGTGGTCCATCACCGCGTGCGGGTACTCATGAACCGCGCTGCCGAGCTCCGCGCCGTCGGACACCCGGACGACCACCGCTCGCCCGGACAGGGTGCCGTAGTCCACCCCCACGACGAGTGCCTGCTGGTCGGTCATCGTCGCTGCTCCTCCTCGTCGAACCGTTGCGACCGGGCGTCGGCCAGGCTCCGCGGTTGTCGAATGTTAACGCTCACATAGGTCGCCGTCAAGAAGTTCCCGGGGATGAGCCTTGGCTCATCCCCGTTGGACCGCCGTCGACCTGCCGGGGGTGCCGGCGGTCGTCGACAGCCCTGCCTCGAGGATGTCGAAGGAGCGCTCCAGCACCTGGAGCAGCGGCTCGCTGAACCCGCTGCCGTGCCAGTGGTGCACCCCGCCGAGCAGTGCGCCGACGATCACGTGCGACAGCACCTGCACCTCGAGATCCTCGACGGGGCGGTCGAGCTGCGCGGCGAGGATCCCACCGAGCGCCTCCGAGGCCGTGTACATCTGCCGGGCCATCGATGCTTCCAGCGTCGCGTCGGACATCACGTGTCGCATCCGCCGCCGGATCCGCTCCTCGTCATCGCCGACCAGCTGCCCCAGCACGACACCCATCAACCGGCGCACGGCGAGCAACGGCGAACCGTCGCGCAGCTCCTCAGGCAGCGCCTCCTCGAGCAGCGGGTCGAAATCGTCCCACAGGACGATGTCCTCCTTGGTCCCGAAGTAGCGGTAGATGCTGCTGGGCGAGACCTCCGACGCCTCGGCGATCTGCTCGACAGTGACGGCCTGGTAGCCGCGCGCGTCGAACAGGTCCAGCGCCGCACTCTGGATCCGGTGCATCGCAGCGATCCGCTTCCGCTGCCAGAGGCCGCCCAGACCCCCCGCGCCGTCCTCGCTCATGCTCCGAGGGTATCCCCAACTGGATGTCGCTTGCACCTGACAGTGACTGTCACTAACATCTACGGTCAACTGACAGACACTTTCAGTTGGCGGCACACGGAACGGGAGCGGTCGTGGAACAGGTGATCCGGACCCGCGGGCTGACAAAGTCGTTCGGGAGCACCAGGGCGCTCGACGGCGTCGACCTGACGGTCGGGCGCGGCGAGGTGCACGGGTTCCTCGGACCGAACGGGGCCGGCAAGTCGACCACCATCCGGGTGCTGCTCGGCCTGCTCCGCAAGGATGCCGGCGAGGCGACGCTGCTCGACGGGGACCCGTGGCGCGACGCCGTCGCGCTGCACCGTCGCCTGGCCTACGTGCCCGGTGACGTCCAGCTGTGGCCCAACCTGTCCGGTGGCGAGGCGATCGACCTGCTGGGTGGCCTCCGCGGGTCGATGGACCACGCCCGCCGCGACGAGCTGGTCGACCGGTTCCAGCTGGACCCCACCAAGAGGTGCAGCGCCTACTCCAAGGGGAACCGGCAGAAGGTCGCGATCGTCGCCGGCCTGGCCTCGGACGTCGAGCTGTACCTGCTCGACGAGCCGACCAGCGGGCTGGACCCGCTGATGGAGACCGTGTTCCAGGACGTCGTGCGGGAGATCACCACCGCGGGCGGGACGGTCCTGCTGTCGAGCCACATCCTCGCGGAGGCCGAGGCGCTCTGCGACACCGTGTCGATCATCCGGGACGGCCGGATCGTCGAGTCCGGCAGCCTCGCCGCCCTGCGGCACCTGACCCGCACCACCCTGCACGTCACCACCCGGGAGCCCCTCGACGGCCTCGAGACCACGCCCGGCGTCTTCGACATCGTCATGTCGGACGGCGGGTACACGGCACGTTTCGAGGTGGAGGCCGACCATCTCGGCGGCGTCATCGAGCACATCGGTCAGCACGGCGTCGTGAGCCTCACCAGCGCGCCACCAACCCTCGAGGAGCTCTTCCTGCGCCACTACGGCGACGAGCTCGCCGCACTCGCCAACGGGAACGGCAACAGCCACGGCGCCGGCACCGGCACCGGCGAGACCGGCCACGTCCACGGGCGACGACGCCGGGCGGAGGGGTCCCGGTGAGGAGCGCCACCGCGACCGACCTGTTCGCCGGGACCGGCCGGCTGGTCCGGCTGGCGCTGCGTCGCGACCGCATCCTGCTGCCCGTCTGGATCGCCAGCATCAGCAGTCTCGCCGGAGCGGTGGTCACCAGCTACGCGGCCACATTGCCCAGCGAGGCGGAGCGAGCCGTCACCGCGGCGTTCGGCGCGGCCAACCCGATGGCCAGGGTGTTCGACGGACCAGCATCAGGGACAACGCTCGGGGCCATGGCGATGGTCGAGGCGTACAAGATCCTGGCCATCCTGACCGCTCTGATGAGCGCCCAGGCGATCGTCCGGCACACCCGCCAGGACGAGGAGACCGGGCGTGCGGAGCTGCTCGGCTCCGCGGTGGTGGGGCGGCACGCTCGGCTCACGGCCGCCCTGGTCGTCACGTTGGGCGCCAACCTCGTGCTCGGCGCCGCGGTGGCGTGCGTGCTGGCCGCCGACGGCCTGCCCTGGTCCGGCTCATGGGCGGCCGGGCTCGCCGTCGGGGGGGCCGGCTGGGTCTTCGCGGGCATCGCGGCGCTCAGCGCGCAGGTCTTCGCCACCGCGCGCGGGGCGAACGCGGCCGCCGGTGCCGCCCTCGGTGTGGCGTTCCTGCTGCGCGCCGTCGGCGACCTGCTCGGTGACGTCGCCGACAGCGGCGTCGAGGTCGTCAGTGCCTGGCCATCCTGGCTGTCGCCGCTTGGTTGGGGGCAACAGGTGCGGCCGTTCTACCAGGACAACTGGTGGATCTCCGGGCTGTTCCTCGGACTCACGGCGACCCTGGTGGCCGGGGCCTTCGTGCTCACCAGCCACCGGGACGTCGGGTCGGGCATGGTGCCGGCGCGCTCCGGACCGGTCCACGCGCCGCGAGGCCTGCCGTCGACGATGGGACTCGCCTGGCGGCTGCAGCGCGGCGTCCTGGGAGTCTGGCTGCTCGGCCTGACCGGGTTCGGTGCCGCCTTCGGCGCCGTTGGCGAGAGCGCCGAGGACCTGGTGAGCGGCAACGACGGGGTGCAGCAGATGCTCGACCGGATGGCCCCCGACGCCGGGATCCTCGACCTGTACACCACCTTCCTGATGGCCATCATCGGGATCGCGGCCGCCGGGTACACCGTGCAGGCCCTGCTGCGGATGCGCGCGGAAGAGGTGACCGGCCGCCTCGAGCCGGTGCTCGCCACCGGCGTCGGGCGGCGCCAGTGGCTGGCGACGCACGTCGTCATCGCAGCAGCGGGCACCACGACGATCCTGGCCCTGAGCGGCCTGGCCGGTGGCCTGGTGCACGCGGGCATGGCGGGAAGCTGGGCGGGCGTCGGCGACCTGCTCGCGGCCGCTCTGGTCCAGGTGCCCGCTGCTCTCGCCCTCGGTGGGTTCGTCGTCGCCCTGTTCGGCCTGCTCCCCCGCTGGTCGGGACCGCTCGCCTGGGCGGCGCTCGCCGTCGCCCTCGTGATGGGCCAGCTCGGATCCCTGCTGGACCTGCCCCAGTGGGCCCTGAACCTCTCGCCGTTCACGCACGTGCCGCGCGTGCCGGCCGAGGCGTTCTCGGTCACGCCGGTGATCTTGCTGCTGCTGGCGGCGGTCGCTCTCGGCGCCGTCGGCTTCGCAGCGTTCCGCCGCAGGGACCTGGCGATCGGGGCCTGAGCCTCAGCGCCGCGGAGGTCCGCTGCTCGCCCGCACCATGATGCTCGGCGCGATCAGCCCGGAGTCGACGCACTCCCCCGCGATCGCCCCGAGCAGGAGCTCCATGCAGCGCCGGCCAAGGGCACCGAACTCCTGACGCACGGTGGTCAGCGGAGGGAAGAAGTGCGCCGACCCGTCGACGTCGTCGAAGCCCACCACCGACACGTCCGTCGGCACCCGGAGCCCCGCCTCGGCGAACGCGCGCAGCAGGCCGAGAGCCAGCTGGTCGTTCGCCGCGAACACCGCGGTGGGCAGCTCACCGGCCGCCAGCTCCCGCCCGACGTCGTAGCCCCGCTGGGCCGACCAGTCACCCGGGATCGGTTCGCCCGCCTGGATGCCCGCCGCGGCCAACTCGTCCCGCCAGCCCTCGATGCGCCATCGGGCGTCCAGCCAGTCCACCGGCCCGGCCAGGTGCACGACGTCGCGGTGCCCCAGGTCGAGCAGGTGCCGCACCGCCAGTCGGCCGCCCGCGTACTGGTCGACGGCGACGCTGTGCAGCGGCCCCGGCAGGTTCTTGGGGCCGACCATGACGATCGGCACCGGCTCGTCGAAATCCTGGACCGCCACCACCGCGGCGTCGTGGGCCGCGATCACCACGACACCGTCGACGCCCTGGGACATGAAGTGCTCCAGGACCGTGCTTACCTGGTCGGCCCCCCAGGTGGGCACGGTGGCCACGCTCACGAACAGGCCCGCGTCACGCGCCGCGTGCTCCAGGGCGATCAGCGTGCTGGTCGGTCCGAACAGGGCGGAGCCGGAGGTGACGACGCCGATCGTCCCGGTGCGCCGGGTGACCAGCGCCCTGGCGGCGGAGTTGCGCCGGTAGCCGAGCTGGGCGATCGCGTCGAGCACCCGCTGCCGGGTCTCCGGACGCACCCGAGGATGGTCGTTGAGCACCCGCGAAACCGTCTGGTGGGAGACCCCGGCGAGCGCCGCGACGTCGTGCATGCCCGGTGGGCGCGGTGCGTTCACCTCTCCGGCTCTCTCCCGTCGGCCTCGGCGGCCAGCTCACGCGACCGGTCGCGTGCCGCGGTCGCCGCGGCCACCATCGCGGCGCGCACGCCGCGGGCATCCAGCACCTGGAGCGCCGCGACGGTGGTGCCACCGGGCGAGGACACCCGCTCACGCAGCACCACCGGGAGCTCGCCGGTCTCGCTGAGCAGGGCAGCCGCGCCGCGGAACGTTGCGACCGCCAGCTCCAGCGCCTGCCCACGGGGCAGCCCCAGCAGCACGCCCGCCTCAGCGAGCGCGTCGACCAGGTAGAAGACGTAGGCCGGGCCCGAGCCGCTAATCGCGGTCACCGCGTCCAGGTGGGACTCCGGCACGTTCAGCAGCACGCCGGTGGCCTCCAGCAGGTCGCCCGCGCGGGCAAGGTGTCGGGCCGTTGCGGCCGACCCACCGCTCATCGCACCGGCTCCGGCGCCGATCACCGCCGGGGTGTTGGGCATCACCCGGACGACCGGCGTGCCCGCCGGCAGACGGGCCTCGTAGAAGGCCAGCGGCAGTCCGGCGGCCACCGTCACCACCAGCACACCGTCGGCAAGGGCCGGACCGATCTCGGCCAGCACCCCCGCGACGTCCTGCGGCTTGACCGCCACCACGACGACGTCGGCCCCGGCCACCGCCTCGGCGGCAGCCGCGGTGGTCCGCACACCGTGCGTCGCGCCGAGCGCCTGCGCCCGGGCACCGGCCTTCTCGGCGACGATGACGGCGTCGGCGGCGACCCCGGACCGCAGCACGGCGACGACGAGGGCCTCGCCCATCACGCCACCACCCAGGACGGCGACCCGCCCGGCGTGCCACATCACGGCCTCCGAGGTCACAACGGGAACGCGGCGTACACGTCGCGCAGGTCCTTGGCCGATCCGTCGATCTGGAGCAGGACGGTCGTGTTGGTCCACCAGATCGACCCCGTGCCGTCCGCGCGCTGCACGAACAGGTAGCGGCCCACCTGCTGACCGTCCACCTCGACCGTGCCCTGCTCCGGCTCGGGGACGGGTTCGGCGGTGGCGGTGGCCGTCGCCGCGTCCGTCGTCTCCGCTGCGGGCGCGGCCGCGGCGTCTGCGGCCGGCTGGGCCTGGGCGGCGAGCACGCCATCGAACGCGGTCTCGGCACTCGCGGCGTCGCGCCACTGCCCGGCGTAGAGCACCAGGTTCTGGACGCCGTCGGTGTACGCCAGCTGGTAGCCCTCCAGCGCCCCCGCGATCAGCAGGGGCTCGTACTCGACGAACCCGGCCAGCGCGTACGCGCGGACCGTCGCCGGCAGCGACTGCAGGAAGGCACTGCCGCCATCACGGGCGACGGGCTCGACGGTCGGCGTCGGCACCGCGAGGGTGACCGTCTCGGGGTTCAGTACCTCCGCCTGGGGCTCCGAGCGGTTCGCCAGCGCCAGGACGACCGCCACGATCGCACCGACGACGACCAGGCCGATCACGATCAGCAGCCACAGCGGCGGACGCCGGCGACCGGGCTTCCCACCGCGGTCTGCCACCTTCGGGAGGTCGGGATCCCCCGGGGCGCCATGCTCGTCGCGGTAGCCGGCGTCCGGCTCGGCGTCCGGCTCGGCGTCCGGCTCGGTGCTCGGTCCGGTACCCGGTCCCGTGCCCGGTCCCGTGCCGGTTCCCGACGGTCCGACTATCGACACTCCGTTGGTCTGATCGAACGGCCGGCGGCCGCCCCCGTCCCCCGTGCTGTTCGTCATACGTCCTCCCGGCGCGCGTCCTTCGGCCAGCCTAGGGCCTGCCGCACGCGGCGGTCGTCGGGCGCCCGCCTCGGCGCGTCCTACCGGAGCCGCAAAGGGCCGACCTCAGGGTGTCCGACGATGCAGGGTCAGCGACCCCAGCACCAGGGCGCCGACGATGAAGACCACGATGGCGCCGACGGCGCCCTGGACGCCGGCGAAGTCCGCCCCCGCCGCGAGCTTCTGCTGCGACTCCATGCCGTACGTCAGCGGCATCGCCCGGGAGATCCACTCGAGCACGGTCGGCATCTGGTCGCGCGGCATGAGCAGGCCGCCGGTGAGCAGCTGGGGAAGGATCACCACGGGCATCATCTGCACGGCCTGGAACTCCGTCGTGGCGAGCGAGGAGGCGGCGAGGCCGAGCGCGGTGCCGAGCACGGCGTCCAGCACCGCGACCACGATCACCAGCCACAGCTGGCCCTGGATGTCCATGCCGAGCACCCATACCGCGAACCCGGTGAGCACGAGGGCCTGCAGCGTGGCGAGCGCCGCGAACGCCAGGGCGTAGCCGAGCACGAAGTCCCCGCGCCGGAGGGGCGTGGTCATCAGGCGCTCGAGCGTGCCGGACTGCCGTTCGCGCAGCGTCGCGACGCTGGTGACCAGGAACATCACGAAGAGCGGGAAGATGCCGAGCAGCAGCGGACCGAAATGGTTGATCACCGGGGTGCCCTCGAACGACCACGCGACGATGCCCATCAGCAGGCACGGCACCAGGAGGAGGATCGCGACCGTGCGGCGGTCGTGCCGGATCTGCTGCAGCACGCGGTTGGCGGTGGCGATCATCGGCTGGAGCGTCATCACGCCACCTCCCCGTCCTTGGCGTGCCGATGGAGGCCCTCGTCCGACCGGGCGTTCGCCCGGTCCACCAGGAACAGGAACGCCGCCTCGACGTCGGGCGTGCCGGTCTGCTCCAGCAGGGGCGCCAGAGCGGCGTCGGCGAGCACCCTTCCTTCGCGCACCAGGATCAACCGGTCGCACCGCTGTGCCTCGTCCATGACATGGCTGGACACCAGCAGCGCGATCCCACGGGCAGCGAGCCGGTGGAACAGCCCCCACAGGTCTCGGCGGAGCACAGGGTCCAGGCCGACTGTCGGTTCGTCGAGGACCAGCAGCTCGGGCGAGCCGAGCAGGGCAACGGCGAGCGAGACCCGGGAGAGCTCGCCGCCGGAGAGCACGCCGACCCGCCGGTCGGCGATGCGGTGCAGGTCCACGTCGACGAGCACGCGATCGACGTCGCCCGGGTTCGCCCCGATCAGCCGGGCGAAGTAGCGCAGGTTCTCGGTGATGCTCAGGTCGGTGTAGACGCTCGGCGCCTGGGTGACGTAGCCGACCCGGTCGCGCAGGCTGGGGTGGCCGGCCGGCAGGCCGAGCACCTCGACCGTCCCGGTGACGTGCTGCTGGACACCGACGACGGCGCGCATCACGGTGGTCTTGCCGCTCCCGCTGGGTCCGAGCAGGCCGACCAGCTCCCCGGGCTCGACCCGCATGTCGACACCACGGATCACCGGGACACCGCCGCGGACGATGTGCAGCCCTTCGATCCGGATCGCCGGCCGTGCGCTGTTCCCCATGTGGGGAATATAGCGTCCTGCCGCACGCGGGGGAAGGACCTTTGGGCCCTCGATGCTCAGGAGTTCTCCGGCTCGCGGAGATCCGTGCGCGACGGGTCGTCGGCCACTCGGGGCGATGGCTCCGCCAGCGGCTCGAGGTACTGCTGGATCACCGGGCCCACCCGCCTGGCCACCTCGTCGACGGGCGTCGACGCCAGCGGTTCCAGTCGCAGCCCGTACCGAACCATCATGAGGCCGGCCAGCTGCGAGGCGGCGAGGTTCATCCGCAGCTGCGCGTCCGGCCCGTCGAGCCGCTTCGCCACCCGGGCGTAGACCTCCTGCGTGAGGTAGTCACGGATGCCGTCGACACCCTGACCCGAG
>Ga0209748_1001552_pt1 | contig 11289 bp, 9 predicted proteins | sample BarGraIncu00421A_FD_185490 | JGI IMG/M metagenome (GOLD analysis project Ga0209748, IMG submission 185490) | Arctic peat soil microbial communities from Barrow, Alaska - Barrow Graham LP Incubations 004-21A (SPAdes) (version 2) | ecosystem: Environmental > Terrestrial > Soil > Wetlands > Peat... | reverse complement strand
GCAGGCGACTGACGGTGGTCCGCTCGTCCGCGAGCTCCGCGGGTGTGAAGCCCGTGATGAAGGAGATGTATCCCGGGATCAAAGGCAACACACACGGAGAAAGGAACGACGCGAAGCCGGCGGCGAACGAGGCGCCCATCGTCAGGGCGAACGCGGTCACAGCGCTTCCCCGAGGATGAAGCCTCCCGCGCTACTTGAGCGCATCGATCCGCTGCCTGAGCGTGGTCTCGTCGGACCCGCCTACGATCATCTGGCCGGATACGCTGCCGTCGGCGTTCACGAACACGAACGACGGGACGTACTGGATGTTGAACCGCTGGGCCAGGCCGTCACCGACCGGGTCCCCGGTGTCCACGTAGACGCGGAACTCGACCTTGCCCTGGTATGCGGTCTTGAGCCCCTCGACCAGAGGCTTCATCTCGATGCAGGTGGGTCAAGTGCTGGTGGCGAACTCGATGAACAGCGGCTTGCCGTTCGTCTTCACGACACCCGTACCACTCGCTGCGGAGGACCCGGCACCGCCTGACAGCAGCGACTGGTTGGCCACGAGGCCTCCGGTCAGGTCGTACACCTTCTTGAAGCCGGCGCCGGCGAGGTACGACGCCGCCTCGGCAGAGCGCGAGCCGGTCTCGCAGTAGACGACGACAGCCCTGTCCTTGTCCCAGCCGGCGGCGACCTGCTGGAGCGTGTCGAGCGGTACGTTGACCGCCGAGGCGATGTGCCCGCCGTCGAACTCGGAAGGCGTGCGGACGTCGACGACGAGCGCACCCGAACCCTGCAGCTGCAGAAGCTCGTCACTGCCGACAGGCTTGTTGACCGAGGGGGCCGGCATCGCCACCGCCAGCACCACGCCGACGACGAACAGTCCGCCCACCACCCACGCGATGATCTTCTTCTTGTCCATGTGTCTCTCTCGAAGCATGCCGCGCGCCAAGTGCGAGCGTCGGAGCGGTGAATGAACTATACCCTAGCGGGTATACGTGTCAAACGAGCGCGGCACCCGTGGCCAGCGGCTGCCGTTCGGGCCGGGCAGGCACACGTCAGGAGGGCGGCCCGCTTGCGAGGCCGCCCTCCCGCACTCCCCCCGGAAACGCGATGCTACTTCACCCTGAACTGCCTGTACCCGGACTTGGCCGATGCGAAGTCGGCGGACGCGGCGTAGCACGCATAGGCGCGCCACAGTCCGGAGGTGGGCACGGTCGTCTTCACGGAGTACTTCGTGTAGGAACTGTAGTTCGCATTCGTCGCCCTGACGGTCTTGTAGAACCTCCACTTGCCGCTGCGGTAGCGGTACAGCTTGATGGTCACGTTGTGCGCACCGGCCTTGTGCCTCGGCTTCAGGTATCCGGAGATCGTGAACGTCCGGCCGTGCCTGACGGAGACAGGAGCCAGTGGCTTCGCGAGCCCGGGGATGGCCAGTACCTTGACCGCAGCGCTGCCGCTGCCCGAGAACTCGTCTGAACCGACGACCAGCGATCGGACCCAAGTCCGCATGGTGGCCTTGTAGGGGTACGTCGCGACGCCGTTGGCGTCGGTCGTCAGCGTCGCCAGGTCGGACCATGTCATCTGGTCGGACGAGTACTGGAGCGCGACCTGCTGCCCTGAGACCGCGACACCTGCGCCGTCGATGACCGTGACGTTGACCACGGCCGAAGCGCCGCTGCCAGACACGGTTACGGTTGATGTTGCAACGCTCTCCTCGACAGGAGCGACCCGGACCACCGTGATCGGCTGGCTCCACGGACCGGCGTCACCGTAGGAGTTGAGCGCGCGCACCCGCACGACGTTCTCACCCTCGGTAAGGCCGCTGACGACTGCTTCGGTGATCGCGACCGGTTCGCTCACGCTCCCATTGAGCTCGTATTCGTAACTCGTGGCGTGGGCGACGGCATCCCAGCTCACGCCGACCTCGTCACCGCTGACCTGCTCGGACTGCACGACGGGCGCGGGCGCGACCGGAAGGTACGCGGTGACCGTGAACGTGACCGTGGAGGTGGCGCTGCGGTTGCCGGACTTGTCGACCGCCGAGAACGCGAGGGTGTGCTCGCCGGGAGCGCCGCAGGTGACCAGCGTCGGCGATGACGACACCGTCGTGGCGGCCTGGGAATCCAGGCTCAGGGAGATCGCCGCGAGCCCGCTGCCATTGGCTTCATCGGCAGCGGTGACACGCACGGACGCCGATCCAGCGTAGGTGGGCGCGGCGTCGGACGTGGCCACGGGAGCCGTCACGTCTCGGACGCTGAAGAGCGATACGTGCGGGGTCTCGGCGTTGCCCGCCACATCGACCGACCAGCAGGTGAGCGTGTGCGCACCGAGCTTCGACGTCTGCACGGTCAGGCCGCTGCCCGCGGTCCCGTCAAGCGTCCAGCTGGTCGAAGCGACGCCGGAACCAGAGTCCGTTGCGGTCAGCGAGATCGTCGCCGCCGTGTCGTAGGTGGCCGTCGCGTCACTCGCGGTGACCGGAGGCGTGACATCGAGGTTCGCGCGGTCGCGGACCATCAGCGCCGACATCGACGTCGAGCTCGTGCTGATGTTCGAGACCATGACGTCGCCGGTGCCGTCGTAGTACTTGGATGTCGGGTCGGTCAGGTCGCTGAACGTCTTCTTGGCACTGGTGCCAGGGAAGGGATCGCCCGCGTCGCCGTAGTTGCTCTTCGCGGCCAGGTTCTGCGTCCCGCCGTGTGCCTCTTCGAGGTCGACCATGTAGTGCGCTTCGTTGTTGTTGTTCGACACGCTCTCGTCGACGTGCCAGATCAGCAGGCCGGAACCGGGCAGGCCAGCGTCGGTCCCGGTCTTCTGCCGGTTCTCGACGAGGAAGTACTGCTTGCCTCCGGCCGCGCCTGCCTTCTCGATGCGGTAGATGTCGCCGCTGCTCGAGGCGTTCCCCGAACGGATCGTCACGGCCGCGGAGGTCACCTGCGACGGGGTCGTGAAGCCGAGCTCGACCATGCTCCAGGCGTCGGGGCGGGACGGGCTGTTGCCGTTCGTGCCGTTCCAGCTTCCGTACGCCATGAGGCTCCAGGCGCCGATCCCGGCCGAGCTGTTGTCGGTGTCGTAGAGGTCGGGAAGTCCGAACGTGTGCCCGAGCTCGTGGCAGTAGACGCCCGTGGTCATGTCGCCTGGGGTCGTCCAGTACTCGGGCTCCGTGGTGTAGCCGCTGATCCGGACCCCGTCGTAGACCTTCGAGGTCCTGACCGACCACTTGTGCGACCAGATGTCGGCGGCGTTCCCGCTCATCTCCTGGCCCTTGCCCGAGTGGACGATTATGACGCCGTCGACGACACCATCGTGGTTGTTGTCGTAGTTCGAGAAGTCCACGCCCGCGGCGTCGGCCGCCGCCATCGCGTCCTCTGCCATCTTCTGCGCGTTGTTCGGGTACGCGCCCTGGCCCATGGTGCCGACGGGGCAGTAGTAGCTGTACGGCTGGGGCATCCGCAGCCAGCCGCGCGCCGACGGCAGATCCGCGGAAACGGGCAGTATGTCGAGCGTCCCGGCGCTTACCTCGCGGTAGTAGCCCCGTACCGACGACGGCCCGACGGTGTCTTTGAAGATGAGGTTGTCGAAGAAGGACGACGACACCACTGCCGGCTTGTCGCTGAAGTCGACGAGCAGGACCAGCTGCCTGAACCCGCCCACGGTCACGTCATAGATGCCGGCGGACAACTTGCTCGAGCCCGGCGACGTGGCAAGCCACGAGGATCGCAACGTCGCCACGTCGAGAAGGGCGGACGGCTGGTCCAACCCCGCAGGCTTGGCTCCGTAGACATACTGATCGATCGATGCTTTCAGCGCCGCATCGGTCTTCGACCGCTGGAGAAGGGCCGGGCTCGGCGGCATCGCGAACGCCGCGACCGGTGAGACCAGGGCCGCGAGCAGCGCGACTGCGACGAATGCCGCGAAGGCGCGCGCGAGGTTCCTGCTGATGGCAGTCGCCGACATCGAACGGACTCCCAGGTCGAACGGACTGAACGTTCAACTGGGTTATCGGCCGATGGTTGCCTGTGTATGAGAGTCCGAGCGCGCCACGGGTACCACGGCGCGCTAGACGAACACCTTCGCCACGTACGGTGATGTGAACAGCGCGAGTGTCGCGCCGTAGCCCGGGGTGAACTCCAGCGACCCGCCGATCGCCGGCGGCACCAGGAGTTCCTCGACATCGAGCACGAGGTGGTCGCTCGAAGCGCCGAGCACTTTCACGCGCGAGTCGACCGGCGTCAGCCCTTCAGGTGGAACGTCCTGGCGGCCGACCGCACAGATGGCGCGCCGGCGCAGTCCGAGGTCCGCGAACGCAGGCACGTTGCCGAACGCGTCCTGAGAACACGTCCCGATCGGCTTGGACGGCTTGACCGTGCACTCGATCACTGGAGCAGAGAGCGTCAGCGCGTCGCGGTGCAGACGCACACCGGGGATGGGCGCCCGGGTCGCCGGGTCCACACCGAGAACGATCGCCTCGCCGATGCGCAGATTGCTCACGAAAGCCCGGCCCACTCCCGACATCACCGGCGCGATCGAGGTCGAGCTGCCCGCAGAGATCGTGAGGGCGTGGCCGACCTGGTGCTCCGCCTCGGTCGCGAGTCGGCCCAGGAGCCCGAGGTTCTCCGCATCGGGAACGATGGCGCCGTAACACGTCAGGCTCGCACCGATCCCGAGGACGTCAAGGTGCCCCATCGCAGTCACTCGCCCGAGAAACGGCATCAGAGCGTCAGGCCACATGCCCTCGCGAAGGTCGCCGATGTCGACCATCGCCACTATTCCGTGGCGCACGCCTGCCGACGCTGCGGCCGCGTCGAGGGCCTCAGCGATGGCTGTCTCGCTGACGAGGGAGACATCGACGAAGCGTATCGTCTCCGCGGCCAGGCCCGGGGTCGGCGCGCGCAGCAGCCAGATCGGGGCAGTGATGCCGGCCCCCCGGAGCCTTCCCGCATTCTCGAGCCGTGATTCGCCGAGCGCGGCGACCCCACCGGCGAGCATCGCGCGGGCGACCTCGGGCGTCCCGCACGTGACCTTCGTCACGCCCACGATGCTCACACCGGGAAGCGCCCGCACGACCGAGCGCGCGTTCTCCTCGATCTTGCGGAGGTCGATCGTCAGGGTAGCGCGATCGGGCATGTGGTTCCTCTCCTAGAGGCCGGTGCTGGCGCGCATGAGCGCGACGACCCGGTCGGCCGGGAAACTGCCGGACAACGCGCCACAGCACGCGAGGATGTAGTCGCGATCCAGGGCACACACGGCGTCCGCGGGCGGCAGAAGCCTGTCGCTCCCGGCGGCCGGCGCCAGCGCGGCCCGAAGCATCGACTCCCCGCCCGGCAGCCGTGTGAGTGCCCCGCCTGTTCCTATCACGAGGCGGCATGCGGTGAGATCGCGGCCCTTTGCGACCGTCTGGCGGCCCTTGGGCGTGTACAGGTGGGCAAGGCGGCCCGCGTGGCGCTCGACGCCCGCAACGGCGGCCGTACGTGCGAGCAGCACCGCGACCTCGATCTCGGCCGGGGTCGTCGGTATCGCTGGCGGAAGCAGCTCGGGTCGGTGCGGCTCGTCGACGAGCTGCGCGACGTGCCGCGCGCTCACGAACGTGCCCAGGTCGCCTTCGACGGTGCGTTTGCTGTGCGGCTGGGGATCGATGGCGATCGCGCGCATCTCCGGCGACCCGTCGGTCACCGAGTGCACGTCCGTCGTCGCGCCGCCGACGTCGACCACGACCAGATCGCCGAGTTCGCCCGCCAGGAGCTCCGCCGCGATCAGCACGGCGCCTGGCGTCGGCAGGATGCGGCCGCTCACGAACTCGCTGATGCGCTCCATCCCGGGTGCGTGCACGATGTGCTCCTCGAACGCGTCGTGGATTACGGAGCGGGCAGGCAGTATGTCCAGTTCGTCGACGCCGGGATACACGTTGGCCGTCACCCGGACGCTGAAGCCTGAGTTCTCGAGGAACGTGCGGACCTCCGCCTTGACGTCGGAGTTCCCGGCGTAGACAACTATCGGCCTGATCGACAGCTCCGCGAGGCGCGCTGCGTTGAACAGCACGGTGTCGGTGTCGCCGCCCTCGACCCCTCCGGCGAGCAGGACGAGAGTCGGATCCGCGTCGTCGATGCGCAGCAGGTCCGCTTCGGTCAGCCGCCCGGCGGTCTGGTACTCGACGACGCCGCCCGCTCCGAGCGCCGCCTCGCGGGCGGCCATCGCGGTCATCTTGCGCGTGAGCCCGTGCACGGTCATACGAAGCCCACCGGCGGCCGACGAGGTCGCGAGCGTGATGCGAGGTGCGAGCGGGCCGGTCGCGGCTTCGAGCTCCGCTCGGGCGGCCTCGACCCCGATGCCGACGTCGCCCTGCAGGACCGAGGTGGGCGCCACACCCTGACCGAGAAGCCGCGGAGGCCCCTCGGAATCCGGCGCGAGCCCTTCGAACGCGCTCACGACGGTCGTCGTCGAGCCGATCTCGGCGACGAGCGCATCGATGGCGCGCGGCTCAGCCATGAGGTGTCACAACGCCCGAGCACGAAGGGTCTTGACCACGAACGTCGCGACATCGATGCCGTGGGTACGGCGGCCGAATCCGGCGTCCATCCCCCAGGAGCGGGCCAGCTCGTCGTTCACCTGCGTGCCGCCGGCGATGAGCAGGACCTTGTCGCGGACGCCCTTCTCAGCGGCGAGGTCGGCGAGCTTCTCCATCGCTTCTCTGTGCATGTCCCCGTGGGTGATGATCGTGGAGATGAGCACGATCTGCGCGGCATGCTCGATCGCCGCGTCCAGCACCTTCTCGACCGGCACGGAGGTGCCCAGATACTGGCAGTGGAATCCCCACTTCTCAAGGCCGCCGTGCTTGATGTCTATGATCTCCTGCATGCCGACGGAGTGCTCGTCCTGGCCGACCGTCGCCGCGACACAGCGCAGGTTGTGAGCCGCGACGAACTCGCGGATCTCCTCGTCGGACAGCGGCTCGGGCTTGTCGGGGATCACGAGGGTGGCCGGGTCGATCGCTACGTCGAGGCGGCCCTTGATCTCCACCAGCGTGCCTTCCGCCGGGTGCATGACCTGCCTGTGGATGACCTCGACATCGGTGAGGTTCATCGAACGGCCCAGCTCGAGCGCGGCCGCCTCGGCGACCCTTTCCGCTGCCGGGAGGAACATCGTGACCGCCACGTAGCCGTCGCCCGCCCACTCCACCTCGGGCTTGATCAGTCCGCGCCTGCGCATCTCGGCGGTCGTGGCGAGGCGGACGTCGACGTTGTCCTCGGGATCGAGCTCGTCGATGAAGGGCACCTTGGAGTCGTCGCACAGCGTGCAGCCACCGATCGAAGCGCAGGGGCGCGTGTCGGCGCCGCGCGCGGCCTCGCTCGGGATGTGATTGACACCGAAGTGGTGGCACACCGGCGCGAAGTAGTCGTCGGCGCGGGGGACTATGGTGCCGACAGCCACGCCGCCATCCGACAGACGAGCGATCCCGTCGTCGTTGGTCTCCGGGTATTCGCCCGAGTCGACGAAGTACGCCTCCTCGACGCCGGTGAAGTACCCGCCATCGCGCATCATCGCCTCGAGGAACAGCACCGCGCGCTCCTTCAGCTCGCGGACGCGGGCGGCGAACACCGGGTCGGTGCGGTCGATCTTCACGATCTCCCGCAGTCCGTCCATGCCCACGAGCGACTGCTTCGCCGTGTCGAGCGCGGCGATGTTGTTGTAGTGCCACGGGACGTTGCGGCCCTCGTCGGGCGTGATCGTCGACTGGACGTCGGCCGACGTCAGGCGCGAGATCATCAGGTTCATCACGTGCGAGACGGTCGCGTCGCGCGAGTCCGACTCCATGTAGCGCGTGTTCTGCTGAGCTCGCATCTTGTACTCGCCGAAGAGGTCGCGCAGCGCCACGGCGTACGGCAGGTCCATCCGCATGCACGGCGCAGGTGCGGCGTCGGGCGGCACGGTCGATAGAGCGATCTGCTCCTTCGGCATGCCCACCGCCACCGAGAACGCGCAGTTGATGGCGTGCTGGACCAACAGCTCCGGCATGACCTTCCACGCCTTGACCGCGGTCGCGTTCGCGTTATGCGCGCCGTCGATCTGCAGGATGCCGGCCGACGCCATGACGTGCTTCGCCACGGCGGCGTCCACGAACGACCGGTACATGTTGATGTTGCGGTACAGCACGTTGTACTGCGGGTCCTGGTGGGCGCCGTTGACGCCCTCCTCTGCGAACATGACCGCGATCTCGGGGCCGGCCACGCCGCTGACGTAGCTATGGAAGTTGATCGGCCGGCCGACCTCGTCCTCGATCAGGTCGAGAGCGCGGCGCGTGAGCCGGCACTGCTTACGGGTCACGGCGATGCCGCCTACGCCCTCCGGCGTGCCCTCGAGCAGCCCGTCCATGTGGCTCTGGCCCGCGGTGCGGATGACCATCATGTGGTCCGCCCCGTGCCACGCGGCCATGCGCATCCGGCGGATGTCATCCTCGGGACGTCCAGAGGCGATCTCGGTGGTGACGACGCAGTCGGGCTGCGGGTCGATGTTGTCGAAGTAGTGCGCTGCAGGGAGCGGGACCGAGTTCGCGAGCCCCTCCGACGTCTCCTCGTACTCGAACTCGTACAGGCGCTGGTTCGGGACCGGCACTCGCCATGTCCAGCCGTGCCGGCGCGGGCGGTAGTCCGCCAGGCCGTCGAGAAGGGCCTGGATGTCCAGTTTGGCGTCGGGCTTAAGCGGCGTGTCGATGGGGCGCGGGCTCACTCGGCGCCTCCCCACTTCGCCTCGGCGATGTCCCATCCTTCGTCGCCGGCGAGCCGGGCGGCTGCCGCCGCCGGCGTGCAGTCCCATGCCTGCATGCAGAGCCACACGGTGTGCCCGGCGCCATGGCCGAGCAACCCGCGCTTCTCGCACTCGGACACGACCGCCATGCACGTGCGCGAGTCGATGCCCATGCGCATGAGCACGCTGCGCTCGATCGACGGCGACGTGTGCGTGCGCGCGAGTTCCACGAGCGGGGTGACGCACTCGTTGGCAAGCTCCCAGAATCGTGCCTCGAGCTGCGCCTCCGTAAGGTCCGCGAGGTGCGCGCGGACTTCGGTGAAGGTGTCGGGACGGACCATCTAGCCCTCCTTGAGCCCGGCGACGATCTCCTCGACCGCCTCCGGGGTGCTGTTCGTGTCGGCCGCGAGGAACGCGACGTCCTCGGCGGAGGGGACGTAGCCCTCGCCCGCATGCGCAAGCGCGTGGCGGACATAGCTGTGGCGCAGCTTGCCGAGGTCCATCTCGACCGCGCGGATCTGCTCGGGGCGCTCGGGGATGACGATGCTGCGCCCGGGGACGCTCTGTCTCGGGTCGCCCAGCCGGACCTCCACACCGTTCTCGCGAGCGAAGTTGAGCTGCGCCCAGTGGTGCTTGCCGGCGCCGGTGTACTCGGTCTCCTGCACGACGACGGTGGCGTCGCGCGGCAGGTCGCGGGCGATCGAGATCGCCGCGGCCATCGCGGTGTTGCCGGATGGGCCGCGCTCGAGGCCCTCCAGCTTCGCCATCGCCTCGGTGACGTAGAAGACCTCGCCCTGGGTGACGGTGAGATAGCGGTCCATGTAGCGCAGGGCGCGCGCGGCGTTGCGAGGCACGTCGGCGCGGTCGGGCCACGTGGCGAACGGCACGCCGAACCCGGTGTGCCCGGTGGTGAAGCTCTTGCGGTTGAAGTCGGTGTCCGAGGCCATGTGCAGGCCGGACAGGTCAACCGACGCGCTGACCACCTCGGTGGTGAGCGCGCCTGCGCGCCGCAGGCCGCGCGCGGTGCCGGTCGTGTTGCCGCCGCCAGCGTGGGTGATGACGACGGCGGTGGGCGGCGCGCCGGTAAGAGCGGTGATCTCGTGCGCAACCTCGGCTCCGAGCGTCTCGATGCCGGAGATGCCGTAGGTCGAGTAGAGCGATGCAGCGAAGTAGCCGGTCTCGTCGAGCAGCTCGAGCATGTGGCTGAAGAGCTCCGGCCCGACCGTCATCTGGATGACCTCCGCGCCGAACGCCTCGCAGATGCGTGACTTCTCGATGATCTCGGGCTGCCCCACGTGGCGGGAGTCGAACGCCTCCTGGCAGATGATGCACGCCAGCGATGCGCGCGCCGCCTGGCTGGAGACCGCCGCCCCGTAGTTGCCGGAGGTCGCGGCGATCACCCCCGCGTAGCCCTTCGCCTTCGCGGCGTGGATCGACATGCTGGCGCGGCGGTCCTTGAAGGAACCCGCCATGTTTGCGCACTCGTCTTTGACGAACAGGCGAGCGCCCATGCCCGGCCCCGCGTACGAGCGCACGAGGTCGGTCAGGTTGTGGAGCTCGAGCAGCGGGGTGCTGCCCACTCCGGCGGCCGCCTGGATCGCCGTGATCTGGTCGAGGGAGTAGCCGTGCGCCGCCATCATGCCCTCGTAGTCGAACGCGATCGGGCTTCGCTCGAACTCGGAGTAGTCCATGCCGAGCGCGCGCTTCATGATCTCGCCCTTGCGCGCCAAGATCGCTTCGGTGCGTGAGGCCACGTCACTCACCGCCCTTGCGCCACACCGCGAGCCGCGCCCGCAGGTCCCGGCCCACATGCGTGAGCTCGGGCGCAGGGCGGCCGAACGTGTGCGTGTACCCGGGGTTCACGTCGGTCAGCACACCGGTGACGGTCCGCCCGGTCGTCGTCTCGATCGAGAGGTCCTCGCCCACGATCGCCTCGGCACGGGCGAACCCCTTCATCCATACGAGCAACGGTTGCGCCGCCGTGTCCGCAGGCAGGTTGGCCGCACGGTCGGCCGGCTCGAGGAGCACGTAGCGCACCTCGACCCAGTCGCCGACGGCGCACTTCATCGTCTCGTCCATGTGAGGGCCTTCCCTACGCCGTGGGTGACAGGAACCTCGGCAGCGGCATGTCGACCACTGTGATGATTCCCGGAACCGCGCCGCCGATGAGCGGGATGTAGTTGCCGACACTGGCGTACGTGCCCTTGCCGCCCGGGACCTCGGGACAGTTGGACATGTTGATCTCCGGGTCTCCCACGATGTGGATGTAGTCGCCGGTGTCAACGCCCTCGAGCTCGGGGTGGATCTGCTGCGGGTGCACGAGCTCGATCTTGAGCTCGCCCGCTTTGTCGTAGGCGCGCGCGATGTGGCGGCAGCCGGCCACGTCGCCGGGAGCCACGTGCACATGCGGCGTCCAGCGCTCCACCGTGCTCACGATCGGCTCGCGGCTCTCCTCGATGCGGTCAATGTCCCAACCGAGCGCGTACCCGATGAGCCCGATCGACTCGTGGAACCCGATGTGGCCGACGATGGAACCGTCGGCGATGCCCCCCTCGAACTGCTCGA
>Ga0209748_1001550_pt1 | contig 11299 bp, 9 predicted proteins | sample BarGraIncu00421A_FD_185490 | JGI IMG/M metagenome (GOLD analysis project Ga0209748, IMG submission 185490) | Arctic peat soil microbial communities from Barrow, Alaska - Barrow Graham LP Incubations 004-21A (SPAdes) (version 2) | ecosystem: Environmental > Terrestrial > Soil > Wetlands > Peat... | reverse complement strand
GTTCGCGGCGGGCGCGGTCGACGCCGACGGACGCGTGTACGCGAACGCTTTCGCGAACGTCAGCGATGAATGGCTTCGCACCGCCGCAGTGTCAGAGCACGCGGAGGTGCTGCGCCGGATGGACGCATACCGGTATGGGAGACCCGCGCCACAGCTGGCGGGCAGGACCGTCATCGTGGTCGACGACGGCATAGCGACAGGGCTCACGGCGCAGGCGGCGCTCCGCTGGCTGCGCGGACTCGGCGTGGCGCGGCTCGCGATCGCCGCCCCCGTCATGGCACCCGATACGGTGAAGCGGCTCATGCAGGACGCGGACGACGTGGTGGCGCTGCAGGTGCCTCCGGGTTTCGCCTCGGTCGGGCAATACTACGTGCAGTTCCCGCAGCTCACCGACGTCGAGGTCGCACACCTGCTGGCGGGGGAGTAGCCGGTCGTTCGGCGAAGCGGCGCGCTACGGGCTCACCACGTAGATCTTCACCATCGTACCCACGTTGACCATGGTGCCGGCGTCCGGGTTCTGCGTCAGCACCTTCCCGGTGCTCGGATTGGACGGGTCCGGGTCCGGGATGCCCTGCACGTTGGGGACGAGCCCCAGCGCCTCCAACTTGGCGACCGCATCGGTCTGGGTCAGGTTGACCAAGACCGGAACCGCGACCTGCTCGATCCCCTTCGAGACCCAGATGTCGACCTGCGACCCCTTGGCCGCCTTGGCCTTGCCGCCCGGGCTCGTCTTGAAGACGATCCCGTTGTCGTACTTCGAGCTGTAGTCGCGGTTGATCATCGGGTTCACGCTGAACCCGACAGCCTGGAGCGCGAGCACGGCGGACGATTCGGACGAACCCACCGTGACCGGCACGGTGACCAGTTCGGGGCCGGAGCTCACGAGCAGGGCGATCGTCTGCCCGGAGGCCACCGAGATGCCCGCGCCGGGGTCGGTGCCGATGACCTGGCCCTTGGGGACGGTCGGGCTCGAGGTCGTGATCTGCGAACCGACCTGCAGCCCGAGGCCTGTGAGCGCGGCCTTGGCCTGGTCCGGCGTCATGCCCACGGTGCCCGGGACCACCACCACCGGTGGTCCGGAGCTGACGATGATGTCGATCCGCTGGCCCTTGGCGACCGCGGTGCCCGCGGGCGGGTCGGTGCCGATGACCTTGTCCTTCGGGATCATGGCGCTCGCGCTCGTGATCTCCGAGCCGACCGTCAGGCCTGCTCCGGTGATGAGCTGCCTGGCGGCTGTGACCGTCAGCCCCGACGCGTTCGGGACCGGGGTGCCGCCGGAGAATGCTCCCAGCGCCCATGCGGCGCCCAGACCGAACAGGATCGCGGCGCCGACGACGGCGGCCCACACCCACGGGCTCACGCCGGATCGCTCGGTGCTGACGCGCGAGACCTCCGCCGGCCCACCTGACCGCCTGACCGGTTCCATGACGGTGGTGTCGCCCACGCCCGGGGTCGCGGCGACCGCACGGCCGCCGGCGACTCTCAGCAGGTCCTGACGCATCTCCTCGGCGCTGCGGTAGCGGCGCGTCGGGTCCTTCTGCATCGCCTTGAGGATGACCGCCTCGAGCGCGGGCGGGATCTGCGGGTTGATGGAGCGCGGAGTGGGGGCGATGTCGTTGACGTGGCGCAACGCGACCGACACGGGGGTCTCGCCCTCGAACGGCAGGCGGCCCGTGGAGAGCTCGTAGAGCACGACGCCGAGGGAGTACAGGTCGCTCTCGGGGCCGAGCTTCTGCCCCTGTGCCTGCTCTGGCGAGACGTACTGCGCCGTCCCGAGCACCGAACCGGTCTGAGTCGAGTCCGAGTCCACCGCACGGGCGATGCCGAAGTCCATGACCTTGATGCCGCCGTCGGGTGTGAGCACGATGTTCTGCGGCTTGACGTCGCGGTGGATGATCCCGTAGCCGTGAGCCACGGTGAGCGCGGCACACGCCTGCGCGCCGTACTCGGCGACCTTGATCGGGTCGAGCGCGCCGCGCTGCCTGACGATCTGCTTCAGATCGGTACCGCGGACGAACTCCATCACGATGTAGTAGGTGCCGGCCTCGACGCCGTAGTCGTAGATGTTGACGATCCCGGGGTGTGAGAGGTTGGCCGCGGCGGACGCCTCGTGCCGGAAGCGCTGCACGAAGTCGGGGTCGTCGGCGTAGCGCTGGTGGAGCACCTTGACCGCGACGGTCCGGCCCAGCGTCTCGTCGATCGCCTTGTAGACGTCAGCCATCCCACCGGAGCCTATGCGCTCCGTGATCCGGTACCTTCGTCCGAAGACCATGTCTTCCACTGTGCTCTCCCACTCCCTCGGCCAGCCGTGCGATGCACGGTCCCGCCGTTCCTATCGATTCTACCGCAGCCGCGAGATGACGCCGCGCCTACGCACCTATCGCTTCAGCGCCTCGAGGAGCACGGCCCGTGCGGCCGGGGCGGCGACGCGCCCGCCCAGACCCGCGTTCTCGAACACCACCGCTATCGCGATCCGGGGCGTCTGGCCCGGATCGGCAGGGGCGAAGCAGATGAACCAAGCGTCGGTGTCCACGTTCTTGCCGACCTCGGCGGTCCCGGTCTTGCCGGCGATGGTGACGCCGGTGATCCTCGCCCGCGTACCGGAACCGCTGGCGACCACACCGACCATGAGCTTGCGCACGATGGCGGCGGTGGAGGGGTCGGTCGCCGTGGTGAGGGACACCGGCGAGGACGTGAGAGTCGGCGCGCCGCCGGCGTCGGACACGTGGTCCACGACGTAGGGGCGCATGACCACACCTCTGTTGGCGATGCCCCCGGCCACCAGCGCCATCTGCAGCGCGGTCGTCACCGGGCCTTTCACGACGTTGGCGCCGACCGGTTGCCCGTCCGCCGCCCATGCGGTCTCCCACGTTGTCATGCTCTCGGGCGCGGGCATCAGTGAGGCGGTGACCGGCAGCTCGAAGGGGATCGGGGAATCGAACCCGAAGGCGCGCGCCTGGTCCACGAGCCGCTGCGGTCCGAGCTTGACCCCGAGCCCTGCGAAGACCGTGTTGATCGAGGACCGCAGCGCCTGCGTCAGGGTCGCGCTCCCGCCGCCCTCGCCCTCGAAGTTGGTGATCTTGCCTCCGCCCACGGTGAGCACGCGCGGCGCCGGCAACACCGTGTCCGGGGTCGCCACACCCTCAGAAAGCACCTTCGTCAGGGTGACGATCTTGAAGGTGGATCCGGGCGGATACAGACTCGATGTCGCGCGGTCCATGAGCGCGGCAGCGTTGTCGGTCGAGAGCGTTGCCCAGTCCTCGTCGACCTTCGCCGGCGAGTAGGTGGGAGAGGACGCGAGAGCGAGCACCGCGCCGGTGGCCGGGTCGATCGCCACGATCGCGCCGCGATGGCCGACAAGCGCCTTCTCGGCCGCCTTCTGGATGCCGCTGTCGATCGTGAGCACGACGTCGTTGCCTGACACCGGTCGGCCGAGCATGTCGTCCACGACGTCGGACCAGCTGGAGTACGCGCGATGCCCCGACAGCACGTCATTGAAGGAGGACTCGATGCCGGCGCGCCCGTACCGCGCCGAGTAGTACCCGGTCACGTGAGCCGCGAGGGTGCCCGCCGGGTAGGAGCGCACGAAGGATCCATCGCGCTGGAGGATGGAGCGCGCCAGCACGACGCCGTCTTTCGTCAATATCGCGCCGCGCTCGGCCCGCAACTCCTTGTCGAGGTTGCGGCTGTTCGCGACGTTGTTGTTGAGCGCGCTGGCGTCGATGACCTGGAGCCAGGTGAGGTTCGCGATCAGCACCAGGGCGAGCGCGGCCGAGAGCCACGAGACGCCGACCAAGCGTCGCGAAAGGCTCCGCCTGCCGAGACCGCCCGAGGAGTCGCTCTCGACAAGGTCACTGCCGTCCGCGGGGGTCGCGTCGCCCGCGCGCATCAGCAGGGCGATCACTAGGAAGTTCGAGAGGATCGACGACCCGCCGTAGCTCACGAACGGGAGTGTGATGCCTGTCAGCGGTATGAGGCGCGTGACGCCGCCGATGATGACGAAGGTCTGGAGCGCCATCGTGGCCACCAGCCCGGTCGCGGTCAGCGAGGCCATGTCGCTGCGGCCCCGGACCGCTGTGGCGAGGCCTCGGAAGCACAGCACGAGGAACGCGATCACGATCGCCGCGGCGCCCAGAAGCCCGAGCTCCTCACCGATCGCGGAGAAGATGAAGTCGGTGGCCACGGAGGGTATGCGGGTCGGAAGTCCGCGGCCGGGACCCACTCCGGCGATCCCGCCGGCCGCGAACGCGAACAGGGACTGGACGAGTTGGTATCCCTTGTCCGCTGCGTCAGCGAACGGCTGCAGCCAGATGTCCACGCGCACGCGCACGTGAGCGAACATGAAGAACGCCACCGTCGCGCCGAGCGCGAACAGCACGGTTCCCACGATCGCGTAGGACCATCGGCCCGTCGCCACCGTGATCATGATGAGGAACACGCCGAAGAACAGCATCGAGCTGCCGAGGTCCTTCTCCGCGACCAAGACCACCAGCGAGACGATCCACATGAGCACGAGAGGGCCGAGATGGCGCGCCGCCGGCAGGTGGAGCCCGAAGACCTTTCGCGTAGAGACGGACAGGACCTCGCGGAACTCCGACAGATATGCGGCCAGGAACAGCACGAGGCAGATCTTCGCGATCTCGGCGGGCTGGAAGCTGAAGCCGGCGAAGCGGAGCCACAGCTGCGCCCCGTTGACCTCGGTGCCGATCACAGCCGGGAGCAGCAGCAGGACCAGTCCGGCGAGCATGATCGTGTACTTGTACCGCGCGACCCGCTCGAGGTTCGGGACAAGTGCGATCGCCAGCGCGAGCACCCCGACGCCCCCGAGTACCCACGCGGTCTGCGGAGCGGCGAGCGAGGCGTCCAACCGGCCGACCATCGCGACACCGATGCCGCACAGGACCAGCGTGACCGGGAGAAGCACCGGATCGGCGCCGGGCGCGAAGCGGCGCACGGCCACGTGCGCGCCCAGGAACGCCGCGACGATGGCGGCGGGAGCGGCAAGGTCGGCCAGAGCGAGCGTCCCGCGCTGCGCTCCGGCGGTGAGCGCGAAGATCAGGAACACCACCGGCGCGGCGGCGCCCAGCAGGAGCAGCTCGATGTTCCGGCGGGAGCTCATGATCGCCCTCGCTGCACGTTAGGGCGCCGGCGGAGGCGTCGACGTCGTGACCGGTGGAACCGTGGAGGACGCCGGGAGCGACTCGGCGCGCAGCGCCTCCGCGCTCTCGTTCGCATCGGTCAGGTCCGCGAACGGGATGCCGCTGCGCAGACGTTCCTGCTGCGGCACAGCGAGGTTGGCGACCGGGATGTCGGTCTTGTTCACGAGCCAGCTAAGCCCGATCCCTGCGAAAGAACCGGGGACTCCGCGATAGATAGCCACAACGCCGCCCTCATCGATCAGGAACGCGCGCGAGTAGGCGTACGAGTAGGTGCCCCACGCGGTGAGCAGCACGAGAGCGAGTGCGACTACCGCCCACAGCAGGCGGGCGGCGTTGGCTCGTCCCGCGGCTGAGCTGCCGCGCCTGGGGGCGACCGTCGAAGCCGGAGCGTCGTCGATCTGGACGATGACCACCGTGATGTTGTCGTAGCCGCCCGCGCGGTTCGCTGCCTCGACGAGCTTCGCCGCGGCAGCGTCGGGGTCGCTCTCCTGTGTCAGTATCTCCGCTATGTAGTCGTCCTGCAGCATGCCGGTCAAGCCGTCCGTCGCGAGCAGCAGGCGGTCCCCGATCGATGCGGTGACCTCGAAGACGTCGGCAGCCATCTCAGGGTCGGACCCGAGCGCGCGGGTGATGACGCTGCGTTGCGGGTGGAAGCGCGCGTCCTCCTCCGTGATGGTGCCGCGGCGCACGAGGTCCGCGACCATCGAGTGGTCCTCGGTGATGCGGGTGAGTGTCCCGTCGTGGAGCAGGTAAGCACGGGAATCGCCGACGTGAGCGACGAGCACGCGAGTGCCGTCGACCATCGCCGCGGTGAGCGTGGTCCCCATGCCGGTGCGGGTGCGGCTCTTGGCGGCCGACGCGATGACCGCGCGGTTCGCCGCCCGCACCGCGCGCGCGAGCGCGTTGGCGTCCACCTGGCGGGGGGCGTTCTCGAGAAGGGAGGCGAGCGCGTCGCGGCTCGCGATCTCGCCCGCGCGGTGGCCTCCCATGCCGTCGGCCACCGCGTACAGCGGCGGCTCCATGAGCATCGCGTCTTCGTTCTGCGTCCGGGTCAGGCCGGGATCGGATAGGCCTGCGGAGGTGGCGTAGGCGTGCGTCATGAGCGTGCGACCTTCAGCTTGACCGTTCCCACTTCGATCTCATCTCCGGCCACCAGCGAAGAGAGCCCCTTGACCCGTCGGCCGTTCAGCAGGGTGCCGTTCGTCGACTCGAGGTCCTCGAGGACAGGGCCCCCGGGCGCCGGGATGATACGGGCATGCGCGGTGGAGACGAAGTCGTCGGCGATGACGAGCTCGAGTTCCGGAGAGCGGCCGATCCGGACGGTGTGGTCGAGAGGCACGCGCACACCGGCCAGTTCGGGCGGCCCTGACATCACCACGAGCGAGAGCGCGACCTCGCCTTCTCCCGGGGCGCCGCGGCGGACGATGCCGAGGCCTGCACGCACGGCGGCGAACAGGAACAAATACAGCAGCGCGAGCAGCAGGACGCGTCCTGCGAGGAGTGCGACGTCTATCACGCGCTCACCTCCCCGGCTCGTGATACGTCAGCCGGCTCACGCCGATCTCGATGACGTCTCCGTCGGCAAGGACCGCGCGTGTCACCGGAACGCCGTTGAGCAGCGTCCCGTTCGTGGAGTCGAGGTCCTCGATCGCCCAGCCGTCACCCTGGCGCACGAACGCGGCGTGCTCCCGCGAGGCGTTCGAGTCGGCAAGTTGGATGCCGGAGGTGGCGAGGCGGCCCGCGGTGACGCGGTCACCGGTCAGCACGACGTCGAGGGCGAGGTCGCCTACGGTGACGGTGGCCAGACCGCCGCCAGGCCCGCTCAGCCGCTGGTCCGGGAACTGCTCGTCGGGCGCCCGCGCCAACTCCGGTTCCGCCGTGCGCACCCCCACCGGGTCCGGCGCGGCGAGCTCGGCGCTCACGCGGAACCGGCCGAGGCGGAGGTCGTCGTGGATGACGAACGAGACCTGCGGGGCCGTCACGAGGTGGTAGTGGTGCTCGCGGGCGTGGTCGGTGAGGAAGGTCGCGAGCTCTCCCGACAGCGTGGTCAAGAAGGCGCCGAACTTCTCGGCGTCCTCCTCCGAGAGCGCGACGGTATAGCCCAGTGGCGCGTAGACCTTGCTCACGCCCACCGACCGACCGTCGTCCATCGCCTTGCCCAGAGCGCGGGCGATCTCGACAGGCTGTACCGGAGAGCGGAACACTCCGGCGAAGACGCCTTCGAGAGCCCCGCCTACGCGGTCTTCGAAATCGGAGAGGATGGTCACTTGTCCCTAGACCCGCGCTTCCCGGTCGCCGGCGTCGCCCGAAGACACGGACGGACCGAGCGCGACGACCACGACCACGAGTATAGATGCGAGCCCGAGCTGCAACATGGCCCACGGGTCCATCTGTGAACCGCCCGTCACCCACGGTCCGAGCGAGCCGGCCATGATCAGCAGGCCCGCCGCCATGCCGGCGGCCGCGCCCAGCCGCGTTCCGCGCCGCGCTCCCAGAGATGAGAGCGCGGCCGCGGCCGCCCAGGAGACGACCACGGCCGCGGCGCGTACCAGCACGTCGATAGAGAGCGGTCCGGCGGGTCCCGGCGCTGCCAATGGCGCCACGATTGCGGGCCACTGGACCTCGGCGAGCACCGTGGCCCGGCCGGCGATCGAGGTGACGACCAGCACGACACCGGACATCGCGCCGGCGGCAGTGGCCGCCCAGATCCCGTCGACGAAGAAGCCGGACAGGAGCGGCAACGCCGGGGAGACGCGCAGCACGCCGGCAAGCGGCGCGAACACCGGAACGGCGCCCGCGGCCGGCCGGACTCGCCCGAGGGCGATCCACCAGGCGCCGGCGACGATGCCGACCGCGAGTCCGAGCGGGACACTCGTGGCGAAGGCGCCAGCTGCCAGCAGGACGCAGCCAGCGCCCAGCCCGAGGCCGGGTGCGAGCGCGCCAGCGGCCGCGGCCATCGCGGACGCCACCGCGGCGATCGGCCATGCGAATCCGAAGGCGGCCATGCCGGACCAGCCGAGCCAACCGGCAGCGATCGCGCACGCGGCACGCTCGCCGACGGCCGCGCTGGAGGCCAGGCGGTCCCACAGCCCGAGGCGGGAGAACGCTTCCTCCTCGAGTTCCTCATCTTCTGCGGACAGCTCGCTCGCGATCGCCGCCAGCGACACCCTGCCGGCAGCGGGATCGCCGAGACACGTGAGAAGGTCGTCGGCCACAGTGCGGAGCGAGCCAGGCCGGTCGTCGGGCTCGGCTGCGAACGCCTCGGCGAGGATGTCGTCCACCTCGGCAGGGAGCGTCCGGACATACTCGCTCGCGCTCGGCGTCGCCGCACGCTCGATCCTGGAGAGGGCTCCCTCGACGGTGGCGGCCGCGAACGGCACCTCGCCGGTGAGCGTCTGCATCGCGAGGGCGGCGAACGCCCAGACGTCGGTGCGGGCGTCGACCGCCTCGCCGCGCAGCTGCTCAGGGGGCATGTAGCCGAGAGTGCCTCCCGCGCTGATCGCTTGGCCTGCGGCGTTCGTGAGCGCCGCGACGCCGAAGTCGGCCACCTTCACGAGCCCTGCGCGGGTCACCAGCACGTTCTCGGGCTTCAAATCGAGGTGGAGAACGCCGTTCTCGTGCGCGAAAGAGACCGCGTCGGCCACCTGGGAGACGACCGCGGCGGCCTCGTCGACCGAGAGCGGCGCGTAGTGGTCGAGCAGCTCGGCGAGCGAAGCGCCGTCGACGTGCTCCATGATGAGGAACGCCTCGTCGTCGTCGGTGTCCCACTCGTACACGGTGACGATGTTCGGGTGGTTGAGCAGCGCGGCTGTCCGGGCTTCTTTGAGGCCGGTCGAGTGCGAGAGGATCTGGATGCCGCGACGGCTGACCGGGATGCGCTTGATCGCTACCCTGCGGGCCATCTTGGTGTCGAACGCGAGGTCGACGGCGCCGTGTCCGCCCTCGCCGAGTTCGGCGAGCAGCCGGTACCGCCCCAGGATGAGCCCCTCGTCCACGCGCCTCCCGCCGCACCGGCACAGCGCCTCTGCGCGACCATTCTAGCGTTGCGGGCTGACGGCGCGCCGATCGAGGGCCGACGGGTACGCCCATGCCGGCCGGCGCGCAGCAAGAACCGGATAGCGCGCCGGCGGGCGGGCGGCGTAGCATCGCGGGTGTCGGGTGTTCGGAGAGAGGCCGGAAGTGACCGAAGGACAGCGCGCCGTGGCGGAAGCCGCCGCGTTCATCGAGGCGAACGCGGACGAGCCGATCACGCTCGCCTCGCTCGCCTCGCGAGTGGGCCTCAGCGCGTCTCATCTGCAGCGGGAGTTCTCGCGCGCATACGGGCGCTCGCCGAAGCGGTATCAGACGGCGCTCCGCGCCGAGGCGCTCAAGCGTGGGCTACGCGACGGGGCCACCGTGAGCGAGGCGGGATACGGCGCCGGGTTCGGGTCCACCCGCGGCGTGTATGAGGGTGCCGCGCGCGAGATAGGCATGTCTCCGGCGCAGTACCGGGGCGGCGGGTCCGGCCTCGAGATCCGCTACACGATCGTGGCCTCCGTGCTGGGCGGCGTGCTCGTGGGAAGAACCGAGCGGGGAGTGTGTGCCGTTCTGCTCGACGAGCCGGACCGGCTTCTCGCCGACCTGGCCGCCGAGTTCCCGGGCGCGGCCCTCACGCGCGACGACGAGGGGTTGCGCGAGTGGGCGTCGGTCGTCGTCGATGCAGTATCAGGGCACACATCGAACGCGCCGGTCCCCTTGGACCTTAGAGGCACCGATTTCCAGCGGCGGGTATGGGCGGAGCTGCAGCGTGTCCCGCTCGGTGAGACCGCTTCGTACGCCGAGATCGCCGCCCGCATCGGCCGACCCACGGCCACGCGCGCGGTCGCGCGCGCCTGCGCCACCAACCATGCGGCGGTCGTCGTGCCGTGCCACCGCGTGGTGCGCACCGACGGCGGCCTCGGCGGATACAAGTGGGGGATCGAACGGAAGAGCGCGTTGCTCGAGAGCGAGAGGGGAGCCCGGCCGAGATGAACGGGTTGCCGGCGATTCGAAGACTGGGTCCGGTCGCCGCGGCGGTCGCCTTGTTGGTGCTCGCCCTGGGCATGCTGGCCTGCTCGCCGGCTGTGCCCACCGACTCAGGCGTCCGCGGAACCGTCCGCATCGGTCCGACTTCGCCCGTGCAGAGACAGGGAGAACCGGCAGACGGACCGTTCGCCGCGGAGCTCGTGATCCGCGACCCATCGGGTGCGGTCATCGCCCGCGCGCGCAGTGGAGCGGACGGAGCGTACAGCGTGAACCTCGCGCCTGGCGACTACACGATCGAGGGCGTCGGTGGCGGGACGCCACCGACGCCTCCGTCTGCGCAGTCGTTCACGGTGCGTGCGCACGCGTTCACCGTGGTCGATCTGGTCTACGACTCCGGGATCCGCTGAGGCGCGACCCTCGCGGCATGGCCCGCGCGCCCGATGGGGTGACCTTGCCCCTCCGAATCCCCTGCTAGGCTCCGTTCTTGCACCACACGCGGGTGTGGCGGAATGGCAGACGCGCATGGTTCAAGCGCGCACCTGCTGCGCAGGAGCAATGTGGGAGCAACTACCGTGTTGAGCAGGGCTTTCTCTGATGAAGAGGAAGTCCTTTGTGTTGCTGAGGGCGGATGTCCAAGTGGGTCTCTAATGGCTAGCCCGCGGTCTCTTGTCTGGGCCGGAGGACGATCGCGTGAACGAGGGCGATGGCGAACATCAAGTAGCTGTAGAGGTACCACAGGAGGAAGCCGCGGCCCTTCGACTTCGCGATGCTGGCTGGGATTAGTGCGAGGAACACCAGAGAGACCCAGTAGACGATCAACATGATGACGACGGGCGCAAATTCACCTTCCACGAACACTCCCCCGACGAGTCTTCAGAGCGTCCCCAAGCGCCCCCGCCCCCCGATTCTACCCCCGCGGCTACGGCAGGCAGGAATGGACGCCGGGGCGACGTTCGGGACGTGGACGGCGGGCGTCCCATGAGGGGATGCGCCCAGGGTATCCAGGAGTCGGCGACCTTCCGTCGCCCTCTCCCGCGGTTGCCCCTCCCAATCCCCACTGCTAGACTCCGTTCTTGCACCACACGCGGGTGTGGCGGAATGGCAGACGCGCATGGTTCAGGTCCATGTGGGGGAAA
>Ga0209748_1001549_pt1 | contig 11304 bp, 13 predicted proteins | sample BarGraIncu00421A_FD_185490 | JGI IMG/M metagenome (GOLD analysis project Ga0209748, IMG submission 185490) | Arctic peat soil microbial communities from Barrow, Alaska - Barrow Graham LP Incubations 004-21A (SPAdes) (version 2) | ecosystem: Environmental > Terrestrial > Soil > Wetlands > Peat... | reverse complement strand
TCCCCGGCGACCGACGGCCGGCGTGTCTCGGTCTTCGTCAAGACCCTTCAGTCAATCCGCCACTGGCCCATGTTCGAGACCATCCCGCGGGACTTCCGGGCAGCGGCGGTGACCAGGGCGTTGACGATGATCAGAACCGCCCTCAGGGTCCTGAACATCCGGACGGTTGGTGCCAATCGGTTGCCGGGGCCGACATTCTGCCTTGTAGGCAGAGCTCGTGGGGCGAAAGGTCGGAGGCTCAAGTGGAGTAGAGCCGAGACCTTACGAAGTAAGGGTTCGCATCGCCGGCGACTCGACCCTCGGTGTCGTAAGTAGGTCAGCCTAGGTGGGTCGCCAGTTCTACGTGCTGAACAAGGGGCACGTCGTCGGGCAGACGTGACCGGGCCCGCGGCGCCCTAGCCCCGGAGCGCCGCCGCCTCCGGGACCCTCGGCCACGAACTGCGGGCCAGCCACGCGACGAGCGGGATGGCCGCCACAACGTAATGCTGGAGCACGTATTCCGGCGTGCCGCCGCGCAGGTTCAACAGTGACTGCACGTAGTCTGACCACATGCCGAGGAGCGGAAGGTTGACGACGGCCAGCACGGCCGCCGCGATCCACCACGACCGGCGATGGATCCCGATCAGGGCGAGTGGCGCGAGGGTCGGGCGCAGCAACACCCCGAGGGCTGGCCAACCGTACTTCGTTCCGAGGGCGACCGCCGCCGTGGCCCATAGGGCGGCGGGATTGCCGGAGACCACAAGCCAGATCGTCTGGGTCCACATCGCGCACCAGGCGATGACCGGCCACGCCCAGACTCTCGGGCGGTAGCTCCAGACGATCGCGATCACGATGAGCAGCGGGATCGCATACCAGGCGATGACCGACAAGATTGGTGGCGCGAGGGCGAACGGCACGAACAGGACCAGCGAGGTCGGCGGGTACAGGATCGGCTGGAGGGTGGCGTCACGGATCGGTCGATCGGGCAGCGTATAGGGGCCGCTGGTCTGCGCCGCCGGGTAGAATGCTCGGCCGTCGAGCCAGCCTCGCGTGGCTGACATATAGGTCTGGTAGTCGGCGCCTACCCGTGCGTCAGGGATCGCGTTCGGATCATCCATCGCGGCGCGAAAGCCCAACGCCGAGACGACCACGATCTCCACGGTCAGAACTATCAGCACGAGCAATGCCACACGGCCCAGCCGCGGATACCTTGCTACCGTCATCATCACCTGGACTTGGCTCCCGCGGACTCGCGGGGGTCGTTACGCAGGACCTTCGTGGGGGGCCTCGTGACCGCGAGCACGGCCACGAGGATCACGCCGAGCGCCGGGTAGGGGACAACGGGGATCGCGAACACCCAGGCTGCCGCCCCGCCCCTCACCACGGGCATGGCGAAGGTGGAATAGTGCAACTCCGACGAGGGCCACAGCCCCGGCACCGCGAGCCATGCAGCCTTCTCCCGGTCGAGCAAGAACAGGATCACCAGCGCCGCGGCAGTGAACGGCACGAGCGGGAGCCATGCCCAGGCAGACAGCCCGCCGGCAGACTCGAGCTCGAGCCTCGCGGCGATGGTCCCGAACTCGGCGATATAGCCAGGCCAGAGGGATATGGAGAGCACGGCCGCAACGTCGAGCACGACGATCGCACCTGCAGCCTCACGCCACCGTCCGAGCAGGATCAGGGGAACGGCCGCGTAGACCTTCAGCGTTGGCGCCAGCATCGCGAACCGTCCGCCCGCGAGGAGCAGGGCCGTCAGGATCACCTGTGGGTTTCCGCTCTGCATCCCCTCGAGGAGCGGGGGGAACAGGATCCACCACCACGGCAACTTCAGCCGGCGGATGAGATACACGCCCGCGAGCACTGAGCCGGCCACGAGCACCGCCTCACCGAACGGATCGGGCAGCATCGCGAGCGGCACGATCGGCACGAGATTCGGCGGCGGGGCGGCGAAGTGGAGCGGGCCCGTGGCGGACATGACGGACGTCGACCACGGATCGTCACCCTGGAGCCACGCGCGGGCGGCGCCGACATAGATCCGGGCGTCGATCCCGAAGCTGCCCGACGTTACCAGGGCGATGAGGTGCGGCACTCCCAGCACGGCGAACCAGGCGGGCAGAATGCGGTCCATCGCGTGATGGACCCACGGCGAGTTGAACGGATACGGCAGCCGCACAAGCCTCCGGTAGTCCGTGCGTCGGGATGATCGAGGGTTTACTTCACCCGCCATCCCTGCCCTCCCCCGGCTTGTCCACCGTCCGTGACAGCCAACCTGTCACCGATCAGCGGTGCTTGTCCACACCGATCTGCGGACGGGCAAGCCGAGCAGAAACGACTCAATGAGCCTACTGGCCTGCGGAAGCGTCCATACGTAGGCACGCTGGAAATCCGGTATGACGAGTTGGCCGGCGCGCCACTTCTCGACGAGGACTTTGACCGTGTAGTCAGCCGGATAAGAGGCGATCTCGAAGCGTAGGGTTTCCGGGGCGTCATCCTCCGGAAGTTCGGTCTGGTCGACCTCGAGATCCGATCCCGAGGCCCGGACCGAGGCCTGCGCGGCCAAGGGGTCGTCCATTGGTCTCCCTTAGAGCGTCTTGGAACAGGCGGGGACGCTTCGCAGAGTAAGGCGCTGTGCATGGGGGACCTGCACCGGCAGGCCCAACCGTGGGCCTCGCGTGGAAGCGGATCCTACTCCTGCGAGCGCTGTGGGCCGCGCCCCCCACGATGCCTTGCACTGCCGACTACGCTCTGCGTCGCTGTCGGAGATGCAGCAGGGTGACGTGCCAGGCTGGGCCCCGGTGCTGACCCGTCGCGCTAGGACGGCGTCAACCCAGAACCGGACCCGCTCTGAATGCGCCGAGCGGCACGCTGAGCCCGGGTCCGCTGGCGCCTGCGGTCGAGGATGCACCTGCCGCAGAAGTGACGGTTCCGGGTCGCGGGAATCGTGTTCGGGCAACTCTCGGTTTCGCAGGGCGCGGGCGGCTCGGCGCCGGTTAGGTCGGTCCACGCGGCGACGAGCGCGCGCACGTGCAGGCCAGCCAGGGCCACGCGGGGAACGGGCCACACGCCGACCGTCTGGAGCTCGGCCTCGATGGTCCGCGCGAGCAGTAGTCGGGTGCGCTCCGCGAGGTCGGCAGGCGCGATGCCGGCAGGCGCCCAGAAGCCCGCGAGCCGGTGGTAGCGCTTGGCGAGGTCCCGGGCCTCGGCATCGGTCAGGCCCGTTGTCAGCGCCCGATGGATAAGGTCAGTCGTGGCCCGTGGGGATCGGAAACCCGGAATCGATCATGCGGCGAGGCCGTAGTACTCGTGGACGAGCCCGCCGAGCAGATCCCGCCGGCGAACGTCGCGCGGGTTGACCGGGACCGTGATCGAGGCTTCAGCCAGCGGCGAGGCGAGGGCGAGGGCGCGATGGGGTCGCTGCTGGTTGTAGTGCTCGACATAGGTCCGCAGCGTGCGATCGAGATGCCGCCGACCGAGGATGAGCGTCCAGTCGAGGCACTCAGCCCGAATCGTCTCGATCACGCGCTCGGCGTGGGCATTGGCGTTCGGAGCCTGGACGGGCGTCACGATCACCCGGGCCCCTTCCGAGCGAATGACCTGGTCGAACGACCGGCTGAACTTCGTGTCCCGGTCGCGGGCTCGGGGACCTCGGGATCGGGGATCGCGTCCATCGGCCAAGGATGCACGCTCGGTCGTGGATCCGCGCCGCGGTCGCCGAGGCGTTCCCGGACGCTGCGTTCCAGCGGTGCTGGACCCAACATGCCGAACTCCGGATCCGGGACCTGCTCGAGGCGCTCCCGCTCGAGGAGCGGCGCGACTGCCTGACCGGTCTGCGCTCGATCTATCGGGCGCCGACTCGCGAGGCGGCTGTCCGGGCGTACTGGGCGTGGGCGAGACGCTGGCGCGATCGCCATCCGCGGCTCGTCCGCTCGCGACGTTCCATGACATTTAGCCGGCGCAGCAGAATGTTGAGCTCCTGTCGCTCTGCCTTGTTGCGAAGGACTACCGCGGCCTCCGCCATCGTCGGAACGTGTCCGACGCGGATTCCGATTCGGTGTCGCCGTCTTCAAGGGCCAACTGCCGACGGCGAGTGATCTCCGGCCACGATGCCGGGATCGTGCTAGCTTCGGGCGCGTAAGAGGCGACGCGCCCAACTTGGCGAGCCTGCCAGCCGGCAGCCACACGGTCTCGCTCCGCCATGAGGGACGTGAGCGTCCGTATCTGCTCCACGTTCCACCGGTTGCCTTCGCCGAGCGCGTCCCGCTCCTTCTCGAGCTCCACGGCCGCGGCATCGACCCGGTCTCGTTCGACCGCTGGACCGGCTTCCGGCACCTCGCCGACAGGGCGGGGTTCGTGGTTGCACTGCCGAGCGCGGTGGGTGAGATCTGGAATGACGGGCGCTACCCAGCGTTGGCGCGGGATGGTCCTCGCGACGTCGGCTATCTCGTCGCGCTCATCGAGGATGCCTGCACGCGCCTACCGATCGACATGAGCCGGATCTACGTCGTGGGGATGTCGAACGGCGCCACCATGGCCGCTCGGCTGGCCTGCGAACAGGCCGGGCGGATCGCCGCCTTCGCCCAGGTCGCCGGGACCGCGGCGGTCCGGGTCGCGGCCGGTCATGGCCCAGCGTGCCCGGTGCCGATCCTTCAGATCCACGGCACGGGCGACGATACGGCTCCCTACGGCGGCGGAGGCCGCCGCGGACTGCGCGCGCGCCTGATGATCCGCCGCGCGGCTGGTCCAAGCATCGGGGTGGACGACTGGGCCCGCTTCTGGGTGGAAGCCAATGACGCCCACGAGGGCCCTCGCATTGAGACGATCCCGCCAGACACGACGGTCCGCGGTGGCGTGGTCCTTCATCCGCCTCCGACGTCGTCTTCTACCGGGTCGACGACGGGGGTCACACCTGGCCCGGCAACCGCCAGCCGTTGCCGCGCCTCCTCTTCGGTCGGACGAGCCGCGCCCTCGACGCGACGAAGGTCATCTGGGACTTCCTTTCGGCCCACCACCGGGAGGCGTGAATCGTCCAAACGGGCCTCCTCGGAGGTTCCCGTTCACCCACGATCAATCATGTGTCCTCGCCGCACGATGACCGCGCCGTGTCCGGCTCTCGCAGAGGGGAGTCTTCTCGGACTGTCGAACGTTGCTCCGGTCCGCGCCTGCGCAAGAGGGGGCAGGTCAGCGTCTCCGGCGCGTGGTCGTCCCGCGCGGCGTAGGATCGGCGCGGGAGCGGCTCGTCCCGCTCTGGATGAGGAGTGAGCATGGAAGGCCTCTCGCCACTCCATCTGGTCCTCGTGCTCGTGATCGCCCTGCTCGTCCTCGGCCCGGGCAAGCTCCCGGAGGTCGGCGCGGCGCTCGGCAAGAGCATCCGCGAGTTCCGCAAGGCAACGTCCGATATCCAGGAATCCGTGCGGCTGGACACGCCGCCCGCGCAGGTGCCCGCCGCGGTGCTGGCCCCGGCCGTAACGCCCGCAGCCGCGGCCGCCCCGCTCGTCACCGTCGAGCCCGGCACACGGGTGGGCCCGACCGAGACGGCGCCGCCCAAGATCACGCCGACCAGCGGGCCCTGACGGCTCGACTCGGATCGTCCTCGGCCGGTGGGGCACTTCACGCCGGCACCAGACCATCCGCGCAGCGGCCCGCAGGCGGAACGTCATCGCCCATATCGCGGCCAAACGGCCCTGGCTGGACCATTGGGGCGCGCCGACGATGGCACTCTCGGTTGGCCGTCTCGCGCGGAGGACGGCATCGGCAGATGGCTGGCATCTCGCGGCGGGCGTTCTTGGCGCTGGCTGGGCACGTGATCCTCGTCGGCGCCGCGGCACCCTACGTCCGCGCCGCCGCCCTCGCCCCGCTCTTCCACGGGCCGCGCGACGCACGGGTGATCGCGCTCACGATCGACGACGACTGGTCGTCGTCGCGGGTAGGCGTCATCTTCGATCCGCGCCCGGCGCCGTGGGACGGCGTCAAGAACGAGCCGTCCACGGTGGCCGACCACGCCGACCCCGCCCGAAGGATACGGCGCCCGGGTGCCGAGGGGACGGGTGCAGTGCGCTCAAGGCGGTCTCGATGCTGACGCCGCTCGCTGAGGCGCGCACCCTGGCCGCATCGGCAGCGTCGCGTGGCTCGCGTCGCGCGCCGGCCTAGTGTGACCGAGTGCTACGCTCAGTCACGCCCGATATCTGCCACGCGAAGGAGTGACGATGGGTGCGATCCAGCCATGGCACCTCATCCTGGTGCTCATCATCGTCCTGATCGTGTTTGGCCCCGGCAAGCTACCCGACGTGGGCAAGAGCGTCGGGGACGCGATCCGCGAGTTTCGTAAGGCGACGACCGAGACCCATGACGCGCTCGCGCTTCCGCCGGCGACCCAGCCTCCGAGCCCGACACCAGTCGCCCCGCCCGCCGGAACCAATGCCCCGATCCCGCCTGCTCCGACCGTTTCTGCCAGCGAGCCGCCGCCCGCCGGACCGCCCCAGTAACGCCCGATCCGGGTACCCGCCTCGGGCAACGGGGACCGGCCCAGCCCTGAAGCCAAAACGGGTGCGGCTGCCCGGCCCGGCTCGAGCGCGGCCGTCGGCGGTTGCGGTGCTAGGGTCCCGCGGATGCGGGAGGCGCCCCGCTGCTGGAACCCGTGCCGATCGTGGGTGCCGATGGCGACGGGCTCGCAGACGGGAGCTGAGAGGGCGGGATGTACCAAGCTGGTCGGGAGGCGCCGTCGAGCGCGCTCTGGCTGGTCAGCGGGTCGGTGCGGGTGACGCTGACCGAGCGGCCGGAACCGCTGAGGGTGGCGACCCACAGGTCGATGCTCAACCCGCTCACGTGGAGGAAGGCGATCTGGTCGCCGGCGGGAGACCAGACGGGCGCGTAGCTGTGGCCGTCGTCGGTCACGCGCAGGATCTCGGCGCCGGTATGGCCGTCGAGGATGACGATGTCGCGGCCCTTCGCCGAAGTGCGGACTGCGGCGACCCAGTTGCCGTCGGGCGAGTAGGCGGGCTGCGCGTAGCCGTAGTCGGTGAGGAAGTGGACGGCGCCGGTCTTCACGTCGTAGAGGCCGATCCTCGGGCGGCCGAGGGTTCCCTCGCGGTGGTTGTAGGTGAACGCGAGGGTGCGCCCGTCAGGGCTCCACGCCGGATCGTTCTGCCCGAGCCCATAGTCTTCGGGCAACGGCAGCCGCTTGAGGGCCCCGCCCGCGACGGGCATGAGCTCCACGGCGTAGTCGAGCGCAAAGGGGTTCGGCGCATCGCTGATGAGCGCGAACGTTCCCCCGTCGGGGCTCAGGGCCGGCTGCCACAGGCCCCAGAAGTACGAGTAGGCCCCGCTCCCCCACGAATAGAGGCCGGAAGCGACCGCTCGCGCAGGTCCACCGGTTGCCGGCATCCGCGAGAGGACCGGGTATTCGAGCGTGTACGCTGCGTCGGCCTGCGAGCAGCCGCTCGCCGCGACCATCGAGCAGGGCACGTCCGCCTTCTTCGAATGGATGTCGAGGAAGTAGATCGTCTTGCCGTCGGCCGACCAGATCGGCGATTGCTCGGTTTGGCCCGCGCCGAGCGGCGTGAGCTCGTCGGCGCCACTCACCGACCAGATCCGGCCGGACTTGACGACGAGGATCGTCCCGGCGACCTGCGGTACCTGCACCGCCGCGGGCTGGAACGGCACGATCGGGTCGGGCGTGCGGTTCGGCACGTCTCCAGTGGCAACGTGGTGTCCCGTGAGCCCGAAGTTCGGGACGGGCCCGCCGAGCAGGCCGAAGCCGAGCACGCCCATCGCGAGGGTGATCGCGGCACCGGTGAGCTGGGCCGCCAGCATGCCCCCTCGGCGTCCGCGTCCGGGTGCCGATCCGCGAACGGCGCTCATCCGGACGGGACCACGAGCGCGGGCGTGTGGGTGCCGGTGATGACGATCACGTCGACGGTGACGGAGGGATCCGTCCGGGTGGCGATGGCAACCCCGAAAGTGGCCTCGAGAACGCGCACGGTCTCGGGCAGCCGCTGCTCCGCCCCGTTGTAGAAGGTGACCACGGTTGTCGCGTGGCTCGCCCCGACGGCACGCCCGCCGTTCTGAGGTGGGACGAGGGCGGGGACGCCGAGGTAGTCGAGGTAGTCCGCGATCGAACCGGCCTGCCCCGCGATCCCCGCGCCACCGAGGACCCATACGCGGCCGTTCTCCGAGGCGAGCTTCTGGCGAGAGCGCGCGAGGGCGGGATCGAGGGTGAACGCATGGCGCACGGCCTGCTGGATCGCGGCCACCTTCGGCGCCAGGGAGTAGTAGCAGGAGAGCGATGGGTCGTTGCACTCCACCTGGTAGACGGGAGGTGTGAAGACCGTCGAGCGCAGGTTCGAGGTGTCCACGCTCTCGAGCAGCGAGACGAGCTCCGGCAGCTGCGTCGCCGGAAAGTCCGTGTGGATGGCCGACCGGAGCGCCGTCGACAGCGCGTCGAGACGGTTGGGGTCGAGCAGGCTCAGCAGGTCAGTCTGCTGGCGGATCGACACGATCACTCGCTGCTGGCGCTGGGATCGGTCGAAGTCGTTGGTCTGGTGGCGTGCCCGGGCATACACGAGCGCTTCTTCGCCGGTCATGAGCTGGAAGCCAGGGGGCACGTACAGCTTGATCGCTCCGCGCCCGTTGTCGGTCGGGAAGTGGTAGTCCTCCACCGGGATCTGGACGTCGATCATCGCGCCGCCGAGGGTGTCGACCACGCTGCGGAAGCCGGCGAAGTTGACCGAGACGTAGTAGCGGATCGGGATGCCCAGGAGCTGGCCGAGGGCGCCCTTCAGCGCCTCGGGGCCGCGGGTCGCGTCAGGGAACGGGAAGAGGCCCGGGCTGGCGACCGCCTTCGTCCACAGGATGTTGATCTTCTGCGGGTAGACGCCGCCCCACTGGGCGGCAGCGGGCCAGCTCGGGGGCAGCGGCACGCCCACGGTGTCGCGCGGGACGCTGAACATGGCGATCGCCCCCGTCGTCGGGTCGATGCTGGCCACGATCATCGTGTCGGTGTTGAACGTCGTGTCGGGAGGCCGCTGGTCGGTGCCCACGATGAGCACGTTCAGCCGCCCGGTGCCGTTCCAGGGGAGCGCGCTCGGGGCCGGCGAGGGGGCAGCGGCCTCCGCGGCGGTGGGCCCCGACGACGGCGGCGAGGAGGCCCCCGCGACGGCCCCGGACGCATCGGTCGCCGTCGGCACGCCGGATGGGCTTGAGAGCCCCGGGCCGCTGTCCGGGCTCGTGATCGCGGTGAGCGTGTCGTAGGCGATCCGATCGTCGCGCGCAACGGCGGCGTGCCCGAGGCCGAGCGCGAGCACCACCGCGGCCAAGCCCGCGACTGAGAGCGGCTGCAGGGCCGACCGGGGGCGCCGGCCGCGCGTGTTCAGGGTGAGGGAACGCCGTCGTGCCACGCGGTAGCCGTCCACGATCGCCGCGAGCCGGTACAGGAACACGAGCGCGTCGAGGACCAGGATCACCTGGAGCGTGTCGGGGGAGAAGATGCTCGCCACGAGCGACTGGCGCCCCGCCCCGGACACGAGCACGCCGCCCAGCAGGGAGAGCCCGAGGAACGCCGGCGCCGCGTAGGCGAGTGCCCGCATCGGGCTGCCGGCGTAGAGATGCCCGAGACCAGGGAAGAGGAGCCCGAGCGCGGCGGCCGCAAACGGCGAGGGACGCCGGCCGACCGGAACGGGGTCGATCACCGCGCGGATGATACCGGTCGCGGGGAAATGCGCTGCCCGAACACCCTCCGCACGTTCGCGCCGGGGAACGCGTTCACCGACTGAGCAGAAGGCCCGGGGTCCCGCTTCGGACGAGGATCGCGACACCGAGCCCGATCATGACCACGCCCACGAGCCGGGTGCCACGGAGACCCACGTTCCGCCCGCCCGCGGCGCGGGCCACCACGGCACGGGCAACGAGGCACCACAGGCCCGTGAGGATCGCGAAGACCGCGAGACTGCCCGCGAGCTCGACCGAGGTCAGGAGCGCCCCTGCGCGTCGTCGAGAAGGTCCATCGCGCGCCGGGGTCCGAGGGCTGGCTGCTGGCCCGCCGCCCGGTCGGCTCCGACGCGGGGGCAGAGATCAAGTGCTACCTGTCCAACGCACCCGCGACGATCGCCCTCGCCGAGATGGCGGCAGTGGGCTGCTTGCGCTGGACGATCGAGGAGGACTTCGAGCTCGCCAAGGGCGAGGTCGGGCTCGACCACTACGAGGTCACGAAGTACCGCGGCTGGTACCACCACATCACGCTGTCACTGCTTGCCCTCGCCTTCCTCAAGGCGGTCCAGCGCGAATGGGGGAAAAATGGAGCCCCGGCATCCGTACCGGAGATCCGTCAGCTGCTTGAGGTCGTGCTGCCGATCGAGCCCTGGAGCGCCGCCACGGCGATCACCTGGTACGAGCACCAGCAACGGCGCAAGGCCGCGGCCAGGGCCAGCCACACGCGGCGCTGGCTCCGGGAGCATCCGATACGGCTACAACCGGCGTTGTAGTACTAGCTCGGCGTCAGCAGATCCGCGCCCTCCCGCCAGCCTTTGCCGGGCCTCCTGGGCGTGGTCGGGGAACAGGGTGTGCCCGATCTCATGCGCGATCGAGTAGCGGACACGACCTGGGGATCGGTTCGGATTGAACTCGATCCGGACGTTCCTTGCCTCGGGTACCAGACGCGCATCGAGGACGTCCTGGCTCGGTCTCACCTCAATGCGGAGCATGTCCGCAAGCACCGCCGGATCGAATGGCGGTCCCGACCAGCCCGCCTCCATGGCCTGAAAGGCAAGCTTCCGTGCCCGGGCGGTCACCCATCCTACTGGGTCGCCCACGCCGAGCGCCACGACCGATGGATGCGACCACGCGCGCGCTGGAGCTCGATCAGCCACTCGTCCTCCCCTGCAGCGTCGTCCCTTGCCTCACGATCCAGGTCACCAACCCTTGAGCGCGCCCGGCCTCGCGGAGGCACAGGCTACAACTCGCGGAGACCCTGGGATTGTAGAACGTGCGTTCTAGCTGGCAGAGCCAACAGCCGCGCTTCGCCGCTGCCAGGACTGAGCTCGCGAATCGTTATGCGATCGGCGCTTTCACCGCTCGATCACCCACGGTCTGAACCCGAGCTCATGCGGCTCGGGCCCCGTCGGCTCCCAAAGCATGTGCGACAAGAGCTAAGCCACAACCGGTCGTGAGGCTGAGCCCTCGCTCGTCACTTCGGCCTCGAGCCCGTTCTGGCCGACCACCCGTCGATACTCAGGGCCTGTAGCCGAATTCGCGAACTGCCTCGGTGACGAGGATCGTGTCGATTGCCCGGCTGGCCTGGAGCATGGGATCGGCCGCCAGCCGGATTGGCTGGCG
>Ga0209748_1001547_pt1 | contig 11307 bp, 8 predicted proteins | sample BarGraIncu00421A_FD_185490 | JGI IMG/M metagenome (GOLD analysis project Ga0209748, IMG submission 185490) | Arctic peat soil microbial communities from Barrow, Alaska - Barrow Graham LP Incubations 004-21A (SPAdes) (version 2) | ecosystem: Environmental > Terrestrial > Soil > Wetlands > Peat... | reverse complement strand
AGTCAAATCAACACTGTAATTATGAAGTTCGGCACGAATAGTTTTATAAGCCCCAGCAATATCATCCGTATAAGCATCAATAAGATGCAATAACACAGCTGTTCGTTCAACGTGACGTAAGAACGCCGTTCCCAAGCCCTTGCCTTCACTAGCACCTTCTATTAGCCCAGGGATATCAGCAATCAGCAAACTGCCATCATCAACATCAGCTACACCAAGATTTGGCGATAACGTTGTAAAAGCATAGTCAGCGATCTCAGGTCGAGCATTACTGACAACTGATAAAAATGTTGATTTGCCGGCATTAGGAAACCCAACCAAACCAACATCAGCCAATAATTTTAATTCCAATTCAGCTTCAAAAATTTCGCCCATTTCGCCTTTTTCGGCAATGCGTGGAGTTTGACGAACTGATGATTTAAAGTGTGCATTACCCGAACCGCCTTCGCCACCCTTGGCAATGACAACTTCCTGATTAGGCTCAGTCAAATCAGCAACCACCTGACCGTCACGGCGGACGATTGTACCAACCGGAACTTTGACACACAATGAATCGCCAGCTGCACCAGAACGATCGGCTTTAGATCCATTTTCACCAAATTTTGCTTTTAATTCAGGTTTATATCGAAAATCAATTAATGTGTTTAAACCACTATCGGCTACAAAAATAACATCGCCACCATTACCACCAACACCACCATCCGGTCCACCTTTTGCAATATAAAGTTCATGCCTAAAACTAACGGCACCATCACCGCCTTTTCCTGCACTGATAAATACTTTAGCTGTATCAACAAACATATATAATCCTATTATAGCATAATCACCTCTAGATTAACAGAGGTGATTAAAATCTGCACCTTGAATTAATGAATATAATTAAAATTACCAATATTACTTGCCGGAATAGTACGTTCAACGACACCATAAAGAGTCCAATTATAGTTCATTTCACTAGTTAAAAATGATACTATATTACCACTTGCATCTCTGTTAATACGCTCAACAATACCAACGTGACCATAATCTTCAAATATCGCACCAACTTCCGGATTAGAATCTACAAGGTAGCTATAATTATTTTGTAAATTATAACCCCAAGATCCAGCATTACCCAAGAAACCATTAGGCAATGGACGACCTAAAGCTTTTCGGCGCTCCCAGGCCCACCAAGTACAGTTACCTAAAGTCATTCTATTTCCACCCGAACTCTCAAACAGACTACCGATATGCGGGATATAATTTCTGACAGCCTCACTCATATTAGGTGAACTATTTAAATATTGAACATTGCCACCAGAATATCCATAAGCTATTACATAAGTAACAGGAGCAATATAACCTGGCTTTTCATCTGCTGGTAATGTAGCATTAGGTAAAATAATCTTTGTATCAGGCGTTAAACCACTAATATCTAAATCGTTATAAAGCACTAGACGTGTTTTATCGACACTGTATTTTTTAGCCAATGAATCAATTGTATCACCAGTTTTGACAGTATATATCACACCATCAACAGGTAATATTTGTAATGAAGTACCAACAGAAAGTACATCACCGATTAAATTATTGGCATTTTTTATAGTATCTTTAGATATTCCAAATTTAATTGCCAAGCTATCAACAGTATCACCATTAACAACCGTATAAGTGGTAACTAGACGATTATTTGTACTGGACCCAATAATTTGAGGTTTAACAGTATTTATATTATTCAACTGAGCTAATTCTCGATCGATTTTTGCAGATACTGACATATTGGCGATATTATTAGCAATCGGAAGATTTGATGATTGAGCTACACTTGAAGCAATTGTGGTTGCCACCACATTGTCAATTGATGGTTGGCTAGATTGATTAATATTTACAGTATTAACTGAAATATTAGATTGTTTTGGTTCGTTATAACCAACAAAAACAATCACGACGACAAGTGCAAAAACACTTGCATAAATAGCAATTAAAGAAGGTTTAATTTTAATTTTCGTCTTACGACGAATTTTCTGCGGTTCAGACTGTTTTACAACAGTATCTAATTTTTGGGTAAAACCCGAAATTTGCTTACGAATTATAGTTCTCCTGCCAACATATTGCTACGAAGGCACTACCTTACTTTGTCTTTCTTCTCGCCAAGAATGGGGTTTTTATCGACTAATTAGACCCTACGACATTTGTCGGTAGGCCCATTTACGACAACGAACTTCCCACTCGCAGTATCAGTTTTAATTAAAAAACTGCACTAGTAGACGACTCATAAATGTGCTATATATAAGTATAACAAGTATTGATTTTAGAGTCAACTTATGGTTTGCTACAGTTTATTACACAATGATTAATAATATTCGATTGATGATCTTCTTCTGTACGACCAAAATAAGTTTTTCCATCATCACCACTCAAAAAATACAAATAATCACCTTCTGTCGGAAACGCAACTGCCAGGAGAGCTGACATACTAGGTACCGAAATTGGACCAAAAGGTAAACCTTTATATATACGAGTATTATAAGGTGAATCATAACTAGGATCGCGTTCTACACCGTTTTTATCAGTTATATATTGGTAAGTTACATCCGATCCCAACACCATACCTAAACTTAATCTAAGATAAAAAACCTGAGCAACTTGTCTTTGGTCTTGTTCTCCACCAACTTCACGTTGAATAATAGATGCCAATGTAATAGCTTGATATAAATTTAATCCGTGATTATTAAATGCAGTAATCAAATTATTTTCTTGTAATTTTGCATAAAATTCATCAAAAGTTCGTTGAAAAATTTCATGCACTGAAGCACCAATATTAAAATTATAAGTTTCTCCAAATATATAACCTTCCGAATCAGTACCGTCTGGTTTACCTTCAAATAACGGACTATCATAATTATCATTTAATGCACTTGTAATTTCCTGTTGTGAATATCCAGCATTTTTAAGAACCGTAGTGACATCATATTTTTTTGAATCAGATGTACTGGTATTATCAGTTAGAGTAGCACCTGGAAAAAAGGTAATACTGAATTGATCGACTGAGCCTTTTATAAAATGTTCAACAATTTCCGGTACTGATTCCGCCGATGATAATTGATAAGTTCCAGCTTGCAATGTGCTATTTTTACCAGTGATACGAGTATAGATATCAAACGCCGTTGAGCTACGGATAATTAATCTTTTTTTCAATTCTTTACCTATTTCCATTGAATTGCTGCCTGGTTCAATGGTAATTTTTTTTAATTGACTACTATCACCACCTAGTGGAGATAGTAGAATGTTATACCAGACAAGTGCAATTATGAATGTAATTACGATTACAGCAGCAAATATAATTCCTGAGCGTGATAAAATATTTTTTATTGATTTTTTCTTATTATATTTTAATCCACTACTGTGACCATTTATGGGTTGATGAGAAAATCTATTATACCAATCAGACATAATTTTCCTCTATGTAATCTTGTAAAATAATTGTAGCCGCAATAGCATCAATTTCAGATTTATTATACGGTTTTTTATATGATTTTAATCGTTGTTCGGCAATAACAGATGTTAATGATTCGTCTTGAAAAACTATTTTTATATTAAAATTTGATAATTTTACAGCAAAATCAGTTACAAATTTCGTTTGAGCTGTCGCTTCACCTGATTGATTTCGTGGATAACCAATCACTAGAATATCAGCATCCTCATCATTAATTATCTTTTCAATTGCATTAACCTCGTTACCATCAACATTAATTGTTTCTAAGGGGACAGCAATTCTAATGACGCTATTGCCAACAGCAACACCAACACGTTTTTCTCCAACATCTAGACAAACTAATGATATTTTTTTACGCATTTTCGATTTTGAATTCAACATCTATCTTATTAAGTTCGTTTGGTACAGTATTTACCCAAAAGTAAGGAAATTTTACATCTACATTCACCACACCTTGAATATTACTAATAGTTGATTGAACATCACCGTATCTCTTGCCTTTAACCTGCTCTTTAATGGAGTTCTGATCAATATCTGGACCAATTTGACCGACTGTTGAAATATTGATTGTTTGTCCAGCATCATTCTTTAAGTAACCAGACATTTTAACTTTGTCAACTCCATCATCATAAACTTTTTGGTTAGCACCAACTTGTTTTGCCATTATATCTTTTAAATATATATCCATTTCAGATTTAGAAATAGCCAGTACGGTAAATGTCGTAGCTGATGTTAATTTTGCCTTACCAACAGCTTCGGCATCAACTGCTGGAACAGAGATAGCAGTTGCTCGTTCTATACTGAAACTATTTTCTACAACTAATTCATTATTAGTAAATTGATTGATTAATTGAGTCTTTGAGTCATCAGTCGATAAGTCCACTAATGCTTGACTAGCTTTTTGTACATCGTCAACTGTAACAACTGTTGCTAATTTTGTTGTACCGCCTTTTATTCCATCAGCTGAAAAAGCAACCATCTTGCTACTAAATTCGGCAACTGAAAACTGTGAATTAGTTGATGTATTATAATCTGTTCCGGCATTAACAGCAGTAACAGCAACTGATGGCGAAATACCCTCTGTTACGCAAATACCTCCATCAAAAGAACCAGCTTCAACATTAACTTGAGTTTGAGTTGCATAATTCTTACCATTCAAAGTTATTAAAGTTCCAGTAGAAATAGTTTTTGATTTTGAGGAACTACAATTATTAAATATTACGCTACCCGTAGCTTTTTCACCCAAATCTTTCTTGCCAGTTGGAGTAAACTCAACACTAATATCTTTTTTAATTTGTTTTGATGTCGTTTGAATTATACCTTTTGAAACATCAGTTGCCTCGACACTACCAAGTTTTATTGTTGCACTAACAGGTGCTGGTGAAGTTTTAGCAGTAATAATAACTTTAGCACTAGGGGCAAAAATAATTGCCCAGACAAAGAATATCGCCAGTACGATAAAAATTGCACTGCCAATAAAGAGTTTTTTACGAAAATCTGAAAAATTAGGAACTTTATTACCTTTTTTAAATGAAATCTTTGTCGGTGTTGATTCTTCTTTATCGATATTAATTGTATCAATTGCATCAGATACATCTTCGGTTTCAATTATACTTGCAGTTTTAGCCAAATCACCAATTGGCATCTGGGAACCTTCAATAACATCATCATTTTCATCAGTATCTAATTCTTCAATCTCAGCAATTTCAGGTTTACTTTGCAAATTTCTAGCAACCGGAATCATTGACGCTGCCGATAATGCAATTAAAGCCTTGTTATTAGTTATTAAAACTATATGTTTATTAGCATTGTTTGCGGTTCGTGATAATAATCGTAGATTCACTGCACTCTGCAATACACCAATTCTTTTTGGTGGTACTAAAGCGATGATCTTTTCTTTGCTATCTTTAATTTTGCCAATAATTGCAGTTATATCGTCTTCGGTATCTATATATATTACGTCTTTATTCATATTTATATTCTAAGAATCCGATTAAGTTTATCTTTGATCGTATCGTTGTCACTACTACCTATTATTGTATCATAGCCAACCCGTAGCAATCCCATAGCTGTAATGAACGTGTGATCTGTTACTTTACCAGTCGAATCAGATATTCCAATTACATCTTCTGGTTTAATATAATGAACAGAAGGTTTTTTTGTAAAAGGTAAATCTTTATGCCAATCTTGTGTCTGCAATATTTTTACCAATTTAGTCAAACTAGCACCACCACCACACAACAAAATTCGATTTGGTAGATGATCAGCTGCATCAAATTCACTTAATGCCAGTTCAACACCAGCAATCCAAACATCTAATGTTTTATCAATTGCATTATTAACTTCATTGGCAACGGTTGTTTTAATTTCATCTCTATCGATATTAATTTTTAATTTTTCAGCTTCATCATAAGATAAATCTAATTCGCTAGCAATTGTACGAGTAAAACTACGTCCACCAATACCGAACATCTTTGTACCTTCAACACCGCCATCATTAACAACTGCAATATCTGTCGTACCACCACCAACATCGGCTAAAATTGCAGTCATATTGCTATTTGCATCTGTTCCAAGTACACTGCGGCTAACGGCAAATGGTTCGGCCGCAACTGCCAACAACTCTAATGATAATTCTTCGGCGACACGCTCAAGTGCCCCAATGTGAACCATTGGTGCAAAAGCTGTATAAATTTGAACTGACACGTCGTGACCCTGAAAACCAATCGGATTACTGACTTTATAGCCGTCAATATGTATCCCAACCAATGCACTATTAACTAATTTTATCTCGACATCAGCGTTACCAGTTTCCAGTGCAATTTGTTTTTGAGCTTTACGTTGAGCCCGTTCTTGAACTTTTTCGATAATAAATTCCATTTCAGCAACATTTAACGGTTTTTCTGGCTGTGGTCGACGATAACGAATTGTATTTGTTGTACCTTTAACTAATTCGCCAGCTATGCCAATTACGACTCGTTTAGCTTGTAAACCTGCTTGATCTTCGGCTATCGATAATGCTTTTTCGCAGTTACGAACTACACCGGAAATATCGGCAATTGCCCCAGCATACATATCACTAATTTCCTGATGAGCACGACCAACACCAATAATCTCCATCTTGTCATCATCTAATTTAGCAATTAAAGCTTTAATATATTCAGTACCAATATCAAGTGCAACGATATATTCATTATTATCATGTTTTTTGCGATTTAAGAATTTTTCAAATATCATAACTATAACCATTATAACAGGATGTGAGTAGATTTTAGATTTTAGATTTTAGAATAAATCTCTTTGCGAGGTCCGTCCTTGCAAATGGGCTTTTTATGTCATAATACTATTTTATAAGAAATAAGAGGTTCCTACGAACCCCTTATCTTATACTATTAATTTAATAATAGTACTATTTTAACTAAACAAGTACAGCTTTGATTCGTCGGACACCGGCACTGGAGGATTCTTCTTTGGTGATTTTGAATCGTCGCTTAGATGGTGAGCCTGTCGAACCATCGCCATCTGCTAATTCGCCAGTATGTGTAATATGTGGGCCACCACAAATTTCTAGGCTGAACGGTTTTTCACCCTCAGCACCGATAGAATAAACTTTGACTCGGTCGCCATATTTGTTGCCGAATTCACCAGCCGCACCGATGCTGCGGGCTTCATCTATCGAATATTCGTTGCAGACGACTGGCAGGTCGCGATCGATTTGTTCGTTTACAATATCTTCGACCTGTTTAATTTGTTCTAGTGTCATCTTGTCACCATAGCTAAAATCAAATCTAATTCGATCTTCGTTAATATTACAGCCTTTTTGTGCTACATCGTCACCCAAAACTATACGCAAAGCCTGTCCTAATAAATGGGCAGCTGTGTGATATTTTTTCTGAATGTCAGATTGGCCTTCTAGCCCACCTTTGAAAGTTCCTTTGGCTGCAGTTTGACTGCGTTGTCGCTGTTCGGTCATCTTAGCATCAAATTCTTCACGCCATTTATCCGACAAATTAATATTTTGTTTAAAAGCTTCTTCGACAGATAATTCTACTGGAAAACCAAATGTGTCATGCAACATAAATAATTCTGTGCCGGTCAACCCATTAACCGCGAATTTAGAAAACTCACGCAAACCTTTGTTTAATGTCTGGCGGAAAACTTTTTCTTCTTTGACCAATATGGCTATAACTTCATCGCGATTGGCAACCACTTCTGGATAATCATCGTTGAAAATATCGGCAATTACTGGCACTAACTCAGACAAGAAATTTTGTTCAATACCCAAATCAAAAGCTTGGCGAATTGCTCGACGCAAGAATCGACGCATCACATAGCCTTGCTCTTTATTACTTGGCCTGACACCATCAACTGCTAGGAAAGTTGCCCCGCGTAGGTGATCGACAATGATTTGCATACTTGTTTTGTTACTGTCATAGTTTTTACCGCTAATAGCCTGTAATTTTTCAATAATCGGCCACAACACACTAATCTTGAATATATCGGGACTATCAATTGCAGCCGCCGCAATTCGTTCTAGCCCACCGCCAAAATCAAGGCTATTTTTAACCAGTGGTTCAAAACTACCATCCTCAATTCGTCGATATTGCATAAATACCTGATTGCCGATTTCAACAAATCGCCCGCTGTCGCTAGCTGGGTGTGCCAAGCCGTAACCCGGAGCATGGTTTTGTTCACCAAAATCATAAAAAACTTCACTATCAGGTCCGCAAGGATCGCCAATCGGCGTAGTTTCAATACCACCGTTACGGCTCCACCAGTTTTGATTATCATCATAGAAAAATATTCGCTCACCCGGGTTGATACCTCGCTTGTCGCCGTTCTCTTGACTGCCAATTTCAACAATCTTGGCTTCAACCCCCTTTTCGCCGAAGACTTTTTGCCATATACCGGCCGCCTCGTCATCACGCGGTATGCCATTTTTTTCATCACCAATAAATGCTGATACATAAAGTTTGTTTGGATCGAGACCAATTTTTTCGGTCAAAAACTCAAAAAACCAACGAATTTGCTGTTCTTTGAAATAATCGCCCAAACTCCAATTCCCCAACATTTCAAAAAAAGTCGTATGACGATTATTGCCAACATCATCTATATCCTGTGATCGAAAACAAGGCTGACTATTTGCTAAACGCACGCCATCGGGATGGGTTTGTCCTAATAAATAAGGTAACATCGGTTGCATCCCACTACCCGTAAACAATGTCGTTGGGTCGTCAATCGGCACTAAATTAGCACGCTTAACAATCGCATGCCCCCGGCTAGCAAAAAATTTCAGATATTCATTTCGTATTTGTTGAGCATTCATTCAAGGTTAATTTTACCATTTTTTACACCAACCGCCAACACAAAACCTTTGCGAGGTCCGTCCTTGCAAATGAGGCTTTTATTGTACAATATACTTTTTCTAGATTATAATTCCACCGCCTAGACAGATTTGATCGTCATATATTACGACTGATTGCCCTGGGGCGAAGGCACGCTGTGGGTCGGTTAGTTTCAATGATACCTTATCACCATCAACTGTGATATCAGCTGACACCAACGGTGCACGATGACGCGAACGAATTAGATATTTACCATTTGCGGGTGCGTCGTTAATCCAATGAACACTATGTAACTCCACCGTGTCGTGCCACAATGTCCCGTCATTTAGATCCGTCGTGACATAAACTTCATTTTTATCCATATCTTTGCCAACGACATAATATGGCAGACCACCGCCCAATTCCAAACCGTGACGTTGACCTAGCGTATAAAAAATTGCACTATCATGATGACCTAAAACAGTTCCAGATTTTTTATCAATAATTTTACCTGGTTTTAAATCAACATACAGACTCAAGAAATCGCGAATCCCAACCTGCCCGACAAAACAAATCCCTTGAGAATCTTTTTTGACCGCAGTAGTTAAACCCCGAGCTTCTGCCATCTTGCGGACATTAGGTTTTGTAAATCCACCAATCGGAAATAAAGTTTTGCCCATTGCCGCACCAGTCACGCGATACAAAAAATAAGTTTGATCCTTATTATCATCAACAGCCCGTAATAGTACGCCAGCCGATAAACCATCGACTGTTTTTGAGTAACATCTGCAACCCGAGCTCGACAAGGCGTCGGGACCCTTGTCGTGCCCGGCGTGAAGCCGTTGCGAGAAAATAGTTGATGGTTTATCGGTTTCTAAATTGCAAACCCTCGCATAATGCCCAGTCGCAATCATATCGGCACCATCACCAATCGCTGCATCCAAAAACAATTTGAATTTTACTTCCTGATTGCACATAATATCCGGGTTTGGCGTGTGCCCGTTTTTATATTCATCAATCATATAATCGACAACTTTTTGTTTATATTCCGCCTCAAAATCAAAAACTTTAAAATCAATTCCCAATTGCACCGCCACACGTTTAGCATCTGCCAAGTCTTCGGCCCAGGGGCATTTCATCCCTGGTAAATCTTGTGACCAATTCTTCATATAAACACCGGTTACATCATAACCCTGTTCAACTAATAACGCAGCCGCCAGCGATGAATCAACTCCGCCACTCATACCTACATAGATTTTTTTATTAACTGACACTAGAACAACCCAACTATATAAAATATAATAATTTTTACAATTTCACTAACAGCTAACCACCAACCCCATGGTGTAATCCACCAAAACAAACCCCAATCTTTATCACTAGTGACTGGATGATTAATTATTTTGACATCGCCTGCTCGTTTATCAAATTCCAAACCAGCACGTCGTTGATGATAACCAGATGTAACTAAAATTACACTTTTAATATTCAATTCTGCAAAAATGCCCTGCGAATTTTCAGCATTTTGTTTGGTAGTTTCAGAATATTCATCTAATTTAATAGCGGTTTCAGGCACCCCAGATTTTAAAGCAATATCTTTCATTACTGACGCATTACTTGGTCCGGTTTTATCCTGTGCAGCTCCAGAAAAGATTAACATTTCTGACCAGCCATCTTTGTATAATCTCACAGCCTCATTAGTACGAGCCTGGGTATCGCCACCACTGACAGCAACGATTGCGTCAACCATTTGACAACCGCTAACCGAACTTGGAATTTTGCCACATTTTATTAATTCATCTGGCTGTAAGTAAAAAGTTACTCCAAATATAATTAATAGTACAAATATAGCCAAACCAATCAACCAACGAATCATTTCTTAAGTCTCGCATATTCTTTAATTATTTCTTCGATCATAATTTTACCAGCAAGTTTAATATTTTTTTCATCATTTAAATGTCCAAGTGTAATTCTAATACTTCCGTTTGCCAGATCATCGCTCATTCCAATTGCATCCAAAACGTGAGATTTTGAACCACGATTAGCCGCACAAGCACTACCAGTCGCAACTAATACGCCACGATTTTCCAATATAAAAATCAACCGTTCTCCATCAATTCCAGGGAAAGATATATGCAAATGTCCCGCCAAACGATGTTTAATATGACCAGAAATAATTGCATTTGGAAACGCATCAGTCAAAACAGTTTGTAAATTATCACGCAATTTAGTTAATCTTTCAGATTCAAATTTACGATGTTCACTGACTAATTCTAAGGCTTTAGCAAAGCCAATAGTACCAGCAACATTTTCGGTACCACTTCGTAAACCTCGTTCTTGACCACCGCCAATTATTTGTGGATTTAGTTTAACGTGACTTGCCGCCCATAATAAACCAACTTGTTTTGGTCCATACATTTTACCTGCGTTCAAAGTCAATAAATCTACACCTAATCTTGCAACGTTTACGTCCAACTGACCAACTCCCTGTGATGCGTCACTATGAAA
>Ga0209748_1001546_pt1 | contig 11310 bp, 5 predicted proteins | sample BarGraIncu00421A_FD_185490 | JGI IMG/M metagenome (GOLD analysis project Ga0209748, IMG submission 185490) | Arctic peat soil microbial communities from Barrow, Alaska - Barrow Graham LP Incubations 004-21A (SPAdes) (version 2) | ecosystem: Environmental > Terrestrial > Soil > Wetlands > Peat... | reverse complement strand
CTATACTCCGAATCCGCGCCTCACGGGGTGCGAGTACGTCCGAGTGGCGGAATGGCAGACGCGCTAGGTTGAGGGCCTAGTGAGGGCAACCTCATGGGGGTTCAAGTCCCCCCTCGGACACCACGTGTGACCAGCGGCTTCTCTCGCAAGAGGGGAGCCGCTTTCGTTGTCGTGAGGGCGAAATGGGGCTGTCTCTAACGTTTCTCTAACGCGTGTCAGCGGAGTGGGGGACAATGGGCTCCTGGCGATTCAGCCGTTTGGGCAGTCATGGGGGAGTATTGAACACCACTGAGCATATGAGTCTGTCCGCGCTCGAGCAGCACCTCGCCGCCGCAGCGGACATGCTTCGGGGGAAGATCGACCAAGCCGACTTCAAGGCGTACATCTTCCCGCTTCTCTTCTTCAAGCGGATCTCCGACGTCTACTTGGAGGAGTACGCGCAGTCGCTGGAGGAGTCCGGAGGAGACCACGACTTCGCGACCTTCGCAGAGAACCACCGCTTCCAGATATCAGACGGATGCCTCTGGTCCGACGTGCGCGAGGTCACTCAGAACGTTGGGCAGGCGCTCGTCCGCGCCATGCGGGGTATCGAAGCCGCGAACCCGGACACGCTCTACGGAATATTCGGAGACGCGGACTGGACCGACAAGACCAAGCTGCCTGATCCCGTTCTGCTCGACTTGTTGGAGCACTTCTCAGCGAAGAACATGAGCAATGCAACGGTCGAGCCGGATGTCTTCGGTCAGGCGTACGAGTACCTGATAAAGCGCTTTGCGGACCAGTCCAACAAGAAGGCGGGCGAGTACTACACGCCGCGCTCGGTCGTGAAGCTTATGGTCGACATCTTGGATCCGCGGGAGGGTGAGACCGTATACGACCCCGCCTGCGGCACGGGCGGCATGCTAGTGGAGGTCGTCGAACACGTGAAGCGTGCGGCCGGCCGACCACAAATGCTGTATGGCAAGCTCTTCGGTCAAGAGAAGAATGTCACGACTTCTGCGATCGCCCGGATGAACCTGATCCTGCATGGTGTTGAAGACTTCAGGATTGTCCGCGCCGACACGCTCCGCGATCCCGCGTTCTTCTCGGGCGATCGGCTAGCGCAGTTCGACTGCGTCATCGCCAACCCCCCATTCTCGCTTAAGAAATGGGGCCATGAGTCATGGTCTTCCGACCCGTACGGGCGGAGCCTGACGGGGGTGCCCCCGGTGAAGTATGGAGACTGGGCGTGGGTCCAGCATATGGTGGCATCGATGGCGCGGACCACTGGACGTACGGCCGTAGTGTTGCCTCAGGGTGCGTTGTTCCGAGGAGACGCTGAAGGCAAGATCCGTTCGAAGATGCTTGAATCCGACCGGATAGAGGCTGTAGTTGGGCTCGGGGCGAACCTGTTCTACGGTACGACTCTAGCTGCCTGCATCCTAGTTCTGCGCGACGCCAAGCGCCCAGACCGGTCGGGACAGGTCCTCTTCGTGGACGCATCTCATCTGCTCAGGAGGGGGCGCAATCAGAACACGCTCGAACCTGAGCATGTCGAGGCCATCGAGGCGGCCGTGTCTCGCTTCGCGGATGAGCCTGATCTGTCCCACGTGGCTACATTGGCCGAGATTCGGAGCAACGACGGAAACCTCAACATCTCGCTATACGTCAGGCCGTCGAATCGGTGCGAAGGTGTAACCCTGGTGGAGTCGCTGGCAGTGCTCCGATCCGCGCATGACGAGACACTGGCGGCGGAGTCCGAGTTGCGTGCGCACATGACCGGATGGGGGCTGTTGTGAGGGACGAAGCGCGCCTCAAACAGTCCGAACTGGAGTCCTACCTCTGGGATGCCGCGGTGCTGCTGCGGGGCCTCATCGATGCGGGAGACTACAAGCAGTACGTGTTCCCGCTCTTGTTCTTCAAGCGCATTAGTGACGTCTATGACGAGGAGCGTATGCAGGCGACTGCCCTCTATGGCGACGCGACGTTGGCCGATCTTCCCGAGAATCACAGGTTCCAGGTCCCCGCAGGCGCACATTGGCGGGACGTTCGCCAGAGAACGACGGACATAGGGCAGGCGCTCGGGGCCGCCATGAGAGCCATCGAGTCCGCGAATCCTGAGCGTTTGGCCGGCGTCTTTGGCAACGCGCAGTGGACCAACAAGGAGCGACTGCCAGACCGCACGCTCGCCGACCTCATCGAGCACTTCTCCACGCAGGTGCTGAGCGTGGCGAGACTCCCCGAGGATGAGCTCGGGCAAGGCTATGAGTATCTCATCAGGAGATTCGCCGACGACTCGGGCCATTCGGCGCAGGAGTTCTACACAAACCGCACCCTTGTCCGTCTGATGACCCTGATGCTCGATCCGCAACCCGGCGAGTCCGTCTACGACCCAACGTGCGGCACCGCGGGAATGCTTGTTTCGGCGGCCACCGAACTCAAGCGCCAGGGCAGGGAGTACCGGACATTGCGGCTCTACGGTCAAGAGTCGAACCACATGACTTCCTCGATTGCCCGGATGAACCTATTCCTGCATGGCATCGAGGACTTTGAGATCGCGCACGCGGACACCCTCGCGGACCCTCGGTTTGTAGCTAACGGAAGGCTCGCCTCCTTCGACGTGGTTATGGCCAATCCGCCGTACTCAATCAAGAGCTGGGATCGGGATGCCTTCGCCTGCGACCCTTGGGGTCGCAATCGCTGGGGAACTCCCCCACAAGGGCGTGCCGACTATGCCTTCTTCCAGCATATTGCGGCCAGCCTCGACCCAGTTGGGGGACGCGCTGCGATCCTGTTCCCTCACGGCGTGCTGTTCAGAAACGAAGAAGCTGAGATGCGACGTGCGTTGGTGGAGTCGGATCTAATCGAGGCGGTTCTTGGCCTCGGTCCAGGGCTCTTCTACAACTCGCCTATGGAGGCAGTGGTAGTGGTTCTACGAGCAACCAAGCCCGCAGCTCTTCGACGCAAGATCCTGTTCATCAACGCCGCTGAGGAATACGTGCGAGAACGAGCCCAGTCGTTCCTCGCGGATGGCAACATCGATCGCATCCTCCGGGCCTACCTAGACCACGTCCCCGAGCCAGGCTTCGCCGCTGTCGTGGGGATCGACTCGATTCTGCAGACGGGTGGGTCACTTGCCGTTCCGCTCTACGTTCACGCCGTGGCCGGTTCTGATGACGGGCACTTGGATGTTCCGATCGAGATTGCCGTCGCGAAGTGGCAAGCGTCCTGTGAGCTCGCGGATGACGCTGTCGCTGCGCTGCTGCTCGAGCTCGACAAAGGGGGGGAGCGATGATCGACGTCGATCGCTCATCATGGAGAAGAGTACGGTTCGGCGATGCCGTGCAGAGCATCACGAACCGGGTGGAGGATCCGTCGGCCGCGGGAGTTGACCGCTACGTAGGTCTGGACCACTTGGATCCTGGATCTTTGACGATCAACCGGTGGGGGTCGCCGTCAGAAGTCGAGGCAACCAAGCTGCGGTTCCAGCCGGGCGATGTTGTCTTTGCCAGGCGTCGTGCGTACCAGCGCAAATTGGGAGTGGCCCGCTTCGAGGGCATCGCCTCGGCCCACTCATTGGTTCTCAGGGCAAGGCAGAGCGAGATGCTGCCCGAGTTCCTCCCGGTGTTCCTGAGCAGCGATGTATTCATGGAGAGGGCAATCCAGATCTCCGTTGGGTCCCTAAGCCCGACCGTGAACTGGAAGACCCTCGCCGCGCAGGAATTCGACCTACCTCCGCTCGTCCAGCAGCGCAGATTCTCGGATCTGATTTGGGCGATCGAGAACGAACGACGCTGCGCCACCAACGAGCTGGAAGCACTCGTGCGAGTCAGAGGGTCGTTCTTGCCTGAAGCAGCCGCACAGGTTCCGTGTTGTCGAGTTGCGCTCGGGGACCTAGCTGTAGTCCTGCGAGACGGCCCGTTTGGGTCCAAGATCAAGACCGAGCACTATGTTTACGAGGGCGGAGTCAGAGTGCTGCGCCTCCAGAACTTGCGGAACGGCAGGTTGTCGCTCGCGGACGAAGCATTCCTCGACAAGAGCCACGTGGACAGCGCGCTGACCGGGCATCGGGTCCAAGAGGGCGAGATCCTCGTCGCGGGGATGGGTGATGACGTGAATCCGGTCGGGCGAGCGTGCATCGTTGAGGCCAGCGTGGACGGCGCAGTTCACAAGTCCGATGTCTTCCGCTTCCGCCCCGATGAGACGCGTGCGAATGCGCAGTTCCTCGTGGAAGTGCTCAACAGCACTCTCGTACGAGATCAAGTGCTGGCGCTGGCACAAGGCGGGACGCGGATGCGGATCAACACCACGAACTTCCGGAAGGTGATAGTGCCGCTGCCTTCTCTCGCGGACCAGGAATCGCTCAACCGCCAAGTCCGAGTCCTGGAATCAGCGCAGACTACGCTGGAGCGGAGAGTGGAGGCTGGGGCTGTGTTGGCCAACGCGATGTCGAAGGCGGTGTTCGCCAAGTGACCCCTAGTCAGTTCAGTGAGGGCAACTCGGTACGCGACTTTGTTCGTGACCGCGCCATCGAGGGTGGCTGGACATTTCTTCCAGGGAGCGCGACTCGCAGCGACAATGCCGACAGCACGATCGTCGCGGCTGTTCGTCGATCCCTGGTGCGTCTGAACTCCGAGATAGCTGCGAGGCCGGAACTAGCTGACGAAGTCCTGCAGAAGCTGCAGGCAATCGTCATCGGCTCGCGACAGGGCAACCTCCTGTCAGCCAATGAGGAGTACCGTGCGTGGCTTGTCGGCGACCGTTCGATGCCATTCGGTCCGAACGGGCAGCACACGCCTATTCGGCTCATCGATTTCGACAGTCCCACCTCCAATGAACTCGTCGTCTCGACCGAGGTGACGTTCGCGCAGGGGTCCGTCGTACGTCGTTTCGACCTCGTGTTCTGGGTGAACGGTCTTCCGCTCGTAGTCGGCGAGGCGAAGACCCCAACGCGACCGGCCTACTCGTGGGTCGACGCGGCTGCGCAGATCGACGTGGACTACGAGAGAAACGTCCCGATGTTCTTCGTGCCGAACGTACTGTCGTTCGCCACGGACGGCAAGGACTACCGCTACGGCTCGGTCGGCATGCCAATCGACCTGTGGGGACCGTGGCGCGAGGACGGGGAGAACCTGACTCCGAGTCTCGACGCGGTCGGCGCCGCTGTCGACGCGATGATGAAGCCGGAGGTTATCTTGGACTTCCTGCGCTTCTTCGCAGTCTTCGCAACCGACAAGAAGCATCGGAAGATCAAGGTCATCGCGCGCTATCAGCAGTTCCAGGCCGCGAACCAGGTTGTTGAGCGCGTGGTCCAAGGACGCATCAAGAAGGGTCTTATCTGGCACTTCCAGGGCTCGGGCAAGTCGCTTCTGATGGTCTTCGCGGCCAACAGACTCCGAGCGCATCCGGCGTTGAAGTCTCCCACAGTTGTGATAGTGGTCGACCGCATCGATCTCGACACGCAGATCACGGCTACCTTCAACGCGACCGACGTGCCCAACATGATCTCGACCGATTCGCGCGAAGAGCTGCACCGGCTCCTCAAGCAGGGGACTCGCAAGGTCATCATCACGACGATCCACAAGTTCGCCGAAGCCGATGGAGTGCTCGACGACCGGGACAACATCGTTGTTCTGGTCGACGAAGCCCACCGCACGCAAGAGGGCGACCTCGGCCACCAGATGCGCATGGCGCTCCCCAACGCGTTCCTGTTCGGCTTGACCGGCACGCCCATCAACCGGGCGGATCGCAACACGTTCTGGGCGTTCGGCGCCGATGAGGACACCGGCGGCTACATGTCGAAGTACTCGTTCTCCGAGTCCATTCGGGATGGTGCGACGCTGCCACTCCATTTCGAGCCGCGCCTGGTCGAGCTCCGGATCGACCGAGAAGCGCTCGATGCCGGCTTTGAGGCACTGGCTGAGGGTCTTTCGGACAACGAGAAGGCCATCCTTGCCAGGAAGACCGGAGCTGCTGAGCGGCTCATCAAAGCACAGGAGCGTGTCAACGCGGTTGCCGCGGACATCGCTGCTCACTACCTCGCGAACGTGGAGCCCAACGGCTTCAAGGCTCAGGTCGTCGTGATCGACAAGCAGGCCTGTGTTCTCTACAAGCAGGCCCTCGACCAGCACCTGCACCCAGACGAGAGCGCCGTCGTCATGTCGATGGACGCCCGCGATTCGCAGGAGTGGAAGGATGCATACGGTCTCGACAAGGACGCTGAGGCGAGGCTGCTGGATCGGTTCCGCGACCCGAACGATCCACTCAAGATCCTGATCGTCACTGCCAAGCTGCTTACCGGATTCGACGCACCGATCCTCCAGGCGCAGTATCTTGACCGACCGCTTCGGGACCACAACCTTCTGCAGGCGATCTGCCGCACTAACCGGCCATATCCGGGAAAGCCATACGGCTTGATCGTCGACTACCTGGGCATCTTCGATGACGTGGCGCACGCGCTCGAGTTCGACGACGCCTCTGTGCGGCGGGTCATCACCAATCTCAACGAAGTGAAGGCGCAGCTGCCCGCGGCGATGAAGGGCGCCCTGTCGTTCTTCCCCGGGGTAGACCGCACCGTCGAGGGTCACGAGGGCCTGATGGCGGCGCAGCAGTGTCTTCCGGACGTCTCGACGCGAGATAAGTTCGCATCGGCCTACACGTTCCTGGGACGCCTCTGGGAGGCTCTGTCGCCCGATCCGGTGCTCACCCCCTATCGGGACGACTACCGGTGGCTCAGCGACGTGTACGAGTCCGTGAAGCCCTTCGATCCTGCGGGCCGGCTGGTCTGGCATCGATTGGGACCAAAGACGCTGGAGTTGGTCAACGAACATGTTCACGTTGACGTGGTGCGCGAGGACCTCGACACGATCGAGCTCGAGGTCGAGTTGCTCGAGTCGATCGGTGACCTCATCGATGAAGCCGAGGCGAACAAGAAGTCGAAGCAGATCAACTTCATGCTGGCTGCACGCCTCGGACAGCACAAGAACGACCCGCGCTTCGTCGCGATCGGAGAGCGTCTCGAGGCGCTGAGAGACAAGTTCTCTGCGGGTTTGATGAACAGCGTCGAGTTTCTGAAGGGGTTGCTGTCACTGGCGCAGGAGACAGTGGCCGTTGAGAAGACCATCGTGGCGGTGACGAAGGAGGAGCAGGGCAAAGCGGCCCTGACTGCTCTCTTCGAGTCGGTGCGTACCGAAGAGACGCCGATCATGGTCGTTCGCGTTGTCGAGGACATCGATGCAATCGTTCGCGAGGTGCGCTTCGAGGGATGGCAGGCGACGGCGGCGGGGGAGCGCGAGGTCAAGCAGGCGCTGCGCCGCACGCTGCTTCGCTACAAGCTGCATCGCGAGCAGGAGCTCTTCGACAAGGCGTACGAGTACATCCGGGAGTACTACTAGGCGCTGAACGGCTTGAGGCGGGTTCCTGCTCGCACGGCAAGGAGGGGGTTCGACCATGCCCGACGGCGATGATGTCTCTGGAGCGCTGCGCCGGGCGTCCCTTGGGCCGGAGGAGCGCGAAGTCTATCAGCGACTCGTTCGTGTCGCCCCGGCTGCGGCTCAGATGTTCATGGATGCTGCTACGCTGCGTGAGGCATACGCAAGTCTTCCATCCATGCCCACACTCGTATCCCACCTTGTTCGAGAGGTGGAGTCTTCCCTGACGGAGATGCTGGACCCTGAGCCGGGAACACGAGTACCGGGCCCGTCAAACGGGGCAGAGCGCAAGCTCGAGAGAATCATCGGGTATCTCAAGGTTGACGCGGCGGAACCTTGGCATGAACTCATGTCGCGTCGCGAGGGGGATGGAACGCGTCCCGATATGCTGGCGCACAGGCGAGGTCTTGATGGTCTGCGGCCCGCCGACGAGAAGTTCAACGACTTCTGGACAGCACACGTTCGCATCTTCGACTTGCTGCTTGACCTTTTCGAGCGTCGGGCAAGCCACATTCTCGCTCGCATCGAGACGCTGACAGATGCGGCACCTTCAGATGCAGTTGCACACAAGCTCGCGAGTCTGCCGCGAGACCAAGTCAGCATGAATGCGATGTTCTCTCGCTGCGAGACTCCCGAGTGGCTCCATGTCCTGCGCGAAGCGAAGTTCTTCGAGTCTCCTCCGGGCGCGATTGTTGACCCTGATTCCGGGGGCGTCCGCTACTCAAGCTGGCCAGCTGCAGACTACCTGCTGCGCATGTCTGATCGCGCTGACACCATGGACGAAGTGGTCGAAGTGCTGAAGGGCCTGCCCGACTCGCAGAACCCGTACGTGTACGACCGAGTCCTGGGCGCGGCGCTCAGACTCCCTCCCGCGAAGGCTGTCCAACTCACTGATCAGGTTCTTCAGGGAATGCGCATTGGGCAACGACTTCCGAGCGCGGTGGAGCTGGGGCAGTTCGTTGCGCACCTCGCCAACGGCGGCTTCGTGGACGAGGCCTTTGTCATCGCCGCGGTGGTATTCGAGCTCGAACGTCGTGAGGAGACCCTCGGACCTCGCGTCGTCTCGCCCTCACACGGTGACTGGGAGTACTCGGAGGCCGCGAAGCAGGCCATGCCGGCCCTGATTGCCGCTCACTCCATGTGGGCGGTGACGTTCGCGCTGGATCTCTTCGAGAGAGCGCTGCTCCTGGCATCGCGCCCGGACGCCGACTGGGACATGTCCGAGCACTGGCGTCCCACCATCGAGACCATGAACGAGGGCGATCGCGAGCGCGGTCCGCGGGAGACACTTCTTGTCGCTGCACGGGATGCACTCGACGCTGCCGTGTCGCGCGGCATGCTGGGGTTGGGGGAAGCCGTCGAGCGTCTCATCGGTCTCAAGCGAACGGTCTACAAGAGAATTGCGTTGTACTTGCTCGCCCAGCATGTGGAACTAGACCCTGATCTCGCCGCCGAATACGCATTCGATGTCGCGAACTGGGACGAACCTCGGCTGCACTATGAGACGGCACGCCTGCTTCAGGCGGTCTTCCCTCTGGCGCCGGATGCCGCACGTGTCTCGTACCTTGCATCAGTGGCGCGAGGTCCGGATCTCGAGGACTGGCTCGCGCGCTTCCGCGAGGGGAAGCGCCCTGAGCCCACTGAGGACGAGACCGCCGACTACGTGCGATCGTGGAAGTTGCAGAGACTGTTCCCGATTGCCGAGCACCTTTCGGGAGCTGACCTGAGTGACTACACCTCGATGATGCTCGAGTGTGAGGAGCCGCCGACTTGGCCCGGGTTTGCGATCTTTCGCGTAACGACCGGATGGGGGGACGGGACTCCGCTTGGCGCCGAAGACCTCTCCGTGATGGGTATTGCCGAGCTCGTGGAGTTCCTGAGAAGTTGGAAGGCGAAGCCTGACGACTTCTTCGGTCCGTCGGCGCGAGGTCTGGCGGGCGTGCTGCAGCGAGCTGTGGAGGAGCGTCCTGCTCGCTACGCTGCCGAGGCAGTCCTCTTCGTCGATCTGCAATGTGGGTACGTCGAAGCGATCATCCAGGGTCTGGAGCAGGCCGTTCGGAAGAAGTGCGAGTTCGGCTGGCCGCCAGTGCTTGACTTCCTGGCCGAGTGTGCTGCCTGTCGGCCGCATGGCGGCACAGAAGACGAGAAGGTCGAGGGCAACCAGACGCTCGGAGCGTCAGTAGGCCTGCTCGGAGCCGGCCTCAACTCGGAATCCAATCCGATCCCGCCCGAGCTACTCGACGCCGTGTGGGCGCTCCTGAAGCCGGCCTTCGACGATCCGAACCCCACTCCGGAGTATGAGTCGGAGTTTGGCGGCGGCAACATGGACGCATACACAATGTCGATCAACACAGTCCGAGGCAAGGCAGTTCACGCCCTCATCGGACTTCTATTCGCCAAGGGCCGGGCTTTGGGGGAGTTCGACATCGCCGTGGAGGAGCGTCGTGGCGTTCGCCGTTGCCCCGAACTTGAGCAGATGCTCTCGCGGGTACTGGACCCGAAGCTGGAGCCATCTCTGACCGTTCGCGCGGCAGTCGGATCGTACCTAGGCACCCTTGCCGTGCTCGACCCGGGCTGGCTTCGCGATGCCATGCCGCGGATCCTACCGAGCGACGATCCCGCGCGCCGCGATGCCGTCTTCGACGCATATCTTCTTTGGGGCACCATGACTGAACCGGGATCGATCATGCTGCGGGACCAGTACGCGCTGCGATTGAGCAGATCCGGCGCTGAACCTTCGGCTGCCGTGGGCGAACGAGACCCGGCGGAATCGGTGGCCCGCCACATCGTCGTGCAGTACCTGTACGGCACTATCAAACTCGACGACGCTCTGGTCACGGAGCTCTACTCGCCTCGGAACCACGAGATGTGGGAAGCAGCGACAACCTACGTTGCGAGGCTCATCGATGCGAAGGTGGAAGCAGGGGAGGCCCTCGAGTCGAGCTTCGTGGAGCGCGCTCAGAGGCTGTGGGAGTCGCGTCTTGAGGCTGCCACTACCGTCGAAGGTTGCGAGCATCTTGAATGGCACAAAGAGGAACTCGTGAACTTCGCGTTCTGGATCGTTGCGGACGTCTTCGCCGACAACTGGTGGCTTGCTCAACTGAACAGCGTCATGCCGCTGGTGCACTGGGTCGAACCTGACAGCCTCGTCATGAAGCGCTTGGCTGGGGTGGCAGAGAAGGAACCCGGAATCGCGGTCAACGCGGCGACCGAGATATTGCGCGGCGACCCGTACGGATACTCGAGCTTGGCCTACCAGGACCACCTCAGCACGATCATCGGCGCTGCAACCGCATCCGGGGATTCGGCTGTTGCACAGGCGGGCATGGACCTCGCCAATAGGCTGGTCGCCAAGGGCCTGAGCGAGTTCCGCGAATTGGCGGATGGGTAGGGCAGCGTCAGGCTGCGCTGGGGCCCAACGGACCGAGGCGACCGCTCCCAACAAGACACAACCCCGACCGCGAAGGCGGCCAAGGTTGTGCAGAGGAGTGATGTCGCAAGCGGGCAGCGCCTAGACTGTACTGACCCCAAGATGTAGCGACACATTCCGTCTGCTACCTCCACATCTTAGCCGCACCGAGAACCTCAGCGGGCGTCCGGCCTTTGGTCAGGCGCCCGTTGTGCGCCCGGTCGAAGTTGTACTCCCACAGGTAACGCTCCAGCTCTCGCCGCAGTCCCATGTACTTCGGAACCAAGTAGCGGGCGAATGCCGGCTTCCAGCACTCTTCGAGGATGGTGCGCTGGACACGCTCCACGAAGCCGTTTGACTGCGGACGACCCGAACGGATGAGCGTGTGCAAGACGCCGAGCTTGTCGAGTTCGACGTCGAAGTCTTGATTGCGGAACTCACTGCCGTTGTCAGTCGTGACCCGTTCGAAATCCCAGCCGGCATCGCGCAGGT
>Ga0209748_1001543_pt1 | contig 11325 bp, 11 predicted proteins | sample BarGraIncu00421A_FD_185490 | JGI IMG/M metagenome (GOLD analysis project Ga0209748, IMG submission 185490) | Arctic peat soil microbial communities from Barrow, Alaska - Barrow Graham LP Incubations 004-21A (SPAdes) (version 2) | ecosystem: Environmental > Terrestrial > Soil > Wetlands > Peat... | reverse complement strand
CCGCCTCGAAGGAGTAGCCGTGGTGCTCGAGCTCCTTCACGGTCTCGAGGATGTCGCCGATGACGGCCGGGTCGGCGGTCAGGTCGATGCCGAGTTCCTTGGCCTTCATCGCCAGCGAGGCACGGCCCGCAAGTTCGCTCACCACGACCCGCGCGAGGTTGCCCACCGCCGCGGGGTCGATGTGCTCGTACGCGCCCGCGAGACGGTCGTTGGCGCTCGCATGCAGTCCGCCCTTGTGCGCGAACGCGCTCATCCCCACCCAGGGCTGCTGCGGATACGGCGAGATGTTGGCGGTCTCCGCCACGAAGTGGCTCACCTCGGTCAGGAGGTGGAGCTGGTCGCGGCTGACGCACTCGCGACCCATCTTCAGCGCGAGCGCCGGGATGATCGCGGTGAGGTCGGCGTTGCCCGTGCGTTCGCCGTAGCCGTTGATGGTGCCCTGCACGTGCGTACACCCGGCCTCGACCGCGAGCAGCGCATTGGCGACCGCGCAGCCGGCGTCGTTGTGCGTGTGGATGCCGAGCGGCGCGCCCACGAGCGGCGCGATCGCGGTGACCACGCGCGCGATGTCCTGCGGCAGCGTGCCCCCGTTGGTGTCGCACAGCACGACCGCGTCCGCGCCCGCATTGGCGGCCGCGCGACACACGGCGACCGCATACTCGGGATTGGCCGCGTAGCCGTCGAAGAAGTGCTCGGCGTCGAGGAAGACCGTGCGGCCCGCGGCCTTCAGGCGCGCGACGCTGTCCGACACCATGGCGAGGTTCTGCTCGAGTGTGGCGCCGAGCGCCTCGGTCACGTGAAGGTCCCACGCCTTGCCGACGATGCAGACCGCGCCGCAACCGCTCTCCAACAGCGCGGCGAGTCCGGGATCGTCGCACGCCGCCACGTCCTTGCGGCGAGTTGACCCGAACGCCGAGACCACGGCGGTCTTGAGATCCAAGGAGCGCACGCGCTCGAAGAACTCGATGTCCTTGGGGTTGCTCCCCGGGAACCCGCCCTCGACGAAGTGGACGCCCAGGTCGTCGAGACGCTGCACGATGCGCAGCTTGTCCTCGACCGAGAGCGACATGCCCTCGCGCTGGGTCCCGTCGCGGAGCGTGGTGTCGTAGATGGTAATCATGGAGTGCCCCCGAGGTCCGCCGATCCGCCGCGCCCATGCTTCTGAAGTGCGGACATGATACCGCGACCTCCACGGTTGACATCTGTATCGGGTACCGATATAACGGTATCCGATACATCGACTATCGATATAGCCCACGGCCAGACCGAGAGGCAGAGGCGCATGGCACCGGAAGCACAGGGACCACTCACCGAGACGGTCTTCTACGTCCTGCTCGCACTGCACAGACCGCTCCACGGCTACGGCGTGATGCAGTACGTGAACGACATCACCGGGGGCCGCACCAGCATCGGTCCGGGCACGCTCTACGGCGCGCTCACAACGCTCGCGGAGAAGGGCTGGATCACGCCGGTGGAGGGTGCCGCCGGTGACCGCAAGAAGGAGTACGTCATCACGGCTGCGGGCCGCAACGCCCTGGAGATCGAGTTGGGCCGGCTCGAGGAGCTGCTCCGCAACGGAAATCGCATCGCAAGGAAGGGGCAGCAATGAGCACTCAGACCGTATATAGGCTGTATTGGGACTTCGAGAAGGAAGAGCGCTGGCTCAACGAGATGGCGGCCAAAGGTCTGAACCTCAGCAGCTTCTTCATGGGCGTCTACAGATTCGAGCAGGGGCAGCCCGGCGAGTGGATCTACCGCATCGAGCTGCTGCCGGAGATGCCACAGCTTCCGGCAGGCCGGGAGTACAGGAAGTTCATGGAGGACACGGGGGTGCAGACAGTCGCAGTCAACGGCCGGTGGGTGTACTTCCGCCGGCCCGCGGCGGACGGCCCCTTCGACCTGTTCTCGGACCTCGACTCCCGAATCACCCATTACGAGCGCGTTCGCTGGTTGACCGGAAGTGTGACGCTGGCGCTGGTGCCGGTCACGGTGCTCGGTGCTATCAACACGGTCGCGAACTGGCCGGGCATCAGCGCCACCACCCCCCTCCTGCTCGTTCCATCCGCGATTCTCGCGGGCCTCGCGTCCTTGACGTGGCGCTTCACACAGCGTGTGCGCTCGCTCAAGGCGCAGAGGCAGCTCTTCGAGTAAACCGCGCGGCGCATCTCCTAGCGCGGACAGCGCGAGTCCGACATGTGGCACCATGGGGAGCGATTCCGAAGGGGGGAACCACGTGAAGGGCCGCATCCTCGCCGTCGACGACGACCCTGCCATCCTCGAGGTGGTGAAGCTTAACCTCGAGGAGGAGGGCTACGACGTCGTGACCGCGGGCACCGCCGCCGCCGCGCTCGCGGCGTTCGCGAACGCTCCGTGCGTGCTCGCCGTGCTCGACGTGATGCTGCCGGACTCCGACGGTTTCGAACTCGCCCGGCGCCTTCGCGAGCGGTCCGACATCCCGATCGTCATGCTCTCCGCTCGCGATTCCGACGTCGACAAGGCCATCGGGCTGGGCGTGGGCGCCGATGACTACGTCACCAAGCCGTTCAGCCCGCTGGAGCTCGTCGCGCGCGTCAAGGCACATCTGCGGCGCTATGGTGCCGCGAACGCGGGCGTCGCGGACCCGATGGTGGAGGCGGGACCGGTGCGAATCGACATCGCCCGCCGACGTGTCACCGTCAGAAGCCTCGAGGTCGACTTGACGGCCAAGGAGTTCGACATCCTTCGACTGCTGGCTGAGCATCCGGGCCGGGTCTTCACCAAGGCGCAGATCTACGAGACCGTGTGGCACGAGGAGCCGTTCGGCGACCTCGGCACGGTACAGGTCCACATGCGACGGCTACGCACAAAGATCGAGGTGCACCCGGACCACCCCGAGCTGCTCACTACGGTGTGGAGCATCGGCTACCGCTTCGAGGAGACCGGGCGCGGATGACGTGGATCGTCGCGTTCCTGATCGGGGTCGGCGTGGCCGCCGCGTTCGCCGCTGGACTCGCCGTCGGGACGCTTCGCCAGCGCTCCCGGCTCCGGCGCATCACCGAAGGGGCGTCGCAGCTGGCGCGAGGCAACCTCGCCCACAGGATCATGCTTCCGGGTGACGATCAGGCCGCGGAGGCGGCCGAGACGCTCAACGCGCTGGCCGACGCCGTCCAGCAGGAGCGCGAGGCGGCAGCTGCGCGCGACGCCGCCCAGCGCCAGCTGCTCGCCGACATCTCACACGACCTGCGCACCCCGATCACCTCGATCGCCGGCTACACGGACGCGCTGCAGCGAGGGCTGGGAGACGAACCCGAGCGCTACCTGGCCGTGATAGCCGCCAAGGCCGAGGCGCTCGCGCAACTCACCGACGACCTCTTCTATGCGGCGCGCATCGACGCCGGAGACCTCGAGCTGGCACGCGGACCCATCGACCTCGCGGAAGCCGTGCGCCGCTCGGTCCTCGGGTTCGAACCGCAGCTCGCAGGCGCGGGCGTGCACGTGGATGTTCGCATCCCGGACGAACGGTGCATGGTGGATGCCGACCAGTCGGCACTCGCGCGCATCCTCACCAACCTGGTGTCGAACAGCGTCCACCATGGCGCCGGCATGACGACGTTCGGCGTAGCCATGGCGTCCGACCGAGGCGAGTCCCTGGTGCAGGTGAGCAACGACGGCGCACGCCTCCCCGAGGATGCGGAGCGACTGTTCCGGCGCGGGGTAGCGGGTCCTTCGGGAGGCACGGGCCTCGGCCTCGCGATCGCCCGCGAGCTGGCGGAGCAGATGGGCGGCTCTGTCACCGCCGCCAACGACCCCGACGGGACGGTCACCTTCACGCTCGCGATGCCGCGCCACGAGTTCAGCGAAACGTAAGCACCGTGGAACACGTCCGTCAGCCCGCTCACCCATCATCGGTCACGAAGGGAAGGTGACCGCCATGGGGGGCACGGGTACGGCAGAGGCCGTCATACGCACGGTCGGACTCACCAAGCACTTCAAGGACGTTCACGCGGTGGAGGACCTCGACCTCACGGTGAGGCGGGGCGAGGTGTACAGCTTCTTGGGACGCAACGGCGCGGGCAAGTCGACGACGATCAGGATGATGTTGGCGCTGGTGCGCCCGACCGACGGCTACGTCGAGATCCTGGGCCAACGCATGCAGCCCAACGCGGTACGCGCGTTCGAGCGGATCGGCTCGATGGTGGAGACACCAGGGTTCTACGGGAACCTCACAGTCCGCGAGAACATCGAGATGCAGCGCGACCTGCTCGGACTGCGCCGGAGCGGCTGGGTCGACGAGGTCGTCGAGATGTGCGACCTCGTCGAGTACCTGCCGCGCAAGGCGGCCACGCTCTCCGCGGGCAACAAGCAGCGGCTCGGACTGGCCCGGGCACTCATCCACAAGCCCGAGATCCTCATCCTCGACGAGCCCACGAACGGCCTCGACCCTGTGGGTATCGTGCAGATCCGCACCATCCTCAAGCAGTTGGCGGAGGAGCGCGGCATCACGATCTTCCTGTCCAGCCACATCCTGTCCGAAGTGCAGCAGCTCGCCACGCGCATCGGGATCATCCACGAAGGCCGGCTCCTGGAGGAGATCGGCCTCGACGAGCTGCGGGCGACCAACCGCGCGTTCCTCGAGCTGAGCGTTTCCGACGCCAAGCGCGCGGCTTGGGTTCTCGAGGAGAAGTGCGGCGTGAAGGAGTACGCCGTTCGCGAGGAGGGTGGTCTTCGCGTCTACGACGGACTCGATCGCGCGGGCGAACTGAACCGCGCGCTCATAGAAGCGGGTGTCGAAGTCACCGGTTCCCACGTGTCCGAGGAGAACCTGGAGGACCACTTCGTGAGGCTCACCGGCGGGATGGACGAGGAAGCGACACCGGCCAAGCGCATTGGCAAGCGGGGGTGGCTGCGATGATGCGGATGATCGCCGCGGAGTTCTTCAAACTCAAGCGCTCCCGGATGCCCCTGTGGTCGGGCCTCATCGTGCTCGTGGCGGCGGGCCTGGGTCTTGCGGTCCTTCCGGTGCTGGGCGATCCGAAGATCCAGGCGGAGATGGCCAAGAGCGGCGGCGTGTTCGCGCAGGCGGTCGCGGCCGGGATGTACCAGCCGAGTTGGACGAACTATCTGCGCATCGGCGTGCAGGGGATGTCCGGCAGCTGGGGGATCCTGACCTTCGGCCTCGTGACCGCCTATCTCTTCGGGCGTGAGTTCAAAGAAGGCGCCGCGAAAACGATGCTCACCCTGCCCATCCGTCGGGAGTACGTGGTCGTGGCGAAGCTGCTCGTGCTGGCCGTCTGGGTGTTCGCCCTCGGACTGCTGTCGGTGTTGCTCACCTCGGTGGCGACCGCCGCTCTCGGTGTCAGCGGCTTCACGTGGGCCGCCGTGCTCACGAGCCTCGGCGAGACCATGACGGCGATCGCGCCGCTCTATCTCACGCTCCCCCTGGTCGCCTGGTTCGCTGTTCGCGGCAGGGGCTATCTCCAGCCGATGCTCTACTCGCTGGGCGTCATGATGGTCGGCAACGCGCTCGTCCAGACGTCGGCATCGCGGTTCTTCCCGTGGAACATGCCGCTGCATCTGGTGGGCGCGTCGTGGTACCCGGTGTCGCCGTCGCCCGTGGTCGCAGGCTCGTGGGCCGTGGCGGCGGGCGTGTTTGCAGTCGGCGTCGCGGCGCTGATGTGGCAGATCGACCACGCCGACAGCACGGGATAGGCGACGGCGATGCTGCGTGCGCTGCGAGCCGAGGCGATGAAGTTGAAGGGCTCGATGATGCCCGTGTGGACCGCGCTCGTCGTGCTCGTGGCGCCGTGCATAACGGTCTCGACCTTCCGGCTCATCGACCGAGGGGCGGCCGACGCGAGGTGGGCCGACTTCATGCTCGCCGGCCCGCAGCTCATCGCCAGCTGGTACGGGACGGTGTTGTTCGGCCTGGTCGCGAGCTACCTGTTCGGACGCGAACACAACGAGGGCACCGAGGAGCAGATGTTCACGCTGCCGATCAGGCGCGAGTGCTTCCTGGTGGCCAAGATGCTCGTCCTCGCCGCCTGGGTGCTCGGCCTTACCGCACTCTCCGTGTTCGCCCAGGCGGGGTACGCGACGCTTGTGGGTGCGCAGGGTGCATCGTGGGCGGAAGCGATCAGGGTCTCGCTGCTGGCCCTTGAAGTGGCGGTCCTGATCTACGCCCCCCTCCCATGGGTGGCGTTGGTCGCGATGGTCGGGAGGGGCTACCTCGCCCCGATGGTCTACGCGTCGCTCACGGCGGCGATCGGGCTGGGGCTGGCCGAGGCCGGATGGGGGCGCTGGTTCCCGTGGTCGATGCAGCTGTCGGTCACCGGGGTGGCGCTCTTCCCGTCGGTGCCGATGCCGACGCTCGTCGCGGGATCGTGGGCGCTCATGGCGTTGGTGTTCGTCACAGGGTGTGTGGCAACGGTCGTGTACGCCGGACGCGCGGACGCCTGAGAACCGGACCCGCATGAAGGACTCAAGAAGGGCGCCCCGCGGGGCGCCCTTCGGCATGAAGCAATGAAGGCCGGACGCTACACGCGCTCGAGCCAGTAGTCGTACTCGGCGTCGCGGCCGCGCACGATGTTGAAGTACGCCTCCTGGATCGCCAGGGTGATGGGGCCGGGCTTCCCGATCTCGCGGTGATCGACCGTGCGCACCGGGACGATCTCGGCGGCCGACCCCGTGAAGAAGATCTCGTCGGCGATGTAGAGGTCCGAACGCGTCATCGACGCCTCGATGATGTCGAAGCCGAGGTCCTGGGCGATGGCGATGACCGAGTCGCGCGTGATGCCCTCGAGAACACCATCGGACACCGGCGGGGTGACGATGATCTCGTCGCGCACGACGAAGATATTCTCGCCCGTGCCCTCGCACACCATGCCGGCCTCGTTGAGCAGGATCGCCTCGGCGTAGCCATGGTCGTTGGCCTCCATGCGGGCGAACGACGAGTTGATGTAGTTGCCCGTCGACTTGATCTGCGGGGGCGACGCGTTGACGCCGCGCTGGCGCCACGACGAGATACCGGCGTCGACACCGTTCTTGAGCGCGTCCTCGCCGAGATACGTGTCCCAAGGCCAGACGGCGATGACCACGCTCACCGGCGCGGGCAGCGGGTCGAGGCCCATGACACCGTAGCCGCGGTAGACGAGCGGCCGGATGTAGCACGCCGGCAGCTTGTTGGCGGCGATGAGTTCCAGTGTCGCGGCGACGAGCTCCTCGACCGTGTACGGCAGCGGCATGCGCATCATCTTCGCGGAACGCGCGAGCCGCTCCATGTGCTCGGTGAGGCGGAACACGGCGGGGCCGTCGGGGGTCTCGTAGCAGCGGATTCCCTCGAACACGCCCGAACCGTAGTGCAGCGCGTGCGTCAGGACGTGGACCTGCGCGTTGTCCCAATCAACGAGCGCGCCGTCCATCCAGATCTTGTCCACCTTGGGCAGAGCAGCCATCTGATGACCCCTTCCTTCGTCTCGCGTGCGCGTATGCGCGCCCGCGTGCGTGCCCGTGCGTTTCTAGAGCCGCGCGACCACCAGGTCGCCCATCTCCGCCGTGCCGACGAGCATGGACGCGTCCGTTGCGTCGTCCGCGATGTCGCGGGTGCGGTATCCGTCGTCGAGCGTCCGCGCGATGGCCGCGGAGAACGCGTCAGCGGCCTCCGGCATGCCGAGCGAGTGGCGAAGCATCATCTCGACGGACAGCAGCATCGCTAGAGGGTTCGCGACCCCCAGTCCAGCGATGTCCGGCGCCGACCCGTGGCTGGGCTCGTAGAGGGCGGTACCGTCGCCGAGCGACGCCGACGCCAGCATCCCGAGCGAACCGGTGAGCATCGACGCCTCGTCGGAGAGGATGTCGCCGAACATGTTCTCGGTCACCATCACATCGAACTGCGCGGGGCGCCTGACGAGCTGCATCGCTGTGTTGTCGACGAGCTGGTCGATGAGTTCGACGTCGGGGTAGTCGCGGGCCACTTCGTGCACTACCTCGCGCCACAGGCGCGACGACTCGAGCACGTTGGCCTTGTCGACCGAGTGGAGCTTGCCACTGCGTCCGCGCGCGGCATCGAACGCCGTGCGGGCGATGCGCTCGATCTCGTACTCGCGGTACTCCATCGTGTCGTAGGCGCGCCTGCCCGCTCCCCCGCCGGTCGCGGCGCCATCGACGTCCGTCTCGCGGCCCCGCTCGCCGAAGTAGAGGCCGCCGGTGAGCTCGCGGACGATGAGCATGTCGACGCCCTCGAGCGCCTCAGGCTTGAGCGACGACGCGGACGCGAGCGGTGCGAAGATGCACACCGGCCGCAGGTTGGCGTAGAGACCGAGCTCCTTGCGGATGCCGAGCAGGCCCTGCTCGGGACGCGGCTTGGCGGGGTCGGTGGTGTCCCACTTCGGGCCGCCGATGGCCGCGAGCAGCACGGCGTCGGCGGCGTGCGCCTCAGCGAGCGTCTCGAGTGGTAGCGGCGAACCGGTCTCATCGATGGCGACGCCGCCGAGCAGCGCCTCGTGGAAGTCGAAGGTGACGTCCCACCGCGCGCCGATCGCACCGAGCGCCTTCACGGCCTGACGCGTGATCTCGGGGCCGATGCCGTCGCCCGGCAGCAGGCAGATACGGACGGAGCGGGTCACTTCCCCACCTTGTCCTTCACGGATTCGATCAGGCCGCCGCGCTCGATGATCGCCTTCACGAACGGCGGGAACGGCTGCGCCGTGAAGACCTCCCCCGTCGTGAGGTTGGTGATCGTGCCGGCGTCGGCGTCCACGGCCACGCGGTCGCCGTCGCTGATCCCGTCCACGGCCTCCGGCGCCTCCATGATGGGCAGGCCCGTGTTGATGGCGTTGCGGTAGAAGATGCGCGCGAAGCTCTTCGCGATGACCACGTCGATACCCGCGACCTTGATCGCGATCGGCGCGTGCTCGCGGCTCGAGCCGCAGCCGAAGTTCTCGTCCGCGACCAGGATGTCACCCGGGGCGACCTTGCCGACGAACCCGGCGTCGATGTCCTCCATGCAGTGCTTCGCGAGTTCCGCCGGGTCGGAGGTGTTGAGGTAGCGCGCCGGGATGATGACGTCGGTGTCGACGTCACGCCCGTAGCGGTGTGCTGTGCCTTCGAAGCGCATCGGTTGTCTCCCTAGTCCAGGTCTTCAGGCAGTGCGATGTGGCCCGCCACGGCCGTCGCGGCCGCGACGGCGGGAGATGCGAGGTACACCTCGGAGGTCGGGTCGCCCATGCGCCCGACGAAGTTGCGGTTGGTGGTCGCCAGAGCACGCTCCCCCGCGGCCAGGATGCCCATGTGGCCCCCGAGGCACGGGCCGCAGGTCGGGGTCGAGACGGCGCCGCCGGCATCCACGAAGACGTCGAACAGACCCTCGTGCATCGCCTGCTTCCAGATGGCCTGCGTGGCCGGGATGACGATCAGGCGTACGCGCGGATCCACGCGACGGCCCTTCAGGATCCCCGCGGCGATGCGCAGGTCCTCGATGCGCCCGTTCGTGCACGACCCGATGACCACCTGGTCGACGTCGATGTGACCCGCCTCGCGCACCGGGCGGGTGTTGCTCGGCAGGTGCGGGAACGCCACGGTCGGCTCGATCGTGGACGCATCGATCCGGATGACCTGAGCGTACTCGGCATCCGGGTCGGAGGCGTAGACAGTCCAGGGACGCTCGGCGCGACCGTCGACGTAGGCGCGGGTCGTCTCGTCGAACGCGATGATGCCGCTCTTGCCGCCGGCCTCGATGGCCATGTTGCAGATGGTGAAGCGGTCGTCCATGCCGAGGCGTTCGATCGTGTCGCCACAGAACTCCATCGACTGATACAGGGCCCCGTCGACCCCGATCATCCCGATGATGTGCAGGATGATGTCCTTGCCGCCCACCCAGGGCCGCAGTTCGCCGGTGATCTCAAACTTGATCGACGACGGGACCTTGAACCACGCGGTGCCGGTGGCCATACCCGCGGCGGCGTCGGTTGAGCCGACCCCGGTCGCGAACGCGCCGAGCGCGCCGTAGGTGCAGGTGTGCGAGTCGGCGCCGATGATGACGTCTCCCGGACCCACCACTCCCTGCTCGGGCAGCAGCGCGTGCTCCACGCCCATGCAGCCGATCTCGTAGTAGTGCGAGATGCCGAACTCGTGCGCGAAGTCGCGCATGATCTTCGCCTGTTCGGCCGACTTGATGTCCTTGTTCGGCGTGTAGTGGTCCGGGACCAGCGCGATCTTATCTGCATCCCACACGGCATCGACGCCGATCTTGCGGAATTCGCGGATGGCGATCGGCGCGGTCACGTCGTTGGCGAGCACCAGGTCGAGGTCGCACTCGATGAGCTGGCCCGGGACGACCTCGTCCAGGCCCGCGTGGGCGGCCAGCAGCTTCTCGGTGATCGTCATGGGACGCGGCATCGCACAGATCCTTTCGTCACTCTTCGCTGACCTTGGGCTTGACGCTGGTGAGCAGGCGGTTGAGGGCGTTGGTGTACGCCTTGGCCGAGGCCACGATGATATCCGAGTGCGCGCCACGTCCCGTGAAGACGCGGCCGTCCTCGCTGCGCACGCGGAACGCGACCTCCCCCAGCGCGTCGAGACCCTTGGTCACCGACTGCACGGTGAACTCGATCATCTCGATCGGCACGCCGACGATGCGGTTGATGGCGTTGCACACCGCGTCGACGGGGCCGTCGCCATGAGAGGCGTCGATGACGTGCTCGCCGTCGGCCGTGACCAGCTCGACGGTGGCGGTCGGGATACCGGGTTCGCCACAGGTCACGTGCACCTGCTGCAGGTGGTAGACCTCCTCGGCCGAGCGCTCCGAGTCGGAGACAAGGGCCTCGAGGTCCTCGTCGAAGACCTCCTTCTTCTTGTCCGCCAGCGCGAGGAACTGCTGGTAGACCTGGTCGAACTCGGCGTCGCTCAAGGTGATGTCGAGCTCGCCGAGGCGGTGCTTGAGCGCGTGGCGGCCGCTGCGGGCCGACAGGATGATCGAGCTGCCGCCGACCCCGACGTCCGCCGGGTCGATGATCTCGTACGTGCTCCGCTCCTTGAGAACGCCGTCCTGGTGGATGCCCGAGGAGTGCGCGAACGCGTTGGCGCCCACGATCGCCTTGTTGGGCTGCACCGGGATGCCGGTGATCTTGGAGACGAGGCGCGATGCGCGCGTGATCCCGTGCGCATCGATGGCCGTGTCGCAGCCGAAGTAGGCCGAACGCTGGCGCAGCGCCATGACAACCTCTTCGAGGGCCGTGTTGCCCGCGCGCTCGCCGATACCGTTGATGGTGCACTCCACCTGGCGCGCGCCGGCCTTCACGCCGGCGAGCGCGTTGGACGTGGCCATGCCCAGGTCGTTGTGGCAGTGCACCG
>Ga0209748_1001538_pt1 | contig 11345 bp, 6 predicted proteins | sample BarGraIncu00421A_FD_185490 | JGI IMG/M metagenome (GOLD analysis project Ga0209748, IMG submission 185490) | Arctic peat soil microbial communities from Barrow, Alaska - Barrow Graham LP Incubations 004-21A (SPAdes) (version 2) | ecosystem: Environmental > Terrestrial > Soil > Wetlands > Peat... | reverse complement strand
CATTTATTTTAAAAGGTATAACTGTGAGAAATAGTGACCCCATTTACCCTCAAATAAATAGGAAATAAATGATTTTTTAAAAATGTGAATATTTATTTTGAATGAAAATTTTAAGTAAGTTTGAAAGACTATTATTTAGAACCTCAAGATGAACCAGAAGGAATTAGCCTATCAGAAAATATCAGATCTTGTAACACGATTTGACGAACAATTTGAAAGCTATAAAAAAACAATCTATAACGAAACCCAGACCCGTCGCGATTTCATAGATCCCTTTTTCAAGGCGCTCGGATGGGATATCGACAATGAAAATGGATATGCCGAAAGCTATCGCGAAGTCATTCATGAAGACCGGGTAAAAATTGGCAAAGAGACTAAAGCTCCCGATTACTCTTTCCGTATAGGTGGTAATAAACGCCTCTTCTTTGTAGAAGCCAAGAAACCCAGCGTTTCCATAAAAGATGAAATGCAGCCCGCGTACCAGGTTCGCCGTTATGGGTGGAGCGCTAAACTCTCAATAAGCATCATCACCGATTTCGAAGAATTTGCCATCTATGACTGTACCCGCAAACCCATCCCGACCGACAAGGCATCCGTAGCACGCATAAAATATCTTACCTATCACGAATATCTGAAGGAATTCGACTTTATCTGGGAAACCTTCAGCAAGGAACACGTATTGAAAGGCAGCTTTGACAAATTCGTCCTTGGTAGTGCCAATAAAAAAGGGACAGCAACAGTCGACAAAGAGTTTCTGTTATCACTCGACATCTGGCGTACTTATCTGGCCACTTCAATCAGCTGGCGTAACAAAGAACTCGGCGAAGATGAGATCAATTTCGTGGTTCAGCAAACCCTCGACCGCATCATCTTTCTACGGATTGCCGAAGACCGTAGCATTGAACCCTATGGAAATCTAAAGAATGCCATCAAACAGGGCGACTATTACCAGAACCTCTTCTCCATATTCCACGAAGCCGACGAGAAATACAATTCCGGCCTGTTTGATTTCAAGAAAGACAAATACAGCCGTGATATAAAGATCGACAACAAGGTCATCAAGAATATCATCACCGATCTCTATTACCCTGTAAGTCCGTATGAGTTTTCAGTCCTCTCTGTAGAAATATTAGGAAGCGCATACGAACAATTCCTGGGAAAAGTAATAAGGATTAACAAGGGGCATCATGCAGTAATCGAAGAGAAACCCGAAGTCCGCAAGGCAGGCGGAGTCTACTACACCCCACAATATGTCGTAGAATACATTGTGAAGAACACGGTCGGCAAACTACTTGAAAAGAACACACCGGCAGAAGTAAGTAAAATCAAGATAGTAGATCCGGCTTGTGGAAGCGGGAGTTTCCTGATTGGCGCTTTTCAATATCTTCTCGATTGGCACAAGGATTATTACACCTGCAACGGAAAAGTTTCAAAAGGCAGCAAAGGCAACCCATTAACCCCTGATGGCAGTCTCACCACTTCAGAGAAGAAACGGATCCTGCTTAATAATATCTTTGGAGTTGACCTGGATGCAAATGCTGTGGAAGTAACAAAGCTGAGTCTATTATTAAAATGCATGGAAGGCGAAACCGAAGCAAGCATTGCATCCCAATTCAAATTGTTTAATGAAAGAGTTTTACCAACACTTGACAATAACATAAAGGATGGAAACAGCCTGATTGATATTGATTTTTATGCTTCACAATTAGATTTTGGAGAAGAAAAGAAAATAAAACCATTCAGTTGGCAGAAAGGTTTCCCGGAAGTTTTCAAGCAAGGCGGATTTGGTGTTGTTATTGGAAATCCGCCTTATGTTGCGATTGACAGCATTGCCCAAGCCGAAAAAATTTACTACACTACAAAGTATCCGAATCTAAAGAAAAGACTTGATTTGTTTGGTTTGTTCACAGACAAAGGAATTAAACTGCTTAATGAAAATGGAAAATTAGGTTTTATAATTCCGATGCAATTCCTAAGAAACTCTGCCTTTGAATTATTACGCAAAAGTATTTTGGAACAAAATCATATTGAAGAAATAAATTATGTTGGTGATAAAGTATTTGAAAATGTCAACAATGATACTATCATTTTAATAATTGGAAAGTCAAAACAAAAAGCAGAAACAATTCTAGCTGAAAGCATTACTACAAAAATAGATTTGATTATAAAAAAACAAACAACCGTTTTTCAAAATTCATTCTTACAAAACCAAGAATTCATAATAGATCTTTCTTCTACTACAAATAAAACATTATTCAGTAAAATTGAAAAACAAAAACTAAAAATAAAAGAAAGATTCAATGTTATTCAAGGAATTGTTACAGGGTTAAATGGAGCATTCATTTATAATGATAAAGAGATTCCGACTCTTGAAAGAATTCTTCTAAAAAGATTTGTTTTTGGATCAGACTTTGAAAGATATTTTATGAGGAATCCGCAGCATCAAATCCTTTACATAAATAAACAAATTGATATAAAACAATATCCTAAAACAGAAGAAATTTTAAAACCTTTCAAAAAACAACTTGAATCCAGGCGAGAAGTAGTTAAGAAAGTTATTCCATGGTACTCTCTTCAATGGCCAAGAGAAAGATCATCCTTTATAAAGCCAAAGATTTTATTCCAGAAAATTAGAAACCAAAAGCTTAAACAGCGCTTAGTAGGCACCTATGATGAAAATGAACTTTACCCTGGAGATGGGGTAATTTACTTAAATTCAATGTCAAATGATAAAAGTGAATTAAAATTCTTACTTGCCTTACTTAACTCTCATCTTTATAATTTTTATTATAAGGAACAATTCCTTGACATTAATTTGAAAATAAAGTATCTTACTGAAACATCAATAATTGATTACACTGCCTTTGGAAAAAGCTCAAAGCCATATGATGAAATTGTAAAACTCGTTGACCAACTTCTAAAATTAAACGAAGAAAAATCCTCAGAAAAACTCCAAACCAAAATCACCCAACTTAAAGGCAAGATTGACTATTGCGAACAACGGATAAATGAAATCGTTTATCAGCTTTACGATCTGACAGAAGAAGAGATAAAAATCGTGGAGGCAACATGAGAACCAATAAAAACATCAAACTTGAAGACGCCCTCCAAAATGCCGAACGCTATATCGAAGAACTGAAGGCGATGGATGACAAGAAACTCAGCAAACACCTCGATCTGTTCCGGCAACAGATGCAAATGGCATATGACCAGGGAAATCACAATGCATTTGAATTACTGCAGGAATATGAACGACAAGTTATTATTAGCAGATTGATAAAAAATCCCTAGGCTATTGGAGAAGTTATCCAGTATTCTGGAAATTATAGGTGGCAGGCACCATTAAACTATTGTTTAATGAATAATATATAAATACTTTGAAAGAAAACACAGTCTAAAAAAAGTCCTCATGCAAGAACCAAATAGTGAAATCCTCATCTATCAAAATCCCGAAGGAAACATCAAAATAGATGTTCGTCTAGAAGAAGAGACTGTTTGGCTTTCACAAGCCCAACTGGCCGTACTGTTTGGTAAAAGCAGAACCACTATAACTGAGCATATTCAAAATATTTTCAAGGAAGGTGAGCTGATAGAAGATTCAGTATGTCGGAATTTCCGACATACTGCCAGTGATAGTAAAACATACGACACCAACTACTATAACCTCGATGTCATCATCTCTATTGGCTACAGGGTGAAATCACTTCAGGGCACCCAGTTCAGGATCTGGGCAACCCAGCGGTTAAAAGAATACATTGTAAAAGGTTTTGCATTGAATGATGATCGTTTCAAGTCAGGTAATTCGATGAATTATTTCAACGAACTACAGGAACGGATTAGAGAAATACGCATCTCGGAAAGGTTTTTCTATCAAAAGATCAAAGACATATATACCACCAGCATCGATTATGATCCTAAAGACGAAAAGACCATTGCATTTTTTAAAATCGTTCAAAATAAATTGCTTTGGGCTATCAGCCAACAAACTGCAGCCGAACTGGTCTACCGAAGAGTTGATGCACGTTTGCCCCTTCTTGGTATGCAATCTCTTGACAAAAAGGACTTAACCCACATAAGAAAAAGTGATGTCAACATTGCAAAAAATTACCTTTCCGAAGAAGAAATAAAGTTGCTAGGGCTACTTGTTGAACAATATCTGGCATTTGCAGAAACCATGGCGCTGCAACATAAACCGATGTACATGGCCGACTGGATTCAAAGATTAGACAGTATCCTTCAGCTCAATGGACGTGAATTATTGACCCATGCAGGAAAAATAAGTCATGAAAGTGCTTTGCAGAAATCGGGTGAGGAATTTGAAAAATACAAAGCCGCACAAAAGCAAATTGAACAGGAAGAGAGTTTAGAGGAAATCGAACAGGATATCAAACAATTAAAAAGATTGCAAAACCCTGAAAAGTAACCAATGGAATTATTGGTGCCTGGCACCAATAATTTCCTCACAGATCTTTAAGAAACTATGAAAAAAATAATCATTTATCATCTTTTGTCATTTGGTTTACTTTTACTGGGTGATAATGGGGTCAGCCACAATTAATTTCATTATGAAATTAATTGTGGCTGACCCCATTTCTCTCAACAAAAATTGTATTTTTGGATATAAAACCCGAATCATGAAAAACCTACTACTCTGTTTATTGATTCTTTTACTCTTAACGAGCTTTATCACTGAAATAAAGCCGGTTAAAATAAATTTTGAAGGCAAGACATCAGAAAAGAAATGGTCCCTTAAGGAGTTAAATCCTGAGTTACCAGCTGATTGGTCTTCTTTCGAATATTTAACTTTCGAATTAAAATCATCTACTACACAGCTGTTTGATCTTAACCTTTTTGATAAAGCAGGATTGCGCAGACTGGTGATACATCCATTTCAGGGTGCCTGGATACGTTTATCTATCCCTCTGGTGCATTTTCAAAAGAGAAACACAAAAGGGATGGATCTTGCTGCTATTGGAAAGACAGGACGTCCCGGTTACTGGATTGGTTTCACAAACTCGGTTGGATCCATCACCAGCATTGATTCCTTGAGTGTAGCCATGAAGCTCCCGATTGGTTCTCCTACCCTCGAAATCCGTAATATGAAACTGACCATGGATGTCCAGGATACTATCTTTGAGCCGGTTCCACTGGTTGATAAGTTTGGCCAATGGATTCCTGCTGAATGGCCTGGAAAAGCGAAGTCTCTGGAATATCTTAAAACAGCCTGGAGCGATGAAGATAAAGCATTGAAACCCGGAAATTTTAATACTTCAAAGTATGGAGGTTTCCTGGCAATGAAAGAAAAAGCCACAGGGTTTTTCCATGTTGCACAATTAGACGGTAAATGGTGGTTTGTTGATCCTGAAGGCTATGTGTTCTACTCAACGGGAGCTACAGGCATAGGTCCCCGTTCAGAATTTTCCCGTATAAAAGGAAGGGAATATATTTTTGAAGCATTCCCTCCGGTTGAAGAACTAAATACTCCAAATCAAACTGTAAACAACAGACAGGGTTCAAATTATTCTTTTTTAACCTGGAACCTATCCCGCAGATTTGGAACCAACTGGTTCAAAAAGTGGATGGATTTTACAATTCGCCGAATGGACAACTGGGGACTGAATACGATTGCCAACTGGTCGGATCCTACCCTCGGAGGCAGTCACCGAAAAGCTTACGTTGCAACCCTTCGCGGATGGGGAATTGAAACCGGCCAGATGGGAATGCCGGATGTCTACGCACCGGATTATGCTGAAAAAGTTGACAAGGCTGCTGCTGAACAGTGTGCTCCCAAAAAAGATGATCCATTTTTGTTGGGATATTTCCTTGGCAATGAACCTGCCTGGCCTAACAGGGAACTGGAGCTTGCAAATGTCATCCTCACAGGAGAAGCAACACCCATGCAGGCTGCCTTGAAAAAATATCTTGAAAAGGGAGACACGCCTGAAAACAGGAAAGCTTTTATATATGAGAGCTATGCTAAATTCATCAACACTATAAATGCTGCAGTAAAAAAATATGATCCCAATCATTTAAACCTTGGCTTACGTTTTGGTGGTTCAACTTCTGATGAAATCATAAAAGCATCCAAGGCGTTTGATGTTTTCAGCTATAACAGTTATGGATATGCCATAAATACCAATTATTTAAAACGGATTTATGAACTTACAGGTTTGCCAATGATGATTGGAGAATTTCATTTTGGAGTTCCTGGTCGTGGGCTAGCTCCGGGGTTGGCTCAAACTGTAAACCAAACCGAAAGAGGTGTTGCTTATCGCTATTATGTAGAAAATGCTGCAGCCAATCCAGCAATTATAGGAACACACTGGTTTCAATGGGGAGATCAACCATCTACAGGACGTAATGACGGAGAGAATTACAACATTGGTTTTATAGATGTCACTGACCGTCCATATAGTGAATTGGTTGAAGCTGCAAAGGAAACTTTTAAACAACTTTTTAATGTTCATTCAGGGAAAGAATCTGTTGTAAGCAGAAAAGCAATAACGCAATAAAAGCTTTGATTTAATGCTAAATTTAATAGTGCCAGGCATCCATTTTAATCGAGAAACCCTGTGCTGGTGCAGATTTGTAATCTGCACCTCTTAACTTTAGCGTAAAGTTTGAAAATTATACAATTATGTGGATCGCATATTCTTGCTTTAAATGGTGCAGATTACAAATCTGCACTTGCCACATCACCTTTCGACAATAAGTGATTGATATATTAAAAGACCCTTGCCCAAATATTCTTTGAAATATGTCACAAAATTGTTCGAAAACCGTGACCTTCTTCATAGTTTCTCCATAGTTTCTCTAAAGTTCCTGAATAGTTTCTACATTCATAGACTATGATGGAACTATTCAGAAACTGTGAAGGAATTATTAACAAATTCTGAAGAAGAAAAGAGATGTCCTTTCATTTTCAAACTTTCAGGTCAGAATTATGGATTCAGGATTAAATAAAGTGTGAGACCTTGAATTGAAATAATGAATTTAGGGATAAATCAGTATCAGATTTGTGAAAAAACTGTTTCGGAAAGTTTCAACTAAAACATAAAAATTGATTAAAAAGGGGCGACTTTTTTTGTCTTTTTTGAAAAATATGCAAAATTGGCTTCCAATGGCTTCCAATGGCTTCCAATGGCACAGTCAGAATACTTGACTTTATGGTATACAGTGTTGTAATTTTAGGATAATATTAATTTTAAAAATTATTTAAAATGGCAACATTAAAAGGTCCAATACTATTTACCGGTAGTGTTGGCGGAATCAGGTGCTATTATGATAAAGCACTTAAACGGTGGATTCTTTCGACCAAGGGTGGTCAGTCGAGAGAGTTGGTTTTAAAAAGCCCGGCTTTAAAAAGGCAACGGGAAAACATGAATGAATTTAAAGTGTGCAGTCATTGGGCCTCACAACTTCAAAGGTCGCTCGGCTGCATCGATCATCTGCACAAAGGCTATTACTATCCAAAGATTGTAAAGCTGGGGGAAACGATCAATAAACATGATGTTGCAAACGAACATGGATTTAGATCGCTGGAATCAAGCAAGGCTTCCAGATTGCTGACGGGCATCAATTTCAATTCGTTTCATCCTTTTGATGAGGTATTTAGCTTCCCGTATGCGGTCTTGTTTTCGGAGGATAAAAAAACTGTCACTTTGAATCTTTTAGGGTTTATTTCGAAAACGCACATTAAATGGTTTGAAAGCTATGCTTCATTCCGGATCACATTGGCTATTGCTCAGCAACCTGATTGGGTGTGGAACGAGGTGAAAAAGATGTATAAACCTGTTATTGAAAATGCCGGGCTTCTTTCAGAATCTGCTTATTCTGAATGGCTAATGCCAGGAACCGTTTCCACAGATATCATTTTGGAGGCATCTTTTGCGGAACCAGCTTTACAACTTCCCGGCACTACGGTTGTGGTTGCCATGGGGATTGAGTTTTCAAAAACCAAGGTATCACCCTTCGAAACCGAAACAACTGGCACAGGAACGATGAAGATCCTGGAGTGTTTTGTGTAATCAGTAAAGTGTACAGTATTTTTTTTTGATGTAGAGACGCAAAATATTGCGTCTCTACTTTTATATATTCAATTGTGAGTGAATGGTAAACCACGAATTGACATAACAAAGTTTTTTTAGACATCAGGTAAAAATTGTTATATCTTTATCTGAAATTTGGGTTTTCATGATTTTAGAAATCAAACATCGAAATCCACTAATTGCCTACAGACTGCAAAAAATACTAAGGGAATTGATTCTAAAACACAGGATTAATCATGAAAAAAAACAGCCATAAAGCAGACAATTTAAATTTACGAGAACAGGCTACAGAATTATTGAAAACAAAGCCTTTGAAAATAATTTCTAAAGTTCCTGTAGACGAAATGAAGAAACTCATTGACGAGTTTGAAGTTCAACAGATAGAACTGGAATTGCAAAATGAAGAACTTTTGATTGCAAAATCAGAGGCTCAAAAGTCTACAGATAAATATATTGCTTTATACAATTATGCACCTTCGGGTTATTTCACAATTTCAAAAGACGGGCAGATTATTGATTTGAACATTGTTGGTGCAAATATGATAGGTGAAAATCGTTCAAGTTATAAAAACACCCTTTTTAATTCTTATGTTTCCAATGAGACAAAACCAATTTTTGATCTTTTTCTTCTGAAAATATTTGATACAAAAGTCAAAGATTCATGCGAAGTTATACTATTAACCAATAATAATAAATCAATTTATGTGTACATAACTGGTACTGTGATCGAAAATGGAGAACAATGCCTTGTAAACGTGATTGATATCACCAAACAGAAGAAGGTGGAAGCTGAGTTGATGCAGGAACAATATCTGATGAATTCCCTGATGGATAATCTGCCCGACCACATTTATTTCAAGGACAGGGATAGTCGTTTTATCAGAATTAATGACGCTCATGCTAAATCATTCGGATTGAATAAGCGTGGTGAAGAGATCGGAAAATCTGATTTTGATTTCTTTACAGAAGAACATGCCAGACAAGCTTATGAGGATGAACAGTCTATTATTCAATCGGGTAAGCCATTGATCAAGGAAGAGAAAAACACATGGAAAGATCGGCCTGTTTCCTGGGTTTCAACTATAAAGCTCCCACTTACGAATCTGGATGGAAATATTGTTGGAACATTTGGTATATCTAGAGATATCACAAAACGTAAGTTGGAGGAGGAAGAATTAAATAAAGCCCTGGGAAAGGCGGAAGAAAGCGATCGTTTAAAAACAGCTTTTCTGAATAATATATCACACGAAATCCGTACTCCTTTCAACGGGATCCTGGGATTTTTGTCAATCATTCAAGACGAAGATCTGACAAGTAATGAAAGAGAAGAGTATATCAGTATCATTAATCAAAGCGCAGACCGGTTGATGAATTCCATCAATGATATTGTAGAGATATCCCAGATTCAGGCGGGGCAAATGCAACTGATAATTACAGAAACCAATATTAAAAAACTAACCGAGGAACTGGTTGACCACTTTAAGAAAGACGCTGAAAATCAAGGAATTGAATTTATTGTCAATTTGAATATACCCAGAAATTTGTGGTGTATACCCACTGATGGTGCAAAACTAAAAACAGTACTTTCAAATTTGATGAGTAATGCTCTGAAATTTACAAAATCAGGATCAATTGAATTTGTAATCAGGAAGAATGGTGAGTATCTGGAGTTTTCGGTTAAGGATACCGGTATAGGTATCTCTGATAATCAAAAGCTGGTAATATTTGAACGATTCAGGCAGGCTGATGTATCCAGAATCAGACAATTTGAAGGTCTGGGTCTTGGACTCTCTATTGCAAAATCTTATGTTGAGATGTTAGGTGGAAAGATCTGGGTCGAAAGCGAACTTGAAAAAGGGTCTGTTTTTCATTTTACGATCCCTTGTAATGGTGCTCAAAATAAATTAATTGAAGTTAAAGATCAGGAGACCATTAAACGCACAAAGAATATTCAGGAAGGTCTTATTTCATTAATTGTTGAAGACGAAGAACCTTCAGCAGTATTGCTGGATGAAATTGTTTACAGGTATAGTAAAAAGATTTTACGAGCCAGAACAGGAGTAGAAGCTGTTGAGATTTGTCGTTCAAATCCGGATGTCAATTTGATATTAATGGATATCCGGTTGCCGGAATTGAGTGGACTTGAAGCAACAAAACTAATCCGTCAATTTAATAAAGAGGTAATCATCATTGCTCAAACTGCTTATGCCTCTTCCAGGGATCGGGAAAATGCAATTGAATCGGGTTGTGATGATTATATTTCTAAACCCTTTACTAAAGATTTGATGATGGAGATGATTAAAAAATATTTTAAATAAATAACATCATTTTTAGTCAATGCGGATTACAAATCCGTATCAGCCCGTCAGCCCGTGACATTCCCAGTTGGTAAGCCTGTTTCATAGTGATTGACTAAAGTAATATATTTGCAGTCTATGAAGAGACTCTTTACACTATTATTATTCATCCCATTCTTAGTTGGTGCTCAGAATACTTTCAAGGCAATAGTTAAAGACAGTTTGACCAATCAAATGTTATTTGGTTCAACGGCTATTTTGAAAGGCAGTAACAAAGGCAGTAATTCTGATCTGAACGGTAAGATCGAAATTAGAAATATCCCTGATGGGAAACAAACCATTGTATTCAGTTACATCGGTTATGAGAATATGGAATTGGCTTTTGTCTTTCCTATAAAAGAGAGTTTTAAGGAACAGACTATATATCTCAAACCTAAAAGTCAGCAACTGGAAGAGGTCTTGGTCACTTCTACGCGTACAAATTCACGCATCGAAAGTATTCCGATTCGTGTAGAAGTCATTGGTAAAGAAGAGGTAGATGAAGAAGTCAATATAAAACCTGCAAACATTTCCAAGCTTTTACTTGAATCTACAAGTATCCAATCGCAACAGACTTCAGCCGTTAATGGTAATGTGAGCATTCGTTTACTGGGACTTGACAGGAAATATACACAGATCCTCAAAGATGGTTTTCCGCTGTTTAGTGGCTTTGCACAGGGATTGAGTGTTCTGGAGATTCCTCCACTTGACTTGAAGCAGGTTGAAATCATAAAAGGTTCTTCATCTTCACTTTACGGAAGCGATGCCATTGCAGGTATTATTAATTTGATTTCAAAGAAACCTCAGGAGAAAAGAGAGTTGACTTTTCTATTCAATCAGACTTCTTTGTCCGGGACGGATGCAAATGGCTATTTCTCTCAACGCTGGAAGAAATTTGGTATGAGTTTCCTTACCTCCAATAATTTCCAGAAAGCTGTGGATGTGAACAAAGATGGTTTCT
>Ga0209748_1001531_pt1 | contig 11357 bp, 11 predicted proteins | sample BarGraIncu00421A_FD_185490 | JGI IMG/M metagenome (GOLD analysis project Ga0209748, IMG submission 185490) | Arctic peat soil microbial communities from Barrow, Alaska - Barrow Graham LP Incubations 004-21A (SPAdes) (version 2) | ecosystem: Environmental > Terrestrial > Soil > Wetlands > Peat... | reverse complement strand
CTCGAGCAGGGCCACCGCGGCCGAGACCGACCCGACCGTGCGCAACGAGATACCCGCGACCTTGTCCAGGTCGCGCCCGGGCGCAGAGGCGACCGTTCGCAGACCGAGCCGCCCGGCCTCAGCGGCGCGCGCTGCCGCATGCGCCACCGGCCGTACCTCGCCGGCGAGCCCCAACTCTCCGAAGGAGGCAAGGTCCGACGGCAGTGCGACGTCGCGCCGCGCGGATGCGAGCGCGAGCGCGAGGGGGAGGTCCGCGGCCGGCTCCGAGATCTTCACGCCCCCGGCGACCGACACGTACACGTCCTGCTGTCCGAAGGCCAGCCCGGCGTGGCGTTCGAGCACCGCGAGCACCTGGAGCAGGCGGGGCAGCTCGATGCCGGTCGCCAGCCTCCGGGGCATCTGCAGGTAGGAGGGGCTCACGAGGGCTTGGATCTCGACGAGGACCGGACGCGAGCCCTCCATCGCCGCCATGACGGCGGACCCCGACACGCCGACCGGGCGGTGTTCGAGCAGCGCCGCCGAGGGGTTGGCCACGACCCGCAGCCCTGCCTCGGCCATCTCGAACACACCGATCTCCGAGATCGAGCCGAAGCGGTTCTTCACCGCGCGGACGATGCGGAATGCGTGATCGCGGTCACCCTCGAAGTACAGGACGGTGTCGACCATGTGCTCGAGCACGCGAGGGCCGGCGATCGCCCCCTCCTTCGTCACGTGACCCACGAGCAGCGTGGTCACGCCGTGTTCCTTCGCGACCCGGGTGAGGCGCGCGGTGGAGGCGCGGACCTGGCCCACCGACCCGGCCGTGCCGGGCGCCTCGGGATCGATCATCGTCTGGATCGAGTCGACGATGAGCACGTCCGCCCTGTCTTCCAGGGCCGATGCCTCGATCGCGGTCACGTCGGTGGCGGGTAGAAGGCCGATGTCACCCGCGCAGCCGAGCCGCTCCGCCCGCATCTTCACCTGAGCAGGCGACTCCTCGCCGCAGACGTAGAGCACTCGCTTGCCGGTGCGGGCGAGCGAGTCGGCCACCTGCAGGAGCAGGGTCGACTTGCCGATGCCCGGCTCGCCGCCCAGCAGCACGATCGAACCGCGCACGAGGCCTCCGCCGAGCACACGGTCGAACTCGTCGATGCCGGTTGGAACGCGGCGGTCGCCCGCCGTCTGCACCTCGGACAGGCGCACCGGACGGACCGCAGGGGTCGCGAAACGCGAGGAGGCCGCGGACGTACCCGCAGCCTCCTCGACGAACGTTCCGTACTCTCCGCAATCCGGACAGCGGCCGGCCCACTTCGGCTCGACGTGCGAGCATTGCGCGCAACGCCATGCCGTGCGTAGCTTGGCCACAGCCGGCTACTCGCCGGATGCGGCGCCGCCGCTGGCGGCCCCCGAGCTGCCGCGAGACGCGCGCGGAGGCGTCATGGCCCGCTTGCGGGGCGCCTTCTCGGCAGCCTTGGGGGGCTCGGGAGCTCCCTTGCCGTGCTCGAAGACGATCTTGTCATCGACGACCGTCAACTCGACGACGTCGCCCGGGTTCCAGTGCCCGGCGAGCATCTCCTCGGAGAGCGGGTCCTCGACCAGTCGCTGGATAGCACGTCGCAACGGCCGGGCGCCCGATGCCGGGTCGAAGCCCTCCTTGGCGAGCAGCCCGCGCGCCTCGGGCGTGAGCTTCACGCCGACGCCGTGCGCGAACAGGTGCGTGCGAAGGTCGTCGATCATGAGGTCGACGATGGAGGAGATCTCGTCGCTGGTCAGCTCGTGGAAGACGATGACCTCATCGACACGGTTGAGCAGTTCGGGGCGGAAGAGCTTCTTGAGCTCGCCGGTCACGCGGCCCTTGATCGCCTCGTGGTCGAGCTCCTGTCCCGAGGATCCGAAGCCCAGCGACGTCTTGCCCTTCGCGATGTCGCGGGCGCCGACGTTGCTCGTCATGATGATGATCGAGTTCTTGAAGTCGATCTTGCGACCCTGGGCGTCGGTGAGGCGCCCTTCCTCGAGGATCTGCAGCAGGACGTTGAACACGTCCGGGTGCGCCTTCTCGATCTCGTCGAAGAGGATGACGCTGTAGGGCTTGCGGCGGACGAGCTCGGTGAGCTGACCACCCTCGTCGAAGCCGACGTATCCGGGAGGTGAGCCGATCATCCTCGACACCGTGTGCTTCTCCATGTACTCGCTCATGTCGAGCGATATGAGCGAGTCCTCACTGCCGAACAGGAACTCAGCGAGCGCCTTGGCGAGCTCGGTCTTGCCGACGCCGGAGGGGCCCAGGAAGATGAACGACCCCGCGGGGCGGCTCGGGTCCTTCAGGCCGGCGCGGGCGCGGCGGATCGCACGCGACACGGCCGAGACGGCTTCGTCCTGACCGATGACGCGCTCGTGGATCGAGCCTTCCATGCGCAGAAGCTTCGCGGTCTCGGCCTCGGTGAGCGACGTGACCGGGATGCCCGTCCACATCGAGACGAGCTCGGCGATGTGCGCTTCGGTGACCTCGACGACGCGGGACTTGTCCGGCTTGAGCCAGTCCTCCTCGATCGTGCGCTTCTCCGCGAGGACCTGCTTCTCCTTGTCGCGCAGTGAGGCGGCCTTCTCGAACTCCTGCGCCTCGATGGCGGCTTCCTTCTCCTGGCGCACGGCGCGCAGGCGCTCCTCGACCTCACGCACGTCGGGCGGCGCCGTCATCATCTGGATGCGCATCTTCGAGCCGGCCTCGTCCATCAGGTCGATGGCCTTGTCCGGGAGGAAGCGGTCGGAGATGTAGCGGTCCGCGAGTGTCGCCGCGGCCTCGAGGGCGCCGTCGGTGATCGACACCCGGTGGTGCGCCTCGTAGCGGTCGCGCAGCCCGCGGAGGATCTCGATCGTCTCGGCCACGGACGGCTCGCCGACGGTGATGGGCTGGAAGCGGCGCTCGAGCGCGGAGTCCTTCTCGACGTACTTGCGGTACTCGTCGAGCGTCGTGGCGCCGATCGTCTGCAGTTCGCCGCGCGCGAGGGCCGGCTTGATGATCGACGCGGCGTCGATAGCGCCCTCGGCCGCGCCGGCGCCCACGAGCGTGTGCATCTCGTCGACGAACAGGATGATGTCACCGCGCTCGTGGATCTCCTTGATGACCTTCTTCAGGCGCTCCTCGAACTCACCCCGATACTTGGAGCCCGCGACCAGGGCGGCCAGATCGAGCGTGTAGAGCTGCTTGTTCCGCAGCGTCTCGGGGACCTCGTCGGAGGCGATCCTCTGTGCGAGACCCTCGACGACCGCCGTCTTGCCGACGCCGGGCTCGCCGATGAGAACGGGGTTGTTCTTGGTGCGGCGCGACAGGATCTGCATGACACGCTCTATCTCCTGCTCGCGGCCGACCACGGGGTCGAGCTTGCCCTCGTGCGCCATGCGGGTCAGGTTGCGCCCGAACTCGTCGAGCAGCTGGCTCGAACCGCCGGCGTGCTCCTCGCCCCCCTGCTCGCCCGGCTTGCCGTAGTAGCCCGAGAGCAGCTGGATGACGGCCGAGCGGACCTTCTCAAGGTCGGCGCCGAGATTCAGCAGCACTTGGGCGGCCACGCCCTCGCCCTCACGGATGAGCCCGAGCAGGATGTGCTCGGTGCCGATGTAGTTGTGGCCGAGCTGGAGCGCCTCGCGCAGGGACAGCTCGAGGACCTTCTTCGCGCGCGGCGTGAACGGGATGTGCCCGTTGGGGACATAGGTGCCGCGGCCGATGAGCTCCTCGACCTGCTGATGGACGTCCTCGAGGGAGATGTTGAGCGACTCGAGCGCCTTTGCCGCGATGCCGTCCTGCTCGCGGATCAGCCCGAGCAACAGGTGCTCGGTGCCGATGTAGTTCTGGTTGAGCATCCGCGCCTCTTCCTGCGCGTAGATGACCACCCGCCGTGCCTTCTCGGTGAATCGCTCGAACATGGGGCGCTCCTATCCGCAAACGCGCGACCGCGCGTGATGGTTGCTCGCTCTCTTAGGACAGTATACCCGCGAGTCCCGACATCGAGCCTCGCGAATGGAGTGAACGGAGCGAAAACGGTGCCACATCTGAGTGACACGCGCTTAGATATCGCACCTTGCGAGCACCCCGCAGTGGGGCGCGGTCACTCCGCGCGCAGGTGCGGGAAGAGCAGCACGTCGCGGATGGACGCGCTGTCGGTGAGCAGCATGACCAGACGGTCGATGCCGATGCCCATGCCGCCGGCCGGCGGCATGCCGTACTCCATCGCTCGGAGGTAGTCCTCGTCGTAGCCCATGGCTTCCTCGTCGCCGCCCGCCTTGGCCGACATCTGAGCGGCGAAGCGCTCGCGCTGGTCGACGGGGTCGACGAGCTCGGAGAACGCGTTGGCGAACTCGCGCCCGGTGATGATCAGTTCGAACCGGTCCGTGAGCTCGGGCTCTCCCGGCTTCTTGCGGGCCAGGGGGGAGGTCTCGAGCGGGTAGTCGGTGACGAAGGTGGGCTGGATCAGCGTCCGCTCCACGAGCTTCTCGAACAGCTCGCTGATGAGCTTGCCCTTCCCCATCGTCTTCTCGAAGGACACCTCGTGCACGTCGCACAGCGCGCGCAACTCATCGAGCGAGCGGGCGAAGGAGACTTCCTCGCCGGCCGCCTCGGAGGTGAGCTCGATCATCGTCGCGCGGCGCCAGGGAGCCCCGAGATCGACCTCGGTGCCCTGGTAGGTCACGACCATCGTGCCGAGCACGTCAGCGGCCGCGGCTCGCACGAGACCTTCCGTGAGTTCCATCATGCCGCGCAGGTCGGTGAACGCCCGATAGGCCTCGAGCATCGTGAACTCGGGGTTGTGCCGGACCGAGATGCCTTCATTGCGGAACGAGCGGTTGATCTCGTAGACCGCTTCGAACCCGCCGACGAGCAGCCGCTTCAGGTAGAGTTCCGGGGCGATACGCAGGTAGAGCTCCATGTCGAGCGCGTTGTGGTGCGTGACGAACGGCTTCGCGGTCGCTCCCCCGGGGATGGCGTGCAGCATCGGCGTCTCGACCTCGAGGTAGCCCCGCGCGTCCATGTAGCGCCGGATCGACGAGATGATGGCGAATCGCTTCGCGAACGTGTCGCGGACATCGGGATTGACGATGAGGTCGACGTAGCGCTGGCGGTAACGGGTGTCGGTGTCGTTGAGGCCGTGGAACTTCTCGGGCAGCGGCCGGAGCGACTTCGACAGGAGCGTCACCGACGCCGGCGCCACCGAGAGTTCGCCGCGCCTCGTACGAAGGACCACGCCGGTCGCGCCCACCCAGTCGCCCAGGTCGAGGTCCTTGACGGCCGCGAGCGCTTCGTCGCCCATCACGTTGGAGCGACAGAACAGCTGCAGGTCGCCGGTCGCATCACGGAGGACGATGAACACGGCCTTGCCCTGGTCACGCAGGGCGACGATGCGGCCGGCGACACTGACTTCCTCGGAGGTGTCCTCGCCGTCGGCCAGGCCGGCGTGCCGTGCGATGAGCTCGCCAGCACGGGCGGTGACATCGAAGTTGAGCTTGTACGGCTCTTCGCCGCGGGCGCGCAGCGCATCGAGCTTCGCGTGCCTGACGGCGATCGGATCGTCGTCGGGAGCGATGGGGGCGCGCTCGTCTGCGGCCATGGGATCCAGCCTAGTGGTGGATCGAGACGACCGTGTAGCTGATCGTCTTCCCTGACGGGAGGACGACGGGGACGACATCGCCCTTCTTGCTGCCGATGACGGCCTGCCCGACGGGCGACTCGTTGCTGATCTTGGCGTTGGCGGGATCCGCCTCGGCCGAGCCCACGATGTGATAGCGCATCGTGCCATCGTCGCCCTCGGCCTGGAGGTCGACCTTGCTGCCCAGGCTGACCTTGTCGTTCTTCTTCGGGGCCGCGATGATCGTGGCGTGAGCGAGGATCTGGTTGACCTCTATGATGCGGCTCTCGACCCACGCCTGCTCGTTCTTGGCGTCGTCGTACTCGGAGTTCTCGGAGATGTCCCCGAACTCCTTGGCCTCCTTGATCCGCTCGCCCACCTCACGGCGCTTGACGGTCTCAAGGTAGTGCAGCTCGGTCTCGAGCTTCTGCTGACCCTCTGCGGTGAGGGCGATCTCCTTATGCATGGTCCCCGGACTCCTATCAATGCCTCTTCGGGCTTTCGCGGGGCACCGCTCGTCCGGATGATGCCGGTGGGGTGCAGCGCGCGGGCCGCCAAAAAGCTCGGGCGGCCCTCAGAGTTGCAGAGAGTATAGCGCCCCGGCCCGCGCATGCAACAGACGGACCGGGGCGCTATGAGAATCGATGTGCTAGAGAGGCTTCGGGACGTCCTTGCTCTCGTCTGCGTCGGGCTTCGCGGCCGCGTCCGACTTCTCGGCCGGCTTCTCGTCCTCGTCCTCGAGCTTGCCGTCGATACCATCCTTGAGGGCCTTCGCCGACTTGCCGAACATCTTGGCGAGCTTCGGGACCTGAGTCGGGCCGAAGATCACGAGCACGACGATCAGGATGATCCAGAGTTCCATACCGCCGGGCAGACCGAACGCAGCCATGGTTCCTCCTACGACGATTGAAAGCCGACTCGGTCTCGCGGGACCGCGTGTTCACCGGCGACCAGCGTACACCTACGAAGTGCCGGACGCCACGGGCTCCCGCCGTGACAGGTAGTACAGCGTGTGCAGCAGTTCCTGCACGGGATCGGTGTTGTGAAGGGTCACGCCGTCGGGCACCTGTACGACGACCGGCGTGTAGTTGAGGATGACCCGGATCCCCGCCGCGGCCAGGCAGTCGGTGACGGTCTGCGCAGCCGCCGGTGGAACGGCGACCACGCCGATGCTGATCCCCTGCTCCTTGATCGTACGCTCGAGCTCGCTGACGTCGCGGACCACGACGTCGCCGAGGCGGCTTCCGACCCTCGCGGGATCGTTGTCGAAGACCGCGGTGACCATGAAACCGTGCTTGCTCAGCCCGTCGTAGGCCGCGATCGCGGAGCCGAGGTTCCCGGCACCGACGAGTGCGAGCCGGTGGATGTGGTCGGATCCCAGGATCCGCTGGATGCGGTCGGTCAAGGTGCCGACGTCGTAGCCGATCCCCCGCCGGCCGAACGATCCGAAGTGCGTCAGGTCCCGACGGATCTGGGCCGGGTTGACGCGCGCCAGCTCGCCGAGGCGCGCCGAAGAGACCGTCCCCTCGCCTTCCTCGCGGATCTGGAGCAGCACATTGAGGTAGACCGGAAGGCGCTCGATCACGCCCTCGGGGATGTGGGCCCCCGCTTCCGCCATGTTCCTCGCCCCGTCGGATGTCGGCTCGCGGTCCGGATGCGGCTGCACGTCAGCCACTCGCCCCCCAGCGAATGCCCGGGTGCCTCATATCGTAACAACTGTTACAAAGTGGGCGCAAGACCCACTGCGGAAGGCGCGCCGTACGGAACGCCGATCCTGCAGCACGACGCCTAGAACGCGGCGCCCTCGAGCGCATGCGCGCAGACGCAGGGACGCTCGGTGGGCAACGCCGGGATCATCGCGTAGAGGAGGTCGCGAAGCCGGGTGTTGTTCGCCTCGAACACGCGGACCACCTCGTCGTTGGTCACCGGCTGCGCGCCTTCGGCGCCGACGTCGTGATCGGTGATCAGCGAGATGTTGCAGTAGCAGATCTCCAGTTCGCGGGCGAGGTAGCACTCTGGGTACTGCGTCATGTTGATGACCTCCCACCCCTGGGAGGCGAACCAGCGCGATTCCGACCGTGTGGAGAAGCGCGGACCCTGGATGACGACGACCGTTCCAGTGGGATGGACCCGGATCCCGAGCGCGTTGGCCTGTTCGACCGCGACGTCGCGCATGGTCGGGCAGTAGGGATCGGCCGACGAGACGTGGGTCGTGATCGGTCCGTCGTAGAACGTGTCGATGCGGCCCCAGGTACGATCGACGAACTGGTCGCAGATGACGAAGTCCCCCGGCTTGACGTGCGCCTGCAGCGATCCGCAGGCGTTGGGGCCGATGATGCGCGACACGCCGAGCTCCTTCATGGCCCACACGTTCGCGCGGTAGTTGATCTTGTGCGGAGGCAGTTGGTGGTCCTTGCCGTGGCGCGGCAGGAAGGCGACCGTGCGCCCGCCGATCTCACCGACCATGACGGGCGACGACGGCGCGCCGTACGGGGTGTTCACGCGGTGCTCCTCGGCGCCGTCGAGCAGCGAGTAGAACCCGCTGCCGCCGAACACGCCGATCTCAGCCTGGGGAAGCGTCATGGTGGTCTCCTCATCGGTGCCGCCCCGCGCGTGTCGGACCGCAGGCGCTTGGGTCGTCGGAAGGTATCCGGATTGTATCGCACCGAAGCCCGCCCATCGCGTCGTTGCACAGTCCCTGATGCGTCAGGCGCACTCCCGACGGGCAGCCTCGCCGGCGGTTGGGACGAGAAGCGCCCGGCCGAAGCCGCTGGCGCGGTCACTCCAGCGTTGCTCGAGCACGGCAGCACCGGAGACGGCGCCCAGGAACGCGGCGGCCTGAGCGTCCAGGTTGTCGGCGTGATGCAGCAGCAGGGCCTCGAGCGAGCACGGCTTGCACGGCGCCCCCCACTCCCGCTCGCCGTGGTGGGCCAGCACGGCGTGCAGGAGGCGCAGTGCCGCGCCCTCCGGCAGCGGGCGCGCGATCCCGTCGATCGCCCGCGACACGATGCGTTCGCCGAGCACCACATGGCCGACAAGGCGGCCCGCGTCGGTGTAGTCGAACGCGGAGTCGAACGACAACTCCTCGGTCTTCCCGACATCATGTAGAAGAGCGGCTGTGAGAAGCAGGTCGCGGTCCGCTTGGGGGTACGACGACGCGAGGGTCTCGCACAGGGTCGCCACCGCCAGCGTGTGTTCGAGCAGGCCGCCGACATAGGCGTGGTGGCGCCCGCTCCCGGCGGGACACGCCGCGAAACGATCGATGAAACCCGGGGTGCCGAACACCGCGCGCACGACGGAACGCAGACGGGGTTCGCGGATGCGCTTCACCAGCTCGCGCAGCTCGCCGAGCATCTCCTCGCGGTCGCGCGGCCCCGCCGACAGCAGGTCCCGAGGATCGAAGGTCTCGACCGGTCGAAGCGCGTCGATCGAGACCCGGCGGACGCCGCGGTAGGTCGTCACGATACCGCGAACGCGGACGACCGAGCCGACCGGGAGCGCCTCATCCACCGACGACGGCCGGAACATCACCGCGGGGATCGCGCCGCTGCAGTCGGCCACCTCGAGCGAGAGGTACGGGTCGCCGGACCGGGCCGAGCGGATGTCTCTCGAACGCAGGGAGAACAGCGAATCGACACGCGTCCCTTCGTTGAGGTCCCGTATGTACTGCTCCTTCATGACCGCCTCCGAAAGCATCCGCAACCGCCCTGTGATGACACGATCGTATCGTTGGGGTCTGACAGTCCCGCGAGACGGCGGCCCCGCCGGCTGGTCTACCATGGGGCCGTCACACACCCTCACACGGAGAGAACACGCTATGCGCGCCCGCCTGGCCCTGGCCGTCCTGCTATCCGCGGTCGCACTCGCGGCATGCGGCCCCGTGACGGGTCCCAGCGTCCGCTTCGAGGCCTCGGGCGCCCCGCTCACCTCTGCGGGCGCGGAGAAGCTCGCCGCGTCGACCGATATCGGTGCGCTCTCACGCGTGACCACGGCCGAGGCCCCCAGCCTGCGTGACGAGATGCTTGCGCAATTGAGGGCCGAGGGCGCGGCCGGAGTGCGCGCCGCGGAGTTGCTGACGGCGGGGTTCCCCGAGCGGACGGCGTCCGTGCCGGTACTCGTCCGCGACTGCAGCGTCGACGGCATCGCAGCGGTCGTCGTCGTCGAGGCATACGGAGACACCGGAAAGACCCTCACCCATCGACGTCTTTGGGTGTTCGACCGCGCCACCGGAGCGATCCTGCGCGCGGCATCGTTCTTCTAGCCGCGCGGCCCGACCACCCGTCCGGCGTCAGGCGACCCTTCCTCCGGTCGTCACCGCGCACGCGGACTCGCCGTAGAGCCGCGCCATCTCGCTCTGGATCGCCTCGGGCGTGTGCCCGGCCTCGCGCAGCTCCCGCTCAAGGGAGTCGAGGACGAGGCGGCGGCTGACCGCCGGTGCCGCACCCTGAAGGGCGCGCCGCCTGATGACGCCCCAGAAGTAGGCTTCGAGGCGGGCGCCGGGGATCCGACCGCCCTCGGAGCGCCGGGGGAACCGTGCGGCGGTCGCGTTGACGGCCTGGGCCACCACCGCATGCGGCGCACCTGCGGCCAGGGCCTGCCCCGCGAGCCGGTCGAGGACGGGCCGGTCGGAGAACGATACGGGATCGTGGTGCATAGGAAACCTCCTATCGAACTGATGTTCGATAGGAGGTTATCGCGACGCTCTGACATGGACCGGCAGCCGCCTAGGTGGCGGGCACCTCCATGATGCAATCGATGCTGTCCCGGTTCACCGCGATGTACTGCACGGAGTAGAGGACGTCGTCCGAGCCGACCTTGCAGATCCGGGCGTCGGTCACCGGGAAGAAGTCCTTGCCCTTCGAGTTGAGGGCGTCGGTCAGACGGCTACCGGCCAAGACGTGGAGGTCGCCTTCGATCTGCATGCCCTGCGTCAGTATGACGACGTGGAGCCGGTCCTTGTGGCTGTACACTTCCCACCCCTGTCACCCCAGCGCGGCGACGCCGGACGCCCCACCGCTTCCCGAACAGGATACTAGACCCGCGCGACGAGCGAGAGAAGCACCAGACGCAGCCAATCGGCAGCGGCCAGTTCGAGGATCGTGACCGCGAACGCAAGCAGCACGGCCGGCCACGTCGCGAGGAGACGGTCGAACGAGCGCTCGAATCGCGGGATGAGCGATACCAGCACGAGGTTGACGGCCGTGAACGTCACCAGGATGGACGCGGCCACGATCAGCGGGTATCCGACACCGAGCAGCTGACCGCCCCACAGCGCGGCCGCGAAGGTGAGAGGGGCCGCGGCGCACCACGCGAACCCCTCGAGCGGCGAGGCCAGCACCTTCTCCGCGGACTGGCGCTTCCAGAGCTGCGTGTTGAGCAGCGGCACGATGATGAGCGCTATCGCGAACCCGGTCCCCGTACCTGTGGCGAGCCGCAGCAGGTTGGTCGTCGTCCGCAATCCGAGGTACGAGGTCACGCCGTCCCAGCCCAGCCACGCGAATGCCGCGAACCCGAGACCCAGAAGCCACGCCGGAGATATCCCGGTGCGACGCCTGCCTCGATCGAGGAGGGCCGCCACGACCAGGGCCACGACGAACCCGAGGTAGATGCCCGTGTCGCGCGCGCACACGGGCAGTTGGTAGCCCCCGGCGAAGAAAGAGCGGGCCGGCAACTGGTGACACAAGCCGAAGCCGAGCCAGTGCAACGCCACTTCGAGCATGGCTTCCTCGCGAGTCACCGTAGCTGGAACGACTCGGCGGG
>Ga0209748_1001530_pt1 | contig 11361 bp, 10 predicted proteins | sample BarGraIncu00421A_FD_185490 | JGI IMG/M metagenome (GOLD analysis project Ga0209748, IMG submission 185490) | Arctic peat soil microbial communities from Barrow, Alaska - Barrow Graham LP Incubations 004-21A (SPAdes) (version 2) | ecosystem: Environmental > Terrestrial > Soil > Wetlands > Peat... | reverse complement strand
AAATATTTGCTCTCCTTCTGTAATCCATCTGGCTTATGAAGAAAATAGAATGACAATGGTAATAAATCCTTTTCTGGGTGTAACTGATGTTTATGATAAATATGTTGATATTTCTGTGATCGGTTCAGGACAATCTAATACTCGATAAAAGATGGGCGGCATGAAGCAAAACAAAGCAAACGGGTTCACCCTGATGGAAGTGATGATCGCCATGGCAATTTTAGCCATCGCGCTGGTCGCTGTTTTTCAACTGCAATCACAGAGCATTTCCATGTCCACCGACTCACGTTTTATGACCACCGCGGCCCTGCTTGCCCAAAGCAAAATGGTCGAGGCTGAAACCGGTTCTACTTTGACCAACCATAAAGAAGACGGAGACTTTGGGCTTGATTATCCTCAATATACCTGGCATCTGGAAGTTGGCGATACTCAGCTGCCGCAGTTTAAGAAAATTGAAGTTACTGTAATCAACAAAGTATTTATCAAAGGCGGAACATACAAACTTGTTCTTTACAAGACAGCGGGGATGTAATTTATGATCGATCAACCCATGAAAAAAAATATTCGCGCCAGCGGTTTTACGCTGGTGGAGATAATGATCGCCATATTGATTCTCGGCCTGGTTCTTTCTACTGTTTACGCCGCGTATAGCTCTACAATGAAAATCGTCCGCGACATTGAATATGAGAATAACCTCTACAAAATGGCGCGGACAACAATGGACAGGTTGATTAAAGATTTATCGTCTCTGCAACTCTCCGCTGGCTCCTTTGATTTGCGCGCCGAGAAAAAAACATTAAGCAACCGGGAGTTTTATTCTCTTTCTTTCTGGTCGGCTGCTCATCTGGCCTTTGGCGAAAATGATGGCACAGGGCGTCCGGCCGCAATCAGTTACTATGTGGAAGAGGATGAAGGCGGGGGCAGCTTTTCTTTGCGGAGAGCGGATCTCGCCGGTGCCAAACCTGGCCAAGAAAAAAACATCAGCGGCGGATTTGTGGTTTGTCAAAACGTCGATTCTTTGAGCTTAAGATTTTATGACTCTGCCGGCAGGGAATCGGAATCCTGGGATTCTTCTTCACTTTCGGCCGAGCAAAAAGGCAAAGCTCCTGTGGCTGTAAAAATAGAGCTGGCCCTGGTCAATATAAATGACAAGGAAAAACCGTATAAATTTATGACGAAGGTATTTTTACCGGTAAAAAAATAAACTCAATGAAAAAGACATTTCAAAATAATCGCGGAATCGCGCTGATCACGGTAATATTGATTATCAGTATTTTAGTGGCTGTCGCTATAGAATTGAATCGTTCATCCCGGGCCGCTATTTATGACGCGGCCAACCTCAGCGACGGCATCAAGTTGACATATATTGCCAAATCCGGCTTTTACGGGGCCGCGGCCCTGCTATCTAATTCTAAGAACGATTACGGTACGTTGAACGATGATTGGGCGAAATCGGAAATGCTATCCGTACAATCCAAGACTCTTTTCGCTGATGGTTCTTTTATGACGATAGTTGAAGATGAAACCGGTAAAATTCCTCTCAATAAACTGGTAAACGGAAATGAATATAATACTGTCATTAATGTTAAAGAGATATTGATTCGATTGCTTTGCCTGCCGGAATTTGGACTGGATGAAAGAAAAGCGTACGAAATAGTCGATTCTATCAAAGACTGGATTGACGCGGATAATTCGGTTACAGGTTATGGAGCCGAAACCTCTTTTTACTCTGCTTTAGATCCGCCCTATGAAGCAAAAAATGCTCCGTTGGATTGCATTGAAGAATTACTTATGGTAAAGGGAATAACTTCAGAAATTTTTAACGGGACAAAAGAAAAACCGGGTTTAGCCAGGTACGTTACCGTGGACAGCGATGGAGCAATAAATATAAATACAGCGCCCAAGATGGTTTTACGCGCCCTTTCTCCCGATATCACGGTAGAATTGGCTGATAAAATGGATGAGTACCGCAGGAAAGATGGCAATGATTTATCCAATACCACGTGGTTTCTCGGTATGGCGGGCGTGACGATCAACCCGGCACTGATTACGGTAACAAGTAATTATTTTAAAATTATCTCCGTAGGATCGATGAAGAACATGGAACAAAGCTTAAGTGGTGTGGTAAAAAGATCGGGAAAATCCGTCCAGATAATCAAATGGAGGCAGGATTAATGCCGCAAACCGTATTAGGTCTGGATATCGGCCAAAGTACAATCAAGGCTGTTTTGTTCACAAGAAATGGTTTAACCGGCGGTCGCATTCTTGCCGCCGAGACTTTGGATATTAACGCCTGCGGCGGGATGGAACCGGCATTAAAAAAACTGGCGGAAAACAAAAGTTTCCATAACATTCCCTGCTGCATTTCTTTGCCGCTTGCCGACATAATGTTCAGGCAAGTCAGCCTGCCTTTCTCCGATGACAATAAAATTCGGAAAACACTGCCTTTCGAGTTAGAACCACTTATCCCTTTTGCCGTAAGTGAAATAGTTATCGATTATTTGAAAGTTCACGCAAGCGGTCTTCTTGTAGCCGCCGCGACTAAAAAAGCAATCCAGGACTGGATAGCACTGGTTGAAAGTAATCTGGGAGAGGTGTTAGTCATTGACATTTCTTCCGCGGCGCTAACCTCTGCAATATTGGAGAACAAAGATGCGAAAGCTTGCGGCGTCTTATTGGATATAGGCGCAAGCTCAACGACAGCAGTATTTTATGAAAATGGCACAATCGTTCAATTACGCTCTCTGGCCATAGGCGGCAATCAGATGACGGCAGCATTGGCCGCTGATATGTCCGTGGAAACTAGGGAAGCTGAACTTACAAAAATCAATGCCAATTACGGTGCCGCGGGGGCAAAGGTTACCGATTTGTGCCACAAGTTTTGTCTGGAACTAAAAAATACTGTTGAATTTATGAAGTTAAACGATATTCTGCAAAGTGATTTGACTTCAATTACTCTAACCGGCGGAGGTTCCCTGTTTCCCCCTCTGAAAAAAGAGTTGGAGAACTATTTTGCCCTGCCCGTGGAAACTCTTGATCTGGCCAGATCAAAACAGATCGAAATCGAAGGTAATCTCCAGGGGAAATACCAGCCGCAGATCATGAATACGGCGCTGGCGGCGGCAATGAGGGCATTTGCCGGCAAAACATCCTTTAATTTCCGGCAAGGTGAATTTGCCGCTAAAAATGTCCGGATTAAACTCAAACAGCAGTTGAGGTGGGTGGCGGTAGTTGCCGGAATAATTTTCTTTCTGGCGGCAGTCAATCAGTTTCTTGACTATGGCATCCAGACTCAGCAGCTTAACAATATCAAAAAACAAATCTCTCAGATTTTTAAGAAAAATTTCCCCGAAGCGAAGATTATGGTTGACCCTGTGCAACAACTCAAGACAAAGCTTGCTGAAAATAAAAAGACTTTTGGTCTTTACGAAGGCGCACGGGATATACCGGTGGTGGATTTATTGAAAGAAATCTCCGGTTTAATTTCAACTTCCCGTGATATAGTCATTACCGATTTCAGTTACGAAAATACTGCCGTTTTAATTAAAGGTCAGGCTAAAAATATTGATGATGTTTCCGCGATAAAAAATGAACTTGCCAAATCAAAATACTTTAAGGACGTGGCCATGGGCTCGACCAGCCTGGCCAAGCAGGGCACCAAAGTTGATTTCGATTTAAGGATTGAACTTAGATGATTAAATCATTCTGGGATAAGCTGGATAAAAAGCAGCGTTACATTGTCGCGGGCACAGCAGCGTTTGTCCTGATTGCCCTGATTCTCGAATTGGTAATTTTTCCACTCTGGGATGCCAACGCAAAAATCAAGCAAACACTCCAGATCAATCAAAAGAAACTGGACGAAGTAATTAAACTCGATACTGAATTTGTCGGGCAGGAAGCAAAAATATCAAAAATAAAAAGGGTTATGTCCACCCGAACTGCGGATTTCAGTTTATTTTCCTATCTGGAAAAAAAGGCGGCGCAAGCAGGCGTCAGGGGAAATATTAAATATATGAACTCTTCCCGTGGTACACAATCCGCTGCTTTTGAGGAATCACTGATTGATATGAAACTAGACAAAATTACTCTCAAGCAGCTTACCGACTTTTTATATTTTGCCGAATCGCCTGCCGATTTAGTCAGAATCAAAAGAATTACCGTAAACAAAATGAAAGAAAGTCCGGAATATTTAAGCGCTCAACTGCAGATAGCATCTGTGCAGGCGCTTAGTTCACGTCCGGGAGGCTTGTAGTAAGATGAGGTTCCTTAAGAAAAAGTGGTTGTGGTTTACCGTTTATGGAATATTTATTACTCTATTATTCCTGTATCTGCTTTTTCCGGGGGAACTGGTTAAGAGCAGGCTGGAAGATTCGATCAACGTAAGTGATTTTATGATTAAATCCGCGTCGCTGCACCCTGCTCTTCCTCTGGGGATCAAGCTTAAAAATGTAACCATAAGTTCGCAAGCGCAGGAATTTGCTCTTTTTCAGGGAGAATTGCTCGATCTGCAACTCAATTTATTAAGTTTTTTTCGTAAAAATACTTATATCGGTCTTACAGGCCTTGCCTATGACGGCAGCTTTGACGGAAGTGTTGGCTTAGTTTCACTTACTAAAGTTTATCCGCCGGCTGAAGTAATATTAAATTTTGAGAATATCGATATAGGAAAACATCCTTTATTTAAGGGCGATCCAGGAAAATCATTTACGGGAAGAGCGCGTGGCACTTTAACTTACATCACTGATGAAGCCGGTAGGAGCGCGTCGGGAACCTTAACACTTTTTTTAAAAAAGGGTTCTTATCCACTGACTGAACCATTTCTGGGAATGACCAGAATTGATTTTGACCGCGGCGAAGTCCAGGCGCAGCTGAAAAACGGCATATTTAAACTGGAAAAAATAGAGACATTTGGCCCGCAAATTAATTGTTTTTTAAAAGGTGAAATAACACCGGCTGCTGATTTTAGAAATAGTCAACTTAACTTAAACGGAACAATAGAAATATTGAGCAAAGACAAAGTTAAAATGAAAGTTACGATTGGCGGCACACTGGCCAACCCGGCAATCCGCTATATTTAATGGTAATGGTTATGCGATTTAAAATAGAGATGCTCTTCAGAAAATGGTCCGGCAGTATCCGGAACATTGTTGCCAAGCCGGCAATACTTCTGGCTGTGCTGCCGGCATTTCTTATTTTTGTCGCCATAACAATCTTGTCCTATGAAACAGTTGATCTTTTTTATAAAGCAGTAAGCTTATCGGCGGTTAATCAATCCGCGGCTATAAAGAATACAGCTTCTTCCAAGTTTATTACAGATAGTGCTTCGCGCAGCCCCCTCCAGAATTACAGCGTAATCACCGAACGCAATTTATTTCTTTCAACTTTAAAAGCGATCAGCGACAAACAACTGGATGGGGGAGTTTTCGGCTCCAGCCAGGAAGTAACATCGTTTGATTTGAAAGGTACTGTAGCCGGTGGTTCCTCATTTGGTTTTATTGTTATTGAGGAGAAGGGGAAAAATAAGCAGCGTTTATACCGTCTTGGCGATATGATCGGTTCGGCCAGGCTGATTAAAATAACTCGTAATACGGCAATTATCAAAAGTGGGGATAGAGAAATAACTTTAAAAATAAAAGAAACCCCGGAAGGTTCCCTGCTTTCGCGTTCGCAGGCGCCGCAAGCAAGCATTCCTAGTTCCGGCATGTCTCTGAGCATGCCCAATTCCAGCGTGGCTCTGAGCAAAAGCGAAATAAATGAAAAACTGCGCGATTTAAAAACGATTTTGACCCAGGCTGTCGTGCGCCCTTATTTTGAGGCAGGCGCGCAGGAAGGGCTTATTGTTTCCGATATCAAGCCCGACAGCCTTTATCAAAAACTGGGGCTGCAAAACGGCGATATAATTATTGACGTCAACAGCAAACGTATGCAAACTGCGGATGACGCTCTGCAAATGGTTAATATTATGCAGTCCGGCGGCAGTATAGCCATGAGCTTAAAGAGAAACGGCAAGGTTGAAACAATCAATTATTCTTTTTACTGATGAGATCAGGAGAATTTATTTATAATGTATGCTGCTTATTTTGGTTTAAAAGAAAATCCTTTCAACTTATCACCGGAACCGCGTTATTTGTTTTTAAGCGAACAACATCGGGACGCTTTGAATTGCCTGATATACGGTATTAAGGAAAAAAAGGGATTTGTTTTAATTTCCGGCGGCATCGGCCTGGGGAAAACCACAATTTGCCGCAGCTTACTTGGCTCTCTGGATGATTCAGTGGAAACAGCGCTGATTTTTAATACGGCCATTTCCGATCTTGATTTGCTGGAGACGGTGCTTGGCGAATACGGCATCGCCATCAAAAGCGAGTCAAGAACTAAAAAGAATTATATTGACGCTTTAAATGACTTTTTGCTCGGCAATTTTGCCGCCGGGAAAACAGCGGTGCTTTTGATTGACGAAGCGCAGAATCTGTCTCATGGAGTTCTGGAGCAAATTCGGATGCTTTCGAATTTGGAAACCGAAACAGAAAAGCTCATTCAGATAATTTTAATCGGCCAGCCGGAACTGGCCAATACTTTAATGCTGCCGGCGCTTAGGCAGTTAAACGAAAGAATTACGGTAAGATATGATCTGAAGCCTTTGTCGCCGCTGGAAGTGCGCGAATATATTCAGCATCGACTGATAGTCGCGCAGGGCCCCGGCTCGCTTAAATTTACTTCAGGAGCTTTTAATCTTATTTATAAGTTCTCTGAAGGTATTCCCCGCCGGATTAACGCTCTTTGCGATCGGGCATTACTTATCGCCTATACGAAAAACACGAGCAAAATTGATCGTAAAATTGTCCAGCTGGCGGTTCATGATATTGGCGTTAATTATTTCCAAAAAACAATGAGCAACTGGACAAAGATCTGGGCGCGCTTAACAACCTAGAAAATTTCGGAAGTCCTTGACCAACAGGTAATTATGAGTTACATAAACGACGCTTTACGCAAGTTACAAAAAGAAAAAAAGACACGTTACGTGGCTTATGACCATATTGTATCGGCTCCCGGGAAAAAGTCTGAACCGTCACAAAAATGGCTGTCAATAATTGGAATATTGATAATTTTCTTCATTGCCGCTGTAATAACTGTCTTTTTGTATGGAAACGAAGATAAAAAAGTTCCGGCAATACAAAAGATAAGCGCACCACCTGTGGCGCCAACTGTTCTTGCGGAGCCTGAGCCAAACAAAAAAAACGAAGATAAAAAAGTTCCGGCAATACAAAGGATAAGCGCGCCGCCTGTGGCGCCAACTGTTCTTGCGGAGCCTAAGCCAAACAAAAAAGTTGAGTCCAAGCAACTGAAAACAAAGGCAAAAGTTAGAACTAAACAGGAGATTGCCGAATCTAAAGCTCTTTTCGCGCAAGCCCTTCAAAAGCAGCGTGAAGGAAAATTAGAAGAAGCCAAAAGCCTATATAAAAAAGTTGTTAAAATTGACCCGCAGAATATGCAGGCATTGAATAATCTGGGAGTAATTTACATGAGCCAGAAAAGATACAAATGGGCGATTATGCGTTTCAATAATGCCCTTGATATAAAGCATGATTATGTCGACGCGCATTATAATCTTGCTTGTCTTTACGCGCAAAAAAATGATATACATCAAAGTATGTTTTATCTGAAGAATGCCATTAAGTTTAACCCGGAAGCAGGACAATGGGCTAAAGATGATGGCGATTTAAAGGCTCTGGCTAATTTACCTGAGTTTAAAAAATTAATGGAGAAACAATAAAATTAAGATGAAAACTCTGCACTCTTTTATTATAAAACCAGGCCTGCTCACAGGCGGCATAATTGCGCTGGTAATTTTGCTAAGTGTTGGAGGACCGGCATTTGCGGCTCGTGTTGCCGGTACTGACGAGAATGTTAACACAACAACTGTGCCCACGCCTCCATCCGCACTACCTGAGGATACGCAGAAAAAAGAAACAGTTCCACCTGCGGATACCATCGAGAAGATTATCGAGGTATCACCGGCAGCGCCGGTTGCTGCCGGAGTGCAAGACGTTCCTGCCGCGGAAACAACCATCTCACCCGCGCAGAGCAAAGATGCCGTGTCGAAGGATAGTCCGGAAATAAAAGCAATTAGCCCCGCGGAGCCATTAAAGGAAGTTAAAACAGAAAATGTAATACAAAAACCCAAAAAAATTCGGGCCGAGAAACTGCCGACTGGGTCCGCGAAAAGGGAAGCCGCTAAGAAATATGTAACTATTGATTTCGACAATGTCGATATAGGTGTTCTGGTAAAGTTTGTCAGTGAACTTACCGGAAAAAATTTCATCATTGATGATAAAGTTAAAGGCAAGGTCACCATCATTTCGCCAAAAAAAATTCCGCTTAAAGATGTCTATAAAGTCTTTCTGTCTGTTCTGGAAGTTAACGGGTTTACCGTCGTCCCCGCGGGGGATATGGTTAAGATCATTCCCGCGGTTTCGGCGCGGGAAAAAAGTGTGGAGACAAGGTTGAAAAAAGAAATCACCGACCCGGAAGACCGCGTTATTACTCAGATAATATCTTTAGAGAGGGCCAATCCTGATGAAATAAAGCGCGTACTGGATCCGATTATTTCCAAGTCCAGTTCGGTGCTTTCTTATCCGCCCGCGGGCATTCTGGTTATCACCGATTATCTGTCCAACATCAAAAGGCTGCAGGAAATTATACTCGCACTGGATGTGGAAGGAGCAGGAGATCAGATTACCTATATTCCGCTGCAGAACGCTTCCGCTTCAGAAGTGGTGAAATCCTTGGCGACGATTTTTCAGCAGCGCCGTCCCACTGCAACGGCCATCAAGGCCGTCCCTGATTCCCGGACAAACTCAATTATAATCCTGGCCAGCGTCGCGGATACGGAAAATGTGCGCAAACTTGTTGCATTTATGGATAAAGACGTGCCCCGCGGCGAATCCAATATTCAGGTTTACCGCCTGCAAAACAGCATTGCCGAAGACTTAGCGAAAGTTCTCAACAGCATTGTCAAAGATACCGTCGCCGCGGCAAGCGCGGCGGGTGGAGCGGCGGCGCAAAGAGTGATGGCCCCGGTGGTTTCGAAAAATGTCCTGGTCGTCGCGGATAAGGCAACCAATACGCTCGTGGTTATGGCCGAAAGGGAGGATTATAAGGTTCTCGAAAATATTATCAAACAACTCGATGTGCCAAGGGCCATGGTTTACATTGAGGCGTTAATTATGGAAGTCAACGCCAATAAAGCTTTTAACCTGGGTGTGGAGTGGCGCGGTGCGAAAGAGGTGAACGACCATACAGGAGCCTTTATCGGCTCCGGTGGTGCCAGTACTACACCAACAGGCGGCTACAATATCCTCGATAGTTTAATAATTCCGGTAACTGCAACTACGGCAGCTGGTGCGTTTCCGGGAGGATTCGCTATGGGCATTATCGGCGCCGGCATTCAGATTGGCAATGTGATATTTCCCAGCATCGGTGCTGTTGTCCAAGCCTATAAAACAGATCAGGAGGTATCCATTTTATCCACCCCCCAGCTTATGACTCTGGATAATGAAGAAGCGGAAATAAATGTCGGTTCCAACGTTCCCTACATCACCTCACAGCAAAGTTCTTCAACGACAACGACAACCTCCCTGTCCCCGCTCAACTACAACAGCTATGAGTATAGAGATGTGGGCGTGATCCTGAATATCACACCGCATATTAATGAGGGAAACTTCATTCGTCTGAAAATATCGCAGCAGGTCACCAAGGTTACATCCGCCGCCGGAAACCCAACACCGACAACATTAAAAAGGACAGCAAAAACGACGGTGGTGGTCAAGGATAATGAAACAATCGTTATCGGCGGTTTGGTAGGGGACAGCACACGGGACGACAACTATAAAGTGCCGCTGCTGGGCGATATTCCCATTCTGGGGTGGCTTTTTAAAACACATTCCACTTCCCGGGAAAAAACAAACTTGTATGTCTTTTTAACGCCTCATATCGTCCGCACTCAGCAGGAGGCCGCAAGCCTTTATCAGGGAAAAAGAGAGACCATGGGAGAAGTGGTTGAAGGAATCATTAAATTAAACGAAAAGAAACCGGAGCTTAAACCTTCCGGCGCACCTGCTCCTGCCGAGAATAAAACACCGGCTAAACCCTAGCTAAAGGCAGTGACCCCTTATGTCTAAAATCCATACAGCCTTAAAAGCATCCGCAGGCAATGCCCATAGCTCTTCCACTCCCCAGGAGGTGGCTTTTTCTTCCCTGGATAAAAAATTAATTTCAGCCGGAGTCGCCCCGGATAGCCTTGCCGAAGCGCATAGTCTGAAGGGAAATAACGGCACCGGATTCTTTGATCAACTCATCCGGGAAAAAGCCATCGATGAAATCCAATTATTAAAAATACTGGCTGAACACTTTGGGCTGTCTTTCTGGCCGGAATTACCGATGGAGAGCATCAATATTGATTTCACGCAAAACGTTTCCATTCAATATTTAAAGAAGCATAAGATTGTTCCGCTCATCACCTCTTCGGATTCGGTTATTGCGGTTAATGATCCCACTAATTTTCAACCTGTTGACGATTTGCGACAGCTCTTGCAAAAGCCGGACTTGCCTATTGTACTTGCTTCACATGATGCTATTATTGGAGCAATAAATCTGGCTTATGATATGAGCCGTTCTTCAGCCAAAGATTATTTTGAAGAAATGAATGAAGCCTCTGCCGATGATCTTATTTCGGAAATCAGTGAAACCGCTGATCTGCTCGATGAAACCAGTGACGCGCCAATTATCAAACTGGTCAACTTGCTGGTCGCCGGGGCCATTAAAGACCGTGCCAGCGATATTCACGTCGAGCCTTATTCCGGCAACCTCAAAATCCGCTACCGCATTGACGGCATTTTGTATGATATTTTGAGCCTGCCGCGTAGAATCCAGTCACCGCTTACTTCCCGTATTAAAATCATGGCTAAGCTCAACATCGCCGAAAAGCGTCTGCCGCAGGATGGGCGCATTGAAATCAAAATCGCCGACCGCCTGGTCGACATTCGTGTCTCCATTATCCCCACGGCATTTGGCGAGAGAGTGGTCTTGCGGCTTCTCGATAAATCGGCCAACATTCTCATGCTTTCCGATCTGGGCATGCACGATGAGCGCATCAAGCTGCTCAACAGCCTGATTAAATCGCCTTACGGGATTATTCTGGTTACCGGCCCCACCGGCAGCGGCAAGACCACGACGCTTTACGCGGCTCTATCCACAATCAACCAGCCGGAAATAAATATTATTACCATTGAAGACCCTATCGAATATCAAATGGATGGTGTCGGACAAATTCAGGTTAATCCGAAGATTGATCTGACTTTT